>Ga0208879_1000793_pt1 | contig 31534 bp, 24 predicted proteins | sample Knorr_S15_td_Bot_FD_185605 | JGI IMG/M metagenome (GOLD analysis project Ga0208879, IMG submission 185605) | Marine microbial communities from Southern Atlantic Ocean transect - Knorr_S15_td_Bottom_ad_5009_LV_A (SPAdes) (version 2) | ecosystem: Environmental > Aquatic > Marine > Oceanic | place...
TGGATATTACGTGGGCTGACAAAAGTCCCTTCACTCAGTATCGTGGTGGCGACGCAGGCAAACACGAGTAACATCAAGATACCCAATATTTTATTCATAGAACGTGCATTTCTTCTTTTTGGGCTCGAGTTGTATCGGCATTGGTTGCTAGTTGCATGATAGCTTCTTCAGAGAGTTCAGCGCGATTTAGTTCGCCGGTAATCCGCCCTTCGTGCATCACGAGCACTCGATCCGACATACCGATTATTTCTTCTAGCTCACTTGAGACGAACAATATTGAAAGCCCTGTCGCCGCTAAAGACTCAATCAGTTGATAGATTTCCTGTTTTGCCCCGACATCGATACCACGGGTTGGTTCATCGAGCAATAAAATCCTTGGTTGGGTCAGCAACCATTTTCCGAGCACGACTTTTTGTTGATTTCCACCGGATAAGAAGCCGACGGTTTGTAGCACTGAAGGTGTCCGCGTACCAAGTTTTTCGATCATTTCTTCGGCATCCGCGCGTTCTTTGGGAACATTGCGAAAGCATGTCATATGTGCATGTTTTGCTAAAGAAGCGAGGCTGGAATTGGCTTGGATATCCATCTCAAGAATCAGTCCTCGATTTTTGCGGTCTTCGGGAACGAGCGCGATTCCGAGTTGAATAGCTTGTTTTGGAGTGTTGATAGAAACCTGTTGGTCTTGAACATAAATCTCACCAGCCAGACATGGTACGACACCAAACAGAGCATCGAGCATTTCTGTTCTGCCAGCGCCGACTAAACCTGCGATGCCCACGATTTCCCCTTGGCGGACTTGGAAATCGAGCGGATGGTCGGGATTGGCCTGCGTGACAAGTCCAGAGACTTGCAGCATGACATCCCCGAGTGGTCGAGATGTATGGGGGTAATACTGAGAAATCTCGCGACCTACCATAAGTTTGACCATCGCATCGTGCGTGATATCGGTTCCTACGAGTTCGCCGGCATTTTCGCCGTCACGAAAAACAGTCACTCGATCCGACAGCAATTTGACTTCTCCGAGTCGATGTGAAATATAAATGATACTTACGCCGTGTGAGCGCAATTCGCGAATAACGTCAAATAGTTTTTCAGTTTCACCGGCACTTAAACTTGAAGTCGGTTCATCCATAATGAGGATTCTTGCGTTGATGCTGAGCGCTCGGGCGATTTCCACAAGTTGCTGTTGGCCGATGGAAAGATCTGCTGTCATTGTATCCGGGTCTAGTGACAAGCCGACCATTGCCAAAAACCGTTTAGATTCTTTTGCGATGGTTTGTTTGTTGATAAAGCCAAATCGCTGTGGCTCTCGGCCCAAGAAAATATTGGCACCGATTGTAAGGTTTTCGCTTAGATTCAGCTCTTGGTGAATTAAGGCGATGCCCTGGGATTGTGCAATTTTTACGCTATCAAGCACCACCGTGTTTCCGGCAACGCTGACCTCACCTTCGTCAGGTAATTGCACCCCTGCGAGTATTTTCATCAACGTGCTTTTACCGGCTCCATTTTCGCCGATTAGCGACAAAAGTTCTCCCTCGTATAATTCCAACTCAACACTATTCAGTGCCAATACACCCGGGAATCGCTTGGTCAGGTTCCGAACGCGCAACAGGGGTGAAGTGGATGGAGTCATTAAATTTAGAGCACATTAGATGAGCGAGTGGCTGTGCGAAATATAGATAAACGAGGGACTACTTAGAAGCTGTGGGAGGTTCTTCGCCGGTCAGTTGGTTAAGTTCGGTCCAGAATTCCATGACATTGCCTTTTACAATTTTACGAGCTGGAATATCGATGAAATCGTCCATGTCGGCGAGATCGATTTCTCCCCGAGCGACTTGTGTCAGAATCTTGACGCTTTGATAACCATATTCGAAGGGATTTTGCACAACGGTTCCATAACAGGTGCCGTCTGCAATTGCCCGTAATGTTGTGGAGTCCTCATCAAAACCGACAATGCGGATTTCGCCCAGTTTATCAGCGTTCTTGGTTGCTTCTAGCATTTGCGGAGGATTGTAAGCAAATAGACCGACCATGCATTTTAGATCGGGGTAGGCAGTGATGCTGTCTTCGGCATGGGCCTTACATTTGCTCCTGTCAAAATCATCTGTGCGAGTACCGAGAATGATAAATCGCTCGTTCTTAATAACGGTGCCGGGTTTATCTTCTCGAGTAGGATCTGAATCACGTCCCATCAGTTGATCGATCAATCCTTGGCGGCGGGCATCGGCATTTTCTTGTCCGAGTCGTCCGACAAAAATCATCACGGAAACCGTGCCCTCAATGTCGGCAGTCGCTGCTTCAACGAGCTCACCGCACATACGTCCCGCATCGTAGTTACTCATTCCAATATAAAGTTCGCGGTCGGAGTTTACGGCATCGGAATCGTGTGTAATCAGGACAGTATTTTCAGCAACTTCATTGAGCAGGTCGAGCTGATTGTCTGAGTTGATGGGGCTGACAGCAACACCGTCGAGACCGTTGGTGATGGCATCTTCGAGCATCCGTTTCTGGTCGTCGATTCCATTTGCGGGCATTTGCACTAACACTTCTGCGTCGAAATCTTCTCCAGCCTTTAACGCACCGACTGCCGCAATATCCCAAAACGAAGCAATGCCATTGGTGATGTAGGCAACGGTCGGTCGCGTTGGTTCCGCAACTTCACTTGAGTCACAACCAACGAGGGCTAAAACGCAGCCACCAAATAGAATTAAGGAAGCAAGAAAATATGAGCGATTCATAGCAACTCCGATGTCAATATTATTAAAACAATTCAATGAGGTATTTATAGATTCTATTTCCAATGCGCCTAACGTGCAAGTTGTCGAGTGATATCACATCGAGGAGATCAGATTTTACCGTTAATAAAAAGCCAAACCGTAGGGGCTTGTCCCTGAGATTCGCGTTTTCCGTTACGTTCTAATTACCGATGTATTTTGCGTACACGCTGCGTGCGGTGTTGGGGTCGTCAGTCCCTTGGATAATCGCTCGCCCGTCGGGAAACACGGTTAGTTGGTAATCATCAATTTGTGCCCGCAGTAGGTAGGCGTTGGCGGTTACTGTTCCGAGTGTTTTGAGTTTGTCTGCAAGTTGGTCGAGTGACACGGATTGTTCATTGTGGAAATTGATTTGCACGGCATTGCGGCCGCAGAGTACCGCTGTCGAACTACCATGTTCCGCAGCGAGCCATTTGAAATCGCGCTCATGACATGTAGGGCATGTCTTAAGGTCCAGCAGTGAATCAAGTTTTACTTGTCTCGCGCGGTTTTCCCATAAATCAAATACGTGCAGATAGGGGCTGATCTGATTTGCATTGCCACTTACGATTTTCAAGGCTTCGAGCGCTTGAATTGACGCTATTACATTGATGACAGATCCGAGGATGCCAGCGGAATCGCACGTGGGTGTGGTACCAGGCGGCGGCGGACCGGCTTGCATCAGGCAGTGCAAGCAAGGCGTCTGTTCGGGAATAATGGTCATTGTCTGACCTTCGCTGCCGATGCAACCACCGTAGATCCATGGAATATTGAGTTTGATAGCGGCATCATTAATAAGAAAACGGGTTTCAAAATTGTCAGTGCCGTCGACAATGCAATCAGCATCTTGTACGAGTTCGATAATGTTGTCCGCTGAGATGTGGCAGACAACCGCTTCGATTTCGATGTCCGAGTTGATTTCCTCTAAATGCGATTTGGCAGCAACCGCTTTGGGAATTCCTGCAGCGACATCTTTTTCCGTGTATAACACCTGTCGCTGTAGATTATTCCATTCCAAGTAGTCACGGTCGATGATTCGTAGTTTTCCAACTCCCGCTCGAGCCAGCGTGTTGGCCAAGACGCTGCCCAGAGCTCCGCAGCCACAAACGACGATCGTGCTCTCGCCAATTTTCCGCTGTCCCTCTTCACCTAGGGGCGCAAATCCACTTTGGCGGCTGTAGCGATCTATTTTTGAGGCGGGAACTGACACGTGATTTTAGAGGTTAGAGGAAGTGGTAAAAGTTACTTTAACATGTTTTCGAAGTCACTTTCGGACAACACCGTGATCCCGAGTTTTTCTGCTTTTGTTAATTTGCTGCCTGCGTTTTCACCGGCGATTAGAAAAGAGGTCTTACCCGAGACGCTGCTAGAAGTTTTACCGCCATTTTCGGTAATCAATTCATGTATTTGACCACGCGTGAAACTAGTCAAGGTTCCGGTAACAACGAACGTTTTATCGGCCAGCAAATTACTCAGGGACGCATTTTCCGTTTGATCGTATTCGAGTAGGACACCAACCTCAGCCAACTCCGACACAATGTCGATCCCAGGTTGTGTGTGCAGATATTCAAACACGCCGGCAGCGATGATATCCCCAATTTCTTCCACACAGCTGAGCTCTGCGGCAGTCGCTTCGCTGAGGCTCTGGATACTTCCAAACTCTGTGGCTAAAAGTGTTGCTACTGTAGCACCCACATGTCGCATTGAGAGGGCGTTGAGCAAGCGATCTAGACCGCGCTGTTTGCTTAGCTCAATCTGCTTGACGACATTCTGTGCTGACTTGATTCCCATGCGATCGAGTGCCGCGATTTGAGCGGTCGTGATGCGATAGAGATCGGCATATGTTTTAACTAATTCCGCTTCGACCAATTGCTCAACGAGTCGATCTCCCAAGCCTTCGATGTCCATGGCCGTGCGACCGGCAAAGTAGCAGAGGCGTTCGCGCAATTGTGCGGGGCAGTCATAATTGGGGCAGCGAATATACACGCCGCCGGCATCACGTACGAGTGTTGTTTCACATTCAGGGCAAGCAGTCGGGAATTCAAAAACTGGCAGCTCGCTTGTTCTTTCATGCTTTTCGACTCGTACGATCCGTGGAATAATCTTCCCCGCTTTTTCAACGACAACGACATCACCCACTCGAATATCTTTGCGTTGGATTTCATCGGCATTGTGTAGGCTTGCGCGACTTACGGTTGTGCCCGCCAATTCCACCGGTTCTAGTTCAGCGACGGGAGTAATAGTGCCGGTCTTACCAATTTGCACTCGAATTTCGTTTAAGCGGGTAATCGCTTCATAGCGTTCCCATTTGTAAGCGACAATCCACCGCGGGCTGCGGTTGGTACTACCAAGTTGTGACCGTTGTTCAATATCGTTTAGCTTCAGCACAATGCCGTCGACTTCAAAGTCGATGTCTTGTAGTTGTTGCGTTAGGTGTTGGCAATGTTCCACGGCAGCTGCAAAAGTCGGAAAACTCTCAACTAGCGGTGATGCGGGCAATCCATAGCTGCGAATTTCGTCCAAGAATTCCATATGGCTGGTAGCTTTGATTCCTTCACAGTATCCAATGCCATGGCAAAACATCTGCAGGTGCCGCTGGGCACAAATAGTACTGTCCAATTGGCGGATGCTTCCCGCAGTGGCGTTACGTGTGTTTTTGAATAATGTCCCGCCCAGCTCTTGTTGGCGTTCATTGATCCGCGCTAAATCTTGATTGGTCATATAGATTTCGCCGCGTACCTCAAGTATTGCTGGAACGTGGTCGCCGCTTAGCTCAGCCGGCAGGTCAGTAATCGTGCGGATATTGTGAGTGATGTCATCGCCGACTTTACCATCGCCGCGAGTAACCGCTCGTACAAGCTTTCCTTTTTCGTAAATAACAGACGCTGCTACTCCATCGATTTTTAGTTCCACAACCCAGTGGGCGTCCTGGCCGTCGAGTAGGTCTAGCGTGCGTTGCCCGAATTTATTGAGTTCTTCGAGATTGTAGGTGTTGTCAATCGACAGCATGGGTATGCGGTGCGGGACGGATTGAAGTGTCACGACCGTTTGCTCGCCTACTTGTTGAGTCGGACTATCACTACGCGCATACTCGGGGTGTTGTTTCTCGAGGTCTGCTAATTGAGCGAGTAGTTTGTCGTATGCGAGATCCGATATCTCGGGAGCAGCGTCGATATAATAAAGCTGATTGTGGTGTTCTATTTGCAGCTGTAACTCAGCAATAGTCTGTTGGATTTCGGCGGTCAACTCGATGTCTCCTGCTCAACGTCGGGTTGCACATCGGGCTGTTCGTCCGATTGCACTTCAACACTAGCTTCATTGTCGGCTGCGCGACGATCGCGAACTTCGTCTAAAACCATCGCGGCAACACAGAAAAAGCATAACACACCGAGCTCGTAAATCATAAGGCTAACCCCATTTGTATCTAAGAACTGTATTAACGGTGGTTGAGTAACTGGTTCAGGAGATAAATGGTTGGTCATCTCAGCCGCTCGAATAAACCTCACAGTCATCACTCCGTAGGCACAGGCGGTGGTTGCAAACAGGATACCTGTGGCAACGAGAAGAAAGTAAAATACATTCTTTTTTGGTGCCGGTTTATTAGATTCTGTGGACACGCCGAATGTACCTTGATGCTGGGAGATGGAATTGAGTGCAATTTGAAGTGGTTGATACCCATTTATTATAAACGAAGTATGTAATCGGTAAACTCGGGTCTGACAATCAAATGCAACTTGTGTGGCATGAGACATGCATCGAGGTTTAGATGCACAAACATATGGGTTTTGAGGCTGTTTGTAATTGTTGCGGGGCGTAGAGGTGGTGCTGGTAATATGCTGGCAAAAAATCTATTATGAGGGATTAATGTTAGGCCAATATCCTCAGTAGGGATCTACACCAGATGACGGAACGTACCAAGGCACCGAAAGCCAATCTGCGCGACATTGAGTTGCGTGGTGTTGCGGTACACAATTTGCAGAATATCGATATCGACTTTCAGCACAATCAGCTGATCGCATTTTGCGGTGTTAGTGGTAGTGGCAAAACGAGCTTGGCCTTGGACACACTTTATGCCGAGGGACAACGGCGATACATCGAGAGTTTTTCCGCATATACTCGGCAGTTCCTTGACCGGCTAGAAAAGCCAACGGCGACGAGTCTGACAGGTATCCCGCCGGCTGTAGCGGTCACGCGAAAAACAACCAATCGCAATAGTCGCTCTACAATTGGAACCGCTACCGAGACTGCCAATTACTTGCGTTTATTGTTTGCCAAAATTGGAACAATCGTCTGTCCCCAATGCGTCCGCACCGTGCAACAGGATTCCGCCGAATCGGTTGCCAAGGAACTCACGCTAACCCACCCACAAGTCCGTTGTATGGTGGGCTTTACAGCAACCATTAATCACCAGGATTTGTTGCGAGAATCTGAGGTTACCGATTCCGACCTAGCCGATTTGATTGAACAGTCGCTAGCGGGGTTTCTTGAAAATGGTTTTGTCCGCGTCATTGCGGGTGACGAGATGGTAAAATTGGATGATCAAATGCAGCAGGTTGTGCAATACTGTTGCCAGCAGTTTGCTCGGCCAGTAGAAACAGTGCAATTGATTTTTGTAGTGGATCGCTTGTCAGTTCCTACAGCAGCAGGGTCACCAACGCGCTTTCAGGACTCATTGGAAACTGCATTTGCTCAACCTGCTGAGATGTGTGTAGTGCTTGTCGAACAGGACGCCAGCGAGGCATCTCAACCAAGCGCTGCTAGTAAAATTGATAAAATACGAGTGATTGACGGGAGGTCATGGTGCGAGCAGCGTTACAGCGCCAGCTATCAATGCAAGTCCTGCGAAAAAGAATTTTCAACTCCGCAACCTCGTTTGTATAGTTTCAATAGTCCTCTCGGTGCCTGCCCAACGTGCGAGGGATTTGGCAACGTCATTCATAACGATATGGAATTGATTGTTCCTGACGAAAGCAAAACGATTCGAGAAGGCGCCATTGCACCCTGGAATTCGCCCGCCTATGAACATGAGCGGCATGAACTGCTGGCGTTGGCAGCAGACTACGATCTGCCCGTTGACGTGCCTTTTCGCGAACTTAAACCCGCGCACTTGAAGATAATTCACGAAGGAATCCGGGAGCGAGAGTTTGGTGGGTTGAATGGTTTTTTTACATGGCTGGAAAAACGAAAATATAAAATGCATCTACGGGTTTTCTTGAGTCGTTGGCGCAGTTACCGGCGGTGTACGCATTGCAATGGAGATCGACTAAATACAGAAGCGTTAGCGACGTCCGTGGGTGGCTCAAATATCGCAGAAATATGTCAAATGAAGATTCGCGACGTGATTTCTTTTTTTGACGAGTTGGATTTGAGTGAGTGGCAGCTGAGCGTGGGGAAATTGATCCTCGAACAAGTTCGCGGAAGGTTGTATTATCTAGACAAAGTGGGTCTTGGTTATTTGACGTTAGATCGTACATTGCGCACGCTTTCTGGCGGCGAATCTCAAAGGGTTTCTTTGACAACGGCGCTCGGGTCGAGCCTTGTTAATATGCTGTACGTGTTGGATGAACCGTCCGTGGGATTGCATCCGCGGGACGTAGAGCAGTTATCTACGGCGATCTTGGATTTGCGTAATCGAGGTAACACAGTGGTCGTGGTCGAACACGAACCAGCGATGATTCAATTGGCTGACCAAGTTGTAGAATTTGGTCCCGGGGCGGGAAATCGGGGCGGTCGGATTACCTTTCAAGGCACTCCAACGCAAATGCTCAAGGATGAAAACTGCTTGACCGGAGCGTATTTATCCGGAGCACGCGGTGACTTGATACCGAGCGAGCGTCGTAAAACAAATCACGGTTGGATAAAGTTGAGTGGAGCCACGGGCCATAATCTACAAAATGTCACAGCAGAGTTTCCTCTCGGTGTGTTGTGTTTAGTCACGGGAGTCAGTGGTAGTGGTAAGAGCACGTTGGTTCAGGACACTCTTTATGGAGCCCTGTGTAAACGCAAACGGCAAAGCGTATCCAAGCCCTTGCCTTATGAGGACATAGTGGGTGATGGTCAAATTGATGAAGTAGTGTTGATTGATCAAAGTCCCATCGGGCGGTCACCTCGCAGCAACCCGGTAACTTATATCAAAGCGTTTGATCAAATTCGAGCGGTTTTTGCGGAGACACTTGATGCACGGACGCACAATTATGCTCCGGGCCATTTTAGTTTTAACGTGGACGGAGGTCGATGTACGACTTGTAATGGTGATGGCCATCTGGAAATTGATATGCAGTTTCTCGCAGATGTGTTTATGAAATGTCCCCAGTGCGGTGGTAGTCGATATGGCGATGATGTATTGCAAGTTACGTATCGAGGGATGAATATTGCTGACGTATTGGATATGACCGTGCGGGAAGCATTTTCGTTTTTCCGCGGTCAACCTAAAGTACAAACGAAATTAAAGAGACTAATCGATGTGGGGCTGGAATACTTGACACTCGGACAACCGGCTAATACCCTGTCGTCCGGAGAAGCTCAACGACTCAAACTAGCGTCCTACATGTCTACTAAGAAAAGACAACGAACCCTGTTTGTGCTTGATGAACCAACGACAGGGCTACACTTTAGCGACGTGTTGGTACTACAGGATTGTTTTGATACATTGTTAGCCGTGGGGCACTCGATGATTATTGTGGAGCATAACCTGCAACTGATGAAGGCAGCCGATTATATCATCGACCTTGGGCCAGGGGCGGCGGACGAAGGTGGAGTAATTGTGGCAACTGGAACACCGGAGCAAGTGGCTGATAATCCTGATTCCTACACAGGTCAATATCTTAAGGAAGCACTCAAACAGGTGACGGAGATAGCTGAATGACGGAATTTACTAATATAGAAATCGAGATGATTCAAGGGCCGTTTAATAGCATCAGCACGCAACTGTTTGTGCGGGCGAATCCGACTAGTTCTGCTGAAGATAATCTTGATAGACAGTCTGCTTGGCAAGCTGGCTGGCGGATCGCAGGCCAAATTGCCGGGCCTTACTGTGTGCACAGTGAAACGTTGCCGGCAGTAATTGCATTTCAAGATCAAGGCGACGGCGGGGGTTTATTAGCCACTGCTAGAATCCCAGATCCTTGCGCTTGGACGGCTAGGCTGCCGGCGACATACAAGGTTGATATCGAATTGACGCATGCTGGGACATGTAAACAACAGTCACAGCATTTGTTTACGTTTCGCGCTAATGAAATAAGACAGAATAGTTTTTACCAGACAGATTTAAATGGCAACTACCGGCGGTGGGTGTTGCGGTGCGTGCAGCACCCCTTGGACGATGCACTCAGTGATGGAGGTGAGCAGTTTCGCGAGGAAGGATTGGTCTGTATTGTGATTAATCCAACGGCGGAGCAATGCAATTTGGCGACTCTTAATGGTGTAGCGATTTTGTCGATTGTGCAGCAGCCAGATACCGAAAAGACAATTTCCGCAGTTGAACAACTGGATGTATGGGGATGTGTAACGGCATGCGTCATCGTTGGCGATGTTGAGATCAAAGCCAATGACTTAAATAATGTGCGGATACCGATTGGCTGTCGGGTCTCGGATATCAGTGAACCGTTACCCGCCTGGGCACAGTTTTGCCTTGTGGATGTAGCTAGTATCTCGGATGCTAGTGCATTTGTTGATTGCCAGAAGATGCCGGTGATAATTTCTGACATTCGACCCTTTGAGGATTGTGTGTCAGCGCGTAATCAATGTGCAGTGCTGCAAAAAGATGTAGCAGCGGAAGGTGATTATGCGGGGTATTGTATCTTAACCAAGAATTAACACGAACGAGCATTGATTGAGTGACCGCCGGGCTTTAATGTTCGTACAACACCATTTGATGATTTAAACCTTTTATAGGTAGGGGATAAGGCCATGATAGAAAATTCACGATTACGGTTTATCGGTGTTACGCTTGCCCTCTGTCTGACAGGTGTGCTTGTCACGTCTGCTCAAGAATGGCAACAGTTTCGTGGTCCTGGTGCGCGCGGTGTCAGTGACAATCCAAAACTACCGTTAACTTGGGATTTAGAGACCAATAAAAACATACAATGGAAGGTGCCGACGGTGGGACGTGGTTGGTCATCGCCCGTTGTGACCGGCGGAAAGATTTTCTACACAGCGGTTGCCAATGAAGGCGAAACAGAAGCGGCTAAAAAGGGACTGTATTTTGGCGGCGATCGTAATCGTCCCCCGACTGGAGTGCATCATTGGAATGTCGTCTGTCGTGACTTGCAGACGGGGAAGCTGATTTGGTTGCGAGAAGTACATAAAGGGAATCCAACTGCACCGGTGCATATCAAAAATAGCTTCGCTTCATCCACACCCGTGACCGATGGGAAATACTTGTATGTTTCCTTTGGCCACCAAGGAACTTATTGTTTTGACTTAGCAGGCAAGACGGTTTGGAGCCAGGACGGTGTTGCTGCGAAAATGCGTAACGATTGGGGTACTGCTGCTTCGCCAGTACTGCACGGTGATCGGCTAATCATCGTGGACGACAACGAACAGCAATCACGGTTGCAAATGCTCGACAAGACTACAGGTAATCTGATATGGGAAGTCAAACGCGATGAGAACAGTAACTGGTCGACTCCATTTGTTTGGGAGAATTCACTGCGCACTGAGATTATTGTTCCGGGCACCGGTGCTAATCGAGCCTACGATCTGCAGGGAGAACTGTTGTATCAGTTCAGCGGCAATTCCAGTATTACGATCGCAACCGCGTACGCTGAGAATGATTTACTCTATGTCAGCTCTGGATATGTGCTTGATAGTCGTAAACCGTTGTTTGCAATTCGGCCTGGGGCAACGGGCGATATTACACTCAAAGCTGATCAAACCAGTAACGATCATATTGTGTGGTGCCAAAAGAATGCGGCTCCCTACAATCCCTCGTCGCTGCTGTATCAGGGCAGAATTTACGTGTTGTATGATCGAGGGTTCATTGCCTGCTTTGCTGCTCGGACCGGAAAAGAGATCTATTCGCGGCAGCGAATCAATGGAGGCCGCGGGTTTACTAGTTCGCCTTGGGCTTATCGAGGGCACGTGTTTTGTTTGAATGAAGATGGCGAGACATTTGTCCTTAAAGCGGGTGATCAATACGAATTGGTAGGGCGGAATCGCTTAGGAGAGGAAGAGATGGCGATGGCCACACCGGCGTTAGCCGGCGAACACTTGCTCGTGAGGACTGCCGACTATCTATATTCCATTGGGCTTTCCCCAATTGGACAAAAGTAATACGTCTATTTGGTCGAAAATATAGAGGCCATGTGATGCATGTGTATTGATGCTTCAAGTGGTTGACAAATTCGCGAGTACCAATTCAACTTAAACGCTTAAGAGGATGTAGCTCAGTTGGTAGAGCAACGGACTTTTAATCCGTAGGTCCAGGGTTCAAGTCCCTGCATCCTCACTACAAAGCTCACCTACTAAATTGTTGGTGGGCTTTTGTCGTGTTTGGCTTAGATGCTTTGGCAAAAAAGCCGAACTTCGTTACAATTAAGTCAGTAGACAACGTATTGTTAGGTAGTTTGGCGGTGATATGGTCATGGCATTGGCAAGGTATTTGCAAAGTTGCCAGTGATCTGTCCAAGCGGTCTAGAATGTTTGATTAGAGTTAGAAGTTGTTCCGAAAAGGTAATGGTGCTATGCAATTGTCAGTGTCCGTGAGGATTATCGAGTCTTCGTGTAAGACGAAACTTAATCTGCCCATGGACAGGTTTCTTAAGGCTGTTAGTGATTCAGGTGCTGCAGCCGTTTGTATGCGCGCTAGTGCCGCTGGGGTAAAAAGCTATTCCGAATATCGCATTGGCCTGTGCCAGTCGATTGAAGAAGCTGGCTTAGTTGTTTCGATGGTTACAGCCGATTCCGACGTGCCGCTTAACAACGACCGAGGGCCGATGAGTTTGCAGAATATCGGCCCTTCGCTAGACGTAGCGGAATCGCTGAATTGTGATTTGATTCGAGTCTGCTTGAAGACGAAAGCTGATATCAAAGCAGCTCAGCAAGCGACTGACGAAGCGGCAGAACGCGGGATTCGTCTCGCGCATCAACTGCATACGGCGACGATTTTCGAAGAAGTCGATCAGGTACTATCTGTTCTGAAGAAGATTAACCGCGAGAACTTCGGGATCATTTATGAACCGGCCAATCTGATGGTCAATGGTCAGTCCTATGCGACCGATACCGTAGAACGACTAGCTCCCCATATTATGAACGTCTATGTGCAGAATCATCGCTTGAATCCAGAAGGCGGCGACTCATTGGAAACCTATTGCCGTGGTGAAGTCCGATTTGATCATTTGCCGTTGTGGGAAGAGGGTGGGGTTGATTTTGGCGAGGTCTTTAAGGCGCTTAAGAAAATAGGCTATGACGGTTACTGTACGATTCACCAAGCCCAGGGAATTCGAACACCCGAAGATGCAGCTAAGTATATTAATCGCTGCCAAGAGTTTGTTGCTCAATATCAGTAGGGTCGCGTATACGATTGGCCACCACGAGTAAGTAATAATGCCCGCAGCAACAGAATCACAGCTTACCAAATCCCAATGCGTTTCGATTTTGATGGTGGCCTTTCTTGGCTGGATGTTTGCCGGTGTGCAAATGGGTATCAACGGAATTGTACATCATCCGGCAGCTCGTGATCTGTTAGGTGCCAGTGTTGATAAGGCTGAAGTCGCAAAGTGGTCGGGTTGGTTGGTGGTTGCATTTTTACTGGGAGCCGCTGCCGGCGGATACTTGTTTGGTTGGGTTGGTGACCGCTATGGGCGTTCGCGAGCGATGTCCCTGAGCATTGGATGCTATGCTGTATTTTCTGCCATCAGTGTTTTTGCTCTATCAGTTGAAGTCTTCTGGGTGCTGAGGTTTTTGACTTGCATTGGTATCGGTGGAATGTGGCCCAACGGAATGGCGCTGCTACAGGAAGCTTGGCCCAACACAGCGAAACCGATTCTAGCCGGAGTGTTGGGGACGTCTGCAAATGTCGGCATTATGTTTTTTGCTGTGCTGTGCATGCAAGTGGATGTTACGCCGGACCATTGGCATTGGGCGATGATTGTTGGGGCGAGTCCGATAGTTTTAGCGGTCGCGTCGTGGTTTTTGGTGCCGGAGTCGCCGAAATGGTTGGCTGAACAGCAACAACAATCGATGACGGGCGAACAGGTTGGTTTGAGTGAGGTATTCTCTCCCCCGCATTTACGGCTAACGATTATTGGGATTGTGTTAGCGTTTGTGCCCTTGTTTGGTGGCTGGGGGGTTGCTAATTGGGCTAACTATTGGTCGGCTGAATTTGATGAACAAATGACGGCAAAGCAGGAAATTGGAAGTGCTGGTTCGCAGACACCAGCGGGTGCCTCGGAAAAAAAAATTCAGACAACTTCAAATCTAAAAGCTCAAGCATCGTTTCACCGCTCTTGGCCTGGGGCGATAAGTAGTTTGCTTGGTGGAGCTTTAGCTTTTTTGCTGGGCCGCCGATTTAGTTATGCATTGCTGTGCCTCTTGGCCTTTACCTGCACTCAATTCCTGTATTCGGTGCCAGATCCTTCTGCCGACGGTTTCTTGTTTTGGGTGCGAGGACTAGGGTTTTTCAGCGGATTCTTTTTTGGGTGGCTGCCGTTGTGCCTGCCCGAAATGTTCCCCACGCGTGTGCGGGCGACCGGTAGCGGAGTTAGCTTTAATTTTGGACGGGTGATAGTCGCATTGTTGATAATCGTGACGTCCTTGGCGCTGAAATCCTATTTTGAAGGCAACTACGATCAAGTTGGTCGCGTATGTGGATATGTTTATTTGCTAGGTGTGGCTGCTGTATTTCTATTGCCAACAACCGCGAAGAATAGCCAGCTTGGCGAAGAGGCGACGCCGCTTGGAGTCGATGTCTAATGACATGAGTTTGTGAACCGGAAAAACCAACAAAAAACGTGACAGAAAAGCGAAGATAGGTAACAAATGATTATCGTGACATACATAGCATACATTGTTGGCATTGGCTTTGGCATTTTGGTGTTGGCATGGATCAGCGGGCACTTGGTACCTCAAAACATGACCGTGACGCTTTCGAAAACACTGTCAGCAACGGCTAGCGAAATTTTCGAGCCGATCAACGACTTGCGGACGTGGCAAGTATGGAGTGCTTGGAGTCCCGAGAAGATGAAGGGATATGTGAGTGAATTTAGTGGACCCGATAGTGGAGTGGGGCAAGTGTGGACTTGGAGTGAGACAAAATATCCCGGTAAAATTGAAATACTTGAGAGTGAGGCTAACCAACGGTTTGTTTATGCATTGAGCATGGACATGTGTCCTGCGCCAATGATTGGCAGCATATCCTTCAAGGAACAAGACGGTCAGACGGAGGTGCGGTGGGAAACCGCGGTGGATTGGGGAAGTCGTCCGTTGAGCCGGTTAGTTGGATGTCTTATGGGGAGACAGATGTTGTTGGGATCGTTGAAGTTTGGCTTGAAGTCTCTCGAACAACGTGCGCAGGAACAAAGAGACGGATAGGATAACCGAGTAGCAGGAGAAAACATGTTGCTTATTTATGTGGCTTGGATTCTTGTTCTTTTACTAGTGTTGATCATTCTTCGCACGGTGTTATCGTTGATTGGGTCTCAGTTGCCGGATGAGCATCTGACTGAGGTGGTCCGAGATTTACCAATCGCACTAGACGATGCGTTTCGCGTGATGCGAGATTTAGAGACTTGGCAATCTTGGAGTTATTATTGTTCTGCGCGGCTGGGAAATTATCACAGTGAGTTCAGCGGACCACGAGTCGGGTTGGGGCAAGTTTGGCGGTGGCGTGGAAACCAAATGTCCGGTCACATGGAGATTCGGCAAGAATGGTACGGCATGCGGTTGTTAACGTGTGTTGTCTGGGATGCGATTCCGGAATCCAAATGGGACCGAATTGAGTTTGTGCAACATGGTGGCCTCTGCCGGATTATTTGGCAAACGTACGGTGATCTCCCAGCAGACCCCTTAGAACGCGTATGGCAGGTTCTGTTAGGTCCGCGGATGTTGAATCGAGTGAAGAAACAATCGCTGGCTGGCTTACAAGCCTTTATTGAGGAGTCTGCCGATATTTAATTATCTTCCCCTAAAAAAAGTAGGGACCCTCCTGCGTTTGCTACTGGGGCGTCGGTAAACTTCAACTACGAATGACCACAAATTAATACGAATTATAAATTAACTAAAAACTGAGTTCGGCAACTCGCCTAGCATCTTGGAACGTGTCTGATATAATTAAGTGGTAGATTGAATTTAGCAAGTTGTGCGAAAGACGTGAATCGAGGGAAACCGGCGATGAGTTTGAAAATGATGGCCAAAAAAGCGACGATCATACCTGAATTGGCTCTGTTTGCAATGCTGCTTTGTATCGGTTCAAGTGCTTACGCGGAGTTGCCTCACGCGGTGGTTGCAGAGAAACCGGCAAATGGACCGGCAGTGAAGGTTGCTCAGGGATTTATGATTCCTTACACGGCGAAGATTCCCGGGACAGATGTGACTTACAAAATGATCCCGATCTCAGGCGGGCTGGTTCAGATGGGAAGCCCTGCTAGTGAAGCGGGTCGCGAGGTTTCCGAAGGTCCTCAAGTCGAAGTTGAGATCAAGCCATTTTGGATGTCTCAATACGAATTGACATGGGCTGAATACAAGGCCTATATGGTAGTGCACGATGTGTTCAAAGGATTTGAAACTCATGGGATGCGTAAGATAACCGAAAAACACGATGGACTGATCATTTCGGCGCCATCGAACCTTTACGATCCTTCATTTACTTTCGTCAACGGTGAGGCATTAGACCTGCCAGCTGTTTCGATGAGCCAATATGCGGCGAAACAATATACCAAGTGGTTGTCATTGATGAGTGAACGATTCTATCGATTGCCGACGGAAGCCGAGTGGGAACATGCTTGTCGCGCGGGCACAAAGACCGCCTTTTCGTTTGAGGGCAAAGCAGAAAAATTAGATGATTATGCTTGGCACTACGGCAACGCAGAGGAAACCACACACGCCGTGGGTGAAAAACGTCCCAATCCATGGGGCTTATACGACATGCATGGTAACGTTGCCGAATGGGTTCTCGATGCGATGAATGACGATGGGTTTGCTGCGTTGAAGAAGATACAAGCCAAACCATTGACGGTAGACCAAGCCCTGATTAAGTCCGATAAATTGTATCCACGTGTTTGCAAGGGCGGATATTATGATGTTGAGGCCAGAGCTTGCCGCAGTGCCTCGCGGTTGGCGTCGAGTGATGATGAATGGCGTCAAGAGGATCCCAACATTCCGCTGAGTCCTTGGTGGTTTACGAGCGGTCCTTCCTTAGGCGTAGGTATGCGAATCATCCGGCCACTGGCTGAACCGGCAAATGGAAAACGTGAACAATATTGGCATGCGGATACTGAGGGTATTCGTTTCGATGTTGAGTATCGCATCGATGAAGAGGGTCGCGGTGCCCGTGGTTTTGTTGACCCAGAGCTTCCTCAAGCAACGAAAACTTTACAGTCCAAGCAATGAAGTCAATCAAGTTAGCTGCCGCTGCACTGAACCAAACTCCATTGGATTGGGATGGCAATGTATCGCATATTCTGGCAGCGATTGAGCAAGCGCGGGACGAACATGTTCATGTCCTTTGTTGTCCCGAGTTGTGTATCACTGGCTATGGCTGTGAGGATGCCTTCTTGGCTACGGGTGTCCATGAAACAGCCCTAGAAATGCTCGCAGAAATCATTCCGGCAACCAAATCCATGGTGGTTTGTGTGGGGTTGCCCGTGTCGTTTGAAGGTAATTTATACAGCGCTGCTGCTGTCATCGCAGATGGTGCATTGATAGGTTTTGCGGTGAAGCAAAATCTCGCAGGTGACGGCCTACATTATGAACCACGGTGGTTTACAGCCTGGGAGACTGGGCGAGTCGCAGAGTTGCTTTTTAATGGTGATTCATACCCTCTGGGCGATTTGATTTTTCAGTGCAGTGATGTACGCATTGGATTTGAAATATGCGAGGACGCTTGGGTGGCAGACCGACCCGGCGGTAGATTGGCTGCGCGGGGTGTCGATGTGATATTGAATCTTAGCGCCAGCCATTTTGCATTCGGCAAACATCAAGTGCGACAGCAGTTTATTTTGCAGGGCACGCGTGAGTTTCAAGTTGCCTACGTGTATGCAAATTTGCTCGGCAATGAGGCTGGACGAGCCATCTACGATGGGGACACGATGATTGCTAGTGGCGGTGAAATATTCGCTTCGGGACCTCGCTTCTGTTACCGCGATTGCGTCCTTACTTCTGCCGTCGTAGACATTGCTGCTGCGGAGGTCAGAGGTGCTGAACAAGAGTCCCAACAAACGGGAGTCGTTTGTTGCGAGGTCGAATTTCTCGTTGAGGATGAATCCTGTAACGAGATTATCCGCGGCGCGTGGGAAGACAGCTCACATTTGAAGGAGGAGGAGTTTGCGCGTGCGATCGCACTCGGTTTGTTCGACTATATGCGCAAAAGTGCGTCGCGCGGATTTGTGGTGTCGCTCAGTGGCGGAGCGGACTCGGCCGCCGTAGCAACGTTGGTGGCCTTGATGGTTCAATTTGCTGAGCAAGATATCGGTGCGGCGGAACTGGCTGTACGTCTACGCTTGAATTTGGATAATTATAAGTTTGCGGATTCCTCTGATACAAAGGCTGTGCTGAGGGAAGTCATACAGGAGTTGTTGTGGTGTGTATATCAAGCGACACGTAATAGCACGGATGTAACCCGTAACGCTGCTGAAGCAGTAGCTGGCGGCTTAGGGGCGACGTTTTTTGCCATCGATGTTGATTCACTGGTGACAGATTATACTCAAAAAGTGAGTGACGTATTGGGCCGTACATTGCAGTGGGAAACAGATGATTTGGCGCTGCAGAATATCCAAGCGCGGGTCAGGGCGCCGAGTGTGTGGATGCTGGCAAACGTACGCGGGGCATTGTTATTAGCGACAAGCAATCGATCCGAAGCAGCTGTTGGGTATACCACGATGGATGGCGATACTTGCGGCGGTATCGCTCCGATTGCAGGCATCGACAAGGCCTTCTTACGGCACTGGCTGAAATGGATGGAAACAACGGGCCCGCAAGGACTTTGCCCTGTGACTGAGTTGCAACAAGTAAATGCTCAGCAACCGACTGCAGAATTACGCCCAGTGGGTGAGAATCAAACCGACGAATCTGACTTAATGCCGTATGAGGTTTTGGATTTAATCGAACGGCTAGCGATTCGCGACAAAATGATGCCAGCAGAAATCTTAGAAGTTTTGGTGACAGATCCGGTGGTGGTTTCGCGGCGGGCAGATCGACGCCAAGTGATTGAATGGATTAAGCGATTTTTTACATTGTGGTCGCGAAATCAATGGAAACGCGAAAGATTTGCTCCATCGTTTCACGTAGATGACGAGAACCTAGACCCCAAAACATGGTGCCGTTTCCCAATTCTCTCGGGTGGTTATCGCCGTGAACTTGAGCAATTAGAATAGGCTCTACGACGGACATTAATTAGAGTAAAGAATTGATGGTGGCGGTGGATTATGTATATATGAGCTTGAATCGTATGGGGGTAGGTCAGACTTGCTTGCGAATTTGCTGACGATTAATCCCACCCTGATACAGGTGACGATTTAGGCGTTGATAGAGCAACGCTTACAGAAAGTGAGTTGGTTGCCGCGGTCGTTGTATAGCACTTCGTCCATAAACGCTCGCATCAAGACAATCCCTCTGCCGCTGGGTTTGTCCAAGTTCTCAAAATCGGTCGGATCGGGAACTTCCTCGGGATTAAACCCCGGCCCTTCATCTTCGATCGTGACCCGAATCATGCAGTCGTCGACCAACTGACACTCTACTTTGACTTGTTTGGCCGGGTTGAGTTGGTTACCGTGTTTGACAGCGTTTGCCAGTCCTTCTTCTAGTGCTAGTTGCAGATCGGGTAGGTCTCCATCGCTGACACCATTTTTTAACCAGATGTCCATGATCTGCTGTTGAACCGATGCGGATTCATGCAGGTCGCTGGAGAATGATTGGCTAAATAACATGGTTTCTGACATGGTGTTTCTGCAATACGTTGTAACTCGATTTGCGCCACTCAGGCGAGAGTTATCACAAATGCCGATGGGTCAACTGAGGATGTGATAAATCAAAACAACACTAGGTCACTTAAAATGCTTTAAGTGCTTTTTCTACGTTCTTGTGAATGTCGAAAACTTTTGTGAGTTTCGTAACTTTGAAAATTTTCAACAGATCAGGTCGTAGGTTACACATACTGAGTTGACCGCCGGACGCATCTACCTTTTTCTTCATGTTGATCAGTTTGCCGAGTGCAGCACTTGAAAGATGTTCGACGGATTGAAAGTCGAGCACTATCTTTTTTAGCCCATCGTCATCGACCAAACGATACATTTGATCTCCAACTACTTGGATAACTGCTTCATCGAGAATTCGATTGTCAATAAACCTAGCAACGGTTATACCACCATTTGTTTGTACATCTAATCTTGTTGCGTCGGACGCCATAAAACACCTATTTATTTATTAGCCTGTGGGAAACCAAAATGGTTCGAAAAAGAGAAGAACGATTTACGTCAATGATAACAAACTCCTGTAATAATGGCATCAAATTCCCTAAATTACAAGGAGTAGCTTGTAAATGAATTAGAATGACTTCCGTTCACGTAGCTAGTTGGTAAACGTGAACGGATTATAGCAAATATAGGATGTGCTAGTGTCGAGTAGAAAGATAGGTAACGACGAAGAACAAGCAGTATTTTTGAAAAATATGCTGTGGTGATACCTTGTAAAATACGTTAAACATGCGACAACTATTTTTGCTGTTGGGTCCACATTCGATGGCTGGGATTTCGTATAAAAAGCAGAGTCGTTGTTAATATTGCTCTGTAATCAAAAAGCGGTGTACAAAGGACAATAACGTGAACGTACTGGAATTTCTCATTACGGATAGTTCTCCCCTTGTTGCGGTATCGAGGGCAGCCCCATTCTATGCGGGGATAAGTGCTTGGACGATTGAGCTACTAGTTGCTGGCTTGATTCTATACGGGTTGCGCCGTGAAGAGAAAAAAGTATTCGCGCGCCGCGCGGCAAGCAAATCAAACGACAGTTCCGCCGAAGAAGCACCTGCCGAAACCGGCTTAACCGAACCACCTGCCGATACCGGCTTAACCGAAGAAGCACCTGCCGAAACCGGCTTAACCGAAGAAGCACCTGCCGAAGAAGACAAGTAGTAAGCGTTACCTGCTGTTGCAGCATTGCAAATAGCTGACAGCGTACATGTCAGATTCTATTTTTCAACTCGCGTTGTCGCAGTTGCTGCCGGCGGTTTTAGATGAGCATCTAGCCAGCCGTATATTAGTTGCCGAGATTCATGGGCGACACTGTGGCCACGACCATGAACGTAAAACCCAAAGTTTTGCGGAGCTTTTTCAAGCTCGTAAACATCCATCACCCGCATTAACATCAACAGCCTTTGACGTTGCGTGCCCCCGTCTCCGTCGTTCAAAGCGGAAATGTCCATAAAGGCACGTGGTGCGACGAGTGCCATGATCTCGTGAAAATCGATGGGAGGAAGTTTGCCTTTAATGATTCCGGGGCGGATGTGTTTAAAATATATGTACCACCGGTCACGAGCCCAATTGATGACTCCTTCGTTGTGACGAAAAAACGAGGCCCCGCAGTTGCAGGCTGAGGCCTTAATGCGATCATCGTAGGCGGCTAAAAATATCGTCCCGTGTCCGCCGAGTGAATGTCCAAGTGCACCGATCTGATCACCGTCTACTTGCTCGAGCGATTGTAAAACATCGATGGCAATGGAATGTTCGTATGTGAATTTGCCGACGGCCGTCCATTCAGGATGCTTTTTATAGAATTGGGCCGTTTCGTATGAACCCTCGCTCGGTGTGCGATGCCCCGACACAAAATGTTCCGGAGCGATGACGATGTACCCCCGTCGACATAGATGATCAAGGTACGCTTTATCAGGATTGTCGATGAGTCCTGCCGCCCGCTTTTTTCCGTACTGATAAGTTCCATGCAGAGCAACGACGGCGGGTGCTTTGCCCGTTAATTTTAGAGGTATCCCCAAGTAGGCATGCGCTCGTTCATCCGCTTCGACGTTGTAGCTGATTAGTTGCCGCGTGTAGTGTCCGTCAACGACGACGCTTTCGTGTATTTTGAGATCTAACGCCGGTTTTTGGGGTTTGTGTTGATCTCGCAATAAATTCAAATATCGTTGCTTTAAAATGTTGCGATGTGCGTGCCAGTCCGCTTGATTTTCGATTCCCGCTAGCAAATCATCCCATGACGATGTGATAACTGGCGGTGACGAGGTTTTTCGCGCGGCTGGTTGCGCAACGCTGAGCAGGGGGGTGGTTAACAGTAGACAAAATGCGAGCAGCAATGGTTTAGTCATCTCTGAGTACTCTTTTAGGTTTAGTGTTGCTATTGTTGCCGTGCCGGTTCAAACCGATCTTCGGGATATCTTTTTTTGTAGGAAATGATATAGGAGCCGGGGGTGGAGCGGATAAATCCTAATTTGTGGTCTGAAACTTCAATGAATATAGGTCTGCATCTTTAAGGACGAAGCGAATGCGAATTGTTTTTCCAGCAAGTTGTGCGAGATCCGGATTATTTTTCCACTGAACAGCACGGCCCACTGTATCACCAAAGTGCTCCGGACAATCTTCAAGTTTAAATTCTTCGATCGGTGTGCCTTGGGCGTCTTGAAGTTCTACTCGGATGCTGCCGGCGACAGACGTTGAGTAGTTGAGTTCCAATTGGTTGCCAGTGAATTTGATCGGTTTTGTGATGACTTCTCCACCCTTCATCGGAGCTGATAGAGATACAAAACCGTCTAGCCGCAGCGTGTAACGTCTAACGGCGCTTCCCTTTCCGGTCCAATAACTTTCACTAGCGTAAAATGATAGCTCATCCGGTGCACCGGGTAACGTGTTGGCAGTTTGCACGACGTGCCAGGCGACGTACTGGTGACCGTAGTTCCACGAGTTCGGACGTTCAATCCCGGGACGAAAGAAGGCTTCATTCCAACGTTTGAATTCATGACCGTCGCGACTGCACATTAGTAGTGCATCGGTAATGGCTGTTCCGTAACGAGGTGAAACCGAACTGCGCATTTTACGGTGTTTGTTGTCTGGCAAGGCCGTCATTTGTGGTGATTCGCCGCGCTCGGTGTATCTCGTTGGGAAGCCGATCAGGATGTGAGGGGCACGAGCGTAGGGTTTGATTTGATTGGTGTAGAGTTGTTCGTGAGGCGAATCGGTATAGGTTAAGTCGGTAATATCGTCCCAATGAACTAGGTCGTCGGATGTTGCCGTACGGATTGCGCGAATGCCAGCAGGCTTCCACTCTTCCTTGTTCGTTGTCCCTTTTGTAAAGTATCGCCAATACGCTCGGTATTTGCCGATTGTTTCATCCCAAAACGCTAGATTCTGGGAGTCGAACGCTCCCATTCCAGACAGAATGGGCTGATCGGCGATCGGCTTGAAGTTAACTCCGTCAGCTGACTTCAGAGGAATCAAACCGTTATTATCTTTTGACCTCACGATTGCCTTGTAACGAGCGTCCGGAGGGGCCGCTGGGTTGTTGTCTAGAAAGATTGCGGGGTGCCCAGCGTCGATTCGAAGTTCACCTTGCTGTTCGCTGATGATGGCGATGTTATTGTTCTTGGAACCGTTAAACACGTGAATACCTAGATTGGGTTTCGTCCAATGAATGCCATCTTTACTTTCGGCATAACAACAAAAGAGTGGATGGGCGTTTGAGTTTAGCTTGCCTTGCGAAACGTCGAGATGCCAGGCCTTGTAATACATACGGTAAATATCACCGTCTTGAAACACGCTGTGGTAGCCACTGCCGCTACCTTCCCAAGGCGCGTCGTGCACAATGGCAATCTCACGAGGAATTGGTTGGTGAAGTCGTTGTTCAGCTTTGCCAACGAATCGATCGATCAAAAATGAATCAATGAATAGCTCTCGCCGTGATGCGATATTGGTTGCTGCTGAAGGCAGTTCCTCAGTGTGTGCGATAGGTGTGAGCGTTACAGAAAGCACCGCAGAAATGGCTATGAATAGTGGGTTGATGTTCATGGGTAAAATTCCATTCGAGTGTGAAAGATAAATAATCGCTATCGTTCTTGTTTGAATTGTGTGTTTAACGTCGGCATTTGTGCATTGACCTTGGTTTGCCATGTGGCAAGTTTGCTAAGTAACGTCGCAGTTGTTTGAGGCTGTTTTGTTGCAAGATTGTTGGCTTCACTTATATCTTTCGCCAGATTGAATAGTTCAACGCGATCGCTGTGATGGTACTTTAGCAGTTTCCAGTCACCGTCTCGGATGCTGCTGACTGGATCCGTCGTTTGATAATAGTGAGGATAGTGCCAAAACAGTGGGCCGCGGTTGAGGGAGGTGGTTGGGTTTTTTAGCAATGTAAATAAGTTGGTGCCATCAACTCGTGAATTGTGTTCGGTGTTTGAGGGGAGGTTGAGAGCCGCTTGCAGTGTGGGGTAGAAATCGCAAGTGGTGACTGGTTCGTGACTAACACTGTTGGGCGTGGTGACATGGGGCCAGCGGATGAGCAGGGGTACGCGGATGCCGCCTTCATAGAGTGAGCCTTTGCCGCTGCGCAGTGGAGCATTATTGGTCACGGTGTTGCCGCGAAATTTATTAATGAATCCGCCATTATCGGAAGTGAGAATTACAACGGTTTGATCGAGGATGTTTTGCTGTTTGAGTTCGGTGAGCAGTCTGCCGACGTTCTCATCGAGCGATTGCACCATGGCGGCATAATGTGCGTTGCTATGCCGCTGGCCGTCTTTGAGTAGAGCAGTGTATTTTCTGGCGAGTTCCGGTTTTCCTTCGATGGGTGTGTGGACCGTGTAGTAGCACATGTTGAGGAAAAATGGTTTGTCGGCGCTGGTTCGGATAATTTGAATCGCTTCGTCGGTGAGGCGGTCCGTTAAGTACTCACCGGGTTGACCTCCGTCAAGTTGCGGAACGTAACGAAGTTCTTGGCGACTTCCAAACAGGCCTCGATAAGGATAGAAGAAAGTGGCTGGACAGCCCCAGAAAGTGCCCCCAATATTGACGTCGAAGCCGTGTAGTTCGGGATAAAATCCGGCAGTGCCGAGATGCCACTTGCCGAGGTGGGCTGTACGGTAACCGGCTTGCTGGAACGACTCTGCGAGGGTCATGTGGTGATGTGCGAGATTTGCGTCCACTGTGGGAGGGATTAATGCTCGATGGGTCGGCGGGCCGCGATGGGCCGCTTCATGCCAAATTGTCATGTGCAATTTGGCTGGGTAGATGCCGGTCATGATCGATGCTCGAGTGGGAGTGCAAATCGACGCGGCGGCATAAGCATCGGTGAATTTTAGGCTGTCTTTGCAAAGACTGTCGATGTGGGGAGTTTGGTGCAGGTCGGCGCCGTAGCAACCGAGGTCGGACCACCCTAGGTCGTCGACTACGATCAATAATACGTTGAGGGGTTTGGAGGGAGCTTTATCGTTCGCAAAACCGTTCATCGTTACAACGAGCAACGCGATCAACTGGGGCAGTGAATACTTTTGGCTCATGGTTTACAGACAATCAATCCGAGGCGATTAGGGATGTAATTCGAACACCGTTAGAATGGCGCGGTGGTCCGAGGCAACTGCTTCGTCTAAGACGGTGACTGATTTTGTGGTCCAGCGGTCTTGCGGGTGTGCGAGGACAAAGTCGATTTGTTTTGTTGGCTTGGTGACGGGGATTGTTGGTTGGGGCTTGTCTGCGATCGGATTAAACCAGTGTTTTGAAAAGATGGTTAGTACGTTGCTAGCGGGTGTTGCATTGAGGTCGCCGGCTAGAATCGACAACGAGGTGGGTGAATTGCGTGCGAATTGCACAAGGTACTTCGCGGAATCAATGCGTTCTTTTGGGTCTGAGCGATGGTCAAGGTGTGTAGCCCAGAAGGTTAGATTTCCATGGTTGCCAGGCAGTTTAATGGTGGCTTGCAAGGCACCACGTTGTTCACCGTTATCGTGATTTGGAAGCTGATGGTTTTTGTGGTTGACGATTTGGTGTTTCGAAAGGATGGCATTTCCGTAAGCACCCCCTTGGAAGGGAATGTTTTGTGCGAAAATGACTTGCATCGAAGTCGCTTTGGCGAGTACGGCGGGTTGGTCTTGATTTTTGACTCGGGCCGTTGCTCGATCTACTTCTTGTAGTGAAACGATATCGGGGTGCACGGAATTGATGACGTTGGCAATACGGTTTAGATCGAGGACACGGTCGATCCCTTCGCCGTGATGAATGTTGTAGCTAAGGACTCGCAATTGCAACGGTTTCTCAGCAGCATTGGCAACAGACAGAGACATCGTTAGGGATAATAAACAGAACCAAGATAGTGATCGCATTATTAGGTAGCTCTCAAAAGGCAGCAGCAGTTGACTTGTCTGTTCATTGTGGCATTGTACAAGGTGCGATTCAAGCGGCGGGTTGTGATTCACGACAGCAACGGTACTTTGCATCTGGACCCAGTCACGAAAACGGACTGTGTTACAATAACCGGCGGAGCGAGAAAAATGCAGTAGATTTGTGATAGGGAAAAGGTTGGTTATCGGCAGGATATGCGGAAAACTTTGGGCGTTAAATAGCCGTCGGAAACGATGGATTATGGCTTATTGTAGAGATATTGTTTGCGGAGGTGTGATGCGTTTCAATTGCTATCGAACAGTTTGGTATCTATCTTGCCTCGCGATCATGTCGCCGCCACTGGGTCTTTCTGATTCACTCGTTGCCGAGGACAAGTTGTCGGCACTGGTGCGCGTGGTCGATTTGACGGTTGGCGAATCTGTCCAGGTGGAATTGTGCAATGGCGAGCATGTTCAAGTGAAATTGCTCGATCTACAGGAGACTCGTGATCCGATTCGTCAGGCAATTCGTAGTGCCATGGTCAAAGTACAAGTTGATGACGAAGTCATCGAACTTGAATCGGGGATGTACAATTTGCCCCAAGTACTAGGCAAAGTGCAAGTCGATTGTTCGGTTACTGGGGGATATAACTCCAATGGTACACCTGGATTTTGGGGGCTGGAGAAGGATGCGAGGTTACGGTTTTGGCCAGCGGAGTCACCGTTGTTGCGTCCCGGGACGTTTATATATCCCGTACAGCAGCGATGGCTGGCGACGCGGACATGGTTTGATAATGAGCCGGTCGATGGTGGTACGAAAGTCTTGCAGCAGATTTATTACCATAGTGGATTGGACATTGGTGGTACGGAGCGTCTCGTCCAAGTGATAGCTGCGACGGATGCGATAGTTGTTTCCAGCGGTGATGATGTGCTGTCTGATTATGTGCTCAAGGACGGGAGCACGCCGAAGTACGGGGAAGGTAACAGTCCGATTGCGCCACGGGCTGACGTTGTGTATTTGCGTGACAGTCGCGGGTGGTATTACAGGTACAGCCATTTAGATTCCATCGACGAACGAGTGCTTCCGGGGCGAATCATCAAGCAGGGTGAATCGATCGGGGTTCTGGGAAAGAAGGGGGCGAGTGGCGGATGGTCGCACTTGCATTTTGAGATAAAAAGCAAGCAACCTTCGGGAAAGTGGGGTACTCAAGCGGGGTACGCGTTTATTTGGGAAGCATATCGACGCCAGTACAAACCGCAGTTAGTGGCGAATACTAGTCGCAAGCATTTCGTGATGGCCGGCACGTCTGTCACGATGAATGGGTATAAATCCTATAGTGCCAATGATAGTATTCGGCGGTTCCAATGGTTGTTTACCGATGGTACGCGGGCACTGGGACCAGAGGTGACTCGGACATACGCGCGCCCTGGCGTTTACAGTGAAGTCCTAAAGGTAACGGATAAGGCTGGCAATGTTGATTATGATTTTGCCAGCGTGCATGTGTTAGATCCTGCGAATCCTGATCTCTACGTTCCTCGTATTCATGCTGCATATTGGCCGACTCGTGATAACAAAGTAGATGAGTTGATTACGTTCAAGGTGCGGTCGTTCGGCACAACCGAGGGTGAAGAGGTCTGGGATTTCGGCGATGGAAGTCCGTTAGCTAAAGTTAAATCGGACGGTAACGTAGACCCTCAGGCGAAGAATGGCTATGCAATTACTACGCATGCCTACTCCAAACCGGGCGACTATCTTGTCAAAGTGCAACGTGCCAGAAGCGATGGAGTTGCGGCTGTTTTTCATCTGCACGTGCATGTTGCTCGGTAAGGCACGCCAGCAGCAACCATGAATTAGCAGGACCGCCGTTTCGTGTCGGTACCTGACCCGCAACCATCCCTTCTTTTGCCAGTTAAAAAAGTACCCCGGAGAGGTTTCGAACCTCCGACCTACGGTTTAGGAAACCGTTGCTCTATCCCCTGAGCTACCGAGGCAGTGGTGGTTTGCCCACTTTGTTTTAAACAGCCTGTCGTCAATTGTCTATGACTATCGATGCCTAACCTAGATTACATTGAGAGGGTTACTGCAATGCTTGATAAACTAGGCTGATGATGCGGTTGTTTAAATCACAATGAAAGTTGGGATACAATTGCGTCAGCGAAATCGCATAAAACTCATTGACTGGGTCAAGTATGAATCGCGTGTTGTATGCGCCGCCCCAGTAAAGCATTCCTTTGCCACTGATAAACGATTGAGCGCCAATATCATTGACGATCGCAAAGCCTAAGCCAAACTGATCCGCAGCGATTGCTCCACCGAGATTGATCGTCAATTCGCCGATGTTGTTACTACGCATCAAGGCAACACTGCTTTTACTGAGCAACCTCTGATCTTTCCAAGTCCCATTACCAATCATCATCTGACAGAAATGACTGTAATCCTCGAGCGTTGAATGCAACCCCGCTCCGCCAGAATAATAAACCTGTTCTTTCTCACTGGGCGATTCCACCGCTGCGAAATCGGCATGCACAAACGATTCAAACTCCAATTTGCTTAGAACTCGCAGTCCCGCATCTGCCGGGACATAAAATGATTCCTTGGCGGTCATGAAATCCACATCATCGTACGTCTCTGTGGCAATGTCGGGTGTGTACACTCGCGCGAGACGCTGTTGCTGCAGCGCGCTCGGATAAAAACTGGTGCTCCCCATTGCTAATGGTTCAAAAATCTCGTTTGCTAAAAACTCGGCAAATGTCGCTGCAGAGAGGACTTCGACTAATCGTCCCAAAACGTCGATGTTCAAACCGTAAAGCCAGTCTGTGCCAGGGTCGAAAGCGAGCGGCTGCTCGGCCAATCGACCCACCACCTCCTCAATGGTCGTTCCATCTTGGTACGCCCAATCTCGAATGTCCGCGGCTCGATAAAACTCGCCCAGTTTGGGGTGTGTAAAACTGTATCCAATTCCGGAAGTGTGCGTTAATAAATGGCGAATCGTAATCGATGTTTTTGACTTGCGTGTTTTCGCATTACCTGCATCATCTCGCTTGCCGCTTAAGACGCACATGTTTTTGAATTCGGGCAAGTACTTTTCGATCGGGTCGTCCAGTAGAAACAACCCTCGTTCCAAGAGCATCATTATCGCAGCACTTGTAATAGGTTTGGTCATCGATGCAATGCGAAACACTGTATTGGAGTCCACGGCCATTTCAGCTTGGATCTCTGCAAACCCAGCACAATGTTGAAATAGATTACCGTCAGCACCGCCGATAGCAACGGCACAACCCGCGATGATTTGCTGGTCGACTTCTTGGTCTACTGCGGTTGATAGTCGTTTCAGTCGTTCACTACAAAAATTAATTGTCATCGTTATCAGAGGTTCCAATTAGGTAAAGCTCGCCATATGCTCTGCCGCACGCGCCGATAGTTATGGTGATTATGCAAAGATGCCGGTGGCTACTTTGCCAGCCACATCGGTCAACCTGAAATCGCGCCCTGCGTAGCGATACGTTAAATTGAGATGATTGAGTCCGACTAAATGTAAGAGTGTTGCGTGCAAGTCGTTAACGTGCATTTTATCGGTTTGCGCGAAATATCCGTATTCATCGGTAGTACCGTATTGGTATCCGCCTTTTACACCTCCACCGGCCATCCACATCGTAAACCCCTCGGGGTTGTGATCGCGACCATTGGAACCTTGCATCACAGGCGTGCGACCAAACTCGCCTCCCCACAGGACCAAAGTATCTTCCAACAATCCACGTTGCTTCAGATCCGTCAGCAGCGCTGCTATCGGTTTGTCGACTTCTAGGGCGTTCTTGGTATGCCCCTTAACAAGGTCGCCGTGTTGGTCCCATTGGACATTTGCATCGCTGTGCGTGATTTGGATAAACCGCACACCCGCTTCGGCAAATCGCCTAGCCAAAATACACTGACGCCCAAAGTCTTTCGTGATTTCTTCGTCGAGCCCATACATGGCAAGTGTCTGCTTTGATTCGTCAGCAATATCTACAATCTCAGGCACTCGGCTCTGCATGCGAAACGCTAATTCAAAGCTGCTAATACGCCCTTCAAGGGCTTGATTAGGACCGGTCAATTTAAGGTGTTCTTGATTTGCTTGCTTAATCAAATCCAACTGCAGTCGCTGTTGTTTCCGTGTGATGCGTTTATTGTGGGTGTAAGCAACTTCGGCGCTCGTGGCCGGCTGACTCGCTACGCCCAGTGGCGTACCCTGAAACTTTGCCGGTAGAAACGCGGAACTCCAATTCTTAACGCCGCCGTGGGCTAGTGTGGGACAGATAGTGACGAACGAGGGTAAGTTCTGATTTTCAGTTCCGAGGCCATAGGTGACCCAAGACCCCATACTCGGACGCACAAAGTTATCACTGCCGGTGTGTAGTTTAAGTAAGGCACCACCGTGAGCGGCATTGGTGCCATGCACCGAGTTGAGTAAACAAATGTCGTCGATTTGATTGCCAACATGGGGAAACAATTCGCTGACCATGATCCCGCTTTCACCATGCGGGCGGAATTTCCACGGCGACCCCATCAACTTACTGGTCTCACCAAATTGCACTCGTGGTTTATCGAACGGCAATTCTTTACCGTCGTCTTTTTGCAGTTGCGGCTTGTAATCAAATGTATCAACGTGAGACGGGCCGCCTTTCATAAACAAAAAAATGATTCGCTTTGCTTTCGCTGGGTGATGTGTTTGCTGGCTTGCCGTTGGGTTGGCGGCCGCCGTGTCTTGCAATAAGGCGCCGAGCGCTAAGTTACCGAATCCGATTGCATTGGTGCGCAGCGCTGCCGATTTCAGGAATTGACGACGTGACGTGTCAGGTTGTGAATTGTTAGGGCAACAGTGGTTCGACATGGTGGTGCTGGTGGGCGAGTAATGTGTTTAAAGAAGTGGTTAGTGTATAACTTAGCGAATAAAGACAAATTCATTGCTTGCCAAGATGCTGTGCACCAAGAGTTTTAACGCTTGGAATTCAGCAGAAGCTTGGGAAGGGTCAGTTACCGTTTCGAGTTCGCTGGTCGTGTCGGGGTTAGAGTCGGATTCGGTGTCGGTTGCCACTGTGGCAACGTTTGTTTCCAGAGCAGCCGCACTGGGTGTATTCGGTGCAACGGCTGTTTTTAGGAACAGGTTGTAATATTGTCGCGCTCGTGACATTTCTTGTCGAGTTGCATTTCTGCCGAGCAATTTTACATAGAGTTGTTGCACTCGGGGTTTAAGTGATTTGTTTTCTGCGAGTAGTTGTTCGACGATTTGGCAGCTCGCTTCATCCACCAAAGGGCTGTTGAGCATGTACAACGCTTGGGGAG
>Ga0208879_1000795_pt1 | contig 31472 bp, 31 predicted proteins | sample Knorr_S15_td_Bot_FD_185605 | JGI IMG/M metagenome (GOLD analysis project Ga0208879, IMG submission 185605) | Marine microbial communities from Southern Atlantic Ocean transect - Knorr_S15_td_Bottom_ad_5009_LV_A (SPAdes) (version 2) | ecosystem: Environmental > Aquatic > Marine > Oceanic | place...
CAGCTACCACTATTGAAGCTTCTGTAGTTGATGCAGCTATATGAGGAGTTAATATTACCTTTGGATTATTAAATAAGATATTTTCTTTAGCTGGTTCTTTGGAATAAACATCAATTGCAGCTCCTGCAATTAAATTATTATTTAAGGCATTATTTAAATCATTTTCATCAACTATATTTCCCCGTGCTGCATTAATTATAACAGTGGTAGGTTTCATTTTTTTATAATGTTCCTTATTTATTAGAGGTTTACCATCAGGAGTTGCTTTGCAATGAAAACTTATAATATCACTAGTCGTAATTAATTCATCGAAGCTAACGTTCTTAATATCTGGAAATTTTTCTTGTCTTGATGCTAATGATTTAGAGTAGGTTAAGATATTCATATCAAAACCTTTAACTAGATTACTTAGTCTAATTGCTACATTTCCAAAACCAATTATACCGAGGGTTTTGTTTGAAAGTTCTGATCCTTTAATATTTTTTTTCTCCCATTTACCTTTGTGAGTCGTATCATTTGAATAAGGAACTTTTCGTAATAATGCTAAAATTAATGCTAAAGTATGCTCTGCAGTGGCATTAGTATTTCCTCCAGGAGTATTCATCACTAGTATATTTTTTTCTTTTGCTGTAACTACATCAATATTATCAACCCCGGCACCAGCTCTGCCAATGACTTTTAATTTTTTACCAGCTTTGATTATATTTTTTGTTACTTTTGTAGCCGATCTAACAATCAAAGCTTCATATGCACTAATGATATTAATAATTTCTTCTTCGGATAAACCAGTTTTTATTTCAGTCTCAATATTATATTTTTCAAATATTTTTTGAGCAACAGCGCTCATTGAGTCTGATATTAAAACTTTAAACATTATTCTTTATTGAGTAATAGGACCAGTCAATCCATGGTAATAGTATTTTCATATCACTATTTTTGACCGTCGCTCCACCCCACAATCTCAAACTAGGTGGTGCCTTGGGGTAACTATTAATGTCATGAACCACACCTTCTTCATAAAGTTGTGAAACTATTTTCTTGATTAAATTCTTTTGTTCGTCTTCAGAAAATTCATTAAACCATTTATCTTTAATTTGAAGTGTAATACTTGTAGAAGATCTAGTTTTCGGTTCATTACACATAAACTTAATCCAATCACTGCTGTTGACCCAATTAGCTACAATTTGAAGATTTTTTTTTGAAATTTTTATTAACTCATTAGTTCCACCAATTGATTCCACCCAATTTAATGAATCTAGCACATCTTCTACACAAATCATCGATGGAGTATTAATTGTACTACCTTCAAAAATACCTTTAATTAATTTTTTTTTATTTGCTATGCGAAATAATTTTGGAATTGGCCATGGAGGTGTATACATTTCTAATCTTTTTAATGCACGGGGTGACAATGCTAACATCCCATGAGCAGCCTCGCCTCCTAAAACCTTTTGCCAAGACCAGGTAATTACATCAAGTTTTTTAAAATCCATATCCATTGCAAATATAGCTGAAGTCGCATCGCAAATTGTCAAACCTTTTCTGTTATCAGGAATCCATTTTGCATTAGGAACGCAAACGCCTGAGGTTGTACCATTCCATACAAAAATTATATCGTTGTTAAAATTTACTTTATTCAAATCAGGAAGCTTGCCGTAATCAGCCATATGACTATTTACATTTTCAATTTTTAATTGTTCCAACACATCAATTAGCCAATCTTTTCCAAAAAATTCCCAGGCCAAAACATCAACACCTTTATAGCCCAAAAGAGACCACATGGCGGCTTCTAAAGCGCCGGTATTGGATCCAGGCATTATGGCTAAAGTATACGAATCTGGTAATTTAAGAATTTGTTTTGATTTGACAATTACCTCATTAAGTTTTTTTTTACATTCTTTTGACCTGTGTGATCTACTAATTTGAGAATTTTTTAAGACGCTAATATCCCATCCTGGTCGTTTAGAACAGGGGCCGCTAGAAAAATTTGGATTTGACGGTTTGCTTGATGGCTTAACTAATATCATAATTATTCAAAATCATATGATACCAGACCGTCTAAAGGTTTTGGATCAAACCAAGTTGATTTGGGTGGCATAGTTAATTTTTTGTCAGCAAAATTTATCACATCTTCTATTCGTGTTGCAAATAAAGAAAAGCCTACGCTAGTTTCACCCGAATCTACTTTTCTTTCAATTGCTTCTAATCCATGAAAACCTGCAAGGAAATCAATCCTCTTATCATATCTTGGATCTCCAATACCTAAAATTGGCTCAAGTAAATAATAATGTAATAAATTTATATCTAAATTAATAATATGAAATAAATTTTCTTCAGGTTTTTTTTTCAATTTAATTGAATACCAATGTTTATCTACATACATTCCAAATGATTTAGATTCATTTGGCTTATATGAAGAATTTTGCTTTTGTACAAAAAATTTCTTTTTGATTTGCTGAATAAAATTGTTGGTAGAATAACCATACAAATCTTTTATTAATCTATTATAGTTAAGTATACGTGCTTGACTTTTTGGAAATATAGCTACCATAAAATAATTATATGGCTCTTTTCCTGTGTGGTTTGGATTTTGATGTTTTTTAATTTCCAGCAATTTTGATAATGCCTCAATTCGATGATGTCCATCTGCGATATAGATTCGATTTATTGTATTAAACATCTCACTTATTTTAAACACAGTATTTTGTTCATTTATAACCCAAAGCTCATGTTGACACCCATCTAATGCACCAAAAGAATATTTAGGTTTTAAAGCAATCTGTTCCTCTACTAACTTAGTTAATTTAATATCATCAGGATAAATTACATAAATAGGTCCAATTTGAGCATTTAAATTATGTATTTGATCAAATCTTTTTTGAGACCTTTCAAAATAAATTTCTTCATGTCCTCGAATATGTAAATTGTCATAGGCAGATAATTTTGCTGTACCAATTATTCCAACTTGAGTATGATTTTTTGTCGAGATTTTATAAATATAAAAAGATTTAATATTATCTTTAATTAAAATTGAATTATTTTTCATTAATTCAAATTGTTTTTTTGCTTTAGCATATATTTCATTTTGAGAATTTGAATTTTGAGAATCTGGATTAAAAATATTTAAATAGCTCCATGGGTTATTTTTTTTATGATTTGTAATTATTTCTTCAGATAAATGATCTATACTAGGGGTAGATACAGATGAAGCTTTTTCTTCATTGGGTCTTAACCCTCTAAATGGATTTATGAAATACATAACAAACTCTAAATAATAAATTTTACTATGCTATCTTAGGTAAGGATTCTAGAGCCTTATTTACTTCAACCTCATTATAAACATCTTCTGCAAGTTTATTATCAAAATAATCAGCATAAGCTTGCATATCAAAATGACCGTGGCCACATAGATTGAAAAGAATAGTTTTTGATTGACCATTTTTTTTACATTCAATAGCAGCATCCATTGCTCCTTTAACAGCGTGTGTTGCTTCTGGTGCTGGAACAATACCCTCAACATTTGCAAACTTTATACCAGCTTCGAAGCACTCTTTTTGTCCAAAAGCTTTTGCTTCAATAATTCCTAATTCTTTTAAATGACTAACCATTGGGGCCATACCGTGGTACCTCAAGCCGCCAGAGTGTGTTGCGGGAGGTATAAATTGCGAACCTAAAGTATGCATTTTAACTAAAGGCGTAAGATGACCCGTGTCCCCAAAATCGTAAACATATTTGCCTTTTGTTAAAGAAGGACAAGACCTTGGTTCACATGCAATCACTTTTATATTTTGATTGTCACGAAATTTTTTTCCAATAAATGGAAAAGCTAATCCTGAAAAATTACTACCGCCGCCGGTACAACCAACTAGTATATCTGGATAATCACCCGCCATTTCCATTTGCATCATCGCTTCATTACCAACAACAGTTTGATGCATTAATACGTGATTTAAAACACTTCCTAGAGAATATTTAGTGGTATCTTTTTGCGCAGCCATTTCAATAGCTTCAGATATAGCTATCCCGAGACTACCAGGGTTATTTGGATCTTTTTTAAGAATTGCCTTTCCTGTATTAGTTTCGTTGGAAGGACTTGCAACACATCTTGCACCATATGTTTGCATTAACATCTTTCTATATGGTTTTTGCTCAAAACTGACTTTGACCATGTATACATCTAGATCAATTTTAAAAAGTGAACAAGCAAAAGCAAGTGAACTTCCCCACTGTCCCGCTCCAGTTTCTGTTACGATTTTTTTAGTACCCTCTTCTTTGTTATAAAATGCTTGAGCAACAGCAGTGTTTGGTTTGTGACTTCCTGTAGGACTTACGCCTTCATATTTGTAATAAATTTTTGCCGGTGTGTCTAAAGTTGTTTCAAGTTTTTTTGCTCTAAACAGAGGTGAAGGTCTCCATTGTTTATATATATTTCTAACTGGTTCAGGAATTTCTATTTCTCTTTCTTGAGATACTTCCTGTCCAATTAATGCCATAGGAAATAAAGGTGCCAAGTCATCAGGACCAATTGGTTTAAACGTACCAGGATGTAGTGGTGGTGCTAATGGTTTTGGAAGATCGGCTGCAATATTATACCAGGTTTTAGGTATTTTATTTTCTTCCAATAAATATTTAATTGTATCATTCATCTCAAATCATATTTTGACTACATAAATGAAGAAAATCAACAATAAAATATAGCGTATGTTGTAGTAAATAAGATTTTATTTAAAATAATTATAAGCATTTTTAAAAATTTTATAACCGTCAGCATATAATTTGCTTTTGTATAGCAATTTGTTATTCATTTTATTTTTTCGACTAATCCAATCTGGTTTCTGTAAAGAGTACAGAGCCCTTTCAGGATGAGGCATTATCGCTAATACGTTACCTTTTGAGTTGGTAATAGCAGCAATATCTTCCATTGAACCATTTGGATTGTAAGGAAACTGTTTTTTCGCTAATAAACCATAATTATTTACATATTTGCATACAATCAATTTTTTTTTATTTAATTTATCTATAATCTTTTTATCTGCAATAAATTTTCCTTCTTGATGGGCAACAGGTAAATATAGATGGTTAATTTTTTTTAACCAAGGACCTCGTTTGTTAACAACTTTTAATTGCTTTAAGTGATTGAATATCTAGACCAAGAGTGCCCCTACGTTTACCTTTTTCATCTTTAATTCCTTCTTTGCCAATTTTTTTTAGATTTGATTCACTTAAATTAAGATTAACTGACTTTGTTATATATTTGTTTTCAAAACTATCTGTAGGTTGTTCTAATATATCAATTTTACCTTTAGTAAATTCTCTAAAACTTTTTTGAACGGTTTTGTTTACTAAAGAATTAGAATATTCTTTGGCTATATCGCTAATGACTGATTTGCTATTAGTTGATACTAAAAACAATTGGGAGCTTTTGATTTTAAGTTAGAATTTAGAAGATTAAAAAAAAATGGCAAATCGCAAATTATGTTAGCAGACGAAATAAGTCCTGACACTTGTAGGTTGTGGGATGTAGTAAGTAAAAAAAAATTAGATAAAGATAGGTTCAGGAAAGATTTAGGAAATATAATTCAAGCTTATCAAGAAGTTGCGGAAAGACTTGGGATTATGAGAAAAAAAGATAAAATTAATGCTTTAACTGATTAATCTTATCTTTAAGTCTTAACTTTAACTTTTTCAAATCTCTTAAATTCATCCAGGAATCAGAGGCACGATCGTTTAATCTTTGCTTTGTGGCTTTTTTTGTTATGATTTCAAGTTTTTTGTGTTCTTTTTTAAGATCTTTTATTTTTGACATTCATTTTAATAATAACAAATCAATATGGTAAAGTAAGTAGTAAAAAAAAATAAGATAAAATTAGTGAATAATATTCAAAGGTAAATCTTGATGAATTTCAAAGGTTTCTTGTTTGGTAATTTTGGCTTGTTGTAGTTTTTTTGCTAAGGCCTAAGATTGATAAATTTTATTTAGCTGAGGAAGTATACCGCAACTATAATAAATGCTATGAATAGAACTGTTATGCTTGCCACTGTGTATGATGATTTCTTCTCTTGTTTTTCTTGCTCGGCATTTCTTTTATTTATGTCATTAATATTAGTTCTTCCCGTTGGTGCATAACTCTCTTGCGGTCTTGCATGCATAGAAGTTACTGTTTCATTATTTCTTTCAACAGTTTGACCTTTGTCATTTTCTTCCATAATTCATGATTATTTGAACAGATTTTTTAATAAACTGCAATCAATGATTTTTTCGATAAATACCAGATAGTTCGTCTTTAAGAGAATTTGCTGCCATTAATCTTGAATTCAAATCCAAAAGTTTTTTGCTTAATTTTTTATTGCCTAAAACATCATAAATTTCAGCAATTAAATTATAATTCTTATTATTTTGTTCAAATTCTAAAGCTATTAATAACGTATCAATGGCAAGATAATATAATTTATTTAAATAAAAAATTTTACCTCTTAAGTAAAGATACTCAGGATTTTTATAAAATTCAGATCCTAGTTTTGATAATTCAAACTGAGCTTCGTCAATTTTTCTCTCTCTAATCAGCTTATCAACTTTTACGAGCTTATTTTCTTTCATAAATTAATTTTGTTTATTATAAATTCTTGTAGTTGGTTTTTGTACTGACTCCACCATGTTCTACATTCTTCCAGCTTCTGTTTGATTTGATCATCTCCCCATCCTCTTATTACAGGCTTTGCTTCTATCCACCTATCAACTTTTATAAATGGATTGTTGGGAAATAAACGATCATAATATTTATAAGCATTTTCTACAATAGGAATACATCCACATTCCAAAGCTTCGTATAATCTATATGTTTCGGGATGAAAAAAACCATTCGGACAAGGAATAAATTTAGTTGATGTTAATATTTCACTCATTTCACTAACTTCTATAATTTTTTCATTAAATTTTTTTGTTTTATGAAAAAATGATGGTTCAATATCTGAAAGTTGAAATAACAAATCATGCCTACTTGATTTGTGCGGAGTCCCAAGAAATGCCCATTTATATTTTCTTTCAACAATCTCTTTCTTAAAAAGAGTACCTGATTTATATCCAAGTGGTAAACAACTAACTTTTTTATTATTAAAGTATTTGTTTGAACAAAAAGTTCTCCAAACATAATTAAATTTATTATAAATTAGCGACGAATCATAAGCGCCACTCTCATCTCCCAAATGTATCAAAAACATTCTAGAACATATCAATTCCAATTTTGTATAAAGCTCTTCTTTTTCTTCGATGCTAGAATCAACGATTATTAGAATATCTTCGTTTTTTAAATCTCTTTCACTTTGAATGACTTCAAATTTAATTTTATTTAGAATTTCATAAATCCATTTATCAGAATAATCTTTATGATATAAACCCCACTGTTTATCCCTGGCGTTTTCTTTATTCGACTTATTTGGATTAGGCTTATTTTGGTTGTGAGTATTCCAGAATAATTTAATCATTAAAGATTAAAATTTTACTTTTCCAAAAAACTTTTTAAGTGTTTTGATCTACTTGGGTGCTTAAGCTTTCTTAATGCTTTTGCTTCAATTTGTCTTATTCTTTCTCTGGTAACAGAAAACTGCAAACCAACCTCTTCTAGGGTATGGTCTGTATTCATTCCAATACCAAAACGCATTCTTAGTACTCTTTCTTCTCTCGGTGTAAGAGTTGCTAAGATTTTTGTAGTAGATTCGCCTAAATTTGATCTGATTGAAGCATCGAGAGGTTGCAGCGCATTTTGGTCCTCAATAAATTCGCCAAGACTGCTGTCTTCTTCATCACCCACAGGAGTTTCCAAAGAGATTGGTTCTTTAGAGATTTTTAAAACTTTTCTAACTCTATCTAAAGGCATAGCTAATTTCTTTGCAAGTTCTTCAGGTGTAGGCTCTCTTCCTTGCTCACTTAAAATTTGCCGAGATGTCCTAACTAATTTGTTAATTGTTTCAATCATATGCACCGGTATTCTAATTGTTCTTGCTTGATCAGCTATTGACCTGGTTATAGCTTGCCTTATCCACCAAGTTGCATAAGTAGAAAATTTATAACCTCTTTGATATTCAAATTTATCAACAGCTTTCATGAGACCAATATTTCCCTCTTGGATTAAATCTAAAAACTGTAGACCTCTGTTTGTGTATTTCTTAGCGATAGATATTACTAGTCGTAAATTAGCTTCTACCATTTCTTTTTTTGCAATGCTTGACTCTTTCTCTCCTTTTTGAATTCTGCTTACTAGTTTTTTAAATTCATTAACTGGTAATCCAATTTTTTGACTAAATTCAATTAATCTTTCTCTAATTTCAGTAAACTCTTTCTTTTTTTTCTTAAAAAAATTTTTCCAAGTAACATTTTCATTAAGGAATGATTGAAAATTTGGATTAATCTCATTTCCTAAATAATATTTAAGAAATTCTTCTCTAGGGATTTTATTTTCTATTGCTGACCTCATTAAAATACCTTCCAAAGAAATTACTATTTTATTTTCTTTATAATGCTCACTAACCCAATCTTCCAATACTGACATATTAAGTTGAAGAGTTTTTATTTTTTCAATTAATTTATTTTGGATTTTCTTATAACCTATTTCTTTTGCTCGAGAGATTGTTGTAGCATTTAAAGCACAATTTAATTTTTCATTTTGATATTTAATTAATTTAGAATAATCTTTGTAAAGAATATTAATAGTAGAAATAACTCTTGGTTTAATTTCTTCTTCCATCGCAGCTAAGGATGGATTAAATTCGTCATCTTCAGAATATTTATCGTTTTTACCATCTTGTATTTCTTTTGAATCATTATTTGGTTTTTCTAATTTACTATCTGCTTGTTTTTTTTCATTTAATTTAATTTTTGTATGAATCCCAGATCCACTTTCTGAATCCATATACGTAGAGTCTATGTCTACAATTTCTCTAACTGAAAACTCATTTTTTTCTATTTGTTTCTTCCATTCGAAAACTTTTCTTGCTGTTAAGGGACTCTGTAAAAGAGCACTTATCATAACATTTTTTCCGGCTTCGATTCTTTTTGCAATCGCAATTTCACCTTCACGAGAAAGAAGGTCCACACCACCCATTTCTCTTAAATACATTCTTATAGGATCATCGCTTTTATCTAGATCTACATTTTTATCACTATCAGTTGATGCTGAGTCTTTCTTTTTGATTGAATGATAATCTGCTTTTTTTTCAACAAGACTAACTTTATTATCAAAAATATACAAAAATGCTTTTTCTATATTTTCTTGACTATATGTTCTTTTGCCAAGTGATTTTGTCAGCTCTTCGTAAGTAATAAAACCTCTATGAATCCCTTTGTCTAATAATCTTTTGAAAGATTTTGTAATTAATGTCTCGAATGTATTTTCCATAATCAATAATTAAATTGAGGATTCATATATAATAATTAAATAAATAAAATCTATAGTTTATTTACCCGCCTTTTATTTGATTTCTGAGTGATAAAAGTTCTGAATAGAGCTTTTCATCTAGATTTAACGAAACTTTATCCTCTAGAGACTCTATCTTCTTTTGAAGATCAATTTTTTTAATTTCACTTATAATTTCAGTAAACATCATAATAATTTCTTTTTCGTTTTTATTTTTAGTAATAATTTTAACCGGAGCATTTATATTTATAAGATTTATAATATCTTTAAATTTCACATCAAAATCTTCTAGTTTCAATTTTTTTCTATCAAAAAATTTTTCTGACAACAAATAGTCAATGAGTTTTTGTTTAAATTCTGTGATTAAATTGCTAGAAAACGTAATTTCTGAAATTAATTCTATGTTGCTTCTAAAAATATCTAAATTATTTATAATTAAAAACAAGATTGAAAATTCTTTCAATTCCTTCTCTAAAAATTTGTTTCTTTGTTTATATACCTCTTTAGTTTTTTGAAGAGGATTAATCCTTTTGTTAAATTTAAAAAATTGATTTTTTTTATAATTTAAATTAGGAGTTAATTCATTAATTCTTTGTATAAAATTATCGAGAAAATATTTAGATAATGTCTTATCTTTTACATCGTTGCAAAGTGATTTAATTTTTTTTTCAAATAATGAAAGTGAATGCGGGTTATTTCTATCAACATCTTGAAAGTAAGAATCCCAAATAAAGTTTTGAATTTCCATTTTACTCTTTGTAAATTTTAAAAAAGATTCTTTACCTTTTTGATTGATGTAAGCATCTGGATCTAAATTTTCAGGTAACGTGATAAAGTAAATATTAAAATCTGGTTTCATTAATGGAAATAATCTCTCCGCTGCTCTTAATGCTGCTTTTTGGCCGCTGCTATCTCCATCTAAACAAATAATTGGATTTTTAAAAAATCCCCATATTAAATCTATTTGTTTTTCTGTCATTGCGGTTCCCAAATTTGCAACAACATTTTGAATTCCAAATTTGTGTAAATTTACAACGTCCATATATCCTTCTACTATGAAAACCTCGTCATCATTACTTGCGAATTCCTTAGCACTATTAATATTGTATAAATTATTTCCTTTTTTATAAAATTCAGTTTCTGGAGAATTAATGTATTTGGCAAAAGTTGTTTCGGAAAGAGCTCTTCCACCTAAAGCAAAAATAGAACTATTTAAACTCTTGACTGGAAAAATAATTCTGTTTCTAAATCTATCTACATATTTTTTTTTTCTCTCATCAAAATAATAAATACCGGAAGAGTTAATTTGTTTTTCATCAAATTCTTCTTTTAATTTTTCATAAAAATTATTATTTGCCGAAGCATATCCAATTTTAAAAAAAATAATTTCATTTTTTGTCGTTTTTCTTTTATTTAAATATGCTAGAACTTCAGGATATTTACCTAACATTAATTCTTCATGGCAAAAATTTGCATATTTCTCTAAAATAGTATTATAAATCTTCCATCTATTTTGTTTTTCCTCATCTTGTTTAGTAAATCTGTATAGTTGCATTCCAGCATCAGCTGCAAGTGTTCTTACAGTTTCTCCAAATTTAAAATTTTTTGTTTTCATTAAAAAATCAAAAATATTTCCATGTTCCCCTGAACTAAAACAATGATAAAAACCTTTGTCATCATTAACGGTAAATGAAGGAGTTTTCTCATTTGAAAAGGGAGACAGGCCGATAAATTCTTTACCACGTTTTTTTAATTTTACTGATTTTCCAACAACTTGAGATACTTTTAATCTAAGTTTAATCTCATCAAGATATTCTTTGGGATATTTCATTGATTTAACAAACCTTTAACTATTATATTTACCTTTGAGAAATCAATTGAATCAGAATATTTTTTCTTTAACGCTCCCATAATTTTTCCCATATCTTTGATATTCGAAATCTTCAAAGATTCTATCACCTCTTTACATATTTTTTTGGTTTCCTCTTCACCAAGTTGTTTAGGTAGGAATTTTTCAATTATTTTTATTTCTTCATTCTCTGCTTCTTGTAATTCCTGCCTACCTCCCTTTTGATACAAATCCGCTGAATCTTGCCTTTGTTTTTTCATTTTTCTTAACACTTTGATTATTTCCTGATCTTTAACATTTTCTTTGTTTGCGCCAGATCTATTGGCAATGTCTCTTTCTTTAATAGCGGTCAAAACTAACCGTAAAGTAGAAACCAAAGCTTTATTCTTATTTTTTAACGCAGTAGTAAATTGTTCGTTTATTTTTTCTCGTAATGACATGAATTCTAAAAATATCAATTTACTGTAATCATTAAACTTCTTCAAAAGAAAAAAGAATTCCATCTTGACGAGAGAAAACCTTTTGCATATGTTGCGCAAAATCATGTTTTATAGTAAAAGCCTTTAACTTATGAGTTGTATTTGGAAGTAGAAACAAATTTAACCCATCAAATAAAAGATAATTTTAAAAAGATTAATCCCACAGGAATTTTAGTTTTAGAGGACGGCACTTCTTTTCAAGGATTTGGCTTTGGTTTTGAAGGAGTAGCCACTGGTGAAGTCTGTTTCAATACTTCTATAACAGGTTATCAGGAAATAATTACAGATCCCTCTTATGCTGGACAAATCATAAACTTTACATTTCCTCACATAGGTAATGTTGGAACAAATACTGAAGATAATGAATCCGACAAAATATGGGCAAGAGGAGTAATATTTAACACTGAAATAACATCACCATCTAATTATCGTTCAATAGACAATTTAGATACTTGGTTAAAAAAAAATAAAATAGTAGGAATCACAGGAATAGATACTAGAAAACTAACTAATTATATTAGAGATAATGGAGCTCCCAAAGGAACTTTGGAGTATTTGAATAAAGGAAAACACAACAAAGAAAATTTAAAAAAATTAACTGAAAATTGGTCAGGACTATTAGACCTAGATTTAGCGTCTGAAGTATCATGTAAAAAAGCTTATAAATGGAATTCGCTAAAAACTTGGAATAAAGAAAAAGGCTACAAAAAAAATAAAAAGGAAAAATATAAAATTGTTGCAATTGATTATGGAATTAAAAAAAATATTTTAAGATGTTTGTCTGATTTACATTGTAAAGTAAAAATTGTTCCTGCAAAAACTTCAAGTCAAAAAATTTTAGAAGAAAAACCTGACGGTATATTTTTGTCCAACGGACCAGGAGACCCGGCGGCAACAGGAAAATATGCTATTCCAATCATTAAAGAACTTTTAAAAAGCAATTTACCAATATTTGGTATATGTCTTGGCCACCAGCTATTAGCTTTATCCTTGGGTGCTAAAACTTCTAAAATGCATTTGGGCCATAGAGGGGCCAATCACCCAGTAAAAAATCTTATAACTAAAAAGGTTGAAATCACCAGCCAAAACCACGGATTTAAAGTTGAAGCAAATAATCTAATCACCAAAGTTAAGATAACTCACACATCTTTATTTGATAAATCAATAGAAGGAATAGAAATAAAAAATAAACCTGTTTTCTCAGTTCAATATCATCCGGAAGCAAGTCCCGGACCACATGATAGCAAATATCTTTTTGAAAAATTTATAAATAATGTTTTAAAACATAAGAAGTATGCCAAAAAGAAAAGACATTAAAAAAATATTAATAATTGGAGCAGGACCAATAGTAATTGGTCAGGGCTGCGAATTTGATTATTCAGGTACACAGGCCTGCAAAGCTCTTAGAGATGAAGGTTACAAAGTAATATTAATTAATTCTAATCCAGCAACTATAATGACAGACCCTGATGTGGCTGATAAAACCTATATTGAACCAATAACAGTAGAAATATTAGAAAAAATAATTCTTAAAGAGAAGCCATCTGCAATTTTGCCTACTATGGGAGGACAAACAGCCTTAAACATGGCAGTGCAACTTGAGAAAGAAGGAATATTAGACAAATATAAAGTAGAACTGATTGGAGCTAAATCAAAAGCAATTTCTAATGCTGAAGATAGAGATAAATTTAGAAAATGTATGAGAGATATTGGCCTTGATCTGCCAAAATCCAAAATAATTACTTCATTAAAACACGCAAAAAATGCCCTTAAAAAAGTAGGCCTTCCTGCGATAATTAGACCATCATTTACATTAGGAGGTTCAGGTGGAGGAATCGCCTATAAGAAAAAAGAATATTATGAAATAGTTAAAAATGGATTATTTGAATCTCCCAAAAACCAAGTTTTGATTGAAGAATCTCTTGAGGGTTGGAAAGAGTTTGAAATGGAAGTGGTAAGAGATAAAAATGACAATTGTATTATTATTTGCTCTATCGAAAATGTCGATCCAATGGGCACCCATACTGGAGATTCTGTAACGGTAGCTCCCGCTTTAACATTAACAGATAAAGAATTTCAAATAATGAGAAATGCATCTATTGCATGCTTAAGAAAAATCGGTGTTGAAACTGGAGGCTCAAATGTTCAGTTTGCGATTAATCCTGTAAATGGCAGAATGGTAATAATTGAAATGAATCCAAGAGTTTCAAGGTCTTCTGCTTTGGCTTCTAAAGCTACAGGTTTCCCAATTGCGAAAATAGCAACTAAATTGGCAATTGGATATACTTTGGATGAACTTACCAACGAAATAACTGGTTCCACGCCTGCTTCTTTTGAACCCACCATAGATTACGTTGTAACAAAAATACCTAGATTTACATTTGAAAAGTTTCAAAAAACGGAAGCTAGTCTTGGAACTTCAATGAAATCCATAGGCGAGGCTATGGCTATAGGAAGAAATTTTAAAGAGTCGTTTCAAAAAGCCTTGGTCTCTTTGGAAACGGGTCTAAAAGGTCTTGATATAATAAAAGATTTATCAAAAAAAGAGATTTATAAAGAATTAGAAAAAAACACCCCAAATAAATTTCTTGTTATTGCAGATGCGTTTAGAAACAAAATAAATATAAATAAAATTTACAAGAAAACAAAAGTCGACATGTGGTTTCTAAAACAAATTAAAGAAATTATTGATGTTGAGAACATTCTCATAAAATTTGGAATACCGAAAAACACAAATGAAATGAATTACGTAAAATCAATTGGTTTTGGCGATGAAAAAATTGCAGAATTAACTAAAATAAGTGCTGAAAGTGTAAAAAATTTAAGAGAAAAACTTAACGTGTTATCTGTTTATAAAAAAATAGATACGTGTGCTGCAGAATTTAAATCTTTAACCCCTTACATGTATTCTACTTATCAAAGAGATGCAGTTGGTTCATCAATTTGTGAATCCAAACCTACGGGTAAGAAAAAAATTATTATACTCGGCGGAGGTCCAAATAGAATAGGACAAGGAATTGAGTTTGACTATTGCTGTTGCCAAGCAAGTTATGCTTTGAAAGAATCTGGTTATGAAACAATAATGATTAATTGTAATCCAGAAACAGTTTCGACTGATTACGATACTAGCGACAGATTATATTTTGAACCTCTGGTAGAAGAATATGTAATCAATATCATTAAAAAAGAACAATCAAATGGAAATTTGCTGGGTATTATTACTCAATTTGGTGGACAGACACCTATAAAATTAGCAAAAGCGTTAGATCAAAACCGATTTCCCATCCTAGGAACTCAATATAGTTCCATAGATTTAGCAGAAAATAGAGAACGTTTTAAAAACTTATTGAATAAAGAAAATTTTAAGCAAGCTGAAAGTGGTATCGCAAAATCAAAAAAGGATGCTATTAATATAACAAAATCATTAGGTTACCCGGTAGTCATTAGACCTTCGTACGTACTAGGCGGGAGAGCTATGGAAATAATTCATAATGAAAATCAATTAAATAAATATATTGATGAAGCGATAAAAGTATCAGGTAGTAACCCTGTATTGATTGATAAATTTTTAAATGATGCAATTGAAGTAGATGTCGATGCAATAGCAGATGGAGAAAAAGTTTTTGTTGCTGGCATAATGGAACATATAGAAGAAGCTGGTATACATTCGGGAGACTCGGCGTGTTCTGTACCACCTTATTCACTAAAAAAAGAAATTATTGACGAGATTGAGTCTCAAACAACTAGATTAGCAATAGCTTTAGAAGTAGTGGGTCTTATCAATATCCAATTCGCAATAAAGGACAACGAAATTTATGTTTTAGAAGTAAATCCAAGAGCGAGCAGAACCGTACCTTTTATATCAAAGGCAATTGGTATACCGGTAGCTAAAATAGCTGCACAAATAATGGTGGGTGAAAAGATCGAAAAATTTAATTTGAAAAAAAGAAATAAAAATACATTTGCGATTAAAGAGGCCGTCTTCCCATTTAACAAATTTCCAAATGTTGACGTGTTGTTAGGTCCTGAAATGAAATCTACTGGGGAAGTTATGGGAATTGATAAAAATTTTGGATTATCCTTTGCAAAAAGTCAGATGGCTTGTGGTAATTCGTTGCCTGTATCTGGAACGGCTTTTATTTCCGTTAAAGATAAAGACAAAAAAAACGCTTTAGATTTTGCAAAAAAACTGAAAGGACTAAATTTTAAATTATGCGCAACTTCAGGAACTGCAAAATATTTAAATAGTAGTGGCATACATTGCAAAAAAATTAATAAAGTGAGGGAAGGTTCTCCGCACATTGTCGAAAGTTTAAATGCAAAAAATATAGAACTTGTAATAAATACAACTGAGGGAGCAAAATCTGTCAGTGATTCATATTCTTTGAGAAGATCTGCGCTTATAAATAAAATTCCATATTGTACAACTTTGGCAGCAGCAAATGCTTGTATACAAGCTATCGACTCTTTAAAAAATAATGAAATAAAAGTAAAAGCTATCCAGGAACTTTAGGATTTAACTTTCCAATCCGTTTTGAAAGTTACGTAGTTAATCTGCAAACATCTTCTTTCTTTTTTAATATCTTTTTTTTCCATTCCATGCCATGTGTTTGGTCCACTGGTAAAAAAATAACCATAATTATCCCTATAAGGAACAGTTTTTATCCTATTTAATTTTTCATCGTATAAATCTGTTCCTAAATTTTCTGATTCATTAAATGGATTTGCAAATATGAGACTAGATATTAATTTTTCTTCAATATCACAGTGCGGTTTCAACCAAAATCCTTGGCGATCACATATAATTTCAACCCTAACATACGAGTTTGAAAGATCTTTTTTTATCAACTCACTTATATAATTATAGGTATTTTTTGATCTAAGTTCTTCTATTAAATTTGTCAGATGAGGAAAATCTTTTGAGTTATCTTTTTCAATAAAACATCTAAACTTTATGGCCTTGCCTCCAGTTGATATCCCTTTTCTAAATTCACCACCCCCACCATCGATGGCGCGTGTTCCATCATAATTTATATTAGCTTCTGTCAAATCCGTAATTTCTTTTTTACATATTTCTTTAAGCGCTTCTTTGTTTAAAGGCTCATTTAATTCCCAGTGATCAAAGGGTGAACTATAGTGTTTTGATCTTTTTTTTAAAGAATTTAAGAATTCCATAATCTTAATTATTTAATTTTTTATTTATCATTGCTGCTATTCGTTCTGCTTCATCAAGTTTATTGTATGTCCAGTTTTGAACTCTTTCACCCAATTCTCTGGTAATTCCCATTTCTTTAAATAACTGAAAGAATCTTTTGAATCTATAGTTATTTTTTTTTGATCCCATATGAGCAACAAATATGGGTTTTCCAGAAGCCGCAGCCTCCGAAATCATAGAGGTCGAGTCACATGTAACAACTATGCATGTTGCAAGCGCTAGCGCAGATAGATAGGCCTGTTTATTTACAGAATTAACAACAAAATTGTTAGAATCAAATTCATTGATTGCTAGATCAATAATTCTTTTTGGTGTCCGCAAAGATGGAATAATAATAGCTTTATATCCATCAGATATAAAATTTGTTTTGATTTTTTTAAATATCCTAATTAATTCTTCGTTGCTAAAACTATAGTACTTATTTGGTCCTCCTAAAATTAGTGAAACTATTTTTTGACTTTTAACTTTATTTATTAAATAAGGTTTAGCCTTCTCAAGGTTAGATTGGGTTATATAATGTATTGCACCTTTTGAGCTAATTACATTATCTCCTTTTAAATTATCATGTTCTGGAGCAACAATAACATCAAAATTTTTAAAATTTACTTTTGGATCTTGTATGTGAATTGAAAATATTTTTTTATTTTTTCTTTTAAGTAAAATAGATGGAACAACACTCTTTCTTCCGCATGAAATTATCAAATCTGTAATTTCGTTTTCAATTAAATAAATTTTATCTTTTAAGATTATCTCTGAAATTGGAGTTAGTTTGGGAGGAACTAAATTCCATGGAAAACTCAATCTTACAATTTTATGATCAAATTCAGTATTTAGTGCTCTAGCCATACCTTCTACTTGACTAATCATTCCGTGCATACCCTCGGTCAAAAGTAAGGTTTTCAATTTTTTCATAAATACTTTATATATATTTCTATATTTTGCTTATCCACAGCATAATAAATGGTTTTCTTTAATTTGATAAACCTTTATACATCTTCCATGGAAATATGCGTATTGAAGAAGATATCAAGTTGGATTATGCCGATGTTTTGTTTCGGCCTAAACGAAGTACTCTACATAGTCGTAAAGACGTAGAACTTAAACGCACCTACACATTTAAGTACAGTAATCATCAATGGTCAGGAGTTCCCATTATGGCCGCCAATATGGATGGAGTTGGTGAGTTAGAAATTGCTAAAAACTTAGCTAAATTTGAATTAATGACTTGCTTAACTAAACAACACGATACCAAAATGATCAAACGTTGTTCAAGAATTAAAGAAATTTATCCTCATATTGTACTTAGTTGCGGAACTGGTGAAGAAGACTACAAAAGAATCAATAACATTTTAAAGGAATATAGTTTTTTCGAGTTCATTTGTATCGATATTGCAAATGGATACTCTGATCATTTTAGTAAATTTGTTAGTTCTGTCAGAGAAAAATATCCTACTAAGACTATAATTGCTGGAAATGTGGTTACAGCCGATATGACACAAGAGTTAGTTTTAAATGGAGCAGATATTGTTAAAGTAGGTATAGGCCCCGGAAGTGTATGCACAACGCGTATTCAAACAGGTGTGGGCTATCCTCAACTGAGCGCGGTTATCGAGTGTGCAGATGCAGCACATGGACTTGGTGCTCATATCATCGCTGATGGTGGATGTACCTGCCCTGGCGATGTAGCAAAAGCTTTTGGTGCAGGAGCTGATTTTGTTATGTTAGGTGGTATGTTTGCAGGTCATGATGAAGGTGGTGGGAAAACAATTAAAAAAAACGGATCAAAATTTATTGAGTTTTATGGATCAAGCTCAGACACTGCAATGGATAAGCACTATGGCGGCCACGCTGACTATAGAAGTAGTGAGGGAAAAAAGGTTCAATTAAAATATCGTGGAAAAATTAAAGATACTGTTTTAAATATCTTGGGTGGCCTTAGAAGTAGTTGTACTTATGTAGGAGCTCCATCTCTAAAACAGCTAAGTAAGTGCACAACTTTTGTCAGAGTTAATCAACAATCCAACGACACTTTTGAATAAAACTAAGTATAAGTTAAGAACTTTAAATCTGCTCAGAAGTGATTATATGTATTTTCAAAGATGAATAGTAACTCTAAAAAACACTCGAAAGTATTAATTTTAGGATCTGGTCCCGCTGGATACACAGCTGCAATTTATACTGCAAGAGCAATGCTGGAACCAATATTAGTACATGGTTCCGAACCTGGAGGACAAATGACTACTACAACAGATGTACAAAATTATCCTGGGTATACCGATGTCATTCAAGGTCCTTGGCTGATGGAACAAATGAAAGGTCAGGCAAAAGCTGTGGGAACAGATATGATTCAAGATCATATAAAAAAAGTTGATCTAAGCAAAAAACCATTTAGAGCCATAGGTGACAGTGGACAAGAATATACTGGTGATTCAATTATAATTTCAACTGGCGCTCAAGCAAGGTGGTTAAATTTAAAATCTGAACAAGAATATAGAGGATTTGGCGTTTCGGGATGTGCTACTTGTGATGGCTTCTTTTTCAAAGATAAAGAAGTAGCAGTGATTGGCGGAGGAAATGCTGCTGTTGAAGAAGCACTTTTCCTAACCAAATTTGCAACAAAAGTAAGACTAATTCATAGAAGAGACAAGTTTCGTGCAGAAAAAATGCTACAAAAAAAATTAATGGAAAATAAAAAAATTGAAATTATTTGGGACTCCGTACTAGAGGAAGTTTTGGGCAATAAAAATCCTAAAGGTGTAACTGGAATTAAAATCAAAAACTTAAAAACGAATAAAATTACTGAGATCAGTATTCACGGCTTGTTTATAGCTATAGGACATGATCCAGCAACATCTTTATTTAAAGGACAATTAGACATGGATAAAGAAGGATACCTAATTACTAAACCAGATTCGACTGCAACAAACATGCCAGGAGTATTTGCTGCCGGAGATGTTAAAGATAAAATTTTTAGACAGGCAGTAACGGCTGCAGGTATGGGATGTATATCAGCTCTTGAAGTAGAAAAATTTCTTTCAAAACAAAATTAACTTAACTTAAGCTTTTACAAAAGTTGGAAATCCTATCTAAAGCTTTTTTGAGATTATCCATTGAAGTTGCATAAGATATCCTAAAATAACCCTCTAAACCAAATGCTGAACCCTGTACAACAGCAACCTGATAATTTTCTAAAAGAGAGCTAACGAAATCTAAGTCTTTTTTAATTATTTTTCCCTTTTTATCTTTTTTGTTGAAACATTTTGAGCAATTAGGAAATACGTAAAAAGCTCCATTAGGTTTTAAACAAGAAATACCATCAATTTTATTTAAAGCTTCAACTACAAAATCTCGTCTTTCTTTAAAAGATTGGTTTCTTTTAACGATAAAATCTTGAGTTCCTTTTAAAGCTTCGACAGCCGCAGCTTGGCTAATAGACGAAGGATTTGTTGTTGATTGAGATTGTAATTTTGCCATTGCTTTTATAATTTCTGTAGGCCCAGCACCATAACCTATTCTCCAACCTGTCATAGCATACGCTTTGCTAACACCATTCATCGTAAGAGTTCTCTCTTTTAATGCTTTAATTTGCGCAATAGTAAAAAATTTAAAACCATCATAAATCACATGCTCGTAAATATCGTCACTCAAAATAAATACATTTTTATTCTCCTTTAATACCTCTCCTAAAACTTCAAGTTCCTTTTGTGTGTAACAAGATCCTGTGGGATTAGAAGGAGAATTTATTATTAGCCATTTAGTTTTATTACTAATATTTTTTTCTAAATCATTTGGTGTAATTTTGAACTGATTTTTTTCTGAACACATTATAATCCTTGGTGTACCACCTGCCAAAAGAACTATGTCGGGATAAGATACCCAATAAGGAGCAGGAATAATAACTTCGTCCCCAGGATTTATTGTTGCAAGCATAGCATTAAAGATTACTTGTTTGCCACCAGTACCCACAGAAATTTGTTCAAGCAAGTAGATCAAACTATTTTCTTTTTTAAATTTATCAATTATCGCATTTTTCAAAGCCGGGGTTCCATCTACTGCTGTATACTTTGTTTCACCCCTGTTGATTGCGTCAATTGCAGCTTTTTTAATATTTTCGGGTGTATCAAAATCTGGTTCTCCAGCACCCAATCCAATTACATCTTTGCCTGCAGCCTTTAATTCTCTTGCCTTTTGGGCCACCGTTATTGTGGGTGATGGTTTAATTCTTTTTAAAGAATTGGATACTATGCTCATTAATCTTATTATATTTAATAATTATTAAGTTATTATTAACTGTAATGCAAAATACATATCAAGAAAAATCATCTGATCCAATTGGTAAAGATTTTTTATTTGGAAAAAAGTTAGAAGGTGGCATTAAATTAACTGCAGTTAGCGATTTTAGTCCTGCGGGAGATCAACCGGAAGCTATAAAAAAGCTTATTTCTGGAATAAAAAATAAAAAAAATGATCAAGTTCTATTAGGCGTAACAGGTTCGGGTAAAACTTTTTCTATGGTAAAAATAATTGAGGCTTTAAATAGACCAGCTCTAATTCTTGCACCAAATAAAACTTTGGCTGCTCAATTATATGGTGAGATGAAAACTTTCTTTCCTAATAATGCTGTTGAATACTTTGTATCTTATTATGATTATTACACCCCAGAAGCTTATGTTCCAAGATCTGACACATATATAGAAAAAGAAGCTTCAATCAATGAACAGATTGATCGAATGCGTCATTCAGCTACGAGATCACTTCTTGAAAGGGATGATGTAATAATAGTTGCAAGTGTTTCTTGTATTTACGGTTTAGGATCAGTCGAATCTTACAGTAAAATGACCTTAGGTATCAAAAAAAATCATGAACATAACCGTGAACAAATTATAAAAACTCTGGTTGATCTTCAATACAAAAGAAATGATCAAAATTTTCATCGGGGTACATTTAGAGTTAGAGGGGATAATTTAGATATTTTTCCGTCTCATTTAGAAGATAGAGCATGGAGACTGTCCTTATTTGGAAACAAAATAGAAAGTATAGTTGAATTCGATCCTCTGACAGGCAGTAAAACTAATGATTTAAATTTAATTAAATTGTACGCCAATAGTCACTACATAACGCCAAGACCTACAATCGAACAAGCAATCAAAGAAATCAAAAAAGAATTAGAAATTACCCTAGAAAAACATAAATCAGAAAATAAACTTTTAGAAGCCCAAAGATTAGAGGAAAGAACTCGTTTTGACTTAGAAATGATAGAAGCTACAGGAACTTGTGCTGGAATAGAAAATTATTCTAGATTTTTGACGGGAAGAAAGCCTGGTGAGCCTCCTCCTACTCTATTTGAATATTTTCCAGATAACACTTTAATATTTGTCGATGAAAGTCACGTAACAGTCCCGCAATTAAATGGAATGTATAAAGGAGATTACACAAGAAAAAAAACTTTGTCTGAATATGGTTTCCGATTGCCATCATGTATGGATAATCGACCACTTAAATTTGAGGAGTGGGATTCAATGAGAACTCAAACAGTCTTTGTATCGGCAACTCCAGGTCCATGGGAGCTTCAACAAACTTCGGGAAAATTTGTTGATCAAGTAATAAGGCCCACCGGACTATGCGATCCTGAAGTTCAAATTAGACCAGCAAAAAATCAAGTAGATGATCTTTTAGCAGAATGTAAAGAAGTTGCTAAAAAAAATTTTAGATCATTAGTAACAACTTTAACTAAAAAAATGGCTGAAGATTTGACAGAATATCTACATGAGAATGGAGTAAAAGTTAGATACATGCATTCTGATATAGATACCTTAGAAAGAATTGAAATCATGAGAGACTTAAGAATGGGAGTTTTTGATGTCTTGGTAGGTATCAACTTATTAAGAGAAGGATTAGATATTCCAGAGTGTGCCTTAGTTGCAATTCTGGATGCCGACAAAGAAGGTTTTTTAAGATCTGAAAGATCTTTAATTCAAACGATGGGAAGAGCCGCAAGAAATATTGAAGGAAAAGTAATATTGTATGCGGATAAAAAAACTAAAAGCATAAAAAAAGCGATTGAAGAAACTGATAGAAGAAGAAAACTGCAGTTACAATATAATAAAAAAAATAACATTACTGCTACATCAATTAAAAAAGGTATATCGGATATTTTAGGAAGTATTTATGAAAGAGATTACACAAAAATTGATATTGATACCTCAATTGGTCATAACTTAAAAAAACATTTAAAATCTCTTAAGAAAAAGATGAAAGAAGCTGCTGAAAATCTTGAATTCGAAGAGGCGGCTAAAATCAGAGACGAAATAAGAAAATTAGAAGCAAGCGAATTAGAGATTGGCATTAATCCCAAAATTAGACAGTCTAAATTGCAAAATAAAATTTATCCCGAAGGAAGATCAACTCAAGGCAGACCTGGAACAAGACCAAAAAGAAAGAAATGAAAAATAAAAATCTATTAATTACGGGAGCAGCGACAAGAGTTGGAAAAGCAATAGCGCTACATTTTGCTGAAAGAGGTTGGAATATTGCTCTTCATTATTTTAAATCATCATTAAAAGCTCGAAATCTAAAAAAAATAATTGAACAAAATTGGGTAAAAGTAGCTTTAATTAAAGCTGATCTAAAAAATGTAAAACAAGTTGAAAAAATTATCCCATTAGCGAAAAAACAGTTGGGAACAATTGATTGCCTGATAAATAACGCAGCATTATTTGAAAAAGATGATATTTCTAATTTTACACTTAAAAGCTGGAACGATCATTTAAATGTAAACCTTCTTGCCCCAACAATCTTAACTAAACAATTTGCAAAACAAACTTCAAAGAAAACTACCTCGAACATTATAAATATTATTGATCAAAGAATATTCAAACTTACACCATTTTTTATGTCGTATACTATTAGTAAAAGCGCCTTACATACTTTGACAAAAACTATGAGTATGAGATTGGCACCAAATATAAAAGTTAATGGTATTGCTCCTGGACCTACAATAAAAAGTAAAAGACAAACGGACAAACACTTTAGAAATCAGTTAAAATCTACATTGCTTAAAAAATCTGTTCGTTTAGAGGATATTTGCAATACTGTTGAGTTCCTAATCAACAATAATTCTATCACTGGACAGATTATAGCTGTTGATGGCGGCCAAAATTTATTGTGGAATAAGAAAGATGAAAAAGAATAATTTTAAAATTATAGAACTAAAACCTGAAAAAAATAAAAATTCGGTTAAAAGAACTGTATTTATAAAAGATTTTATTGTTCATGAAATAATAGGAATTCACGATCACGAAAAAATTAAAAAGCAAAAAATAAAATTTAATATAGTCATTGATGTAAATCAAAATACAATACCTGATGAAAAAGATATAAGAAGCATTATAGATTATGAAAAAATTATAACCAAAATAGAAAATCTTACCAAAAGTACACATTATAATTTTTTAGAAAGTTTAGCTGAGGATTCTTTTAAAGAAATATTTGAAGACAAAAGAATAAATTATGTAAAAATCAAAATAGAAAAACCTGATGCTATAAAAAATGCTGATTCGGTTGGTGTAGAAGTCTTTAAAAGTAGAAGTGATTATGAGGGAACTTGATTTTGGAAAAGAGTTAATTAGAAAAAAAATTCCATTAATTTCTAATAGTCCTGGAGTATACAGAATGCTTGATAAAAAAAATCAAGTACTCTATGTCGGTAAAGCCAAAAACCTACCAAATCGATTGAAAAGTTACGCATTAGATAAAAACCAACCCACAAGAACGGAACGAATGTTAGCTTTAACGCAGAATTTAGAAATAATAACAACTAACAGTGAAGCCGAAGCGTTGCTTTTAGAAGCAAATTTAATTAAAAAGTTTAAACCTAAATTTAATGTACTCCTGCGGGATGATAAATCTTTTCCTTATATTTTTATAGAAAAGGATTGTGATTGGCCTCAGTTATCAAAACATAGAGGAAAAAAAAATAAGAATGGTTATTATTTTGGTCCATTTGCCTCTGTTGGCTCAGCAAACTGGACCATAAAAATTTTACAGAAAGTATTTTTGTTGAGAGTTTGCAATGATTCTGTTTTCAAAAATAGAGATAGACCGTGTATCCTTTATCAAATTAAAAGATGTTCGGCACCTTGTGTAAATTACCTAAGTAAAACCGAATACTCTAAACTTGTGTCAGACGCGATATCATTTCTTTCAGGAAAATCAAAAAGTATTCAAAAAAAATTATCATTTGATATGGAAAAAAGTAGTAAAAAAATGGATTATGAAAAAGCTGCCACCTATAGAGACAGAATAAAGGCATTAACTCAAATTCAAACATCTCAATATATAAGTTCTACAAATCTTGATAATGCAGACGTAATATCTATTTCCCAAGAAGCAGGCAAAAGCTGTATCCAGGTTTTCTTTTATAGATCTAAACAAAATTGGGGTAATCAATCTTATTTTCCTTCCCATGACCAATCTCATACTGCCGAAGAAGTTTTAACTTCATTTATTACTCAATTTTATGAAAATAAAAACGTACCAGCTGAAATTTTATTAAATAAAAAAATTAACGATTTAAATTTAATTAAATCTGCCCTCGAAAAAAAAGAAGAAAAATTTATATCCATAAAAGTTGCCACAAGGGGTAATGCTTTAAAGTTATCAAAAATGGCTGAAAAAAATGCGAAAGAAGCTTTAACTAGAAAAATTTTTGAGTCTGAAACTAATATTAAACTTCTTGATCAAGTCGCTGATAAATTCAAATTAAATATCTCACCAAGAACGATAGAAGTGTATGATAATAGCCATATTCAGGGATCTAATTCTGTTGGTGCATTAATTACTTTTGGTTCAGAAGGTTTTATTAAAAAACAATACAGAAAATTTAATATAAAAAATAAAGAACTTAATAGTGGAGATGACTACGGAATGTTAAAAGAAGTATTCGAAAGAAGATTTTCTAAAATCATTAAAAATAAAAAACAAACAGATGTAATAATTCCTGATCTAGTAATTGTCGATGGTGGAAAAGGACAATATTCAGTCGGCAGAAAAATCTTAGACGAATACGGTTTCCATGATATTCCAATAATAGCTATTGCCAAAGGCAAAAATAGAAATAAAGGTGATGAAACTTTCATACACAAAAGCAATAGTATTAAATTAAATAAAAGAGAACCTTTGTTGTTTTTTCTTCAAAGATTGAGAGATGAAGCACATAGATTTGCTGTAAGTAGTCACAGAATGAAAAGAAAGAAAAGCTTAACAAAATCTTTATTGGATCAAATAAATGGTATTGGTAGAACAAGGAAAAGAGCTTTATTAAATTATTTCGGATCCGCCAGAGCAGTTGAATCAGCTAGTTTTGATGATTTAAAAAAGGTAGAAGGTATTGAAACTTCTGTGGCACAAAAAATACATGATTTTTTTCATAACTAATAAAAAATATGAAACTTAAAATACCAAATATTTTAACTATAGGCAGAATCATTTTGGTTCCTATATTTATATCAACTTTTTATCTACCAGGAGCTTTAGGTGATTGGATTCCATTTTTTATATTTGTATTAGCAAGTTTTACAGATTTTTTAGATGGTTTACTTGCCAGATTATACAAAGAAGAGTCAAAGCTTGGTGAACTATTAGATCCTATTGCCGATAAAATTATTGTAGCAAGCGCTTTGGTACTTTTGGTAATGGATGACACTATAAAAAATTATGAAGTTATAGCTGCTATAATTATTCTGATAAGAGAAATATTAATTTCTGGTTTGAGAGAGTTTTTAGCCAAGGTTCAAGTTGCCATGCCAGTTACCAGCTTAGCCAAATTCAAAACATTTATACAGATGTTTGCAATCGCAACTTTACTGACAGGAGAAAGCGGTAACAAACTGGCTAACTTTGCAGATTATAACGCACATTCAATTGGAATTATTTTGTTGTGGTTATCCGCTTTTTTTACGCTCTATACAGGCTACGATTATATAAGAAAAAAAATACACCACGCAATTGACTAAACTTAAAAATATTAAGCTGCGGTTTTTTTTCTAACTAAAGCTTGATAACTTTCGGACAGATCTTTAATAACATTACAAACTGAAAATTTATATTTATCAATTTGAGAAACTGGTGTGATTTCTGCTGCTGTACCTGTTAAAAAGCAACCTGTAAATTTACTCATTTCCTCAGGTTTAATTTTTCTTTCGACAATTTTAATATTTTTTGACTTTGCAATTTCAATAACGCATCTTCTGGTAATTCCGTCTAAAAAAGAATCTGGAATAGGCGTGTGCAATTCATTATCATTGTTCTTAAAAAATATATTAGCACCTGTTGCTTCTGCTACATTGCCTTGATAATCGAGCATTAGTGAATCTGTAAAACCTTTTTTTTCTGCTTCATGTTTTGACAAAGTACAAATCATATATAAACCTGAAGCCTTTGTATCCCATGGAATTGTATCAGGGGCTGGCCTTCTCCATTTAGAAATATTTAATTTAATACCTTTCAATTTAAGGTTGGGGTCAAAATATGAACCCCACTCCCATGCTGCAATTGCTACATGAATTTTTGTTTGTTGAGCTGAAATTGCCATCATTTCACTTCCTCTCCACACTACTGGCCTAACATATCCATTTTTTACTTTTTGAATTGCGACTATATCTTTACAAGCCTTGTTTAGGGATTCTTTGTTATATGGCATTTCAAAACCTAGTCTTGAAGCAGAATGAAATAATCTTTCTGTATGCTCATGAAGTTTAAATATTTCTCCATCATAAACTCTTTCGCCTTCAAAAACACAACTAGCATAATGTAGTCCGTGGCTTAGAACATGTATTTTTACATCAGACCAATTTAATGGTTTGCCATTAAACCAAATCTTGCCCGATCTTTTATCAAAAGGTATAGATTCCATAAAAAATTTCTTAATCTTAATTGATTTATTTAGTGCAAAAAAGTATCTATCTTAAATAGATATGTCAATATAACTGACCTAAAATAGATTATGAAAGATTTATTATATTTAAAAGATGATCAAATCAAAGATTTTATAGAGCAGATATTTTATGCGTATAGAGAAACTTATTCTGATCCAAGAAAAATTTTAAAGAAATACTCTTTAGGAACAGCCCATCATCGAGCAATCCATATAATTGAGAGGCATAAAGGAATAACCATTTCTGGCCTTTTAAATAAATTAAAAATTACTAAACAAAGTTTGAATAGAGTGTTAAGAGATTTAATAAAAAATAAATCTGTTCTTATAAAAAAAGGAGAGATAGACTCTAGACAAAGACATATTTTCTTAAACGAAAAAGGTCAAAAACTTTTTGATGAAATTTTTTTGGAACAAAAAAAAAGAATTTACAATGCCCTTAAAAATTCAGACTCTGACTCAGTAATTAAATTTAAAAATGTTTTGAGTAAAATTATTAATGAATAAAAACATCTTTCATATACTAGTAGTTGATGACGACGATAGAATAAGAGAATTGGTAAAAGAATATCTTGAGGAAAATCACTTTTTGGTTACTACAGCAAAAGATGCTTTGGATGCCAAAAAAAAAATAGAAATGGTAAAATTTGATATACTTATTTTAGACATTATGATGCCTGGAGAAAGTGGTTTATCTTTAACTAAAGAAATAAAAAAAAATAACACTACACCAATAATTCTCTTAACAGCAAAAGGAGAAACTCAAGATAGAATTAAAGGATTGGAATTAGGTGCAGATGACTATCTTGGAAAACCCTTTGAACCTAAAGAACTTTTATTGAGGATAAAAAATATTTTAAATAAAACTCAAGTACCCGTTTTGCCAGAGGAAATATATATTGGTGATGTATTGATTAATTTAAAAAAACTAAGTATCAAAATAAACAATCAAACAAAGAAAATTAACCCACAAGAAGAAAAAGTTTTGGAAAAAATGCTTATATCGCCTGGAAAAGTTTTTTCTAGAGATGATATTGGAAAAATTATAAATATTTCAAAGGAAAGAACTATAGATGTCATGATTACTAGACTAAGACAGAAAATTGAATCTAATCCAAAAAATCCAAAATATTTACAAACAATTAGAGGATCAGGTTATGTTTTATGGATTGAATAGTTTTATTAAAAAAATTCTTCCAAAAAGACTTTTTTACAGATCACTATTAATAGTAACTGCGCCAATAATTTTACTACAAATAATTATTACAATAGTTTTTTTTGATAGCCTTTGGATAAAAGCAAATAAAGGAATGACTCGATCTTTGGTTGGCGAGATCCAAACTATGTTTGATGTTTACAAAAATGGTAATGAGGATAACCAACGAATGATTATAAATTTATACAATAAAAATTTTGATTTTGTTATTGCATTTAAAGAAAATGAACTTTTGCCCAAACAAAAAACAGAAAGGTGGTTTAGTCCTATTGATAGAAGTTTAAGGCGTGAATTGAAACCTGTGTTTGACTCATATTGGTTCGACACAACATCATATAAAGAATTGGTGGATCTAAGAATCGAATATAATGATGGCTTCCTTCAAATATTTCTTCCAAAACATAAAATTGCTCCTTCGTCCGCTCGTATTTTTGCCTTATGGATAACGTTACCTGGACTTCTTTTAATTTTGATTGCTATGGTTTTTTTAAAAAATCAAACTCGTCCAATTGTTAATTTGGCAAAGGCGGCAGAAAAATTTGGTAAAGGAGAGTCTACCAAAGGATTTGCACCATCTGGTGCGCAAGAAATTAGGCAGGCAGGTTATGAATTCGACAGAATGAGAAAGAGAATTACAATTCATTTAAATCAAAGGTCAGAAATGTTATCCGGAATAAGTCACGATTTGAGAACTCCCTTGACGCGACTTAAACTACAATTAGCTATGTTAACACAGCAAGACTTAGCAAAAAAAATGGGTGATGATATTGAAGAAATGGAACGAATGCTAAATGAATATTTAGAATTTGCTCAATACCAAAAAAGTGAAAAAACAAAACTGATGAATCTTAATTATGTAATCAAAGATATAGTAAAAAAATACGAAGGTAAACAAATCAATATATTTCTTGAGGACAATCCAGAAATGGACATACGTCCTAACTCAATAAAAAGATGCCTGATCAATTTAATAGACAATGCATTAGTTTACGGACAGAAAATAGAAATTTTTACAAAAAAAATGATGAATAACATGATAATTTTAATTGATGACGATGGACCCGGAATTCCTGAAAGTGAATACCAAAATGTGCTGAAGCCATTCTATAGAATTGATAAAAGTAGAGGACAAAATAAATTGGGTGTGGGATTGGGATTATCGATTGCTAACGACATTATTCGCTCACATGGTGGAAATATTTCTCTTGAAAAAAGTCCTTTGAATGGACTCAGGGTTAAAGTTTCTTTACCTTTCTAATCTTTTTATTTATTCTACTATTTCCTTTTTTGGTTTTAAGTTTAATTAAATTCTTTTGTAATTTTTCAATCCTTTTTTTTTGTACTTCAAATTCTTCTCTAGTGACAAGATTTAATCTATTAGCAATATTTTCTACTTTAAATTTAAGGGCATTCTCTACTTCTTTTTTTAAATCTCTTGAAGTGAATAAACCTTTTTCAATTAATTCTGTTATATTCCTTAAAAACTTATTATACTTTTCCATGTATTTTTAAATATCTTTAAGCTATTTTAATTTTATTGTTAATTAAATCTTTTTTTATGAATGATAGTCCATAATTTTGATCCGGTATTTATAGATTTGGGAGTATTTCAAATTAGATGGTACTCCATTGCCTATATTGTTGGGATCATCTTAGGTTGGATTTATGCGATCAAAATAATCAAAGAAATGGCAAGAAAACACAATTTTACAATGGTTAAGAAAACAGTCTTTGACGATTTAATAATCTATTTGATAATAGGAATTGTTCTTGGTGGTCGACTAGGCTACGTAATTTTTTACAATTTTGAGTATTACAGTAGAAATCTTTTTGAGATTTTAAAACTTTGGGAAGGAGGAATGTCTTTTCACGGTGGATTACTAGGAGTAATAATTGCAACCATTATTTTTTCCAAAATTAAAAGAATTAACTTTTTTTATTTCACAGACATTCTTTGTTGTGTTGCCCCCATAGGACTTTTCCTAGGAAGAATTGCTAACTTTATTAATGGCGAGCTTTTTGGAAAAATTTCCACTCTACCTTGGGCAGTAGTTTTTCCTAACAACGGTAACATCTCAAGACATCCTTCGCAAATTTACGAAGCCATTTTAGAGGGAATTGTTCTTTTCATTTTAATAAATTTTTTCGCCCTAAAAAAACAATTATTATTAAGAGCTGGATATGTTTCAGGTCTTTTTCTAATTTTTTATTCAATTGCAAGAATTATTGGAGAAAACTTTAGGGAACCTGATAAGCATCTTGGTTACTTTTTTAATTATTTTTCTATGGGGGTCTTACTAAGTTTAGCAACTTTTCTTGCTGGCTGTTTCATAATCTTTCTTATCAAAAACAATGAACAAAATAATTAAT
>Ga0208879_1000796_pt1 | contig 31467 bp, 31 predicted proteins | sample Knorr_S15_td_Bot_FD_185605 | JGI IMG/M metagenome (GOLD analysis project Ga0208879, IMG submission 185605) | Marine microbial communities from Southern Atlantic Ocean transect - Knorr_S15_td_Bottom_ad_5009_LV_A (SPAdes) (version 2) | ecosystem: Environmental > Aquatic > Marine > Oceanic | place...
CTGGGATTCCTGGCCGGGCCAGCTACCGAGCATCCGGAACCCAAGATCATTGGCGATAGATGGTGGCTGACCGCAAACCAGGATGGTATATTTTTCCCGGTAGTGACCGTAAATCAGGATGTCGTCAAAGGCGAAAACTTGGGCGAAGTCAGAGACTATTTTGGCGAGATGCTTCAATCGGTCGTGGCCCCCGAGGACGCAAAAGTGATGAACATGAACATTGGCATGCCGGTTAAAAAAGACGGCTTCCTCATCTGGCTCGGACAACTCTAGTCTATGAAACAGGATCATCTCCTACCCCCCGGTCGATCCTTTGAGCTTTCGCGTGATCTGCTCAAGGGCGCCATCGATATACACGTCCATGCTGGACCACACATTTTCTCGAGTCCGCGACGCGTCGATCCAGTAGAGGCGGCCATCGAAGCGCGAGACGCCGGGATGCGAGCAATCGTTTATATGGACGTGTTCGAAATGTCGAATGGCACCTCCTGGATCGTGAACCGGGTCGTCAAGGATTTTGAGACGTTCGGTGGCCTGATCATGAATACGGTGTATGGAGGAATGAACCCTCGGGCCGTAAAAACAGCCCTCTACTACGGCACAGGGGCCAAATACGTGAGCTTTGGGGCCCATTCAACCTACTTTCAAGCCGCGAGGGAGGGTCATCTTGTAGACGGAGAATTCGTTCCGCTGAGTGAATTGTATCCGGAGTTCAAAACCCAGGAATTGGATCGCTGTATTCGAATCCCACTTGAGGACGATCCGGATCCAGCTCTGGATGAGATTCTCCGCCTGATCGCCGATCACCCCCTGGTCTATCTCAACACGGGCCACATTTCGGTACCCGAGGCGCTCCGCCTCATTGAGCTCGCTGGTCAGTACGGTATCAAAAAGGTCCTCGTGGCCTCCTCGGTAACCAAGATTGCGACGATGAGCGAACTCCGCGTGATGGCGGAGAGTGGCGCGTTCATCGAATACACTCTGGCGGCCTATACGCACACTACGCCAATTCCCAAGACCCACTACTACGTCGAACGAGAGTACATGTCAATTGATGAGGGGATGGAGACAGCACCGGACGGCGGCGTCAAAAAAATCGCCGAACAAATACGTGAACTGGGTGCCCAGCACTGCATTCTCGCGACAGATTTTGGTGTGTACACACTCCCCTCACCCGTCGAAGGCCTCAGAGAGTTTATCGCTTGTATGCTTGATCTTGGAATATCTGAGGAGGACCTCAGAACCATGATCAAGACCAATCCAGAGCGACTTCTGGATCTGGATCCGCTACCAGACGAAGAGGATGACGGCTGATGGACACGGTTCGGATCCTACAACCGCACGTGAACATCGGAGATCCGCACGTCACCAGCGACGATGCAGACCGCTTGTCGATTCTCGGAAACGTATTCGAGCCCCTGCTTCGCGTCAGCGAAGGCGGTGCCTTTACTCCTTGCGTTGCCGAATCTTGGTCCCTCTCGGAGGACGCATGCTCCTGGGCCTTCGCTATCAAAGAGGACAAGGTATTTCACGATGGAAAGCCGTGCAGAGCAGCGGACGTCGTGTTCTCCCTCCGTCGAATCAGAGACGAGAATATTGCGGGCGAACTGGGTACAGGTGGCGTAATCAAAGGATACCTTGAAGGAGCGGATATCGAACACGATGGGGCCCTGTCAGTGCGGATCAGGACGCCAGAGCCCATGGCCGACCTGGCCGACCTGCTTGGTGATATCCCCATCCTGTCTGAACGGTCCGTCGCCGCGTTACCGGATGATTTTATTGGCACCGGCTCGTTCCGGATCCGGGAGTCTTCCGAAGATCGGGTCGTTTTATCCTCCGACGAAAAATTGTTGATCTGGAATGCCGAGCCAGATGATGATGCGAGGATAGAAGCTGTTCGTAAAGGAGAGGCTGATGTCGCCTCAAATCTACCCCCCCGCCTTTCTTCCGGGTCGGCGGGACGTGTTCACCGGAGTACGACGTCAGTCTGCGCCGCATTCATGTTCAACATGATTGAAGGGGAGGCAACCAATCGACACCTTCGCCGAGCGCTGAATCTGGCCATCGACGTAGATGAACTCATTCAAGATGTGATGTACGGGGCGGCCGATCCACTCAACGGCCCGCTCACGCGTCGGCACGCCGGATATGATTCCTCCGTTCCTACCTGGTCCTATGACCCAGATGCGGCCATCGCAGAACTTAAAGCAGGCGGAATCGGTGACGGCACTCTAATAACGCTTGATATTCCTGCAGTTCTTCCAGATGAGGCACCGCAACTGGCCGAGCGAATTGCCGAATTTCTGGAGGCAGTAGGCTTGCGAACGGAAGTAAGGATCGAGTCCGATCGCACCAATTACGCCCTCCGCGTCCGCGAAAAACGAATTGGTGAAGCGGCTTGTTTCGATTCCAGCCCATCGAGCACCTTTCGAGTGTACCGCGAGAAGTTTCATAGTGGTTTTGCGGGACCATGGTGGTTGGGCTACCGCAATGTTTCTTTCGATCAACTTGTGGACGAGGGAAGAAAAACTCCGGATCCCAAAAACCGCACAGCACTATACCGACAGGCCTATTCGCTGCTCCGAGAGGATGCACCGTGGGTATTTCTTTATAATCCGCTGCGCCTCGCCGCCATCGGAAACCAACTCGAACATTGGAATCCATCCAGCGGAGGCCTACTCCTTTTCTGATGTCTGAATACGTCGCCCTTCATACCATCGGCCAGACTCCGAGACCGGATCTCGCACCGTTTTTCCAGGCTGCGCTCAATACGCCCAATGTGACCATTACAGGGGCTCTCGATGGCCTATCTCCTGAATCAATCCCTTCACCAGATCCAGGAGATTATCCGCTGGAAACCCGTCTGAATGATGGCACGCGTGTGGAAATCGCCTCGTCTTTTGTCGAGCCATTGATCCAATCACACATAGACCTCCTGGAAATGGATGTGGCGATGCACATCGTGTTGTGCGCGGGCCCGTTTCCAGCTCTTCATTCCAAGGGCTTACTGGTGCGACCCTTCGAATTTGCGGCCGAGCACTTCGCCTCACAAGGAATGTCTTCATTGCTTGTAATCGTTCCGTTTGCAGGCCAGGGTCCCTCATCTCTCAACAAATGGCAGAGTGCAGGATTTGAAGTAGAGGTCCGCTCCATGGACGAGCGACCAGAAGACAGATCAGCAGACTCCTGGCTCATTGAAACGGCTTTCGCCACCCCTTCGGATGCGCTTGTTTTGGACTATGTTGGATATCCGAGAGCGATTGTAGATAGTGTGAGTTCATCGATAAACATTCCTATTTATGATCTCGGCTATCTTGCGACTGAATTTGGTCGTGACGTATTGAATGAAGCAAAGGGCCTAACGGATGACTGACTCCGTGCACCACGAACTTGTCGTCGCGGGTACCCTCGCCTTGCCCGACAGCCAAAACCCTCTGAACGGGTGGCTGGGGATCGACAACGGTAAGATTACAGCTATCTCGGACAAACCGCTCGAAGGCCTGAAGCATATTGATGCGACGGACAAACTGATTCTGCCCGGATTCGTGGATGCGCATGTGCACACCAGGTCTTGTGTAGACGAGGGCATCACAGCCACTACACGGGCGGCGGCCGCCGGAGGGACGACAACACTCATCGACATGCCATTCGATAGGCCTGCACGTCCCGTTACTACTGAAGAGCGACTTCGGACCAAAATTGATGATATTGCCAAAGAAGCAATCATCGATGTTGGGCTCTACGTGACCTTCTCCCCGAGCGGATCTCTGGACAATATTCAGCAAATGGCCGACGCCGGTGCTGCGGGATTCAAGGTTTCGACGATCGAAGTGGATCCTGTGCGCTTCCCCCGAATTCCTGACGGACGATTTTACGAGGCCTTCCAGGAAATTAAAAAAACGGGGTTACCGGTTGCAGCCCATCAGGAAAATCAAGAAATCATTTTTTCAGAAGCAGATCGATTCATCGCCGAAGGGCGCACCGAACCCATTGATCATGCGCTGAGCAGGCCCGCCGTGGCGGAGGCAGAAGCTGCGGGACGACTTCTGGAATTTGCTTACTGGACGGGTGCGCGCCTCCACATGGTTCACGGCACGATTCCCCGCACGTTCGATTTGATCGACTGGAATAGAAGTAATGGTGTGAAGGCAACTGGCGAAACCTGTTTACAGTACCTGCTCCTCGATCAGAGCGCCCTTATCGAGCAAGGAGGTCGCGCAAAGTGCAATCCTCCACTCAGAACGGAAGAGGATGTGACCGGATTGTGGAAGCAACTTCAGAGCGGAATCATCGACATCGTCACGTCGGACCATTCACCCTACCCTCTGCATAGAAAAGAAACTACAAACATTTTTGATGCTTATGCGGGAATGCCGGGTGCTGAAACGCTGGGCACCCTCCTGTACAGCGAAGGTGTAGCCACCGGTCGCATCAGCCTGACGCGTTTTCTGGAGTTGGTCTGTTCTGGTCCCTCCGACATCTTTGGTTTCCGAAATAAGGGGCGCCTCGCGCCCGGCGCTGACGCGGATTTCATCGTGTTCGATCCCGGGGCCTCCTGGGAAGTCGATGATGCCGAGCTTCACTACGCGGTCGGCGTGAGTCCCTACAATGGGAGAAGCGTCAATGGTCGAGTAGATTCTACGTGGCTTCGGGGTGAGTGTGTATTCCGGAACAACGAAGTAATTGGAACACCGGGTTTGGGCCGGTTCGTTCGTCCAAATAAATCATAACCCACTGCCAGACATGAACTTTCAAGGCGTCCTTCCCATTCTGCCAACTCCGTTCACCGAACGGGGAGCTGTCGATGACAGGGGCTTACGCCGATTGATCGACTTCGAACTTGAAGTTGGCGTACACGGCGTTTCCATACTGGGCTTCATGGGAGAAGCGCACAAACTGGCGGCCACTGAGCGTAAACTCGTCGTGTCAGCGGTTGTAGATCAACTGGGTGGAGCCATCCCGACTTGGGTCGGAGTTCGTTCATACGGATCGGCCGGCGCCATCGAACAAGCTCGTGAAGCCCAAGAACTGGGTGCAAATGCTGTTTTCGTAGCTCCGATCGGCGTCCAGAATGACCAGGTATTGTTCGATTTCTACGCTGCCGTAGCTGAAGCTGTCGATATCCCTGTGATCATCCACGATTTTCCCGAATCCTTCGGCACCACCTTATCGGCTGAACTGGTAGCGCGCATGGCCATTCAGATTCCAGGCGTAGACTATATCAAACTGGAAGAGCCGCCTGTTCTGTCCAAATTATCGAAAATTCTTTCCTTCGCGCCAAACAAGATCGGCGTATTTGGTGGACTTGGGGGTATGTACTTCCTGGAAGAACTTGGTCGTGGATCAAGTGGAATCATGACAGGGTTCGCGTTTCCAGAAGTGCTCGTCGGGGTCTACAATGCGTTCAGGGATGGCGATGTGGATCTGGCTGCAAGCCTATTCGATCGCTACATCCCACTCATTCGCTACGAATTTCAGCCAAAAATTGGCCTGGCGTACCGGAAATTTGTCTACCACAGTCGAGGAATCATTGGCTCGCGATATATCCGACCACCTGGCCAACTCATCGATCCCTTCACCGAGCGTGAACTGACGGCCACTGTAGAACGCACCGGACTCAGCCTGAAAATTGAAGGAGTGCAGACTGTCAGCCCGCTCTAAGTGACTTTCAGACAGGCGGTGCTCCGGGACGAATCTCCCCTGAGCTCTGGAATAGTAGCCGCGCACTCATCGTCAGCAATGGGACAACGCGTCCGAAATACACAACCGCTCGGCGGATTTATCGAGCTCGGCATATCTCCCTTGAGTATCTGTCGTCCTACCCTCGCCCCCGGATCAAGAACGGGAACGGCGGACAGAAGAGCCTTCGTGTACGGATGATGTGGATCAGCAACAACAGCATCCGCGGGGCCGATTTCTTGCATTCGTCCCAGATACATTACACCAATGCGATCAGAAATGTGTCGCACGACTGCCAAATCGTGTGCAATAAAAAGCATGGTCAGGTCCAATTCGTCCTTCAGATCTTGCAAAAGATTGATAATTTGAGCCTGAATAGAGACATCCAGGGCCGCGACGGGCTCATCGGCAACGATAAATTCCGGACGGACGGCCAGCGCGCGTGCAATACAGATGCGTTGGCGTTGTCCGCCTGAAAATTCGTGCGGAAAACGTCTTTGTGACGCTGCCGGAAGACCTACCAGATCCAACAGTTCGGATACCCGTTCTGAAAGGGAGTCACCACCCCCAAGTAGCGTGACAGCTTCTCCCAGAATCGCATCGACCCTCATTCGCGGGTTCAAGCTACCGTAGGGATCCTGAAAGATGACTTGCATGCGCGAGCGGTACGGCCGCATCTGCTTTCCGGTTAGATGAGACAAGTCATCACCGTCATACTCGACCGAGCCCGTCGTCAAATCAACCAGGCGTAACATTGCGCGGCCAAGCGTTGTCTTCCCGGATCCCGATTCGCCCACCAGCCCGAAAACTTCTCCTCTTCTGATGTCCAGAGTCAGGTCGGTAACAGCCTTCACAGTTTCACCCTTTCCTGAGGGAAAGTGTACGCTCAGATTACGGACGCTCATCAAAATTGACCGTTCCCCACTCATGATGTGGTCCCCGACAACACCAGGTCGTCCACCCTCCGGCATCGAACCGATCGGTCCTCACGCATCTCCAGGTCCACCGAACCTTCCCTGCAGAGGTCCCGAGCATATCTGCAGCGTTCCAGAAATGCGCAACCTTCAGCTCGAAGTCCGGCTGAAGGGCTCTGACCGTCAATGGTAGGCAGTCGTCTTTCTGACCCTGTAGCGACGAGTTGAGGAATACTGAGGAGTAGACCCTCTGTGTAGGGCATGAGTGGACGTCGATACACATCCAGTACTTTTCCGCTTTCTACTCCTTGTCCTGCGTACATCACGTGGACCCGATCTGCGATGCCCGCGACCACTCCAAGATCGTGCGTCACAAATAACACGGCCATCCCAAGATCGGACTGAAGATCTTTTAAAAGCTCTAGGATCTGTGCCTGTACGGTCACATCCAACGCCGTGGTTGGTTCGTCTGCGATGAGCAGTTTTGGCTCACAAGCGAGCGCAATAGCGATCATCACGCGCTGTCGCATGCCTCCCGATAACTCATGCGGATAATTACGGGCTCTTCGCCCTGCCTCGGGAATTCCAACCAGATCAAGCAGTTCTACCGCCCGTTTTGAGGCATTTTCAGCCGAGCCTCCAAGATGCGCGCGAATGGTTTCTGATATCTGCATTCCAACGCGAAAAACCGGGTTCAGACTCGTCATCGGCTCCTGAAAAATCATGGCAATTGAGGAACCGCGAAGCTCGCGCCTGCGGGACTCACTTGCCTGAACAAGATTTTCGCCCATAAACCGGATTGCACCCCCGTGAATGCGTCCAGATTGCGGCAGCAGGCCCATGATGCTCAAGCATGTGACCGACTTGCCTGAACCTGACTCTCCTACCAACGCCACCGTTTCACGCGGACCGACAGAGATATCGAATCCGTCTACTGCACGCACCGGCCCGTCCGGTGTATCAAATACCGTAACGAGTTGCTCGACCTCCAAAACCTGCGGCTGTGCAATCATTGTTCGTCTTTTTTACGGCTCGCGCCAGAATATACGCGGACCCGCTCATTAGTCGTCGGCGTCTACGATGGAGCCGAGCCCGAAAATGATTTTTCGGTGTCCCTGATGGGTGAAATGTCCGGGTCGGGACGATCAGAATCCAATTCCGAGGCGGAGCATGATCGAGTTCTGTCGCTGTATTTCGTCGGCATCGAATTCGACGCCGCTGATGCTGAATTTATCCTTCATAAACCTTGAAACGCCGACCGAATACCGGACCTCAGGATAGAGTCGAATACTTCCCAGGCTCAGTTCGAGACCCGCTCCAATATTGCCTGAAATACTGACGTTTTCCAGGGCACTGTCGTACTCATCTGCTCCCGAGGATGGAAATGAAAAAACAGGTCCGACCATGACGTAGGGTCTGATAAAGGGTGTTGCGGAGAGATTGAATCGGATGTCGATGGGGATGTCCCACGCCGTCAGGTCAAAAACGTCTTCCGCGCCTGAAATTGACACATCGACATCACTGGCATCGCGGTAGAACACCCCGACGCGCAATCCCACCGAAGCCAGACTGACGTCATAAAACACACCAACGTGATAACCATTTGTGTTGTCGAAAGCGGCCTCGCGGTCGCCGCTGATATCAGACAGTTCATCGTAGTTGAGTCCTGCCGCGATACCGAGCTGGGCTCCGGCCTGCATGGGAGTTAAAATCACGATCATGAGGATCAGTGTCAATACTGTATACGTCTGCTTCATTGATCGATCGGATTGGTTGTTTCGGGTTACCGGGATATTTCCCGGCATAGGACGAGCTCTTTTAAGGAGTCCTTCTCGCCCCATGAACGTAGCCGCACCCAACAAGGATTCCGACACTTCCGTCTTCAATGAGGCACCTGCTGTCACACCGAAAAGAGCGCCTGCAACCTCACCACCATAAGGGAGTTTGCGCTTTGGAGCAGAACACCCGGGAGGGTCAAAAGAATGAAGATTGGAATCACTTGTTACCCAGTGTATGGAGGCAGCGGGGTCGTGGCAACGGAGCTTGGAAAGGCCCTTGCAACACGTGGTCATTGCATTCACTTCATTGCATACTCGATTCCCTTCAGGCTCGGGCATCTTCAGGAGAATATCCATTTCCATGAGGTGGACGTGAATGCGTACCCCCTGTTCGAATATCCTCCTTATACGCTCAACCTGACTTCTAAAATTGTCGACACGGTCAAATTTGCCGAGCTGGACATTCTCCACATGCATTATGCGATCCCGCACGCAACGAGCGCCGTGCTCGCGCGGCAGATACTGGCTTCGGAAGGAATCCACATCCCGGTTGTGACCACCCTTCATGGAACCGATATCACCATCATCGGCCAGGATCCTTCTTTTGCACCCGTGGTGAACTACTCCATCAACGAGTCTGACGGAGTGACAGCCGTTTCCGAGTATTTAAAGAGGGAAACGGCTGAATTGGGTGATATAACCGCGGATATCGAGGTTATCCCGAACTTCATTGATACGGCCCGTTTTCGGCCGATGCAGAAAGATCACTTTAAGCAGGCTCTCTGTCCAAATGGAGAAAAACTGCTGGTCCACGTATCCAACTTTCGACCTGTTAAACGCGCTATTGACGTGGTCGAGATTTTCTATCAGATCCACGAGCTTGGATACGGAGTAAAACTACTGATGGTCGGCGACGGGCCAGACCGCGCTGCGGCGGAACATCGAGCTCGTGAGCTGGGCGTTGAAGCTGATGTCCGATTCCTGGGGAAACAGGATCCGGTTGAAGAGATTTTGTCGATCGCTGACGTTTTTCTCATGCCATCGGGCTCTGAAACGTTTGGTCTCGCTGCTCTTGAGGCGATGTCGTGCGGCGTTCCCGTCGTGGTTTCCGACATCGGGGGATTACCGGAGCTGGTCATCAATGGAGAATCCGGGTACCTCTGTGAGCTTGGAGATCTTGAAGCCTTCACGAGGGCGGTCAGACGATTACTGGACGACGAAGATCTTCTGGCCTCCATGTCCATCACCGCACGTGCACGCGCGGTCGAACACTTCGACACCGACATTATCGTTCCGCATTACGAATCGTATTATGAGCAGATAATGGACCGCCTGACCTCGCCCGTCTGACGATTTAACGTGCTGCGCGAGAGGGAAAGTATCTCGAATTACATCCAGCAGCGTTCATGAGCGAACGGCACCTCATCAGTAAAAAAAAGACGCTGTACCCCCTCAGCGACTTTCTTCGAGCGTATCTGACGCGTTACAGCCGAATGTGGAATGATTCCATCCGCTACGAAGACCTGCTTCGTTTCACAAATGCTGTCCCCGTCTACGACGAAGTAGACCAGGACACGCTCTGGTCTACCGTCCTGTACGCAGATTCCGAACGAGAGGAGATCCATAACAGATTGCTGAAGGCGTACGCCATTCTAAAAGCCGACGGAGACATTTCGATTACCCAGTTCCTGTTCATTGAACGGGTTGATCAATGCGTTCACGGAAATACCCTTCCCTTCCGGATCCGAGTGGTCAACAGTCTCAACGAAAATTTTGACTACTTCTATGTCAAAATCATCGACGCCAATCGGATCTATGGACTGGAATTGGAGCATATTCTATCTCCCAATCGAATAAACTACTTCATTCACGATCGCACCATTGTGGAAGAACACATCATCGGAATACCGGCAGATGCGTTCTTGAAAGAAGATATCAAGATCACGGATTTTGACCGTGTCCGGCTTGCAAAAGAGTTCGTCAAGTTCAACGAGCGCTGCTTCATTTCACTCCTCGGGGACATGCATGCAGGAAATTTTGTCATCGAGCTTACCCGTGACTTTGAGAAATGGCACTTTCGGATGCATTCGATAGATTTTGACCAGCAGAGTCACCACTGGAGGAAGGAGGTCTATTTACCGCAGTTCTATCACCAGAACAGGCCTTTTTTGAAGCTCACCATGGAAAAGTTGGCTCCGGAGAACGTCCTGCAGTATCAAAAAGAGGAACGAAGCCTGATTGCCAACCGTGTTCGGGTCTCTCACGGTCGTTTTTCAGAGCTGATGGACGTCATGCGAGAAGACATCATCTCGTCAGATAAGTATGTCAAAAGACTCGGAAAACAACTGGCTGCCCACTACAAGGAATCCCGGTTCGAGGAGTGCGATACGATGGGCGAACTCGTGTTCAACTCCATCATGTTGCTGATGGAAACTTCTGCGCCCGCCACACACCCACAGGAGACACAGTGAGGCGCTACCCTCCTTCCTGAGCACACCGGCTGAGGCCGAGGGGGCAGGTCCGGACCATTATCCCTCTCAGATGGGGGCGTGCCCTACTAAAAAAGGATTGAATTCACGCTCGTGACCTATAGTGGTTTCTGGACCGTGTCCGGACAACACTCGAAAATCGTCTCCCAGGGGAATGAGCTGCTGAAAAATGGACTCCATCAAAACCGGAAGAGAGCCCTGCCACAAATCGGTCCGCCCAATCGAGCCAGAGAAAAGAACGTCTCCCGAAAAGACCAACTTGTTTGCCTCGTCCACGAAAGTGACCGAGCCCGGGGAGTGACCCGGCGTGTGCAGAACATTCCAGGTGACATCGCCAAACGAAATATGCTCTCCGGGTTCGATGAACCGAACGGGCTCAGGGGGTGGCACCAACTCCACACCGAACATCTGTGCCTGAAACTCTCCCCGCTCAAGCAGGATGGCTTCGGAGGCGTGAACCTCTATTCCAACCTCACAATAATCGGAGAGGAATGCGCACCCAAAAATATGATCGATGTGGGCGTGGGTCAGCAAGATTCTGACGACCTGGGCATCCAACTCCTTCAGATAATTTGTGATGACTTCAAATTCTGTGGGGCTCTGGCACGACGGGTCGATAATAACGGTCTGGCCCGCGCTGCTTACCACATAGCAGTTGGTCTCAAACGGATTGAATGTGAACGATTTGACGGTCATGAGAGTGGGCCCTGTCGAAACATAAACAGAGGAAGTGTATATCGCAGTTGGCTTGAACGTGAAGCGCTTTTCAGAGATCTGACTGCCACGCTGATAGGATGAAACAGTTTCACCGAATGATTCTTCGGATGCTGCCGGCGCCATTTGTGGCCTGGCTGATCGTGCTGATCTATCTCCTGGTGATGCAGTTTCTGATCAAATTCCTGCCGCAACTCGTCGGCAAGGGATTGCCGGTACCGGTAATATTTGAACTGATCGCCTATAATCTGGGCTACATGCTTGTTCTCGCGGTTCCGATGGCCGCCCTGATCGCGACGCTGATGGCATTTGGGCGTCTGGCCGAATCGAACGCATACGTCGTCATCAAAGGATCAGGAGTCTCTTTTCCACAGTTGGTGTGGCCCGTCTACCTGGTGGGCATTCTGCTGACGGCTGGAATGTGGTACTTCAACACCGAGATACACCCGGAATCCAATTTCCGGGCGAGTAATCTCTGGCGCGACATTCGAACCGCCAAACCAGGATTTGACCTACAAGCCGGCGTGTTCTACGATGGGATTCAGGACTACAAGATCCTGGTTGACGAGATTTCTCCCGAGAACCCGAATGTACTCTTTGATGTGACCATCTTCGACTACACCCACGGTGCCCGCTTCCGCACCGATATTCACGCCGTCCGCGGCGAGTTGGAGACCATTCGTGAGGGCCGTTATCTGAATATGATCTTGTATGATGGAGAGGTGCATCGACGACGCCCTCCAGGCAGTGGGAGTGCGGACCGCTATGAGGTTTTAGCCTTCGACCGACATGTCATTCGCATATCGCTGGAGGATCTGCTCTTCACTCGGTCTGATCCTCGCCAGGGGCGTCGCCACGATCGAACGATGGATACCACAGAAATGAAAGCCCTTGTGGACTCGTTCGAAGTGCAGGTCAAACGAGACGAGGAACGGCTGCGATCCATTCTTCTTACTGTGGGTACAGGGACGGTAAGTAGAGATGAGGTCGGAGGGCTGATCCGGGACGTGACCCGTCTGGGCCCCACGCCCGCGATTAATACCCAACTACCGTCTGAATTACGAGATACCGCTACGCGAACGACCCGATCCGTTCGCAGGCGCATTGTGACCGCATCGCAATCCATAACGTTCGCCCGGAGAAAGGCAGATCAGTATCGGGTTGAGATCCACAAAAAATATTCAATTGCTCTGGCTTGCCTCATCTTCATGATGATCGGGGCGCCGCTGGGTTTGTATATCCGAAAGGGCGGCCTGGGTACGGCTGCCACACTGGCCGCCACCATTTTCCTTTTCCATTGGATTTCCCTGGCGAACGGTGAAAAACTGGCTGATCGAGGCTTTCTGGAGCCATGGCTGGGAATGTGGCTGGCCGATATCGTCACGGGGGTCATCGCAATCTGGCTGACCTTTTATGTGTGGCGTGACCTTCGTGCGATTCCAGAATTTTCGTTCAGTTTTGGCCGATCCTCTGAAGCTAAGTCCCTCGAGAGCCAATGACCATCGACCATCCGGGTACGCTCTATCTGGTCCCCACACCAATCGGGAATCTTGGCGATATGAGCCATCGAGCTATCGAAACGCTCAAAGCGGTCTCTCTTATTGCGTGTGAGGACACCAGAACCTCGGCAATTCTTCTGAACCATTTCGGAATCGACACTCCGCGAACCAGTTTTCATTCCCACAACGAACACGGAAAAGCTAGGCGTATCATCAATAAGATGAAGGGTGGTGACGACGTCGCCCTTATTTCTGATGCCGGCAGTCCCGGTATCTCAGATCCAGGATATCTGCTGGTCCGTGCCGCTCTGGATGCGGATCTGGATGTGTGCTCTCTCCCGGGACCGTCTGCGGTTATTCCTGCCCTCGCAGCGAGCGGTTTTCCATCGGATCGATTTGTTTTTGAAGGCTTTCTTCCGACAAAAAAGGGCCGTCAAACCCGCATCAAGGCTCTTATCGAAGAAGATCGGACAGTCATCCTGTACGAGTCACCCCACCGCCTGGAAAAATTATTGAAGCAGTTGGCTGAGTTTGCGGGCGACGACCGCCAGGCGGTCGTCGCCCGCGAGATCTCCAAAAAATTCGAGGAGTTCATCCGGGGCACGCTGGCGGAATTGATTGCGTGGTGCCAGACCCAGACAAAGGTTCGAGGGGAGTGTGTTGTGCTCCTCAGTTCGATCAAAACGACCGAGCGCATGGCGGCTTCGAACTCACCGACCTCGCCCTCCTGAATCAAACCAACACCGCCCGCGTTTCAGCCGAAAATCGGCGATATCGCCCAAGTTTACTCTCCTATATATGCACTGGAAACGAACCGAAAAGGTTGTAGCTGCCCTCATATTTGGCTACGCGCTGGTGATCTATTTACTGACGGTCGCTCCAGCCACCTCTTTCTGGGATTCCGGAGAGTTCATCGCGATCGCCAACCGTCTACAGGTATCCCATCCACCGGGAGCCCCATTCTACATGCTGGTGGGCAGGATTTTTTCGATGTTCGTCCCGACCGCCTACATCGCCCTCTCGATCAATCTCATCTCCGTCGTCGCGAGCGCCTTCACCGTGCTACTGCTGCATCTGATCATCGTACGCTTCGTGCGGGAATGGCAGGGGGATCCTGACACATGGAACCCCATCGATCACATCGTTGCTCTCGGAGGAGGCCTCATCGGAGCCTGTACCTACGCCGTTTCAGATTCATTCTGGTTTAATGCCGTTGAGGCCGAGGTCTACGGTCCCTCCATGCTTTTCACCGCGCTAGTCGTGTTTTTAATCATGAAGTGGCGTGAAGAAGCAGCTCTTGAGGATGAACGCCTCAAGGGAGGACAACATCGTTTCGGACTGGCTGCAAATCGTTATCTCATCCTGATATCGTACTTATTTGGCCTGGCCATCGGAATTCACCTCCTGAATCTGCTGGCAATATTTTTCGTTGCCCTAATCGTTTTTTATATCGAATTCGAGGATCCAGAGTGGACAACCCGGCAAAGGTGGACGGGCCTGGTAGCCACTGGCGTCGTTTCATCGGCGGCCTTTCTGGTCATCTACCCTGGCATAGTACAGGTTCTTCCAGGAACTCTTGGAGACTCTCCCGCCCCGGTATTTTTCGGGTTGGCACTCTTGCTCGCAATCGGGATCGGCGTTTACTGGACTCACACTAAAGGCAAGCAGGCTCTGAATCTGGTGATGCTCTGTTTGACCATGGTAATGATCGGGTATTCTTCCTACGCCCTCATCTTCATTCGGAGCGCCGCGGATCCTCCCATCGACGAGAACGATCCGGAAACGGTCGAAGGCATCGTTTCTTATTTGAAAAGGGAGCAGTACGGCGACACGCCCATTCTTAAGGGCTATACCTACAGTAATCGTCTTGGAAGCCTGGACTTGACAAATGAGACATGGCTTCCTCGCCGCCACTCGCAGGATCCGAATCACGCACGCATGTATGCCCAGTTCGCGTCCGATTCAGAGTACTTCTGGAATTATCAGATCGGGCATATGTACCTCCGGTACTTCGCATGGAATTTTGTGGGGCGGGCGAGCGACGTGCAAGATGCACCAGCCATCACTGGCTTCTCCAGTCGGGAGCACGATGCCTTCCTCTACCAGACTCCGAGCGAGAAGGCCAGCCGAAATGCTTACTACGGCTTACCCCTGCTCCTGGGTTTGATTGGTGCTGCGTTTCATTTCATGCGAGACTGGAGACGAGCGTTCGCGGTGCTGATCTTGTTCCTGATTACCGGAATTGGGATCATCTTTTATCTGAATCAGACGCCGTTTCAACCGCGGGAACGAGACTACGCCTACGTCGCATCCTTCTTCGCCTTCAGCATCTGGATCGGCGTTGGTGCGACAGGAGTCCTGCGGCTCGTACATGATCGGGTGAAAGAGCGTTTTAATTCTGCGACGCTTGAAAAAGGACTAATGCTGGTCGGTGCTGGCATATTTGCGGCCGTACCGCTGCTCATGCTCATTGTCAATTTCGACGATCACGATCGAAGCGGCCGGTACGTCGCCGGCGATTATGCCTACAATATGTTGATTGGTCTAGAGAAGGAGGCCGTCATCTTCACCAATGGGGACAATGACACCTTCCCGCTCTGGTATCTCCAGGAGGTGGAGGGTATAAGACAAGACGTCCGCGTGGCAAATCTGTCGTTGCTCAACACTTCCTGGTACGTGCACCAGCTTAAAGATCAATGGTCGCGCGACTCTCCGCCTCTGCCGATTTCTCTTACAGATGCAATGATCGACGATCTCCAGATTATTCGATGGGAGCCTACAGTACTCGAACTACCCGTCGACAAGGAAGCGTTGCTAAATTCGTCCGAAATGAGCGGGTTCACTCAACACGAAGATTCAAGCCTCATCGAAAGCCCGATGAAGTGGACGCTGGAGGGCCGAGAATACAACGAGGAAATTAACCTGCTCTACGGAGCAGATCAGGTTGCGTTGAACATTCTCGTGACCAACGCGATGCAGAACTGGAAGCGCCCAATTTATATAGCGGTCACGGTCAGTCCGGATGGGCAGCTTGACCTCAGAAACTACTTTCAGCTAGAGGGTCAGGCATATCGCATTGTACCGATACGGCATGAAGAGCAGCTCGGTCGAGTCGTTACAGACGTAACACCGGCGAAACTGCGGATGTTCAGGTTCACAGGATTGAGCGATCCGGATATTTACTTCGACGAAAATATCCGCAGAATGGTAGACAACTACCGAAACATATTCTCGCACACGGTCGAAGTGATGGCGGCTGAGGGTCGAATAGAGGAAGGTCTGGAGTTGCTCAATTGGTTTATGGAACAGGTACCCTTTTCTACGATTCCGGGAGATGAGCCTTCGTTTGCATTTATAGCCCAAGCCTACTCGTTACTTGGAGAAGCAGACCGGTCTGCAGAGTTGTGGCAGCAAGCAGAACCAGTTGTCCTGCAACGTCTTTCAAACGCGTGGAGAACACAGAACGAAAGAGCACTGGCGCGTTCCATCCGGTTCATCGATATCCTGCACGGAGCCTATCTGGAGACCCAAAACTTCGAGGGGTACGCCAATCTGACCAATCAAATCGGGATAATCATTGGCGACGAATCTGCCACTCAGACGGCGGAAGAAGTCGAATTGATGTACAACGTCAGCTTGGATTCAACGCGAGACGGACAGCGTCCCTGATTCTGAATGCCCTGAGGAAATCAGCCGATACGCATACACTCCGGCGGCGAGGTCCTCGGTAGCGACCCGGACGCGATTATTTCCGGCAGCAAGGGTCCTGCTCAGGCTCGAAACCAATCGTCCGTCCATATCGAAAAGGTGCAGCTGCACGATGCCGGGCTGCACGATATCGAAGTCGAATGTGACCGATTCATCGGCTGGATTGGGAAAGATAGAATCTATGCTGATCCGCGCAGGTAGTCCTAGGGTCTCAGTGTCGGTGATACCTGCAAAGGTCGCGGAGTGTGAGGTTGTGTAGATAAAGTCTCCCAGCTGTGTGCCGGTGCCGTTAGCCGTATTCGCAGCGGCATAGAAGGTCACCGGCCCAGCATCAGCAGAAGGTGGTATCCACCTCAAATTCCATTGGAACTCACCGGAGACGTGTACGGCCTGGTCGTGCGTGACATGAGTTGGGTCAAATCCGCCTTCGGAAATTTCTGTGCCCGAGTCCGAGACCAATTCCCATGCCCCGACCATATTGTTGCTGGCATCTCGCACGGTGATGGAAAATCCGAATGCACCTGCGCCCTCGCGCTGGGCATAAACGATGAGATCGAGCGGCATTCCGACTATGTATACCCCCGCTCCCAGTATGGACACCGATCCAGAGCCCGTATTGACAGCGTTTCCAACGTGACAACCGCTGTCAGCACACGTAAAATCACCCGGCGCTCCGGTGCGCCTCGACGGAGCACCACCGCTTGAAAGAAGGGATGCGCCGACCAACGTGGAGGCGCATACCAGTAGAAAAAACGGAGCCCCGGAGGCCCAAAGACGACTATTCATGCAACCCACCCGGCTTGTTAACACAATCTGAAAATGCGATGCCGGTTTCAATTTTGTTGCCCGGCAAGGCGACGGGCGCGCAGTGTAGCACCGTTACATAAACGTCTGACAACCCAGCAGGACAACAAAATAGTCCCGGCCCGTAGGGTAGCGCCTGTAAATCGGCCACTCCGTGTTGTTCGTCATTCATTTGATTGTACCAAATTTTATTCCTCACGCCTTGATTGGCCGATTTACAGTCAGCTACAGCGCGCTTTCAGATTGTGTTAACAGGCCTCAGTTTTCTGGAAGATTTCGTACGACGAAGGGATGAGAGACATCATTCAACTTGAGTGAGTATGGGCCAGGAGAAAACGACCCATTCAGAGTCAGGTAAAATCGGTACGGCCGCATCACACTCGCGCAGATAGCACCCTGGGGCCGCCGCATGGTGAGTGTGACGAGAACGAGATTCCCCGCACGCTGCTGTACGACATCGTGCAACTGTGCGCACGAGTCCGGAAAGGCTCCTTTGATCAGGACCTCTACAGCTACATCGGTACTCGAGGCAGTCTGATTCAACATATCCGGACGAATATCTGCAGATTCATACGTCGCTGCGAAAAAGCGATATTCAACACCTTCTTCAGCCGCAGTGAGAACAATGGTCGTACGTCCATCGAGACCTAGAGCAGTCCGATGGCCAAATTTGGATTCTTCTGTGCCCGCCGGCGACAGAGTGCCACATGCGGCGAACCCGATGCATAGGGCACCCACACCGGCCACGAATGCCATTTTTTGGAACACTCTCTCAATCATAATCTTTCCTCGCTGATCAGTCCGCCAATATCTTTACATCCGCAGCCGTCATCTCTTCAGTCACCTCTTCTCGGGGAGCATCTCCCCAGAGTCTCTCCAGTCCGTAAAATTCCCTTTTTTCCGGCATAAAAACATGCACAACGAGGTCCACATAATCCATCAGCACCCACTGATGATGGTCGATTCCTTCGACGTGCCAGGGGCGCTCACCCGCATTCTCTCGCAGGCTGACCCGGATTGATTCTACAATCGCTTTATTTTGAAGCTCCGAATCACCTGTTACCAGGATAAAGATATCGGCAATACCACTGATCTCGTGGACATCCAATACAAGGATATCTCGCCCTTTCTTTTCAAGAATGGCGTCGACCGCCAGGCTTGCAATTATTCTCGTGGGGGCCGTAGACAGCCTTTTTTTATCTTCGGTTCGCGTTGGAATTAATTCCGGCGTTACTATGTTGGTCTTCTTCTGGCTCAGTTGTTCACTCTCCGGGATATCACCCGATCATTATAGTTCATTTTCTTCCGGCGAATCTTCCGCTTGCTCCTCGGACTCGGACCTTGCGCCCGGCATATCCACGAACGGTTTGATCGAAGCATAGTCAGCACCGATGATGATTGTTGCGTCGAAAAAATAATCGGGTCTTAATTCTTCTGAAATCCGATCATCTGCGACGCCAATGGCAAGGGCTACTTGTTGCGCTGCATCGTAGTTGCCGACGCGATCCAGGATCACGGTCTTCGGAATAGTTTGATCTGTATGGGTCTCTACCTCGATAACGTCGAATCCAAGATCTGTCAGATGCTCTGTCAGTTGTGCCGCAGCTCCCGCCACTTCAGTCCCGTTAAGCACCTGTAGCTGGATGAAATCACCGAGCAGGTCTGGATTGGCCTCCATTCTCCTCGGATCAGGCATAGGAGTGGTCACGCGAGTAGCGAACGCATATATCAATGCAGACGCCAGAACAAGTACGACGACCAATCCGACGTTCAGCATCCAGTTTCCAAACCGGGAGGACAAAGTAACTAACTGACTATGAGTGACACATTAACGAAAGCGCGGCGGAGATAGTCATCTCCGCCGCGCCTTAAAATACAACGATTGTTATGTCGAAAAGATGTTTTTTAGCAGAATCCGGGGCCAGTTAAGTCACTCTCGCGCGATGCCGGGTTCTAGCGCAAACGATCATTCCAGAAGAGATCCTGGCTGCTCGGGCCAAAATTCGCTTGAAAAGAGCTGCCGCTGTAGCGATCATAGCCGTATCCACGACCACCATATGCTCCGTAGGGGCTCATATAGGAGCCGTACGGGCTGCGGCGCATAGACAGATAGATCTCGACATTCTTTGACGGCCTGTAAGCAATCTCTGCATTGCGGACAAATACCTGACCCTGGTTGCTACCCGTCACGCTCGTCAGTCGATTGTCTCCGAGCGGAGAGTATGCCATCGATACGTCCAGTCTGGCGGCCAATTTATTGTTGAACTGCCACTTCATCGAATTGGTATACATCGCCAGCGATGATCCCCCTCCGAACGATGACGAAGACATTTCAAATGAGTGGCTCATCTGAAAGTGCTGGGGAGTAAAAAAGCGACTGAGAGAAAATCCCACATTGCCCTGGTCATATAGTCTCACGCTCGTTTGGTGAGCTGAACCAGCAGATCGAAGTTGTGCTTGAGCTGGCGTGCTGAGGGCGAGGAGCGCGATCAGGCAGAAGGCGAAGATAGAAGAACGCATGCGTGTTTCCGTCCGGGGACGCGTTTCTGTAATTGTCTCAGTAAGCGGCGGGAAAGTCGTATAATATAGGAGTATACGGGCCTTGTCAATAACGTTCCGCGTGCCCTTTTATTTTGTCCACTCCCCACATGATGTGGGGTCATTTTCAAGGCCCCCTCTTCAAGCCTCCTTCCAGCCTCAATCAGTCATGTCACGGGGACCCGTAATACTCGGTATCGAAACGTCGTGCGATGATACGGCTGCAGCCATTGTGTCCGGTGGACAGCTGCTTTCAAGCACCATTTCGTCCCAGATCGAACATGAGGCGTACGGTGGGGTTGTCCCCGAACTCGCGTCCCGGGCGCACGAGAGGCTGATCGTACCCGTCGTAGAATCTGCCATTAAGGACTCTGGATTCGCAAAAACGGACATCGATGGCCTCGCTGTTACCGTGGGTCCAGGTCTCATTGGCTCCCTGCTGGTTGGCGTTTCGTTCTGCAAAGCTCTTTCAGTGGGCCTTGATGTGCCCTTGATGGGCGTGAATCACCTTGAAGGGCACCTCGCTTCTCTATTCCTCGGACGAGAGGGACCACCATTGCCCCACCTGTGCCTGATCGTAAGCGGAGGCCACACCCAACTCATGCGCATCGAAGGGCAGGGAAAGATCCAGTTGATGGGAAAAACCCGCGACGATGCAGCGGGAGAGGCCTTTGATAAGGTCGCGAAGCTGCTCGGTCTCCCCTATCCAGGAGGTCCGCGTGTCGACGAATTGGCTCGAAAAGGCGATACCGCGTTTCACGCGTTTCCCAGAACCCGCCTGAAGGGATTCGATTATTCCTTTTCGGGGATAAAAACCTCCGTTCTGTACTATCTCAACGCTCTATCAGTCGTTGATCGAGAGATGCTCATTAAAGAACATCTGGCCGATATTTGCGCATCATTTCAGGAAGCCGTCGTCGATATGCTGATCGCGCCAGTCAAGAAGGCCATGCGAGACACCGGTATTTACCATGTCGGCCTCGTTGGCGGAGTGTCAGCAAATTCCCGGCTTCGGGAACGAATGCAGGCACTCACCGATTCCTTCGGCGGAGAATTGTTCGTGCCGTCTCTTGAGCACTGCATGGATAACGCCGCGATGATCGCCATGGCTGGCTATCAGCAGTATCAGGCGAATGAATTCAGTCCGCTCACCATCACCGCAGAACCGGGATTGGTCATTAAGTGATACGGCTAGATGATATAATTGCCCGGCTTGAACAGCTCCGAAAGGAATCCTCGTCGGCGGACGATGAGCAAACTGGTGAAATCTCCGGATGGCGGGACCGCATCGATGGTATCGATCAGATCCTGCTTGCCCTGCTGAACGAACGCAGCAGGACCGCGAACAAAATTGGACACATAAAGAACGAGTCGCAACTTCCCATCTACGTTCCCGAAAGAGAGAAACAGGTGCTCTTGAATGTTCTGGGTGGCAATGATGGACCGCTGAATGATGAGGCAGTCCGACGTCTTTTTGAACGCATCATAGACGAAACCAGATCTCAGGAACGTCAACAATTCCAAGCCCAGAAACGTCAGAAGAAAGGCGGTCCCAATAAGTGAAGAAAGATTTCTACAAACTCGGCGGTATCACGCTCTTGCTTGCTGTCTTGATCGGATGGGCGGGCTACGATCTGTTTCTGAGGGGCGCCACACCTTCGTTCGAGGAAACTCGATTCATTAACATTCGACCAAGCTCGAGCCTGGATGCAGTCGGAGCTGGCCTCGTCGACGCTGGTATCCTGAAAAAAAAGAACGGCTTCGTCTTGCTGGGAAAAATTACCGGCTGGGGAGACCAAATCAAGGCCGGTCACTATGAGTTCGTTGAAGGGGTGTCAAACAGAGACATTCTGGATGTGATTCGGCGTGGCCTGCAAGAGCCCGTCCGGGTGAGAATACCCGCGGGCACCCGAAAAGAGCGCTTGATAAGAGCAATGGCGTCCGAGATGGCGTTTTCGGAAGAGGACCTGGCGTCCGCCCTGTCGGATGATAGTTTGGCAAGTGAGTTGTCCACCGATACCAATCATCTCTGGGGGTTCATGATCCCAGATACGTATTCGTTCTACTGGTTGACCGAACCGGAAGACGTAATACGCAGAGTGAAAGATCACTTCGACAGTATCATTGCATCTGCCATGGATTCGCTGGATGCCATTCCGATGAACATGACGCCGGAAGAGATCATTAGTCTGGCGGGCATCGTGGAGTGGGAATCGGCGCACGTTCCGGAGAAGCCGAGGATCGCCGGGGTGTACATAAATCGGTTGCAAAATCGGTGGGCGCTGCAGGCTGATCCGACCATTCAGTACGCGTTAATGCTTACAGAGGGCGAAAAAAGGAGACTGCGTTTTAAGGACTACGAACTCGATGATCCGTTCAACACGTACAAGTATCGCGGCTTGCCCCCCGGCCCGATAACCAATCCAGGTCAAACGTCTATTCAAGCTGTGCTTTTTCCGGAAGAGCACAGGTATTTCTATTTCGTCTCCAAAGGCGATGGACAGCACATCTTCAGTCGCACTCTGTCAGAGCACCGAAGAAATGCACAGTCCTACTACCGACTAATGGATCAGCGCAGGAGAGAGCAGGCCGCCGCCGAGTCCGGCTAGAAAGGGTTTCCTGGCGGCTCTTGTCGTTTATTTCTGTTCCACACCCTGCTTTGTAAACCCCTCGGGTACCCCCCGTGTCTATAGCGACAAATCAGGTGCCTGATGTATTTGATGACTGAACCCGCACAAGCCAGCGTGGCCACCGGCAGCGCAGACCTTTCGTTCCGAGAGATTGTGGAGACACACAAACGTGCCCTCTACTATCTCGCGCTGGACCTTACGGGAAATCATCATGATGCTGAAGACCTGTCGCAGGAGGTGTTCATCAAAGCTCATCGCGGACTACACAATTTCCGTGGAGAAGCCCAGATGTACACCTGGCTTCGGCGCATCGCGATCAATACGTATCTCAACAAGAAGCGAAAAAAAGCGCTCACCTTGATGCGGTTTTTCGGTGATGATGACGAGCCCGATCGATCTCCCTCGGAAGGTCCTTCGCCCTTTGACCATGCAGACGGAGCGAATATCCGGCAGCACATTGAGCGAACGCTCAAGAAACTGTCGCCGCGCGAACGCACCGCCTTCACACTGAGGCATCACTAGGACATGAGCACTCAGGATATAGAGAGCCGACAGACGCGAACCAGCTCTAGAGACTGAATGACAATCCGATTTTCACGGTGTGACGAGTCACCTCTTCGAGCACGAATGGTGCGTCCGTGACTTCAGTAGTATACAGATCATAACGATCATCGAACTTTTCTGCCATCCACCCGATATCGACATTGATTTTGTCACTGATCTTGTACCCGACACCACCGGAGGCATACGTGCGTTCGCGATCCACCGTGGCTACTGCCGCTGAACCCAGAATGCTGCCGCGTGGATCTTGATAGGCGCCGGCTCCGATCCTGAATTGCCACGCATTGAAATCATAGGACGCTCCAACACGGACATTTACGACTGCATCAAGGCTCTGTTTGATCGCCAGGTTTTCGTCATCAAACGAGAATCCGTCCGAATCAAGCTCGAGCTGTGACCAATCGATCCAATCCACGTCGGCGAGCAGCTTCAGATCACCCGATTCGTACGAGGCGCCCAGGCTCAGCTTCCATGGGGTGGTCACATTGTAGTCAAATGTCCCCGTGCCAGCCCTCTCGGACGAGTCACCGCCGTAGGAGTAGAAATCTCCGTTGTCGAACTCAGTGTGCAGCCGGGTGCTGAAGTTATCTTCAATCGAATAATAGGTCGGTGTCTCGACACTTGCACCCAGACGCAGGTTCTCGTTCACCTGTGCTGAAATTCCAACTCTCAGATTCGCGCCCACTATTTCGGATTCGAACCGCTCAGAAAAGCTGAGAAATGCAAAGTCGGTCGTCCCACCCGTGCCATCATTGTCATTGAGAAAGTCGTCTTCCTCGAGCACACGGTGGAATTTGTACGTACCAAACGGCACGTTGATTGATGCACCGATCATCACATCCTTCGACACTTCGATCGCACCTCCCACGTTCAATTCCATCATACGTCCCGATTCTTCAACGAATCCGGTCTGAACTATTGTCCCTGCCGAGACTGCGGCTCGAAACGGAACTGGATCTCCTGCGTCCACCAGATCCTGGTCCAGGTCGATGGCAAAGGTCTCAAACCCTATGAACGACAGAGTCCTGTCAAAACTGGGGAATACACCACCGTCTCCATCATCTTCCAGAAAGAACTCGTCAGAGAATGGGATAAAAAAGTCGGTGATAGAATTTGCGTTGTTGTCCCCGTCAAAAAAGAGGCCCCTTTCAAACGATGACACCTCCGAAATCGAGGCGCCTACAACCATGGCTCCCCGCATCGTTGGAATCTTGAACAGGTAGGACAGGTTGCCCAGACCCACGGATGTGACCTCCTCTTCTCGAGATCCGATCGAGCCTGGTGCCTGAAACACGCCCTCGTCTTTTGCGATGATCGAGGTAACCGAACCGCTGAACCAGGACTTGTCGGACCAGCCAAGACCAGCGGGATTGCTGAAGAACGCTGACGCGTCTACGACACCGGCGACGCCTGTGCCGCCCAGGCCCAGATTCTTCGCGGTCTGGCCGGGAGCGCGTTGAGCAATGCGAAGCGCATCATCTCCCGTTTGGCCTTTCGCGAGCTGCGAAGCCCCCGCGAGAAAAGTCATAGTGAGCAGTGCAAGTGCGACTGCGCAGGTACTACTCGTCCTGATTGTCTGTGATTCGTTTCTGAGTACGAGAGTCATCATAATGTTCGTAAAGGTAACAATATCAGTTACTTATGGCGTATTTAGATTGTCATTTTCGGGCACAAAAAGAGCCCGTGTGTTTCATGGTCTCAAGTGGACTGTACCCAGCTTCAACCATCATCCCGACACGGGCCCTTGAATGTTGCTCAGACAAGCAACCGCCCTCCTTCTACTGAATTGAGGCTATTTTTTTCTGCTGCTGCGTTTGGACGACGAGCGAGAACCCGAAGATCTACTGGACGAACCGGAAGACCGAGCGCCTGAGGATCTACTTGACGAACCGGAAGACCGAGCGCCGGAAGATCTACTCGACGAACCGGAAGACCGAGCGCCGGAAGATCTACTCGACGAACCCGAAGAACGAGCGCCCGATGATATCTGGTTGGTCAACCAGCGAGTGAGCGATGATCTGGTCGATGAACGCGTTGAACGCGTGCCCGATGATCTGCTCGACGAACGTGTCGAACGAGTTCCCGTTGACCTGGTCGATGAACCCGTAGAGCGTGTACCGCTCGACCGGGACGTGGTCCTGGTACCTGATCGCGAAGTTGTCGACCTGGTAGTGGTTCTCGATGCGTCTCGGGTCGTCGAACCCGAACGCGTGGTCGTCGCCCGGCTTACTGGCCGGCGTGTTGACGTGGTAGTTCTCGTAGTCCGATCACTGCCTCGTGAATCACGTGTCGTTGTAAGGGCACCCCTCGTGGTTCTCGTAGAGGACTCACCCTTGCGGGTGCTTGTCGATCCACGACTGGTGTTGACGATCGTCCGCGTGCCCAAGTCACCCGAGCTTGTAGAAGATCCACCCAGTGTGCTTCGATTGCCGGTGATGGTCGCCTGATCACGCCCGCCGCGCGAACCGCGCGTCCGGCCTGTCAATGCACTTCGTCCCATCGTGGACCCGCGGGGTCCGTAATTGCCTCTCGCTATAGATACTCCACCCAGACCACCGCCGTAGCCGTAAGCATATCCATTGTAGCCGTATCCGCCGTAGCCATATCCGCCGTAGCCATATCCGCCGTAGCCACTACCGTAACCACCCAGGCCATATCCATAGCCGTAGTGATGTCCCCAATATGAATTTCCGTAACCGTAGTGACCGAATCCGATCGTCAGCCCAAATCCAGACGAATAGTGGCCGGGGAAGAATGGATTGCAGTAGTAGAGATTAAAGCAGCTGAAATTCGTATAAAACGGATCGTAGAAACTGTCGAAGTATCTGGCATACGTGTAAGGTCTGTGATAGTACCAGTCGTATTCGTCATACACCTCTTCTTCAACGTAGCCATCCTCGTAGTACTGACGCACGAGGACATCGCCGTCATCTACATAGTCAGCTTCGATTCGCTCCAGACCGCCGTGCTCTCTCTCGAGAACGGCCAGCTGGGTATAACACCCGCTTAGGCCAAGAATCGCGATTAAAGCAAAAGCCAGAACCGGGAAGCTGTTCATCTTTCGGGATGTACCCGAAGTTTCGCCCAGCGAATTGTTGTGCATTTGATCCGTCTGCATTGCTATGTCCTCTCCGTGTTGCACTCTTAATTGAATAAGTGTGACAATCCGACCCTGGTTCGACGGGTAACTGCGAACTCACTTAAAGTTTCCTCAGTGGTATAGCCGCACCCTGTTGTATAGACGCACCATGTCGTCAGATTGGCACACCGGACCTTCGTGGCTTCCTCGCGCAATGAATTCTCCGGCGGTGGAGATCGTTGCACCCACGTAGTTCGGCGCTTCGATGAAAAGTGAGGCAAATACCCTGCCGAGTTGTGTCGGACACGTATTCGCGGTGTATATAGCCGAACGATGACTTGTTTTGTGGGCAATCGACGTCTTTACTGTACTATTTTAGACTGATTGTGTCGCCCCCTGTGAACACCGGTTCAGGGTCCTAAACCACCCGGCAAGCACTCATTTTTACCCCATCAGAAGAGCTACCGACTCCTCCCCATGGCTGAAAAAATAACACCGCGCGACAAAGACTACTCGCAGTGGTATCTGGACGTCATCAAGAGTGCAAAATTGGCTGATCATTCTCCGGTTCGTGGGTGCATGATCATCCGTCCGAATGGGTATGCTCTGTGGGAAAACATGCAGGCCGGACTCGATGGGATGTTCAAGGAAACCGGCCACCAGAATGCCTACTTCCCCATCTTTATTCCGCAGTCGTTCCTGGCGAAGGAAGCGGAGCATGTTGAAGGATTTGCCAAGGAGTGCGCCGTCGTTACCCACTCGCGTTTGATGCTGGATGATGAGCACGGCCTCATCCCGGATCCCGATTCGAAGCTGGAAGAAAATCTTATTGTTCGCCCTACATCTGAAACCATCATCTGGCACACGTACAGCCGCTGGATTCAGTCTTGGCGCGATCTACCCATTCTCCTCAATCAGTGGGCCAATGTTGTCCGATGGGAAATGCGCACCCGCCTGTTTCTTCGCACCATGGAGTTTCTCTGGCAGGAAGGTCACACCGCTCACGCAACAGAAGAAGAAGCGGTCGAAGAAACGCTGACCATTCTCGATGTGTACTCGAAATTTGCTGAGGAGTACATGGCCGTTCCTGTGATCCGCGGCATCAAGACGGCGTCGGAGCGATTTGCAGGCGCGGTCGATACCTACTGCATCGAAGCGCTCATGCAGGACGGAAAGTCTCTTCAGGCCGGAACGAGCCACTTCCTGGGTCAAAATTTTGCCAAAGCCTTCGATTGCCAGTTTCAGAACAAGAACAACGAACTGGAGTACGTCTGGGCCACATCGTGGGGGGTTTCAACGAGACTCATCGGTGCCCTGATTATGGTTCATTCGGATGATAAGGGGCTTGTACTGCCTCCAAAACTGGCTCCCACTCAGGTCGCACTGATACCTATTTATCGAAAAGACGAAGAACGAGTCTCGGTCCTGGAAGTCGCCTCTCGTATTGAATCCGAATTGAAGGCAGCAGGCATCAGGGTCTTCGTCGATGATCGCGACGCATTCCGTCCAGGCTGGAAGTTCAATGAGTATGAGGTTCAGGGCGTACCGGTTCGCTTGGCTCTGGGCCCCCGGGACGTCGAGGGCGCTACCGTCGAGGTCGCGCGCAGAGATACCGGCGAAAAAACAACCGTAAATCAGTCGGACCTGACGGCCCACATCCAAGAGTTGCTCGAAACAATCCAGCAAGGATTGTTCGACAAGGCGCTGGCCGAGCGAGAATCCAGAACGACGGAGGTCGACTCCTACGACGAATTCAAAACCGTTCTCGACGAAAAAGGAGGTTTCGTACGGATGCACTGGGATGGGACCGCAGAAACCGAATCCCAGATCAAAGAGGAGACGAAGGCCACCATTCGGTGCATTCCTCTGGAAGACTATGATGAAGATGGAATCGACCCCGTGTCCGGAAAACCCTCGAAGGGCCGCGTCTACTATGCTCGCGCCTACTGATCGTCTTCCAGCGTAGGCCATACGCTCTCGATAAGCTGTGGCGGAGTCGCTTCGTCTCCAACGCGATCCGTCAACTCATCCCCAATGTGAGCACGGGCGTATTCGATGTGAATCATCAGATCCTGCACGACGTCAGGATATTTATCTTTCACGTCGGTCGTTTCGCCGGGATCGACCTCCAGGTCATAAAGAGCTACACCTATTTCCCCGCGACCGTACGTTCCTGGATGGCCGCCACTCCCCGGTACACCACCCAACTCTGGCGTCATGGATAGGTACCTGTGGGGCACGTGCATCTTCCATTTTCCTTTTCGCATAGAGCGTAGCTGGCCGGACCGGTAGAAAAAGAGTGCACGCTCGGGGTCAAGTTCAGTCTGATTTTGCAGTGCCGGCGCCAGATCCAGACCATCCAGATTATCGGGAATGTCTATTCCTGCTAAACTCAGGACGGTAGGAAGCACATCCATTACAATAACAGGCTCCTCGATCGTCCTTCCCGGCTCGATTCGGCCCGGGGCCCGAATCATCGCCGGCATCCTTATTCCTCCTTCAAACGTAGTCGCTTTTCCTTCGCGAAAATTGCCTCGCGTTCCGCCGTGGTCACCCATCAGAAGCCACGGACCGTTGTCCGATGTAAAGACAACGATCGTACTCTCATCGAGACCCAGCCGGGTGAGCTGATCCATGATGCGACCCGTGGAGGCGTCCACCTCGGAGATAACGTCGCCATAGAGTCCGGCTCCGGTTGCGTCCTCAAAAGGATCCGAAACCCAGAGCGGCACGTGCGGCATCGAATGGGCGAGGTACAGAAAGAAAGGCTCGCTCCGGTACCGATCGATAAACTGCAGAGCTTCCTGTGTATACCTCTCTGTCAAGAGGCGCTGATCTGGCTCCCGTTCAACGATTGTCGTATCCCTGAACAACGGCAAACGCGGCCACTGTGCCGCGTAGGACCGAGGATTATTGATCGACTTAGGGCTGTAGTCGTTCGAGTAGGGTAGTCCGAACCAGGAATCAAACCCATGATTGGTCGGCAGAAAATTCGGGTGAGTTCCCAGGTGCCACTTTCCGATCGCTGCTGTGACGTACCCGGCTTCCCTGAACAGCTCAGCAGACGTTACCTCCACCTCTGGTAAGCCCCGAAGCGTTCGCGGACTGATGACCTCTCGGACTCCGGCCTTCAGGGGATACCGCCCCGTGAGCATGGCGGCGCGAGAAGGCGAACATGCCGGTGTCGGGACATAAAAATTCGTGAAACGCACTCCTTCGGACGCCATTCGGTCGAGATTCGGTGTCTCCCAGCGATCCGCACCGAACGAAGACAGATCGGTGTAGCCCATGTCGTCCGCGAAGATGATGATGACATTCGGCCCGCCCTTCCTCTGCCCTTGGGGTTCCGCGCAGCCCGTCGACAGCAGCAGAACCACCGTCACTAGCCCAGAGATAACGTTCGAAGATGTTGCGGCTCGTATCATGTACTTAATCAGTTCAGTCAGCGACCTAACATATTAAAAAGTGCAGACAGCGACGCATTCGAAGGGAATAGTCGAAAGAGTGGCTTGGCTGGTAGCCATGACCATTAATCCACTGGTGTTGCCGCCATTGCTGTTATCGCTCTCGGCTGGACACGCCGGGGCTTCGCCCGATGAAATACAGCTAGTAGTCATCGTTTCTTCGATGTTTTTTCTGGTAATACCATTCAGCTATCTTGTTGCACTGCAAAAGCTTGGGAAAATTGAATCACTCGAAGCACGAGATCGATCAAAAAGATCCAGGCCCCTGTTTGTAGGCGTGTTTTTTCTCGTGTTAGCCCTCCCTGCATTGTGGTTTGCGACGGAAGTATCTCGCCCGATCGTGATGTCCATCGCCGGATTCACGGCGCTCAACTCACTCGTACTCGCCATTGTCACCCGCCGGTTCAAGATCTCACTCCACGCTGCGGCTGTTACCGGGTTCTTTTTCATCCTGCTTACCATCCGGATCCTTTCCGAAAGAGAAATCCCTGGGGGCAGGGTCACGATGATGATCGCGGCAATCATCGTCCCGCTCGTTATCTGGGCCCGACTGGCAGGAAAGGCACATACGGCGAAAGAGGTCGCCAGTGGTATGCTCTTCGGAACGCTGGTGACTCCTCTAGAACTCCTTGGACTGCACGAACTCGGCATCATTTTTTGACCCGACCCGATGGAACGAAGCAATTTCCTTCCGGTACGCACGCTACCAGATCTAAAACTAGCTAGAACGCGTGAAAACGAGCGAAAACGCTCCCTATCCGAGACGCCCTGCTCAGACTGCTACCACGAAGATTCTATCCATTGATTCCACGGTGCGCCTGTTTATGCGGCTCAAGCAGTTTATTTGCGTTTGCCTTTGTTCTCTCCCTCTCCTGGTAGGGGCCCAGGATTGGGGTTCTGTTTCGGGACAAATTCGGGCTTCAGATACACGTTTTCCTGTTCCGGGCGGTACGGTACTCGTCTATGGGACGAATTTCGGAACTGCGGCGGACGTAGACGGAAAGTACACGCTTCGGCTTCCCATCGGCAGGTTCGTCCTGCGATACTCATCCGTCGGTTTTGCTCCGCGCCTCGATACGGTTTTTGTGGATTCGGGCAAGACCACTTTTCTGAATGTCTCGCTTGATCCGCAGGCCATTGAAATTGGTGAAGTGACCGTCGAAGGAAGAAGGCCCGTTCAGGCCGGGGTGTTCGAAATCTCCCCCGAGCTGGTGCAGAATATTCCTACGCCCATCCGCGACGCTTTGCGAGCGCTCAAAGTCCTGCCTGGCGTGGTAGCCAACAACGAGTTGTCCAATCAATTTTCAGTCCGGGGCGGCGGCTTCAATGAAAACCTGTTCTTCGTAAACGGTTTCGAAATATTTCTGCCGTTCAGACCGAGAACGGGCGAACAGGAGGGCCTTTCCCTCATCAACGCCGACCTCGCCGATCGCCTGACCCTGTTTACCGGCGGATTTTCAGTTCGATACGGGGGGAAATTGTCTGCGGCCGTGGACGCGCGCTATCGCAAGCCCCAGCGAACTGGTGATCCCCTCTTTGTTACCGCCTACGCTTCTCTCCTGGATTACGGCGCATCTGCAGGAAACTCGGGGCTGGGAGGCCGTCTGGGA
>Ga0208879_1000797_pt1 | contig 31440 bp, 12 predicted proteins | sample Knorr_S15_td_Bot_FD_185605 | JGI IMG/M metagenome (GOLD analysis project Ga0208879, IMG submission 185605) | Marine microbial communities from Southern Atlantic Ocean transect - Knorr_S15_td_Bottom_ad_5009_LV_A (SPAdes) (version 2) | ecosystem: Environmental > Aquatic > Marine > Oceanic | place...
AAGTCTAAGTTCTTTGGCATCTTCCAACCTATTTCCGTGGTAGTAATACCACTGGCACTTTTAATACCTTGAGCGGCTAAACTAATTTGGCCGTGATAATAACTTACATTACCCTCAACGTTTTCACGTGATAGTAAGTCTCCTTTTTTCGTTATGATATCAAGTACGCTCATTTCACCAAATGGTTGGCCGTAACGATTAATAGCTGTTGTGGATCCATCTGGAACAAAAGAAATATTACTAGTTGCTTTACCAGATTTATCAAAGTTTATTATTTCTTGAGTAGTTCCATCTACATTGGTCCGTGTAGACTTAACAGTTATACCGTTAACTCTATTTTCTACAATCTTAGTTCCAACTTCATAACTATCAGCTTGTTTTTCTGCAAAAATCTCTGTTGTAACAGTTTTTTTATCTTTGCTAACGGTTCGAGTTTCCATAACAAACTCTTGAGCTTTACCACCTCCAATAGGTACAAGTTCTACTTTTTTAGTAACTCTACCTTCTTTGATTTGTATCACGGGAGCGTCTGTAGCGCTATCCATTCTATCCCAATATTGTTCATTGGCTTTAAATGCTAGTAATTTTCCGTTTTGAAATACAATACTTTTAGGTCCATCACTATAATGTTCCCAGTTACTAAAAGCTTCCCCTGTTAACTTACCGTCTTTAGCTTGTGTAATACACCATGGGTTAGAGTTCTTACCCCAATGAGAATCTATGATGTCTCTAACAGATTGTTGACCTTCTTTAGTATTATCAACTTTGTGCTCAGTAATACCATGTTTTTTATTGGTGGTTGTGCTTGGAGAAAATTCAATTGTTTTATTTGGATCAAGAACTTTCTCTTTAACTTTACCAGCATATTTTTCTATAAGTTCGTTAGGATTTCTATAAGAGAATATATCTTCCTTATGTTTTTCAGCTATTTCTACTGCCTGTTTTATTTTATAAGCATCTTCACCTAATTTAACGTTACTCGTAGCCAACCATTTAGTAGTTATTTGTTCGTATTTTCTTTTCTTGCTATCAAGAACAGCTAAACGATCAACAAAATCAAACATATTATCAACTGTCTTAGCTACTAATCCCTCTTTTACTAAATCAGGTCTATGCTTAGTTAGAGTTTTTTCGTATTCAGTTCTATGTTTTCTAGAAAACTTTATATTATCATAGTTCTCAGGAGAACCTAATCTATCTACGTTTTTAATATCGTTTAAAGATTTTGCTTCTTTTACCTTAGGATCAACTAATTCGTGTCCAGTTTTAGCTTGTTGAACTTTTGATTTTATATCTAACTGATCCAAGATATTCTTAACGGCCTCAACGTTCCGCATTGCATCGTCAGCAAAATACATATCATTATATCCTTCTGAAAACTTTTCAAGCATCCACATTGCTTTAGCTTCTCCAGTACTGTTGCCTAGTCCAGTGATATTCTCTAGAGGTATATCTAATCCTTGAGACTTCAAAAACTCATGTATAGGTCCAGCGGCTTCAGGTGGTCTAGCTGTTAAAATAAATTGATCTTTAGTTCCATACTTTTTAGCTCTACTTAAAGCTTTATCAAAAAATGGTCCTCTTTGTCCACCGGTAACAACATTAAACTCTGAGAAATCAAACTCACCACCTCTATCTAATATTTCTTTCCCTTGAGTAGCAAATTGCTCAGCATCTAATCTGATTTTTTCATAACCACTAACAAAGTCATTCATCTGATCAACTAACTCTGTTGGCATTGCATCTTCTTGCTTTAACTTATCAGTCTTAATCTCCATGAACCTTTCACCAAACATTGTTTTAAAACCTGACTTATTACCTTGAACAGCTTCATGATTTTTCTCTACTATTTTATCTAATAAAGATCTTTCTTTCCTAACTCTGTTTCTTTCTAATGCTGTCTTTAATGAAGTCTCAACAAATACCATACTAACATCATATCCTTTGTCTTTAAACTCGTTAACAAGTTTTTCCATAGCTTTTATAGAACCACCAGTACCATCAACAACTACGCCATCAGCACTACCCTTGTACTTCATCATTTTATTTTTAGCTATCTGTCTAGCTTGAGATTGTAATTTACCTAAAGTACTTCTTTGTTCTTTCGTAAACTCATTCATGTTTTCTGGTAAACCATTATTCTTTTTTAACCACTCTAACGATATATCAGAATTCACAACTTTAAATCCTTGTTTTTCTAAGTTTAATTTTTTAATAACATTACCTTTACCGCTACCGGCACCACCCGCTAAAAATACTACTTTTCTATTTGGCTTTGGCTTTCCATCAGTGTTAGGTATTCTAGCTCTAACACCACCTTTAGTATAAGCTAAAGTATCATCAAAATCCCAAGCGCTCATACCTTTTGTTTTCTTATTACTTAGTCTACCTAGATTAGTAGCCTTAGCAACGTTGATTAAATCTTTAAGTTGATTTCTTCCTTTTAGTTTAGAGTAGTTTTTAATTCCAATGTTTTCTATAGCTCTAGTAATATTTACTTCTGAGATTTTATTTATTTTATTAACAACTCTGTTAATCTCTGCAAGTTTCATTACCTCTGGAGATTTCATTAAGTCTGCCCACTCTAAAGCGCTTCCAATACTATGATTAGATCTTTTTACAGAGTTAATAACTATTGTTGGTATTGCTCTATAAGATATTCTTTTAAAACCGGAATTAATCTTAACACCATTGACTGTTTTATAAATGGTATTTACAGATGGTCTAAGTGTTAATATTGCTTTTCCTGATAACATTGGAATGTTTAATTTTAATGGGTTTTTACCCATATAATGTAATCCCTTGCCCTGAATATTTATATAATAATTAGGGTAACCAGGTTTATTATTGTATATTCTACTTACATTGTCTATATTAAAGTTTTTATCTATAGCGGTTATTCCATTTATATAACCTTCAACTACCATTTGTTCATATAATAACTCTGGAATAGGATCTGAAACATCGTTCCATTTAACACCATCTTCCATCAACCTTTCTCTCATAGCCTTTATTCCAGGTATAGTCTGCTGCAATAAAGCATTGATTTCCTTATGCATGAATTCACCTTTTTTAATAAGTGCTTTGCCGTTTTTTGTATTTAACTTATTAACAGTAACGCTACCATGCTGGGCATTAGCCATCTTTACTTCTACAAAGAAATCTTTACCATGTAATTTTATATGTAGATCTGGGACGCCTCCTTCTGCAACGCTACTAGATAATACTTCAATTCCAGGAACTTTATTAGCTATATTTATTAGGGCTTGCTCGTACTGTGGTCCCCTTCCCTTTGGAACATCTACAATTTTTCCTTTTCCAAGACCTTCTTGTAACGTTTTTCTTATGGCTTTATCTAAATTTTTATCATATAGTAGTTCTTTAGTATATAGTTTATCAAAAACAAAATCCGCTATTCGCTGATCGATATGTTTAAATTTATCTAATAGCTTTAATCCTTTTCCTTTAGATTTTAAATTATAAGTATTGTCTATTCCTTTTTCACTAATATTTTCCATTACTTCAAAGGCATCCATAAGGAATTTTTCAGGAGTTAATTTTGAATCTAAACCTTTGTCTATTTGTTTGATAGTAGATTCTATTTCTTTCTTTATAGCATCATTTATATCTACAGATGATGTTTCTTTTAAATTTTCAACTATTTTATCTGTAATACCATAACCTCTTTCTTTTATATATATACTCTCCAACCAAGCTCTTGATGCATTTTGATCTTTACCATAAACTTCCTCTATCATTTCTAACCCGAAAACTTCACGCCTATAGTCTATACGATCTTGTATTTCAAGTATTTTAGAGTCGTTTTTAATAATACTTTCTCTAATTTCTTGTTCTGTATAATCTTTTCCTGTTTTCCTATTCCTAACTTTACTAAAAGACTTGGGTGATTTACCATCCGCAATAGCTAGCATCTCTGGTTCAAAGATTTTACCCATTTCCATCATTGGTTCTCTAAGACCTTGACTAGTAAACATTCTTTCAGTTAAAGAAATAACCCCCTTAAGAGTTTCACCAACACCTTCTAACCCCTCAACTGGTTTGTTGTTTCTAGTGTTTAAATTTCGAGTACCATCTTTCATTATACCGATAGCTTCTCTAAGATTTTCTATTACCTCCACTGGCACCATTCCATTAACTGTCTTTTTGTATTGACCAAAAAAGTTTTCTTTTGATCTAACTTTTGTACCATCTATAGTTGTAACGCCAGCTATACTTCTTTTGGTGTGTGTTATGGCCTGTATTTTTCTAGGAACATTTGTTGTTTCGCCGGGAACTTGTATACCGTTAACTTCTTTAGTTATAAACCCTTGCGGATTAACATACTCAGCAAACATTGGTATCCACTTGTTTAAACCGTTTTGTAAGGCCTTTATATCTTCTCCGTCTAAATTAGATTTCTTTTCTATCTTATTAGCTATTTTTTGTGCTAAAGCTTTATCTCCAACAAAAAGACTAATTGTTTCTGGTAGTACTAAAACAGGTAGATTTTTCATTTTTTTACCTGATACAGTTTCCATAAGTTTGTTTACATCAATACCACCTTCCTTGTTAGTAAACTTCTGTCTTATACCATCGTGTATTTCCTTAGCTTGTTTACCTTTTTGGGTTTGAATGTCAGACATTACCTCGTGAAGCTTTGGTTTTTCGGATTCATGCAAGATACGTCTAGAGTTTGCGTCACTCATTTTAGTCTCTATCATGTCGTAAGCACTAGGACCTTCGTAAACCAACTCCTTAACCCCGCTTTCGGCATCTATAGATTTTTCCATGTTTTTCCTATGGAGAGTATCAGCTTTTCTGAAAACAGTTAAAACTCTTAAATCAGCAAATCCATTTATCCAACCTGATAAACCAAACTCAACATCCTTTTTATCATAAACCTTCTCTTCAATGTTGAACCTTCTAATGTGACCACCTCTTTTTCTCTGACCATGATCCATACCACCTAGTTGTTGGTAAACTTGTTCGGCGAATTTAATTGGATCACCCAAAAGCCCATTGAATTTTGCGTTAGCTGCGGCAGATCTTTTTATTAAATGTTTTATAACGTTGTCATGAAACTCTTTACTGCTATACACCTCTTCCCAACCTCCGTTTCTCCACTGATCTTTCGTGTACTTCTCACCAAGCCCGTTTATCGTCTTCATTTCAGGATACTTAGAGAAAGATTTAGCTAAATCCATTTGACTTACCTCTGTAAAAGCATCCCATCCTTTAACGAACTTAATGGGACTCTCTACCATAAGATTCTTAACGTCGTACTTAGACGTGTTACCAAGTCTCTCAGATTCGCTAAAGATATCGTTTAACATGTTTTTAAGGTTGCTAGCATCTTTTTCGTTAAACACTTTAATGGTTTTCTTTCCTACGTTTGGAAATACTTTGTTAATGTGAGGAAGAAATACGTTTTGTATTTTTTCTGCTCTAGACAAATCTAGCGTTATTTGTTTATTCTTTAAACCCTCAACATACGTTGTTAATATTTCCTCATAATACTTAGATTTTTGTTCGTAAGATTCTACACCTTCACGGAATGGTATTACAGTTTTACGATCAGAATACTCCCTTTCAATCATTTCATTTTTAAGAAACTTTCTATCTTTTTCACTTAATGATTCAAGGAATTTATCTATGATGGCAACACCTTTTCTGGATATTCTTTGCTTAGTTACCTTTACAGGTATACCATATTCATTTTTTTCTGTTACTGTATAGTTTTCTTTAAAAGCATCTTTTAATATATGGTGAACTGTTTCGTGTATACCAGTACCTATAGTTTTAAACTCAGCTGCTTTAACTGGATCAACAACTATATATGACTTTCCATTTTTTGTATAATGAAACCCAGCAGTTCCTACAGCAGCTGGATCATTAGCTATTCTTAAATAATCTTCTGTACTTTCAGCTATTTCAAATTCAGCTCCTAAACTTTCAGCTATAGCTTTTGCTATTAATAATTCTTTATTAACGGCTTCTTCATATTTCTTTTTAAGCTCTGCTAATTCTTTCGTGTGCTCTAGTTTTATAGGCTCTAACTCAAGTTTTGCTAATTCTATTTTAGCACCGTTATTTGCTCCTTTATCATTTTTCAATCTTTCTAGCTTAGCTTCTGCGTCAAAATACTTTTTTGTTTTTGTCATCAGCTTTAGAGCTTCTGATCTACTAGTAATATTCCCAAAAGACTTAACATATTTTATTATCCCTTTGTAGTAATCTCTTTGACTAGTAAGAAACTCCGCTACTTCAGGACTCTTCATTTTTTTCATTAAATAATCAAACTCAGCTTTATTCATACTGCCAAGATCGAGCATTTGTTGAGGTGTTAATTTTCCTCCAGCTTTATTAATAACATATAACTGTCTCTCGAGTTCAGCTAATCTTTTTTTATCTTTTGATATAAGTTTTTTAGCCGCTCTAATATGTAAACGACCATTCATATCGCTTGCCGCTTTTTCAATTTCCGCAAGTTCTTTTTCTCTAGCTTTAGCGTCTTTTTCTGTCTTTTTTGATTTAAGCCATTTTTTAGTTGCTTCAACTTTCTTTTTGTTTGCAGCAGCGTCTATAACGTCTGCATCAACGTTTTCTTTTATACTTAGTTTTTTAGCAGCCTTACTAGTATTTAAGTTTCTTATATTAAAGTTATCTATATCTTTTGCTAAAGCCTCACCAACCTTACCACCCGGCGTTATATAACCTAACATAAACATACCAACGAAATCACTAGCCATAGTTTTAACTAAACTAGCTTTAGTTTCATTATTTTGATCTTTTATGTATTTTCTATAATCAACTTCTGATTCAAAACCGTTTTCAGCATACTTTGTAAAATCGTTATCTTGAAATAACAAATCTATAATCTCACTGTCTCCACTAATAGCTTTTGCTATTTCCATTGAACCGACTCCAGAAACAGCGCCCATACCTCTTTCAAAAGCTTTTTCTAATACACTATATCTACTTACCCTGCTCATAAACATAGAACCACGTTTACTTTGCATTAATCTTCCTATAATTTTTTTACCAACAACATTACCAACACCAAGACCAAAAGCAAACTCCCAGTTTAATTCGTCTGTCTTTGGATCATACACCATTGGGTCCATGTTAAATAGTGAGCCACCAACTTGATCAGCTATAGATAAATATACTAACTCTTCAACACCACCAAGAGTAATATCTGTCATAAACTTACCTATCTTCGTTCTACCAATAGGAAGTTTCTTCATGTAATTTCCAATAGCTGTAAACTTCTTACTAACCTGTCCACCAAGAGTTCTAGCTGTTCTTGCTCTTCCTCCCCAAGCAGCACCTCGTCCTGCCATAGCAAAAGCTCCAAGAGGTATCCGTTTAGTTATATATAACGATGCTATAAGCGGGGCGATATGCTTCACAAAATCTCTACCACCCTCAGCAATATCTCTTATATCAACTTCATCACCAAACATTTCAATACCACCTGGTAACATCCAATCACCACCTTCTCTAGTAACTCTTTTCCAATCATCATTCATTACTACTCCAATCTCTTCCATGTACTCACCAAATGCTTCTGCTTGTTCGTCGGCTGTATAGCCTATTACCTTATCTGGAGCAAATAGAAATTCTCCAATATTTTTTTGAATTTTACCTGAAAAATTGAAAACATCTGCTAGCCCAACATCTGTCGAACCTTCCTCTGCTAACTTTGAAAGATCTTGATTTAATTCTAAAGCTCTACCTGTAATTAAATATTTCTTTAATGCTTCGTTGTAATGTTGAGTAACCTCATCATCTCCAGACGCCTCTTGAAGACCACCGATTAACGAGTTGTTATCTGAAGCGCTTATTATTGCATTGTTAAAATCATCAGAACTCCAATTAACAAGACCCAATAAACCCACTTGTGATTCGCCATGTGTCTCTCTATACATATTAACAGCCGCAACTAAATCATGGCGATTTTGCGTTTGCTGTATTTGTAGTGTGGCTGGCTTGTGTCTTTCAGAAAGTATAATAGCTCTCTCCTCATCCTCTTTACTTACCTTTGAGACGTTATTAGGATCAGCATTAGCTTTATCCTCATCGCTAAGCTCACTCCAATTAATATATTTACCATCTTTATTATATAGAGTATAAAAACCGTTATCCTCATTTAATTGAGCTGCCTCATCACCTCTCCCAGCTTGAATTAAATCAAACGTGTCTTTGTCTTTACCCGCGAGCTGAGCTACGTTAGCATATTCATTAGATTGAATTTCTAAACCTTCTCCAAACTCGTTATCGGTGTCAAATTGTTCTTTGTATGAGTTACTTTGCTTAGCTTTTATATAATTTAGAATTCCACTTCTATCAACATTGCTACTAAAAAATCTATCTTGAAAAACTTTCTTTTGTCTTTCGTTTTCAGGAGTAGCGTAATCAGTGTCTGCTCCAAAAATCCCAGCAATAAAATCCATTGGTACTGTTAGATACATTGTCTCAGCATCCTCCATGTATGGTGCGTATAAGTACTCCATCATATCCTCGTCATCAAACATAGGAAGATCATTAGGATTTAAATATGTTTTGTCATCTCTGTCAAGGTTCAAATCTTCAGGTTTGAACATGATAGCATTCCCATGCTCATCAAATTGGGATTTTAAAGTACCATCATCATTAATTTGCGTAATTGCAAGAATTTCATCTCTATCTGACGTGCCATATTGATTTATAAACTTCTGTTGAGTTCCAAGTTCTTCATGTTTCTTATCTAGCTCAGCTGTATTTTTTTCTAATTTACTTTGTTTTTTCTCTTTGTAAAGACCTACTATATCAAAAATATCAACAGACTTCCCGTACTTACCACTAAATTCCTCCTGCTCTAATTCTTGTTTTGTTACGGTTGTTGGTTTTAATATCTCAGGCTTTTCTTCTTTGTCTATTTCTTTGTTAAAAGCTTCTACTTGGTTTGTTGGCCCAGTTTTAGCGGCAGCAGCTAATTCTTCTTTTTTGCTATACACTTCCGGCGCTTTATTCTCCCTTATCTCATTAGCTTTTCGTTTTCTTATTTTCTCGAGTTCTTCTTTTGTATAATCTCCAGAGTCTATAAAAGGTTGCATAGCCACATCTAATTCTGATGCAGCTACGGTATTTCTAGCTTCTCTTATTCCAAGTGAATTATCGTTCATCTATTGAATTGAATTATTTTCGTTATTATTTTGTGGAGTTGTTCTAGCTATTAATTGTTCAGCCTCCATTTTCTCTTTTGGAGTTTGGAAATCTGGATCAAAAGCTCTCTTTAATCTACTCGAGTAATGTTGGTGTAACCTAGTATCAAACTCTGGATTAAAAGAATCTGGATGTAGCATTTCATCTGTTATTTGTCCACTTGCAATAGCTTCTTGATTATTAATAAGATACTCATGTAAGAAATATGATCCACCTATTTTGTCAGAAACAAATATTTTCCAAGCATCGTTATTAGCTAGTAAATTATCTACAGTCCAGTCAATATCATAATCTAAGTCTTCACCAATAGTATTTCTTTGTTTAACTGCATCTTGTTGCATTTTCATAAATTGATTCTCTTCATCACCTCTTACAACCCAATTTTCAGTTATATCTTCTGTACTCTTAGTTATTTCTTCTCCTTCAGGAGTTATGACAGTCCATAATGGTCTCATGTTTTGGTCAAAAGAAACTACAGAATCTTCTAAGACCCACGCTCTGTCAAACCGTAAGTCAGTATAATTAGAATACAGTTTTTTACCTCCAACTCCTCCACCATAGTTGGCACCAAATTCTTTTTTAATTTCTTTAGCGTTATCTAAATCCCATGCTAGTTGATGAATCGCTTTGTTAAAAGTAGCAGCTAAGTCTTTATTTCCTTCAGCCATAGCTTTGTCATACTCAGTTACTAAACTAGCAGCTTGACCATTAATTATTCGCTGATTATTTTTACCATGAATTTCAGATGACTTAGCGTCATTTCCATATGGCATGTTTTCAAAATACTTCTTAACTCGTTTATCTTCTGACATATTATTTAATTTTTAGCTATCATATCGACGTCGATCATATCATAGTACACTCCGTAATATCCGTTACCCATAGTTGTTACAGCGTCTTCTCTACCAATGTTTAATAAATCTTGTGCCATTGCACCAGACCAAAGTTGATCTTCACCTTTATAATTAAATGTGTATATTGGTATTCCAGATTTCGAAACTCCAGTTTTATTTATATTTTCTTTTAATCTAATATCTGATCCAATAGCTGCTTTCATTCCTGTTGTTACTAAACCACTCACAAATGCATCCGATTGCGCCTTGGCGTTATCTATAGCTTGGTCAGCCCCAGCTTTTCTACCCATTGCCCAATCTAATTGTTGATTCATTTTATCTTGGTCAAACTTCTCCACCATTCTAGCGCCCTCTCTTTCCATCATGTCTCTTTTCTGTTCTCCTTCTGCGCTTTGTTGTTGTAATCTACCAGCTTCACCTCTTGCTCTAGATTGATTAGCCTGTTCTTGAGCTCCAATAGAAAGAGATGATTGTTGTGCTTGTTTAACACCTTGATTAGCTAGTACTTGCGCTAGTCCAGCCACACCACTACCTCCAGCAGCTCCTTGCATACCAGCCATCACATTCGCCATAGCTTGTTGAGATTGTTCTTTTGCAAACTCTGCTTGTTTTAAGTTTACTGTTTGATCTTCATAAACGTTTTCTAAGTTAGCATAAGGATTTGTAACCCCAGCATAAGGGTTTTTCATTTTAGAATCTTCCCATGCATCCATTTGGTTACCCATGTCTTCATTGGCTGCTCTTTGTTCTCTTCTTCTTGCCGCTCCCCCAAACATGGCATTTAAAAACTTATTTGGTGATTTTGAATTTCCCATAATTTTATTTCTTTTATCTATAATTACACTTATTATACATTATTTACTACTAGCAGTTATTTCAGAGCTAACTGTATATATTTCTGCTTTTTCAGTAGAATTATTTCTAAGTTCTACTTCCGCAAAATAACCCACTAATCCAGATATATTTACTGAACTATCTTTTGCAAACATAATAAAGTCATTTACACCAGGATCCGTACCGGTGTTATTAACCTCTACCGCGTCATCTAATATAGTTGTAATATTTCCTATAAAAATAGGATTACTTGTTGATTGATTAAAACCACCAACAGCAGTTGAAGATGGGTTTGGCACAAAGTAAGCAAAATCACCCACTTGCAATGAGTCATTATTTATATTAGTTGTAAAATTTATTACTATCATATTATTTTATTTATCCAGCCGTGCCAGTTGTTAATATATTGTCTAGGTCTAAATAAATTGTCTGGCTAGTCCCTGGGTATTTATCTATATATATTTTACCTGTTAGTGTTGCATTAGTGCTACTGCCATCTATATATATTGTGGTGTTTTCATTTGCCACATCAAACGTCCCATTTTCAATCGTAATTTCTCCTTCAGTGATGGATTGTTCTACAAGAGCTATAGTAGCGCCTTCTGTTTCTTGTTCTTTAAGAAATCTACACCTAACAGTAGCTCCTACGGATATCCCAGCCGTACCCTTGACAGTAGCTGTAGTCCCTGTAGATGATAACGCTGTTCTTAAGGTATTAGTTAATTGCACTAATTCTATTTTTAAATCAGAAAACTCTAAACCAACTCCAATCGCACGCCTTATTATTTCAGATCCATATGCCCTAAAAGTCATAGTATCATTGTTTGTAAGAGAGTTAGCTACAGATAGAGTTAATGTTTTTGATTTTCTATTAATAGCAGATATTTTAGTATTAGTTTCAGCAAGTGTTGTACCTGTTTTATACCACAAATTCATGCCCACAACTAGATTACTTAAGTCGTCTACAACTACAGTTGTACTAGAGCTAGTTGTACCATCTACTGTTTCTGTAGTAGACCAATAAAAATCTTCATCACTTGGTTGATCATTTATTAGAAAACCAGCATCAAAAACCGCTAAAGTAGTTGCTAGTTCTGTAGATAAATTAATGACATCACGTGAATTCGTTAAATACTTAGCAATCACAGTTCCTGTTGAGGTTCCTAATGATGGTGTTCCTTCTATAGGTAACGTTCTAGTAGCTCCAGAGAATGTAATAATAGCATCTCCAACCTGCTCCATAGTTATTTGGTATAAAATTTTATTATTACCGATTAAGAATTCCGTATCAAACATAGGAATAGCGAAAATACTAATAGTATATGTTCCAGCAAATGATGCTGGGAAAGTTATATTTGTTCTATATCCTCCTCTAACCTTTACGTTGACTAATTTATTTCTCGACGTATATGTAGACGTAAAAGCACTAGTTGTAAAATCATAATATTTTCCATCAGATCTCTTTATTTCTACGGTAAAAACAGCATCATAATCTCCACCCACTTTAAGAGTCCTAGCTGTAGAACTAGACGGCAAGGTAGTTTGATCAATCTCTATGTTGGTAATTTTATTCATACTAGTTATTAATACGCTTGCAAGAGGAGAACTTGTACGAGGACCAATCGTTGTTGACGTAGGGGTAGGAACAATCGTTGTTGACATAGGGGTAGGAACAATCATTGGAACGGGCCCAGAGCACCCACACACAGTGTGCATCGTTTGTGCGAATTGAATTTTAGCTGTCTTTAGATTAGTTTGGTATATTGGATAAGTATTATTAGCTAATTGACCTGTCCAATGAGTGACTCTATTAGCCCACCATCCACAACCACTACTCTGATAATGAGTCCACATGTTATTGATGAAAGTCATCATAGCGGTATACCAGACTGACGATGACTGATTCGATGCAGAGTAAGCTGGAAACATGATTGCTCTGCCATTATTTAGAAAATCGATATAATTACATGGCATAGTTTAATTTTTTATTTTATTCTTAATGATATAGTCGTATTTTAAATCAATATTTAGTATTGTTTCCGCTTCATTCATAATGTAATTGTTAAAATATACTTCTGCTACAATAAGTCCGGGCACATCATTCGTTGTAAACTCAACACCAACTCCTTGCGGTAAATTTCCTCCTTCCCATTGATTAGACTGTGCGTTTAAAGTAGCTCCAGCAATACTCCATAATTCAATACTACTAATATCATTCCCTTGAATATCCATATCAACGCCTAATATACTGATTTTTTGCATTCCAGTATAACTACCTGAAGGAATAAAAACAGCTCCAAACAATGTTGAGACAGTAGGTATGGATGAGGGGTACATAGTTATGGAAGCAGGTCCACCATTCCACGATCCGGGAATTGGAATATCACCTATGTTTGCAGGGGGTCGCTTGAACCAATGACTATCTGGAATCAAATCGGCATCCGTATCTATAGCCGCGAGTAAATAAAGCTTTGCGTAAGTGCAAGTTCCATCATCAATAGTTGCAAGTGGATCAAAATTTAACGCTAAAGGATTCATACACCCAAATACCGGAGCCGGAAGTACACATGAGCCATCGTCGAAAGTTGCTAAAGGATCAAAATTAATTGCGAGAGGATCCATACATCCTAAAACCGCGCCAGAAACTATTGTGTTTACTATTCCTATTCCTTGGAAGTTAAAAGCCGCAGTATCAACTTGATAAGATAGTCCTTTAATATAATTAAACCATTTACCTTCTTTTTCTATAAATTCATTTAACGACCCTTCTTGCATGTCTGTGTGTATGCTTCCCACATACCAGCCTTTTTTGCTAGTTAAATTGTAGTAGTTATTATCGTCATGACGTATATCTACTTTAGATTGACTACCCTCATAGTTCAAAGTATTGAAGTTCTTAACAACCTCGGGCTGCATGTTAAATATTGGAGTAATAGACGATTCAAAATCGTCTCCATAAAAATTATTTCTATTAACAGGAGTTATTCCATCCGCTTCGAACTCTTGATGGTGCTTGTATAGTTTACCAAGTCTAGTTGTGTAATATTGACCAACAACACTTAAGGCAAAGTCTGGAGTAAAAGATTTAAAACTTGACCAACCTTTCACATCTTCTCCAAATGATAAAGTTTTTCCTCCACCAATTATTTCTAACGTTATGTTATCTATTGTACCTTTAAAACCAGAAGATCCACTAACAATACCAAATTTACTTACGTTATTAATATTAGATGTATTTAATATAGCTTGACTAATTATACCATTAAAGGTATGAAGTCCATTTGAATCTATAGGTCCAAATACAAATCCTTTACCTTCGTCATTATATAAATAACTTGTAATTTCCCCGGCGCTATAATCGCTAACATTAAAAGTAATTCTAAATTGATCGCCTCCAGATATAACCGATCCGTCTACTACTTGGTTTAACTCTACGTGAGGATTTGCTGTATCAAAAACTACACTACCTTGTTGAATCGTAGGGTTACCTCCAACAGGACTCCAGTAAAGTTCCAATGCATTACCAAGGTCTAGTAGGTTCCAATTAGTAACAGTTCCACCGCTTTGGTAAACCTCGTTTAAAACAATATTATCTATTCTTGCAACGCCACCTGGTTCCATTAGTAAAATAAAATGAGTTGGTGCATTTCCTTGTTGGGACCACTCTGCAGTACCTATTCCATTGTCTTCTGTTATAGGAACTCTAGTGACTTGATTACCTTGAAAGTTTGCAACTGTATTAACAAATAATTTATCATTATAAGAAGGCAATACAGGTGGACCACTCCAATTAGTATTATCAACGTCATTATTAATATCCATTGTTACGACATAATTATGACCTGGTAATAAGGTTGCCCCTGTTTGGTAAAGTATTGCACTCATGTCAAACACAACTTCTAGCCCCGATGGAAAGTATATTTCGTCAGGATATGTTGTAAAATCAAGAGCTCCTTGTCCGGGAATAAACCCTGGTAAATCTATAGGGTTGAAAAACGACCAATTAGGCAGTGTCTCTGCGACAGCTACTTGATATCCTAATACTCGTTTAAAAGAAAAATTATCAAAAGCTATACTAGCAGCTGTTGGTGTGCCATTATATTTTATAATCATTCTATTAGCTAAAGTTGGATCTGTTGTTCCTATTGGGTATCCGAACTTATCACTAGAAACTTCTATGCTGGAATATTTTTCAGCTACCATAGTACTACTTAGGGTGGTATTAAATTCTATTCCCGATGCAACACTTAGTATCCCGTCCCAAGGTCCGTATATAGTTATTGTTAAGTCAACATCATTTCCACTACCAACGTCATACCAGAATTCTAATTGATATTCAGTCTCATCAATTAATGGCCAATTCCATGAATGTTGATATACTATATATTCGTTATTACCATTTGGGTCCCATTCAATATATCCATCCGACCCAGTATTAGTGCCAATGTTACCATTATTTATCACAAAAGTCGCTCCGCTTGCGTTATATAAATTCCAATTCGCCATAGTTAATATTTATTAAACAGTTAATTCAATCTCGTCCCCCGCGCTAAATGCATAAGTGGTACCTAGTATTACTGTATTCCCATAAGATATACTAATAACATTTATTGCGCTTATAGCTGTACCGTTAACAGATATTATAGTAACCGATAAGCCAGCGTCCAACCATGCTTCAATCCAAGGGGTTCCTTGCCCACCATCAGGAAAAAATGTAACAGTGATAGTGGCACCCGTGCTAGTAGCACTAATGATAAGTGTCGTCGCATTTTGTGGGTAATATGAAAATGAACTCGCATCCATATCTCCATCTTGTAATATCTCAGGAGCTAATATTGGTTCTTCAATTGCAGGCGTATAATTTTCAAGAACTGGATTAGATAATAGATTGGCATTACTAGTTGTTGATAAATATGTACCACCCTCATCAAAATCTGGATTTGATAATTTATTAGTTCCGTCAGGATATGATACAGTTAAATTATAATTTCTTTTATGCGTATCATAACTGCCATATAATCTACCACCATCTCTTAAATTATCCCTAAACCAATCATGCATTCCATAATCAGATATTGGAGTTAGGCCATCCATTGATAATCTTAACACTGCACCTCTTTGTTTGTCTGTAAAATAAGCTCTAAATGATTCTGCTGCAAATGATTCTGGATTTCTAGATATACCATAATTACCTCTAAACGGTTCGGCTGTACCTAAAAATCTATTTGTACTTAAAAGTTGAGAATTACCATCAGCATTATAAAGTACATCTTTATCAACGAACACTTGTAATACTCTATCTTCACATAAAGTAATTAAATCTTTGTCTCTAGCATAAAGCTTTTGTATACTACCATATGATGGCATTAAATCCTTTGTAATTTTTTCAGCTTGTATAAACTGATTTAAATTGTTAACACCACTTGTTGAATTATATAAACCAGAATATATTAACCCATATTTTCTTCTTTCTTCCTCATAAGGTTCTTCAAGAACAGTAGAAGCTTTTACACCGTGTCTTATGTAAGCCGCGTTATAGTCATCTCTAATTCTATTTGACTCTACGCCGTTTCCAAAAGAAAAACAATTATAGTAAGATAATCCGATATACTTATTATATAGTTCTGGATGTACTTCTATTTTTGTTATATAATTTCCTTCAATTTTCTTAATTCTATATATACTAGCTTGAGTATAACTTAAATCTTCGCGTATAAATTTCAACTTACCACTATTACCTTGTCCGTATATTGATGTCTGAGCACTCCAACCAGTTGCGTTATTTGTAAACGCAAGTGCTTGACCACCTGGATTAACTCTTAAACCTGGACTATCAAGAGTAACTATGTTTCCATCCCATTCGCTAACCCGTACGTAAAAATTGTAATCAGGATAAGTATCATTTTGCCATGTTAAATCTGGGTTCGAGCCTACTATATTACAACTAATTTTCGACCCTATCGGAGCCCATACATGACCTTTTGTTGAGTCTGGATTTAGATTGATTCCATTAGAGTTAGGTGGATAATCTGAATCGTCAGTTAGATCTAACCTTAAAGGAAGAGCATCACTAATTTCATAATATATATTCAAATCTATATCTTCTTTTGCTTCTGTCTCGAAAATAGCAGGACTTAGTGGTAAAAGATTTTTACCTGGCTCTATATGTTCATCTATAAATTGGATAGCTGCGAAGTCATTAACATCTGCAACATTCAATGGATTAAAACCAGCGTCAGCATTTCTTGGATCTTTATCTAATTGTATTATATAACAAACTCTTCTATTGTTTGCTTTACCAAAATCATAAATTTTTGATTGCAACATTATTGTACTTTCTGCGGATGTATCTGGATAACCAGCGTCAACCCATTCTTGGTATGCTTCAGAAACACTACCTCTTCCGTTGTTTAAAATATCATATCCTTTCCACCGTCTTCCCGTTTGCACAATCTCTTCCATTGGATTCCAAGATGTATGATTATATAGGTATTTTGTAGATACACTTTTAATCGTATATATCTCAGAACTTCCAGCAAACTTAAATTGACTACCTGTTTCTAATCTAGCAATTACGCTTTTCGCGGAATCACCACCGCTCCATGCTGGGTTAAATTGGTTATCGTGTGCTTCGTCCGCGGCATCATTCCAATTTGTCGACGTCTGGATTGTTGATCCAGCCCAATGTTCATTCATATCACTACCCGTAACAGGAGGTAAACCGGCTCCAAATAATGCCTCCATCATCTCATCCCAAAGCGAACTTGAAGTTGACATAGTAGTATTAAGTTTTATTGAACCCGCTCTAATCCACTGACAATTTTTACGGAATAAATGAGAGTCTTGTTGTGGTGCCATTGACATCAAACCCATAATCAACCAATTAATGAAATTACCATCGTGTAGATCTACTCCAACGGATGAATATGATAGATGCATAAAGCATCCTTCATGTGCATTACCAGAAACAGTGGCTCCATAACCTCCTGTGTGATCGGTAACATACGTATCATCATATTGGGGGAAATTATCACCAATACCGTTTTCCCATAATCTATTTTGACTCCAATTTCTTGATCCTAATCCTGAATTATACGCTCCATTACTATCATCAGTTATGACAATACCTTCTAGTCCGTTTATCCACCAACCACCGTCCACTCCTGGCATATCTTCAGCGTATCCCTTCCACATTCTACCAGATCTAGCGGCGTCAAATCCCTTACTAGTATTAGCATTGTAGTCTTCTTGACCAGCAGCCATATACATGTTATCAATAAAGAATCCTTGATTAGATCTTTTACTTGTATTAAACTTTGTTACATCATGCCAACCATCTGCGGTTTCGGTAATTGCAGAACCTAAGCCACCTGAGGTAACGCCATTCACACCCGAAGCATTTCCTAGCCACCAATCCGTGACATTATATACCCCATAGGTTATAGTGGTATTATCAACGAATTGTTCTAGTAGATTCGTTGTCGTACTATTATCAGCTAACCAAAAAGCATAAGCTCTAGCTACAATTTGAAAATCATTAACTGCTCCTACATGAGGAGATAAATACTTTTGTGTAATAGGGTCAGATATAACTTTTACAAAAAATCTTCCTTCAAATTCTACAGCTGGTTTTTCCTGTAACTCATATATAGTAATAGTTAAATCATCCGCGTAGTTTAAAACGCCTATAGAACTCTCTATCCAACTATCACTTTCATGTATGGTATTTTCTAGTAGTAGATTCCATTTGCCATCAACTCCAGCCTCTTCTCTAAACCAAGCCAACACATGATATTGCTTAGATTTAATAACTGTATTACCTTCTATTATATTAAATTGTATAGATAATTTAGCTGTAGAAGATATATTGTCTAAATCAGCACCATATTCATCGTTTACCCAAGCTTCTTTATCTATACTAATACGTTTCACATCTACCGCTGGGGTAGCGCTTGTATCTGGAAATAATTTAACTAAGTCTTCTTGACTACCACCACCGCTCCCAAGAGATACATAGTCAAATTTAATAGATTTTGGAGCCTCATTTTTAATATCAATTACTTTGATATTATTTTTAACACCAACTTGGGTTGGTTGCTCCACTTCTTTTTTAATAGATATATAATCTCCTTCAACTAACTTATTTCTATCTGAAGATGGAAACGATAACCATAAATTTTGATCTTCTGTAGACTTATAAACCCTATCCATAGTTAGATTATAGTATTCCCCAGTTGTTTGCTTTAAGTAATATTTAAAGTAATAAGCCCAATCAGGTTGTGTCCCAATCAATTTAGCCGCTAAACATAAAGATTGACTAGCAGCTCCTAAAAATGATGACGCTCCACTGTTGCTTAGATCAACGGGCACTACTTGCGCTCCGCTAACACTTGTAAAAACAGGTGTTTCTCTTCCGTATTTATCTCCATATACAACCCCAAGTTGATATGTTCTATTAGATTTTATAGATCTTCTACCCGTAGTACCGCTAAAAGAATAACTACTTGGATCTTCGTTTCTAGCTTCCCACTTTATGTCTATATCAGAATTTGTTTTTCCACCTAAAAAATCTTTTAACGTATAGTTTTGTAAATAATTTCCATATATTAATCTATTACCTGTTATTTCTTGAGCTAAAGCTACTCTAGGAACATTATCCCACGGTCGTAGCATTTGGTTCTCAGGTAAAGCGGCATAGATGTTTTCTGTAGTAATAGTATACTCTCCACGATAACCAGTAGGTCTTGTATGATGAAATATAGTAGTTGGACCACCCGTTAAGTTTACGGGTAATATATCTCCAAGTTTGGTTACCGCTTGTAATTCAGTATAATTTGAATAATTTACGCTGTTCCAATAGTTGGTACTCATATTGGCTGATTGTGGGTCATCCCACTTTATACTATCAACAGAGTAAACGGTTGTTGAATCTTCTTTTTTAAATAATATATCTATTTGGATTACGTCTTTGGGAGTGTCAGGAGTTATTAAATCTTGTAATTTAATACTAATTGTTTTATTTTGCATTCCAACATTATAAGGATCTTTTGTTGGATGAAAACCAAAGTTACCAGCTAAGAATACTGGTTGAGTGAAAGGACTAAATGCAGAATATTCACCATCTGCATACTTGTATCTTGTTGCGAATCTAATAAAAGTTTGTTCAAATATTACTTCTCTATCATCTTCTTTAATAATATAATATTCATCAAACTCTCCTGTTGGGATAGATTGTTCTATCTCCAAAATCTCTAAATTCATTTGAGCTATACCTAGTTGAGCTCCAACATCCCAAAAAGGAGGTTGACCTCCACTCCAAGAATCAACTTTTGCTTTTATTTCGTAACTTATTGGTAAATTACCAGAAGCACCATGAGACTTTAAAAGCACAATATCGTTTACTTCTATTGGAAATGGATCAAAATGGTTAACATCAGCTGTATGTGTCATTGAGATTATATCTCCAACAAAAGGCAAACTACCATTATTAAAAGCAGATACATTAATAGCAACATGAGGTACCATTCCACCTCCAAAACCACCTATACTAAATGTTTGTTGAGCTGTTGATTCAAAGAATATTACCTTAGGAGAGTTACTTGGCTTCTTTTTAATAACAACAATATACTCTTCTTTTATATCTAATATATTTGCTGGTGTAACCGTCCAATTAGATCCAATATCAATACCAAATTTTGGGACAGGTGACCCATCCACAAATAATTTAGTATGGGTATTCATATTCGATGTACCCAGTTTACAGTTTTTTATATTGATTTTCCTAGGTTCGTTTCTATTATCTGTCCAAAATAATAAATCATCAATTATATTTATACCGGTAATAGTATCATTAAAGTCAAACTTTAAAGTGTCTTTGTTGATATCTACTATTACAGGTGTAACAGTACCATCATCATGATATTCTATAATAGCATCTTTAGTGTCTCCATAGACAAACCAATATAATACGTCATTCTTTTCATCAGCTATCGCTCCCACACATCTTGATCCTGGAAATTGCTCTCCAATAATTGCTTCAACTCTAGAATTTCCTAAAATATTTTGTGCCGTTCCAACATCTGAACCTTCTGATGTTGCGATTTGTATATTTAAAGCATCTCTATATTGTCCAACAGGTATTATTCTTTCGTCAAGGTCTTTGTTCATCGACCCCTTCGCGAAAGTATTTTTAATCTCCGGCATATTTTAGTGTTTTATCCATTTAGACTTACCTCTCATTATCTGAGTAAGTTCTTCAATCTTCAAGTTTGATAATCGTAATTTTGCTGTTCTAATTGCTGCAAAGCGTTCTTTCTTAAGTCTATTAATAACGTATTCTGGAACCCCCATTTTAGTAGATAAAATAGCATGTGATATCCATCTATACATTGCTTCCTCAGCAAATTTATGAACTTGCATTTCCTTGTTTGTCCCAAGACTATCGCTTATATAATCTAAGATCACAGTTTTTCCTGAAATATTAGAGCTAAAATTGATTTTTCCTGAATTACAATCCATATAAAAAGAACCATTAACCTGAGCATGTTGAGGATCTAGTCCATATCTTCCTCCATCCATCGACCGATAATTATCATCGTCATATTGATTTTGATTTTCTGATGGTGTTCCTGATTTATAATTTAACCAAACCGTAGATTCCTCTGTATTAGAAACGAATCCAACTGTATCACCACTATCGACCACTTCTACGCAAGGATCTGAAAGCTCAACAGTTGTTGTTCCAACTCCTACTACTTTAATAGCTTCTCCAGCATCATTAACAAAACCATGGTGGTTTATAAACATACCTACTTTTATGCCCGCGGTACTAGTTAAGTTTAAAGCCGTTTCACCAGTACCTGCAGCAGCTGTTGTTGTAGTTTCTATTAATGATCCTTTAGAAAGCCTTAAAGGATGTCCTAAGTAAAAAAAACGAGTTATCAATAATTGCTCATTTGTTGTTGCTAATGCGTTTTTATTATTTGTGCCTGCTAAATTTTCTAAAGTAATAGATGTTATTCCAGCCGTAGTTGTTATATTGTGTATGTGCGAAGCGGGTTTTAAATTAGGACCTTCAACCCTCATTCCATGAACTAGAATACCGCTATAGTCACCGTCTAATACAACTACATTGCTCCCACCCACTAGAGTTCCAATAGGCTTTATTGTATGATCGCCATCACTATTTTGATAGAAAGATTTTGGATTTGATGTTTTACTTGTAGGATATAATAAGTGTTTTATACCAGCAGAATCTACCCAGCTAATTTTAGTATAGTTTACATAGTCTCGCGGAAGTATCATTTGCAAACTAGGTGGAACAACTATTTCTCGGCTCTTACAGGACTTAAATGTGTCAAATGATAATTCTTGCATAGCTCTTTGTGCATGAAATGCTACGTCTGTTCTTTTTACTTTTTGAATAATTTTTTCCTCACCAACATATACTACCATAAATTGGTTTATTATATCTTCTAAAGAAACAAATTGATATCCACCATAATTATCGCCTTCGTAGTATTCTTGTTGAGTAGTTCCATCTAATAATCCCATTTATTTATTTTTTTTCTTGTTGAATATTTCTACTGTCTTCTCCCGCTGCTATTTGATATAAAGATTGATCTTTAAGTGTGAACCCTGCTAAAGTTAATATCTTTAAAACTAATTCCGTTTCCTCTGATGGGTGTAATTCAAAATTCTGGGCATCAATTGCGCCTTCATTATATAAAGCGTTCTCACCAACCACAACGTATGTCCAATTTGCAGTCTCAGGTTCTCTAATGTAATCTACAAAGATAGTGGCAGGATCATCTCCTAATAATGTAACTAAGTTTTCCCCAACAAAATAAGCGGGTCTGTTGGCTGTTGGTCTTGTTAATGGACCAAGTTGTAATCGCCTCGCTTCTTGTCTACTAACTCCTTCGGCTATAATATTATTATTAGTTCTAATAGTAGTAACCCTATATAAATTACCCAAATCACCCAAATCATACATAGCTGGATCCGCCGTCCCTGTTTGAGTTATGGTATTTGTTTGTTCAAACACACTAATCTTCTCCTGTAATACATCAACCATATCAGCATGAACAGTGTCATTACCTGGTGTTCTTCTAAATTGATTTAAATCATAGAAGTATTGCTCGAATATATCCATCTGCGCGTGATTAGCAAGTAAATTAAATTCTTGAGGTGTTATATAACCTCTTTGTTCTTTATTTGCAAGAGTTAAAACTCTTTGATATACTCTATCTACATTTACCATAGTGTCTTTTTAATTTGTAGTTTACGATCGCCCCGTAAGGCGACCGCTCTACAGTTTGATTAATTATTTAATCTTTTTTCAATATTTGAATATATATCCATACCTTCATCAGTTTTAAACCAATGTGCTAAAGCAGTATATGGATGCTCGTCAAATGGTATTACCATTAACTTTCTTCCGTTAGAACCCCAAAGGAAATTCCTTTGATCAGAAGATAATCTTAAAATACCATCTTCAACAGCTCTAATACCAAAGTTTCTTAGCATTACATTTTCATCATCTGCAAGTTCTAAGAACAATTTAGGGTTATTCTTAGCAAATATAAGCAAATCACGTCTAAGTTCCTTAGAACTCAAACCTGATACTTTAGAACCAACCTCAACACGCATAATAGCCTCTGCCATGTCAATGTCAATGGATTTTGCTGCTACCAAAGCATCAACTTGTAATTCTAATACATCTATTTCTTCTGCAGCTAATTGAGCTGGTTTATATTCCTTCCAAATATTATCTTTATGTGGATGATATAAACTCAAAAGTTTTTGCAAAACTGTTTTTTCTTTTGGTACAAATAAACTACCGTCTCTAAATATGATATGAGATAATCTTTGATCACCTTTCATTTCGTCCACGAATGAAGTTTGTTGATTTTCACAATATTTCAACTCACGTTCGTATCCTTTTTCTTGATCGAACCAGAATATATTAGAAGATCTAACCATATAAGATATTGGTTTTCTTTTACTACTTAAGTAGTATATTCTATCTTTAATTTCCCACTCATTAGATGGTACTACTCTTTCTCTTGCTTGTGGTTGCTCTACAACCTGTGGAGCTTCTAAAACCTCCATAACTTCTTGTTCAGTTACAGTTTCTTCTATAACTTCTTTTGTTTTTTGTTTTTTTGCCATAATATAATATAATATAAATTAATAAAAATAAAGGGAGTGGAGACTAAGCTCCACCCTCTTTAAAATAGTTGTGCTTATTTCAACATCATGAAATTATTAGCACCTTGTGTAATTAAACATCTTTCTGATAACATATGGATTTGCATTGCATCTAAAGCAGACGTAGCAGCTCCAACAGAACCAGTAACCCAAGTTTTCATTCGTCTATCATCAGTTTGAGAAGCTCTATAACGTACGTGTAAAAATGGACGTTTTAAGTTTTTCCCTAACATTTGATCGTAAACTGTAGATGTACCAGCTGGTATAATTATACCTCTGATTGCGTTAGCAGCAGAAGCAGCGTTAATACCACCTCTTGTAGCTTTATCGTTTAAGTATCTGAAATCTGACTTGTAGAAATCGTAAGATCCACGTCTGAAACCAGAGAAACCTAAATTAAGTGCCATATCTTCTGAGTTGTTAAACACTCCATAAGAAGTACCACCAGCCCCATAAGAATTCATAGAAGCTAACATGTCATCGATCGCAAGAGATGTACCTCTATTCAAAAACATCATATTCTCTTCAATAGCACCTTGAGAGTCAAACTCAGCTAAGATAGCATCAAATTCAGCTAAATCAGTAGCAGCGTTAACACCAGTGATACCAGTAGTAACATTACCTCTTGATTCAACAGCTGCAAATAAACCTTCAGTACCAACCGCATTTCCAGCAGATGTACCAGAGATAATATCAGCACCATCAATCTCAGTAGAACCGGCTACACCAAGTTCTCCCTCTAACATTGCCATTTCTAAGTAGTCATTAAAACGAGCTCTAGTATCAGCTTCAGCTTTTAAATACCATAAGTATCCACTTTGTCCATCTTCAGAAGCAACTTCAACCCAACCGATTCTAGCTGTATCAGAACCTGATACTTCGTAGTAATCTTTAATAATGATTGGTTTGTTAGTAAAACTTTTGAAAGATGGTTCGTTAGCACCTCTTGTGTTAGTGGCAGTTGAACCACCAGCAGCAGCTCTATAGCTGTCACCTTTTCCGTATTCAGAACCATATACTAATACAGTAGTTGCATTAGCTGTAGTAAGTAGCGCGATAACAGAACCATCATAAGGTTCAACATCGATAACATCAGCCGCTACAACCGATACGATACATTTATAAACACCATTAACATTAGATAGTATAATAGTATCATTCACTCGGATACCATGAGACTCTGCTGTATAAGTAGCGTTCGCATCAATGTTAGCTGTAATTGTAAACTGAGCTACAGTAGCAGAACCACCAGTGTAAAGTGCAGCACCAGCAGAAGCGGAACTAACATTACCTGTATATGATAAGTGTAATCTACCTTGTTCCGACCAAACAACTTGGTCAGCACTCATAGATTCTTCAGCTCCAACTTGTGAAAGAAAACCAGATATAGTCCTAGGACCAAATACCTCAGCTTCTTTTTCCATTAGATCTGGTAAATATTGTTGCGCCCAGCCTTCTCCGGCTGTAGACGTAAAATCGAAATAGTTTGAAGATAGTGCCTGCTGTATTGGAGCTGGAACACTATTTAAACTACCTCCGGGTGTAATTGCCATAATTTTGTTTTTTTAAATTTATTATTTATTTTTAATTTTAAACTTGAAATCAGGTTGATCGTCGTTATTTAATGCTCGAACTTTTAACCCACTAGTGTTCATGTTTTCGACATGAGCTTGTCTAGGGTCCATGCTTATATTTTTAGACTTTGAGATACTTTCTTTTAAAGCATCAGCTTTTCCTTGTTCGTAAAAATGGTTAGCAATCGCGTCAGAATTCATTGCAGTAAAAAGTCCTTTATGATAGCCCGCGGCGTCTTTCATTATATTGTCTTTAGTCAAAAACTTTTTGATAAAGTTATTAATGTCGCCTTGAGTTTCTTTCAGTTTAATCGTGTCTTTAACGTTAAATCTAAACTTTTTGTCTCCAACATTATATTCAAAACCTTTGAATTTATCATTGAAAACTTTGTTAGTTTTATCCGCAAATACATCAGATTGTTTCTTACTTAATTCATAATCTCTTTCTGATTCCTCGTTGTGTTTGCTGAAGAAATCAATTGCCTCTTGTTGCTCATTTGTGAGTTTAGAGCCAGCTTTGATGTCTTCATAGTATTTGGATTTTACACTGTCCAAGTGTAGCTTTGCTTGAGCAACTTGCTCCTTCATAGCTAATTTTTTTCTTTTAATATCTCTTTCCTCGTCAACATCTTCGTCATACGAAAACGTATCTTCCATAACGAAATCAATTTCGTCACCTGTTAAGTGAGGTTTAGTAGATTTGTAATATTCTTTTAATAAAGTTTGATTATCTAATTCAGAGTAGTCTTGGTTAAGTGTAACATAGTCGTTTAAATCACCTCCAGTTTCCTCCATAAAAGTCATTAACTTCTGGATATTGTCTGGTAATGGTTCTCCACTTTCCATAGATTCTGTTAAAGCTTGTCCTACAATATCCGCTACTTCTTCAGTTTCTTGTTGATCTACTTCATTAGTTATCTCTTCAACAATAGGAGTTTCAGTATCCTCGTCTACTGGTTCAACAATTTCTTCAACTACCTCTTCAACAACTGCAGTTGGTTCTTCTACTGTAGAATCAGTTTTCTCTATTGGTTTATCTAAATTAACCTTAGTGATAGTCTCTTGACTTAAATCTTCAGGTTCCATTTTCATTTTTGCTTGAACTTTAGTAACGTCTCCTTTAGGTTCGTTTACTTTAAGTTCCTCGGTAGCCTTTTCTACTACCTCTTCTTTTTTCTTTTTTGCCATAATAAAATATTATAAAATTAATAAAATTGTTTCCTACCTAGGTCCAAAGCTCGATAAATCAATACCTCCTAATATATCATTACCTGTTGACTCAAAGTTTTTAGGTGGTTTGTTGTTATTTCTTTGATCAATTAACTCGCTTTGTTGAGTTGCTTGTATCTTTGTTCTTTTATCTTTACGATCCTCTTTCTCGTTTTCTCCTTGATATTTTTGATTTGCATCAATTCCCCTTAATTGCATGTTGTATTGGAATTCTAACTCCATCAATTGTTTCTTTATCTCTGCTTCTTTTATTAGGTTGTCTATCTTGAATTGAGATCTAGCTTCTTCAATAGATATAGATGTACTAGCAACAGCTTGTTGTTTTTGCATTTCCAATTCAGCCGACGCCTGTTGTTGTTGAATATTAGCCTGCGCTTGAGCTTGCATGTTCTCTTGTTGTATTTGCTGGTCTCTTGCTATTTTCTTTTTTCTTCTAATCTTTAATAATTGATTAGCAAGTTTTATATTTTTAATCTCTCTAAGATCAATAGCATCCTCTAGTTCGATATTCATTTGTGACAAAGCTACTTGTATGTTATTCTCAAGCATTGCTTTTTCCTCTTCATCTGGGGTTAATTCGATAAATATACCAAAGTCATATAAATGTAATTGACTCATCTCAGTTAATGTCGCTACGTTATGAGCTCCAATAGACTGTATAAATGCTTCTTTAGTTGGTGAGTATTCTATAATATCAGATATTCTTAAAGATAGACATCCACAAACTTCAGAGGTTAAAAACAATCCACCTTGTAAGATATGTCTAGTAGCCGTATTAGAATTAGCTGCTGCCATTTTCTGAACACCAACTAATGATTTTGGATCTGGATTAGCAGCATCCCTAGCTTCGTTAAGTCCAGTCACATCTCTTATCATTTGAAGATAGTAATTGTAATTACCAATTAAAGATTGTAATTTTTGACCACCCGACCCACTTGAGATCTCTTGTATAGGAACTTTCCCAGGATTCATATCTCCTTCAGAAGTTAAACTCCTACCAATAATAGAACCAGTTTGGAAGAACATGTTTAAAGCTTCTTGTGGACTATAGTTTGTTCCATTACCTAAATCAATTTCAGCCAAACCATCAGCGTCTAGATAAACTCCATCAGGTGTCATTCTAGACATTACTTGCTGAATCTTTAAATGAGTTAGTTGAATCATATCTGCGAAACCGGTTATGCGATTAACTAACGAATCAATTCTACCTTCATACATTCTTGGCGCACATATAGCGTAATTCATTTTTACTTTAGTAAAATCGCTTTTAGGACGCATCATATTCTTTGCCATCTCCCACTTGAGTAATTTCTTTGTACCTAAAACTATAGCGCCATCATATAAACATTCAATTTTTCTAGATTCTTTAGTAAAATTAGAATCCATATCTTGAGGCGGATCAAATGAATCATCTTTTTCTATAGCTTTTTCAGCACCACTAGCAGTTTCTTTTAGCTTGTAAACCTCACTCATGTAGGTTTTATAATTAAAGTATAGTACTTGAACAGTATTATTATCTGCACTTCTTTTATTGAAGTCGCGGATACCACCACCTTTAATTATTTCTTCTAAATCTTCTTGGGTTAGGTGTGGGAATTGTTTAATTAACTCGTTTATTGGAATTGATTTTACTTCACCAACATAATATATATCTTCAAAGTAAGGTGAGTCAGTGTGTGAGTAAACTAATTTAGCTGGATCAACATAATCGATAACTACACCTTCAGAAGTATTAAAAGAGGTTTTCACCGCGCCTATACCAAGAACGGTTAAGTCGTAATAAAACCTCTTTTTAATTAATTCATATCTACTTCCTTCTAATAGAACATTTATTGCTTGCTCTTCTGCTATCTCTACAGCTTGTTTGTAATTAAGCTGCATATGTAAATCTAATTCTTCTTGTGAGTCTGGTAATAATGACGAATCGCCATTAAATAAATCCATTCCAAAGTTCTCTAGAACAAATTGCTTTAGTTCTTTAGTCCTCATGTCTTGCTGCACTTTCTCCATATACTGCGTTCTCTTACTTACGCCAAACGGATCTTGTGAATATGCTTTAACATCATATGTTCTTTCTGCGATACCATTAACAACAATATCTACAAACTTAGATATAATTGGAACAGGTTTCCAATCTAAATTAAGATAAGATAGATCACCATTAATAGATAATTCATCTTTATATTTTTGAATAGATTGTTCTCCTCTAGCATATAACCTTAAGTTATGAAAGTTATTTATATTATTAAGATATCTACTAGAGTAGTTATCTTTATCAAACCATTCAGATTCTATAGCTTGAGCGATTTTTAATCCATACTCAAAACTTATCTTTTCTACATCGCTAACTACTTGACTTGGGAACTGCCTCATATTATTCTTTAATTATTTTAGAAACACTGCCTTTGTTTGAATATTTGGCAATATTTATATTCAGTTTTGGTTTTTCAATCTTCGCATTCGGTCTATATAAATGTCTATTACAAGCCATTATAGCTAATCCAGAGCTTATAGAAGCATCATGTTTAGTTCTATTATTTATATCAAATCTACTCCAATCATTTAATGTTCTATTAAAATAAACATTTCCATAGTCTCCATCTCCTAGGTGTCCAACGTAATCCTGTATATACATTTCAATCGCTGCGGCGTGAGCTTGTTTTATATCCTCACTAGAATTAGGTATACCCCCAATTTCCTTTTCTGTTACAGATAGTTTATTCCATAATTTATCTGGTCTGTTCATACTAAACCCTCTATAACCTCTTCGCCTCAAATAGTAAAGTAATCTAGGTTTATTATTTTCACATAATAATGGCATTCCATAAAATACTAATGCCATTAAAACATCTTCAAAAAATATCTCAGCTGTTTGTGGTCTAGCTATATACTCTAAAAAGAACGAACTAGACGGAGCGTCTTCCATTGAGAACTTAGTTAATCCATGTAAAGCTCCATTTGATCCTCTGCCATCTACAGTTCCTGATATATCATAGGAGTCACAACCGAAAGCTCCCATATGTTCATTTGCTGGATATCTTATACCGTTCTTTATTATTATTTTGTTTTGTAAGTGAGACGGTGGTGTCCAACTAACTTTAAATCTACCTTTTGGATCTGGATAAAAAATTACTTGAGAATCTTTTATACCATTTACCCATTGAAAATTACCAGTTGTAACACCTAATGTTCTAGACATCTCCTCGTTGTAATCTATTTGCTCATATATCTTAACAAGATTAAATATAGAGTTCTTAGCCTCATCTCTAAATGCATGTTCTGTCGTTCTTGGAAACTGTCTGTAGAATTCATTTAAGGCATCGTGATCTGATTTTAAACCGTCTGCTTCGTTTTGCCAATTATCTATTACACCTACATCTATTAATTCACCATCTGGGGCGAATATATCGATATCAGGAGTAGTGAAAACTGGAAAGCCGTGCTCGTCAATAAAACCTTCGTAGTTCCATTCCATTGGGATAAACAAAGAGTATAAACCAGACTTTGTTTGGCCATTTCTATTTCGCTTAGTGACGTCTGATGCATTATATAGTTTTTTAAAATTACTACCTCCTTTATCCAAAGCGTTTGATGTTGATCCCATCATACACTTACCTACTATTCTACTACCTAATCGTAAACACGTCTTTGTAACTCTCCAATTATTTAAAATATTATCTGGTCTTTCCCACTTACCACTTTCATCATGAACTAGTAATGCTAATTTCTCACCATCATAACTATTGTCTCCAGTATTCTTCCAATCAATAGTCGTATCTAATCCTTGTATGTCTTCCAACTTTTCGTTCGTCGTGATTTTCTTTCTCGTAAACTTACTAGCAGGTACTCTGTAAGCAAGTTCGGATTTTGGGCGATCCATACCATCTTGTACAGGTTTAAAAAAGAATGGATAGTTAATCGATATAGGAACCACTTTGTCTGTAAACATTTTTTTCGCATCTGCACCTGTTTTAGATAATATACCATATCTACTATCACTCGCTAGAGTAGCTAAATTAACCGCTTCCGCAGAAGACATAAAAGAAAATCCAGAACGTCTGTTTTTTAAGTAACATATACCATAACATCTTTTATCTACCTTACAAGCTTCCCAAAATAAATAAAATAATCTATTTGCCTCTCTAAAGTCCGGAGCACCAACATCAATCTTGCTCCATTGTAGATACATATAGTGTGTACCTGTTATATATGTAGGTTTACCATTATTTGTAAACCAAAACCCTTCGTCTCTTCTTTTAAATTCTTCATCTATATAATCGAACCATTGTTCTTTTTGCTCATCCGGATATCCTCTCCAATCAAAGATATTTTTAATATTCTTTAACTCTTCAGGATACTCCGCTTTAACCCACTTATTTTTCTTGTGTTTAAATACTTCTTTAGGTGGTTTTGGTAAAGCTATCTGAAGATTTTGTATTTCAAGAATTTCACCAATTTGTCCGGTTTTTGATAACACAATAATATCATGTTCTTTATCATACCCGTACTTCCATTTCTTGCCTTTATTA
>Ga0208879_1000798_pt1 | contig 31423 bp, 32 predicted proteins | sample Knorr_S15_td_Bot_FD_185605 | JGI IMG/M metagenome (GOLD analysis project Ga0208879, IMG submission 185605) | Marine microbial communities from Southern Atlantic Ocean transect - Knorr_S15_td_Bottom_ad_5009_LV_A (SPAdes) (version 2) | ecosystem: Environmental > Aquatic > Marine > Oceanic | place...
TAGCAAAATCGTCACCACAATCGGTACAAAGAAATACAGTTTTAGTTTTGGTTGACATTAAATTAATAGGTCCTTAATAAGTTGAACAAAAACACTGGAGCCTACCAATAATGCATCTTCATCAATATCGAAATGTGAGCAATGGTGAGGTGCTGATAATAGCTCTCGACCTTTGGGAGACGAGCCAATAAAGAAGAAACAACCTGGTTTTTCATTGGCGAAATAACTAAAGTCTTCACCACCCATGGAAAGGTAGGGCTCACCTGCCCCCGCCTCCACAATTTTAGTAGCTGAGTTGAGAAGGTTTTCGGCACATGTTTTATCATTAATTGTGGGTGGATACCCATCTTCATAATCTAATAAGATTTCTGCGTTGAAGGTGGTGGATAAACCATTTAGAATTTCATTCATTCTGGTTTTGATGAGCTGCCGATTTTCTTCAGTATATGCTCGAGCGGTACCTTTGAGCACCACATTATCTGCAATAATATTAAAATTATAGCCACCATTAATTTTACCGATAGTCACCACTGTACTTTCCAATGGATTTGTATTGCGACTAACGATAGTTTGCAACGTTTGAATCACATGAGAAGAAACAACCACTGCATCAACGGTACCATGAGGAGTTGCGCCGTGGCCCCCCTTTCCTTTTATGGTAATGGTGAATAAGTCAGCTGCTGCCATAACAGGGCCAGATTTCACGCCAATTGTCCCATGGGGTTGATAGTTCCAGAGGTGGGCACCGTAGATTTCATCCACCCCATCAAGTACGCCATCTTCAATCATATATTTGGCACCACCATAGCCTTCTTCTGCGGGTTGGAAAATAAATTTTACGGTTCCATTAATTGCATCAGATTTTTCTGAGAGTACTTTTGCGGTGCCCAATAGCATGGCCATATGTCCATCGTGACCACATGCATGCATTACACCATCATTTTGAGATGCGTATTCCACATCACCTGTTTCTTGAATGGGGAGTGCATCCATGTCTGCACGTAAGGCGATAGTTTTACCAGTATGGTTAGGGTTTAAAATTCCCACAACGCCTGTTTTACCTACTCCAGTTTCAACATCCAAGCCAAAAGAAGTTAGTTTTTCAGCGATAATTTTGGCTGAGCGATATTCATTAAAGGCTAATTCTGGATGCTTATGGAAGTCTCGACGAGTAGAAATTATCTCTTCAGAAATTGCATTGATTTCAGGACAAATATTGAGGGTCATAATTAATCCGTATAAAAGTAGCCAAACAGTATCATCATTTCATCCGTGCTCAATAGTCCGAATTGCAAATAATCATCAGTCCAGTTATCATAAGTGGCTGTGAGTTTAATTCCCATGCCTTGGGTTAAAACTAAGGGGTCATAGAGTTGAAGAATGGGAGGATGTTCCCAATCTAAAGCAGTATAAACCAAATCTGTAGTTCCATCTGTGTACTCAACTTCAATGTCAAATCTGATCAAATGTTGATGGGCATGTGAAAAGAGTTGGAATATTTTAATTTCATTTATGTCGTTTGGTATGTCATGAGAAATACGTATTTGACTGAATGTGTATGTTCGTTCTACCGTGGTAATTTCATTGGGAGGAAGATTAAAATTTTGATTATTTAGCATGAGTATTTCAGCCACATGCTCAATCTCGCTGGGTTCTGCAAAATATAGATTGGTATAAATTTCGCCAGTGAGGGGCTCATCAGTATAATTAAGATAATGGGTATTCATATCGAATCCGAATTCATGGGGGAATCGAAGTGCTACCCCCACAGGGAAATGATAATCCATGGCAGGCCATTGAGTACCCGTTACAAATTTATGGAATTGCATGGCCAAGAGGTTGCCATAAATGATATTTCCATTATCATCATAAAAAGGTCGAATTTCACCCTCTTCGGGGATAAAGTAAGGAGGAATTTCATCAGTGAAAGTGTATAGAATAAAGTGATGACTTCCGGGCCGCATTGAAATTTTAACGCGATCAATAAACACATCTTCTGTGTAACCGGGGTCTTCATATAAGAGCAATTCCATTTCTCCCCCAGGTGGCACCTCAAATGGACCCAAATGTAATTGCAATCCAAATTCTGGTACTTCTAAAATTTCAAATTCTGGTGCAGTATAAATAGTGGTATCTGCTAATAGGGCAGGGTCTACCACCACACCTGATTGTGGGGCACCCGCTACAATCCATTCTTCAATAAAAGACAGTTGCCCATTGGTCAAGAATGGACCCCCTAATGGCATGAGTTCACCATAGTATGGATGGTCACCCAAATAATGTTCTTCATCTCTAATATTAATTTTTTCCCAGAAATAACTGAGCTGGATTCCCAACAGTCCGCCTTCGCTACTGAGTTGAACTAAACCGTCATCTATGGCGGCATTATTGGTTGGAGCAGTATTAATAATTTCTTGGTATGCCACATCTGATGTGAGCACAAGTCCCGATTGTTCTGCATAGAAGGTACCTTCAGTATGGCAACTTGCACATCGCGGTACGATGATATCCTCTAAAATGATTTCCCATGTTTGCCGGTTTTCTTCACTGGCATCTAATATCACATTTACCAACAGCACAATATCTAATACATTTAAAATAGCATCAATATTTAAATCAGCAACCCACTGGATATGATTGTCAGGGGTAGTGTCATTAATAATAAGATTTACTAAAAGGACAATATCTAAAACATTGATACTTCCATCATCATTCAGGTCACCCAAAATACCAAAATGATTTGTACATTCCGTTTCACATTCTTCTATGGATGTAAAAAAATATTCTGAATCATCATTTCCTTCAGAATTAATCCAATCACAACCCGAGATATTGATACAACCCTCTACACTCCATCCAACCCCCAATGGCATATCACAGTATCCGTAATTTTCAGGGTCAAGTTCTACACATTCATGCGCATAAATTGAGCCAATGAAGAAAATGAATAGAATTGTCCTAGTGATTATCGATAACATAAATAAATCCAATATTGTCTATAGACCAATTTAGCCTGATTCATGGGATTTCTAAAGTAATAATCCCGATGGGAATTCCGTCGGTGATGTTGTAATTTTTGTAGTCACAATTACATCAAAAATGGAGTATTCATGAGCATCGCATGGCAGTCAATTAAAGATTTTGAAGATATAAAGTATGAACGTGGGTTACGTGGTGCCAAAAATATTGCCAAAATTACGATTAACCGTCCTGAGGTTCGAAACGCATTTCGTCCCAAAACGGTATTTGAATTGCGTGAAGTATTTGAGTTGGCCCGAGAAGATAAAGATGTGGGTGTAATCATTCTAACGGGGGAAGGCAAAGAAGCCTTTTGCGCCGGTGGTGATCAAAAAATTAGGGGTGATCAAGGTTATGTAGGTGACGATGGCGTCCCTCGATTAAATATTTTAGATGTTCAAAAACAAATCCGTTATATGCCCAAGCCAGTGGTGGCAATGGTAGCGGGTTATGCAGTAGGTGGTGGCCATGTGTTGCATATGTTGTGTGATTTAACCATTGCTGCAGATAATGCTCAATTTGGTCAAACAGGACCAAGAGTTGGTTCTTTTGATGGGGGTTGGGGTGCCTCTTATATGGCTAGAATTATTGGCCAAAAACGGGCCCGAGAGATTTGGTTTCTTTGTCGATTTTATGATGCGGAAAAAGCATTAGATTGGGGACTTGTGAATCAAGTTGTTCCCTATGATAAATTAGAGGAAGAAACGGTTCAATGGTGTAATGAAATGCTGACTAAATCTCCACTTTCACTTCGATTATTGAAGGCATCATTGAATGCGGATTGTGATGGTCAAGCAGGGCTTCAGCAATTGGCTGGTGATGCCACCCTCTTATTTTATATGACAGAGGAAGCCCAAGAAGGTCGAGATGCATTCAAGGAAAAACGTGAACCTGATTTTAATAGATTTCCACGGTTACCGTAATAGTTTAACCACGGAGAAACACGGGAAACACAGATTTAGTAAAGAATGCTATAACAATGTCCCTGTTAAATTTTAAAAATCAATAGTTAGAATATGAATGGTTAATTAAATAATGCATTTAGTGTACATCTGTGGTTTGGTATAAAATGAATAAGTGGATATTAGCCTCCAGACTTAAAACACTCCCTGCCGCAATTTCGCCAGTATTGGTGGGAGTTTCGTTGGCAGTACACGATGGTTCATTCCAACCATTTATTGCATATATGACCCTTCTTGCTGCTATATTAATTCAAATTGGTGCAAACTTTGCCAATGATGTATATGATTTCCTCAAAGGTTCAGATAGTGAAGATAGACTTGGGCCTACCCGTGCCACCCAATCGGGACGAATTTCCCCAAAAGATATGAAAATAGGAATGTGGCTAGTTTTCGCTTTAGCAATGAGTGTTGGTTTTTATCTAGCATACGTTGGTGGTTGGCCTATTGTGTGTATTGGTTTGGCATCCATTGCATCAGCAATTGCGTATACGGGGGGCCCTTATCCGTTGGGTTATCATGGGTGGGGTGATGTATTCGTCTTTATCTTTTTTGGCATCATTGCAGTCCCCGGCACCTATTATTTACAATCGGGGATTGTGAGTTACGAATCTATTATTTTGGGAATTCCCCTAGGCGCATTATCAACAGCAATACTTATTGTGAATAATTTACGAGACGCAGATACAGACATAAAATCTGGTAAAAGAACATTGGCGGTAAGATTCAGCAAAACATTCGTGAAAATTGAATATATTGTAATGATGATAATTGCCTTTGCTACTCCCATTTACATTTTACAGTTTTGGGATGAATTTTCACTCTACATCATATTATTTTTACTCCCCATTAGTGTTCGCCTCATTCAATCATTATATAATGAAACGGGTGTGTCATTAAATTTAGTCTTAGTAAATACGGCTCAATTTTTATTCCACTTTTCAATACTGCTTTCAATTGGATTAATTTTGTGAAAATTACTGACTTTTCAATTATTCCATTTCAACATAAATTTAAACATCCATTAAAAACGGCATATCAAAATCTCACTCATCGAGAAGGGTTTTTGATTAATATTAAATCTGAGGGCTTTACTGGCTTCGGTGAATCTTCACCTTTACCGGGATTTAGTGCTGAATCATTAAAAGAGGTAAGCTATGCCTTAGAAAGTTATCGCTTAGCCATATTGGATATTGGGGAGACTTCTATTGAGGAATTACGTTCATTCATACCCATCTACTGTGTAGATTTACCTTCAGTTGGATTTGGATTAGAAACGGCAATATATGATTTAGCCTCCAAAATGGAGGGAAAATCACTTTCTAAATATTTGAATCCAAATGCTAAAGATCAAGTAAAGTCAAATGGAATTGTGGGGATTCACTTCCCCAAAGAATGTTTTTCAATTATGAAAGTGAAAGTCGGATTTCGAAATTTATTTGATGAGTTAAATCATTTGGATAAATTGACAGCTCAATTTGGTGAAGACGTAAAATTTCGTGTAGATGCAAATGGTAGCATGGATTTACCTCGTGCCATTCGATTTTGTAAGGAAATTGAAAAATTTAATATTGAGTATATTGAGCAACCCCTGCCAAAACATGAATTAGAAGATTTATCAGAACTGCGGAATCATACAAATATTCCCATAGCAGTAGATGAGTCATTAACTAACCTTCATACAGCCCAAGAAATTATTGAAGTCCAAGCAGCAGATATATTTATTATCAAACCTACGGTAAGTGGTGGATTTAATCAGTGTAAAGAAATTGTAGATTTGGCCACATCTGAAAAAATTGGTACTGTTATCACATCGTCATTAGAAGGTCCAATAGGATTATCAGCCTGTGCCCATTTTGCATCGGCACTATCAGTAAAAGAAGTTTGTGGTTTATCTACGGGGTCACTTTTTGAGGAGTCCATTACGCAACCATTTAGCATCAAAAATGGAATCATTCAACATTCTCAAAAACCGGGATTAGGGGTGACCTATGATGTTGCTTGAACGTTTTACTGAATTGGTTGATACCCAACCGGATACCGTTTTCATAAAGGGTGAAAATTATCAAATTACATTTGAAGAATTGTCGTATGGAGTGGGCGGTCGTACCAAATCACTAACGGGAGTTGGCATCACTAACGGATTAAGAGTAGCCATAATTTTGGATGATTCATTTGATATTATAGAAATCTTATTGGCATGTTGGCAGTTGGGAGCAATCCCCGTTTTAATCCCATCTAATTCTACTAATTCTGAGAAAAATTCATTTATTGCATCTTCTCAACCAGATATGATCATAACCAACTGGGAAATATCAGATGATTTAAAAAATATTAATGTTCCCCTATTCCCCATTGAAGAGCTTTCTCAAGGGTTTGGTGGCTGTGCTCCAGCTCAATTATTTGATGGTACGAATCTTGGTCAAACTCAACTCATAGTATTTACATCGGGATCAACAGGTACGCCTAAAGCGGTCCGGCTCACGGAAAGAAATTTGATTGAATCCGCCACGGCATGGCATGAGCAATTACAGTTTAATCAGAATGATGTTTATTTGAATTGCTTACCTATACATCATATTGGAGGAATATCTATTTTTATTCGTTCATTGGTGTACGGATTTTCTACTTTTCAAATGAAGGGCTTCAATATTCAATCGATAACAAATTTAATAAATTCTGATGGAATTACGCTCATATCAATGGTGCCCACCATGCTCCATCGGTTACTTGAAAATGTTAACAATGAATTACCAAAATCGCTTCGGGGTATTATCGTAAGTGGGGGTTCATCATCTGAAAATTTGATGAATAGATGTATTACTTATGATATTCCGGTGTACAAATCGTATGGCATGACCGAAACATCATCGGGCGTATGTGGATTTTGGTTGCTTGAGCATCCGTCAAAATTTGATTCAGTCGGTTTACCCATTAATAAAACCAAATTTCAAGTGAATGATTCAATTTTACACGTAAGTGGTCCAACAATCATGCATGGATATTTGAGTGAAGATCCCATTGAAGATTGGTTTAGCACAGGTGATTTTGCAGAAATTGATAATGATGGGTTCATTTCTATTAATATGCGCCGAGATGATTTAATTGTTACTGGCGGGGAGAACGTGAACCCCAAAGAAGTGGAAGAAGCTTTACTGAGCCATCCTCAAATTACTTCTGCAAAAGTTTATGGTGAACCTGATAAAGACTGGGGCCAATTGGTGGTAGCAGAAATTTCTACCGATTTACAAACGGATGAAATTAATGGATGGCTGTTAGATAAAATTTCAAATTATAAAATACCCAAGGTATTTTATTTTAGGTAACGGTTTGGCTAATGACCGCTGAACGGTGTCCCCAAAATGCCGACTGCAAGTTCTGCCCAAATGATGATGAGGACAAAGAGTAGCGTTCCACAGATAGCAACTCGGTATTTTAATTTGGCTATCTTTCTTAATACAAGTTCACACAACAGACCGGTACCCATCAGTAGCGTTCCTGCAACAGCAAAATCGGAGAGTATCCAACTGACTTCATCTGTAAACTGCATGGCTATTAATGGAATGAGCAATATAATTACCGACATAAGCACGATGGTGATAGGTCTTTTATTCTGCATAATTATGAATGTTCTTTCAAGTCTTTTATAATTGCCAACGGTTTGTATAAAATGCGTTTTAAAGCATTTTAGGTATTGTTAACGATTTGTTTGATATAAAATTTACTTGAAATTGAACCCGTTTATTTTGAATTAATGATTCGTTTTCTTTAAAAGTCAATAGCACAAAGTCTTCTGTCAAGGTATGTATAATACATAATCTATAATTCACCATAGACTTAAAGAGGTTTTCTTCATTTTTTGTAATACCAAAAAATGCACCGTATGGTAATTGAATTATATTTTTGCCTTTGTAGTTTTAATTTCAATTAAATCAACATCGTTTATTGATCTATTGTCCTTAACAGCGTTCACATTAAGAATTATGCCATCGATACTTCTTGAATACTTTTTGCAATCAATTCTTAACTTATCATAAATAAATTTTCTTTCTTCTGTGTTTGGTACATGAAAATTTGAGAGCACCTTTCTTAGAATTTGAATCCCCTCCTATTCAGTTTTAAGGTTGTTTATATTTCTTTCTCTAGTCATTTCAATTCTTTCCCAACACTCCAATAAAAGCTATTACGTTTATCTAAGTAATACTTCTCTGTTACTTCCCATCATCAATAATCGTTTTAAACTTCATTATTTTGATGCTACCATCATCAAGGGTATCAATAAATTCTTTATTAAACTCACGCGAATGGGATAGTTCATTTTTCAGCATGGCTTTAATATCTTCAGGTAAATCTTTATCTTTTAGAAGATCATCTAAATTACTAATGTCAAATTCATCAGCACCAAAAGCTAATACTTCAACTTTTATATTACCCTCATCTTTTATACAGCTATAATTTTTTGCTTTCCAAGCAGTCTTGCAATATCCACCACCACCTGTCCACATTTTGATTGAAAATGAAAAAATGAGCACGGCTATTGAAAAGACTAAAAATGTTTTCGCTATTTTGTAAAGATTATCAAAATCCATATTTACCTCTATTAATTGATTTTTAGTGAGGGACGAAGTCCGTTAATTTACACCTTATGGATAAACGTATTTTAAATCTTCGTGAAGAAATTGATAAAATCGACGAGAAGATAATAACCTTACTCAAAAGTCGAATGGATGTTTCAAAAAAAGTTGGAGCAGTGAAAGCAGTCCTACACATCCCCGTAGAAGATAAGGGGCGTGAAAATAAAATAATTCAGCGACTAGGTGAATTGGCTGAAGGGAATTTGAAAGAAGAACAGTTAATTAGGATTTTTACGGCTGTATTTAAATCATCAAAGCAAATTCAAAAATAGAATAATAATTGTTGGATGTTGGACTGCAATATCAATATGTTTATATAGCATGTTTAGAGAAACAAATAAATATTTTTGGTGTGAATGGCAACAACGGGTTGAGACAACCTAGCATTTCGTGCTATAAAATATTTGTTTCAACCCCGGCAATTGTTCGGGGTTTTTTGTTTATTAGAGGATTATGAAGCTTAAAGAATTTAAAGAATTAGCAACTAATTTTCAGACGGTACCCGTGTATAAACGGGTATTGGCAGATCTGCTTACGCCCATATCTGCGTTTATGAAACTTGCAAAGAATTCTGAATATGCATTTATTTTAGAATCAGTTGAGGGAGGTGAACAATATACGCGCTATTCATTTATTGGCCGAGATCCCAAGCAAATCATAAAGTCAGAAAAAAATAAAGTTTATACTAAATCTGATGGTGATTGGGAATTAGTAAATGAGGAATTTCTTCCGTATGTGAGAGATTTACATAAATCCTATAAAGCTCCCAAATTAGATACTTTACCCAGTTTTTCAGGTGGTATAGTGGGATATCTAGGTTATGAAAGTATAACGTGGATAGAGGATATTCCTATTTATGAAGACGATGAATTGGATACGCCTGATGCAGTATTTATGCTTTTTGAAGAACTAATTGCATTCGACCATTTAAAAAATCAGATTATATTGTTCAGCAATGTGCAGATTAATGATGGAATAAATCTTGAAGAAATCTATGAAAATGCATTGCAAAAAATTGATAAAATGGGTGAAGACCTTCATGAGGATATTGACTATCAATCACCAGGAGTTACGGGTGGGTCAGAAATAGAGTCAAATTTTTCACAACAAGATTTCGAAGCATCAGTCATTACTGCACAAGAGTATATTAAATCTGGCGATATATTTCAACTTGTGTTGAGCCAGCGATTTAAGCGACAGACAGATGCTAGCCCAGAAACAATTTATCGTGCCCTCCGAACTATAAATCCATCGCCGTATATGTTTCATTTAAAGTTGGCAGATATTGATGTGATTGGAGCATCGCCTGAGTTATTGGTTAAAGTTGAGGATGAAGAAATAGAAATTCGTCCCATCGCAGGTACGCGGAAAAGAGGCAAAACACCAAAGGAAGATTCCAAATTAGCGGATGATCTTCTTCAAGATGAAAAAGAAAGAGCGGAACACCTTATGTTGGTGGACTTAGGTCGCAATGATGTGGGGCGAGCAGCTGAATATGACTCTGTTCTAGTACATGAATTCATGAAAGTTGAATATTACTCTCATGTGATGCATATTGTTTCAGATGTTCGAGGTCAGCTCAAAAAAGATAAAGATGTATTTGATGCTCTATATAGTGGCTTCCCTGCAGGTACATTATCCGGTGCACCCAAAATTCGGGCCATGGAAATCATTAATGAATTAGAACCTAATCGACGAGGCATATATTCAGGAGCCATTGGTTATTTTGATTTTGCGGGTGATATGAATACATGTATTGCCATTAGAACAATGGTGATGAAAGATGATGCTATCTATTTCCAGGCTGGCGCAGGCATAGTATATGACTCAGATCCTCAAAAAGAATATGAAGAAACTATAATTAAGGCAAGTGCCATAAACAGTGCCATTGATTTTGCTGAGAATGGGCTGCTATGATTTTAATTATTGACAATTATGATTCATTCACTTACAATCTTGTTCAATATATTGGAGCATTGAATCCAGATTTAGAAGTTCATCGTAATGATCAAATTTCTATTTCTGAAATCAGAAATTTATCTCCAGAAAAAATAGTAATTTCTCCTGGACCAGGAAAGCCTGAAGATGCGGGGAAATCAATTGATATAATCAAGACCTTTGGTGATAAGATTCCAATTTTAGGTATTTGTCTAGGACACCAAGCAATTACGGTAGCCTTTGGAGGAAAAGTAGGTCGTGCCAATGAAATTGTACATGGAAAAACATCCACTATCACACATTCTGGTTCAAAGATTTTTAATAATATTCCTGAAAAATTTGAAGCTACCCGTTACCATTCTTTAGTTTCTATTGAGGAGTCATTCCCTGTAGAATTAAAAATTACAGCAAGGACAGATAATAGATTAATAATGGCGCTGGAGCATGAAAAATATCCAATTTTTGGAGTTCAATTTCACCCCGAATCTATTGTGACAGAGCATGGTATGCAAATGGTGAGAAACTTTTTAGAGGTATAAATGAAACAAATTATTGAAAAGTTGCTGGATAAAATAAATTTAACGCAGGAAGAATCACGCGAGACCATGTTCCTTATTATGTCAGGTGAGTATAATGATGCGCAGATTTCTGGTTTTTTAATTGCACTTCGTGCAAAAGGTGAGTCATCATCTGAGATTGCAGGATTCGCACAAGCCATGCGAGATAAAATGACAAAAATTGATTGCGTGGATGATGCAATCGATATGTGTGGCACGGGGGGTGATGCCAGTGGTACCTTCAATATTTCAACAGCCGCCTCTTTTGTGGTAGCAGGGGCAGGGGTTCCGGTTGCCAAGCATGGAAATCGATCCATGACCTCAAAATCTGGTTCTGCTGATGTACTTACAGAATTGGGGGTAGATATAACGCTCCCCCCAGAAAAGGTGTCTGAATGCATTTATGAAATTGGAATTGGATTTATGTTTGCCCCATCCTTACATCCTGCAATGAAATATGCCATGGGAGCGAGGATTGCATTGGGCACACGAACCGTTTTTAATATTCTTGGTCCACTTTGTAATCCTGCAGGGGTGAATCGTCAAGTTATGGGAGTTTTTGATGGGAATCTCAGGGATAAGGTTGCAAATGTTCTGCAAAAATTGGGGGCAACAGAGGCTATGGTTGTTCATGGTGATGATGGACTCGATGAGCTATCCACCACAGCTTCAACTCAAATCAGTCATTTGAAACCTGATGGAAAAATTGCATCTCTATCCATTTCACCCTCAGATTTTGGTATTGAAATGGCTACAATTGAAGATTTAAAAGGAGGGCTGCCAAATGTGAATGCGAAAATCATTAATAGAATCTTATCAGGAGAAGAATCTGGGAAAACTGCAGATATTGTTATTCTAAATGCAGCAGCAGGAATTATGGTGGGTGGAAAAGTTAAAAATTTAAATGATGGCATTATCTTGGCTAGAAATGTAATTAAATCTGGCACTGCACTTGAAAAACTTACCCAATTGGCATCAGTGAAATGAATATTTTAAAGAAAATTATTAAGCATAAGCAAGAAGAAGTTAATGAGCGTGCTAAGGTTACGCCTTTGAAGCGGATTCAAGAGTCACAGCGACTATTTGCTATTAGAGATTTCTATTCTGCATTGCAAAAAAAAGATATCCAAATTATTGCTGAGATAAAGCAAAAGTCACCATCAATGGGTGAAATTATGTCAGGCATGGAACCAGCTCAAATTGCTCAAAGTTATGTTAATAATGGGGCTTCTGCAGTTTCCATACTGACGGATCAAATGTATTTTGGTGGAAGTTTAGAATTTATCCCACAAGTAAAAGCAGTTGTTGATATTCCGATTCTTCGAAAAGATTTTATTATTTCAGAGTATCAAGTTTGGGAGTCTTTTCATGCTGGTGCAGATGCCATTTTACTTATTGCAGATGCCATTGATTTTTCACTGCTCACTGATTTATATTCACTCTCTCGCGAACTAGGTTTGCATGTACTCATTGAAACACATGGTGCCAAGTACATAAAATTAATCACTGATTTGAATCCAGAGATTATTGGGATAAATTGTCGAAATCTAAAAGACATGAAAATAGATTTAAAATGGTTTAGTGAAGTTATAACTGAGTTGCCATTAGAGAGTTTAAAAGTAGCTGAAAGTGGTATCCAAAACCATACGGACTTAATGTATGTTTCGGGGCTGGGATATCATGCCGCATTAGTGGGAAGCAGTTTAATGAAGACGGGCGAACCGGGTATTGCCCTTTCGCAATTGTTGCAGAGAGATATGGCATGATTCCCGTAAAAATATGTGGCATTACCAATTTAACTGATGCTCAATTAGCAGCTCAGGGAGGTGCTTCTGCAATTGGGTTAATTTTTTATAAGAACAGTCCACGTTATGTAAGCATGGAAGTTGCCAAGGAAATTATTGCCTCTATTGATGGACAGATTCCAGTGGTGGGGGTATTTGTGGATGAAAATATTGACTGGGTATTAGAAATTGCGGCTAAGGCTAAATTAGACATTATTCAGCTACATGGGAAGGAAAGTCCACAATATTGTGAACAATTGAATGTTCCAATTATTAAAGTTTTAAGAGTAGATTCCCTCTTTGATAAATCAATATTGAAAGATTATAATGTATCCGCATTCTTGTTCGATACATATAAGAAGGGACTTCCTGGTGGAACGGGCGATCATTTTGATTGGGGCCTAATTTCAGATTTAAAGCTGGATACACCTATTATATTATCAGGTGGACTGAATATCGAAAATATTATGTTGGGGATAGCAACAGTTAATCCTTCTGCAGTGGACGTGAATAGTGGGGTAGAAAATTGTCCTGGAGAGAAAGACGAGAAGAAGATGACCCAGTTATTTAATATTATGTGTAAGACTATGGGTAAAAATAGTTTTTTTCAAAAACTCAAAAATGAGAAAATAAATGTATAATCAACCCGACAACAGAGGGCATTTTGAACAATTTGGTGGGAAATATGTACCCGAAACGCTCATCCCTGCTATAAATGAATTGGAAAAACTTTACACAAAAGTAAAAAATGATCCCCATTTTTTGAGTGAATTAGATGGTTTATTGAAAGATTATTCTGGACGCCCCACACCATTGTATTATACAAGAAGAATATCTGAAGACTTGGGATTTAATGTTTTTCTAAAGCGTGAAGATTTGAACCATACGGGTGCCCATAAGATAAATAATGCTTTGGGTCAAATATTATTAGCTAAACGCATGGGTAAAAAAAGAATTATTGCAGAAACGGGTGCAGGTCAGCATGGCGTTGCAACAGCAACGGTAGCTGCACAATTTGGCCTTGAGTGTATTGTGTATATGGGTGAAGAAGATATTCGCCGTCAAAAATTAAATGTATTTAGAATGGAGTTATTAGGTACAGAAGTCCGGCCTGTTTCGTCAGGAAGTAAAACACTGAAAGATGCAACTAATGAGGCTATCCGTGATTGGGTGACCAATGTAGAAAATACTTATTATCTTATCGGCTCAGTAGTAGGCCCACATCCCTATCCAATGATTGTACGAGATTTTCAATGTGTAATAGGAAATGAAACCAAAAATCAATTTGCTAATTATTCTAAATTTGAAAGCCGAAATCCGATTCCCGATATTCTTATCGCATGTGTGGGGGGTGGCTCAAATGCCATTGGCATGTTTTATCCATTTCTAGATGATGATGTGAGAATGGTGGGCGTGGAAGCGGCAGGCCTTGGTGTGGATACAGATAAGCATGCAGCCACAATGACCAAGGGAGATTTTGGTGTACTCCATGGGTCAGCAAGTTATTTATTACAAACTGAGGATGGACAAATAAAACTCCCCCACTCTGTTTCTGCAGGGTTAGATTATCCAGGAGTAGGCCCCGAACATAGTTTTCTAAAATCAAAAAATAGAGTAGAATATGTGTCAGTTACTGATCAAGAAGCTATTGATGCTTTTCAATGGCTTTCTGAAAAAGAAGGAATTTTACCAGCATTGGAATCCTCACATGCATTGGCCTTTCTAAAGCAAAAAGAAAATGGCATCAAACCTGCCCAAAATGTGATTATTTGTCTGTCAGGAAGGGGCGATAAAGATGTACATACGGTAGCGGATTATTTAGGGAAAGAAATATGAGTAGAATTCCGCAATTATTTTCAGTTAGAAATGAAAAAGTAATTCCTTTTTTGACGGCAGGATTCCCCTCTATGTCAGACACCATAAAAATGGTTTTAGCTGCAGAAGAATCTGGGGCAGCTATGGTTGAGTTGGGGATGCCCTTTTCTGATCCCCTTGCCGATGGTCCCGTGATTCAAAAGGCCAGTCAAGTGGCCATTGAAAATGGGGTAAATATCCAATGGATTTTAGCCACAGTGAAAGAAATTAGAATATCGTCTGAAATTCCATTAGTACTCATGGGGTATATAAACCCCATATTAAAATATGGATTAGAGAAATTCATGCAAGATTGCAATGGGGTGGGTGTTGATGGCCTTATTATTCCTGACCTTCCACCAGAGGAGGCTGAAAAATTTGTTGAGTTGGCTCGTGCTAATCAAATTAGCCCCATACTTTTGGTGGCTCCCAATACATCCCCTCAGCGTATTAATATGATTTCTAAATTGGCAGTAGATCTTATTTATTGTGTAGCAATATTAGGGATTACGGGTTCAAGTGTGTGCCATTCAGGAAATTTAGATGAATATCTTGAACGTGTGGCGGAGAACAGTGAATGTCCGTTTGTTATTGGGTTTGGAATAAAATCGCGAGATGACGTTATTGAGATTAATAAGTTAGCCCATGGGGCAGTAGTGGGTAGCGCCATTATAAATGCTATAAATGGAAGTGCTTCTCCGGTAAGAATATTGAAAAATTATTTAGAAAGATTAGTAAAATGAGTGTGGTGAAAATTGGTATTCAAGGGGGTAAAGGGAGTTTTAGTGAAATTGCAGGTGTGACCTTTGCAAAGAATCATGGTATTGAAAATTTTGAGATTGTATTCCAAATTTCTTCAGAAATGGTACTTGATGGAGTTGAAAGCGGTGTAACAGAATATGGGGTTTTTGCCATGGAAAATGCACAGGGTGGTGTGGTTATTGAGAGTGTAGAGGCGCTTGCAGTACATCAATGCAAAATTGTAGAAATGTTTCATATTAAGATTAGTCAGAATCTATTGACATTAGAGGATATATATTTAGGTGATATAACTGAAATTCACTCCCATCAACAAGCACTGCGTCAATGTCGGAATTATTTGTCTGAACATTTTTGGACACGTCCACTTATTGAAGCGGATGACACTGCGGAGGCTGCACGACGTTTAAGTGAAGGAAAGCTCACAAAGACGGCAGGAGTAATTGGCAATAAGGCTTGTGCTGAACTGTATGGTTTGAAAATTATTGAAAAGGATATCCATGATTTAAAAAATAATCTCACATTGTTTTTAGGTATTAAGGCATTTTAATGGAAACTATTGGCATAATTGGATTTGGTCGATTTGGTAAAGTACTCGCACAGATTTTATCAACATCATATAGTATTGTTATTCATGATCCTCAATATCATGGAAAAGAATTCCCTCATAAAACATTAGAAGAAGTTTTAAAATGTGAAATTGTTTTTATTGCAGTTCCTATTCGAGAATTCGAGAATACTGTAAAATCTGTATCTCAAATAATACTGTATAATACAACAATAATTGATGTTTGCTCAGTGAAGATGTTCCCCGTAGAAATGATGGTTAAGTATCTCCCTGAAAATGTAGGGATTATAGCTTCACATCCGATGTTTGGGCCTGATTCTTATAGTCCATTTAGAGAATTGAAAATGGTTATGTCTCCAATAAGAGATATATACTCAAAATATGAAGAGTTATCTATGACCTTTATAAATAAATCAATTTCAATTGTAGAGATGACTCCTGAAGAACACGATCGAGATGCTGCTATGAGTCAAGGAATAACTCATTTTATGGGTCGTGTGTTAAATGAGTCTGGGGTATCCTCAACAAAAATTAATACTTTGGGATTCAATGAGTTATTAGGAGTTATTGAACAAACGTGTAATGATAGTTGGGATTTATTTATTGATCTACAGAATTATAATCCATTTACAGAGGATATGGTAAAAAAAATAGCACAAGGGATAGAAATTGTTCGCGCACAAATTGGAGAGAAAAAATAATGCCTGTTCGAGGAATCATTCAACTTCCAGGTGATAAGTCAATTTCTCATCGTGCGTTAATGCTAGCTGCATTGAGTGATGGAGAATGTATTATTCACAACTTATCCACAGGTGAAGATGTTGAATCGACACGAAATTGTTTGTTAGATTGTGGAATTGTAAGTAGAAAAAAGAATGGTATTGTATATGTTTCTGGAGGTGAATTTAGGAATCCTGATTTACCTTTAAACTGTGGAAATTCTGGTACCACAACACGGCTTATTTCAGGCCTACTCTCAGGGCAAGGCATTAGGGCTGAATTAATTGGAGACGAGTCCCTATCTTCTCGGCCAATGAACAGAATAATTTCCCCATTAACAGACATGGGTGCTAAAATATTTAGTAAAGATGGCATGCTACCACTTTCAATTTTGGATATGCAATTAAATGGAATAGAATATACGCTCCCTATTGCCAGTGCTCAGGTAAAATCAAGTATGATATTAGCTGCTTTAGGGGCAAAAGGAGATAGTAAAATCATTGAACCAGTTAAAACTCGTGATCATTTAGAAATAATGTTACAAAATTTAGGTGCTGAAATTGCCGTGAATGAAAATGAGATATTAATATCTCCATTAAATAGAAAATTGAAATCATTTGAGTTGAATGTTCCTGGAGACCCATCATCAGCTGCATTTTTTGCTGCTGCCACCGCTATGATTCCCAATTCTGATTTAACAATAAAAAATATTTCTGCCAATCCTACAAGAATAGGTTTTTTTGATGCGCTTACAAAAATGGGTGGTGACGTTGTATGGGAAAACCTCCATCAAGAGTGTGGAGAGTTAGTGGGTGATGTACATATTTATTATCAACCCTTGTATGGAATATCTATAAATAAGAATGATATTCCTGCAATTATAGATGAATTACCCATCCTTGCAGTCTTAGCGAGTACCGCTGATGGACCCACGATTATCGAAGGAGCAGAAGAACTTCGCGTAAAAGAAACGGACAGAATCCATGCCATTTGTACTAATTTATTAGCTATGGGTGTGAATGTGGTTGAGAAGAAAGATGGTTTTATTTTTGATGCGCCAAATATATTGCAGAGTGCAAGTATAAAGTCATTTGGTGATCATCGTATTGCCATGGCATTTACTATTGCAGGGTTAAATGCGGGCTCATATAATCAAATAGATGATATGGATTGTGTGAACATTTCATTTCCAGAATTTTCTGATACATTGAAATCAGTTCTCAAATGAAAAATTTTGCAGTAATTGGTGACCCAATTGAGCACAGTTTGAGTCCACTGTTGCATAATTGGGTTTTTAGTAAATTAGGGATTGATGCCCATTATTCAAAAATTAGGGTACCACAATCTGAGTTAAATATTTACATTGAAAAAATTCGTAAGGGAGAATTTGCAGGTATAAATGTAACTATTCCTCATAAGACTGAAATTATACAATTTGTAGATATGGTGAATTCGCGAGCAGAGTTAATTGGTGCCATAAATTTAGTCATGTTAAGTAATGGCAACATAATTGGTTATAACACAGATTGGTACGGATTCGTATTGGCATTGAAAAGAAATAAGATTGATGTAAATCAAAAAGAGGTAATTCTGCTCGGCTCTGGCGGTGTTTCTAAGGGTATCATTTTTGCGTTAAAACAACAAGGGGTGTCTAAAGTCCAATTGTTTAATAGAACATTTGAGAATATTTGTCAGTTATGTGATGAAATTATACATCCTCACAAAATGAATGAATTAGAAAATTATATTCAAACAGATTCAATTATTATTAATTGTACATCTGTGGGAATGAACACTAAAGATTCACTCATAGATGTCGGGTTATTAAGTAAAAGTCAGAAGGTTATTGATACCATTTACATTCCATTAAAAACTGAACTGATATTAGATGCCGAGTGTATTGGTGCTCGAACAATGACTGGCTTAGATATGTTCATACATCAAGCTTTAGCTTCGCAAGACCTGTGGTTTGGAGAACACATATCAAATAGAGTAAATTTTGATGAGTTAAAACAATATATAGAAAGTAATTTATGTTAAGTCGACTAAAATATCTTACTGCTGGTGAATCACACGGCAAGGGATTGCTGGGAATCATTGATGGACTTCCAGCTGGATTAGAAATTTCTGAATCATATATATCTGCACAACTTTTCCGAAGACAGCAGGGTCATGGCCGTGGCGGTCGCATGAAAATTGAAACTGATTTTGCAGAATTATATACTGGTGTTAGACATGGTTACTCTTTGGGGGCACCAATTGGCCTCATATTAAAAAATAAGGATTGGGAAAACTGGACTGAGAAAATGTCTGCGGATCCTGTAGAGGGTGATATTCGGAAAGTCACTCTCCCTCGGCCAGGTCATGCCGATTTAACGGGCGTTCAAAAATTTGATTTTGATGATATCCGAAATGTACTGGAGCGTTCATCTGCTCGGGAAACTGCCATGCGTGTGGCATTGGCATCCGTGTGTAGAAAATTACTGAAAGATGTGGGTATCGAAATTGGAAGTCGGGTTACGCAAATTCATTCTATAAAAGATTCTACGCCCATTCCTGAAGGAATATCACCTGAGGTTCTCAGTGAAATGGCCGATCAATCATCTGTTAGGTGCTTGGATAAAACAGCAGAAAAAGAAATGATGGATATAATCGACCACGCTAAAGCAGATGGCGATTCTGTGGGTGGAGTATTTGAGATTATTGCTACAGGTTTACCCTATGGTTTGGGTAGCCACACACAATGGGATCGTAAACTCCAGGCCCGAATTGCAGAATCCATATTATCAGTTAATGCGTTTAAAGGAATTGAAATTGGCATGGGCTTTGATCAAGCGGGAGAATTTGGTAGCAATGTACACGATGAAATTGGCTATGATGGCGAAAAATATATTCGCCATTCAAATAATGCAGGTGGAATTGAAGGTGGCATGAGTAATGCACAACCTATTGTGATTCGCGCGGTTATGAAGCCCATCCCCACACTTATAAAGCCATTACGATCTGTAGATATTGAAACGAAGGAAGAAAAGTTAGCCCATAAAGAACGGACAGATTCTTGTGCCGTTCCCGCCGCATCAATTGTAGCAGAGTCCATGCTATGCTTTGTATTGGCTGATGCATTGCTTGAAAAATTTGGAGGTGATTCAATGGACCAACTGAAATCCCACATGAAAGCAACTGCAAAATATTAATGGTAGAATTTCCATCAAACATCTTTCTCATAGGTATGATGGGAAGCTGGAAGTCCACCGTAGGCAAAAAATTAGCCTCATCATTAGATTTGCAATTTATTGACACTGATGATGAAATTGAAGAAGCCACAGCGCAAACGGTGGCAGAGATTTTTGAAGAAAGGGGAGAAGCTCAGTTTAGGGAAATGGAGATGGCCTATTTTGTGGAGAAATCTTTACAGCCCGGATTTGTAATCTCAACGGGGGGTGGCATTGTGATATCCCAAGAAAATCGTACTGCATTGCAAAACAATGGTATCACCATATTTCTAAAAGCAACTCCCGAAACATTATCACATCGTATAAAAAATACAGATAAACGTCCCCTTTTGCATAGGGATGATTCATTGATGAATTTGTCAAAGATATGGAATGAAAGAGAAACATTTTATACATCTTCAGCTCAATTTATAATTGAAACGGATCGCCTTAACCCCTACCAAGTGACCCAAGAAATTCTCAAAATATTAGACGTAAAAAATGAAAACCTTTAATGTATCATTAAAAAACCGAAGTTATACAATCAATGTTAAAATGGGATTACAAACTCAATTACCTGAAATATTGAGCGCATATAATAAAGGTCAATCATGGGTGTTATTCACCCAACAACCCATTTTTGATTTATACGGTTCTCACTTGGCAGAGAGCCTTCGTGAATCTGAGTTTAAGGTCCACCAAATCATTTTAGAAAATAGCGAAGCGGCTAAGTCACTCTCTTCAATGGAGAGTATTTATTCTCAATTGATTGCCTTTGGATGTGATCGTTCATCATCGTTTTTGGCATTAGGTGGTGGTGTTGTAGGGGATGCTACTGGATTTGCTGCGGCTACATTTTTGCGTGGCGTAGATTATTTTCAAATTCCCACTACATTATTGGCCATGGTGGATTCATCTATTGGGGGGAAAACGGGTATTAATTTGGATGCAGGAAAAAATTTGGTGGGAGCCATTTGGCAACCTAAATCAGTTTTAATTGACCCTACATATTTGAACTCATTACCAAAACGAGAAGTGATTTCAGCTTTGGGTGAAGTATTAAAATACGGCGCTGTTTTAGACAGAAATTTCTTTGATTTAGTCTCTGCAAAATTTGATGAAATACTACAGATGAATAATCCTGAATTATTGGATAATATTATCTGTATATGTTCTGAATTGAAAGCCAAAGTTGTGGTACTAGATGAATGTGAAGGCGGACTCAGAAGAATACTCAATTTTGGGCATACGATCGGCCACGCATTAGAAAAGTATTTTGGATATGGAGTACTTCGGCATGGTGAAGCGGTGGCATATGGTATGTTAGCTGCAGGAAGATTATCTCTCGAATATGGTGGATTGAAAACTGAAGATTATCAATATTTTCAGCAATCCATAAATAAATTACCATTGCCTCCACTTCCTGAATTTGATGTAAATGAGATTATTGAAATCATGGCAACCGATAAAAAAGTGAAAGATGGGAAAATTAATTTTGTACTCCTTTCAAAAATTGGTGAAACAAAAATCGTTGATTCAATTTCAAAAGTAAAAATTATAGAGGTTTTAAAACAAATATGAATATACTAGTGATAAATGGACCCAATTTAAATTTGCTGGGCATACGTGAGCCTGAAGTATATGGGACAGATACATTAGAAGAACTGATGATGTGGTTAGAGAATAGTCCCGAAGCGGCGGGGCATTCATTTAAATTTTATCAATCTAATCATGAAGGTGAAATTATCGACTCTATCCATGATGAACGTGAATGGGCGCAGGGAATTATTATTAATCCGGCCGCATTTACCCATTATTCCTATGCCATTCGTGATGCAATTTCTGCAGTAGGAACGCCAACAGTTGAGGTTCACTTAAGCGATATACATTCCCGTGAAGAATTCAGGCATGTGTCAGTAATTTCAGCAGTTTGTATTGGTCAAATATCAGGGATGGGAAAGCAAAGTTATACCGAAGGAATAAAATTTCTTACGCGTAAAAATAGCTAACTATTCCGTCTTTTCTCTGCAAGATCCTTTAGCTTGGGGCGTACTCTATCTTTAAAAATCAGCATGGGTGCCGCCTTATTCGGATTTTTTCTGAGTTCACGTTGATCTTCAATAGAAAGTTTAGAAAACTCATGACATTCTTGTGAACAACATCCACCAAACTTTTTATCACAATTACTACATTGAATAAACAATATATGACAGGCCTGATTTCTACAATTGGTATGTGAATCTGCTGATTCATCACATTGATGACAATTGCTAATCACCTCATCGGTGATTCGTTCGCTCATTCGTTTATCAAAAACAAAATTTTTACCGATAAATTTAGATTCAATATTTTCAGATTTAATTTGGTGTGAGTAGCTAATAATTCCACCTTGGAGTTGATTTACATCATTAAAATTATTATGTTTTAGATATGCACTGGTTTTTTCACAGCGGATACCACCGGTACAGTAAAGCAGAACCTTGTCATCCTCATGACCTTTAAGCAGCTCTTTAATGAGGGGAAGTGATTCTTTAAATGTATCCACATCGGGACAAATAGCATCTTCAAAATGCCCCACTTCACTCTCATAATGATTGCGAACATCCACAATAATTGAGCTATCTTCCTCCATGGCGTTGTTAAATTCTTTTGCCGTAAGATGCGTCCCAATATTAGATAAATCATATTCTTCTACTTCAATAAGCCCATCTGCTACAATTTGAGTTTTAATACGAATAATTAGTTTTAAAAAAGATTCGTGTTCATCTTCAACAGCAACTTTGAATGGCATTTTATCAAATTCACTTCGGAGGTAGAGCTTTGCAATAAATTCAACCCAATTGGGTTTAGGGACACTAATTTGAGCATTGACACCCTCATACGCTAAATAGATTCTGCCCAAAATATTAAGAGCATCCCATTCTAAGTAGAGCGCATCTCTCATGGCTTCAGGCGAACTAATTTTTACATATCGGTAAAAAGAACATGTGATTCGCTCAAAAGGTTCCATTTGGAGCTTATCTTGTAAGTCCATTTTACTTTTTTTATTAAATAATTCTGGTTTTGTCATACCCAATAAATTACGGTAAATTCAGAGACCTGTATACTATCAAAACATGATTGAACTGACAGAAAATATAATAATCAACGCAGATTGTCAAGCAGTGTGGGCATTTCTTACGGATGTGAGGAAAAGCCTTTCATATAATCGATTTCATGTAGAAATAATTTTACCTAATCAATTTTCAGTTAATAATAAATCGGAGTTTATAATTATCCATAATTTTGGATTTGGAAATCTGGAAATGAATGCAAAGGTATTGGAATGTATTCCCATAAAGCGATTGTGCATTACTAAAAAAGCATCGGTCGATGCTTCAAAGGGATTCCCCCACGGTCTTACATTCGAAATTTTCGAAGAAGGAAAGTGCACACGTCTAGAATCTTCAGTAAGTGGAACATACGGTGGTCGTGTTCAAGACCTTTCTTTTACGCCCATTTTAAAAGGGGTACTGAAAGAAGAAATTATTAAAATTAAAAATGCCATTGAATCTTCAGAGAAGATTCCCAATAATGCTATGGTTGGGAGCCTTTCTCCATTATAGAAATATGGTAAATCCAGTTGTAAATTTACCACTCTGCAAACACAATTATTTTATGAGGATTAATGAAAACAGGATTAAAAGAAGTAAATAGTTTTACACGTGAATTAGATGTTACGGTTGCGTGGGAAAAACTCTCCATAGGTTTTGAGAAAGAATTTAAAAAAGCTCAATCTACATTTGAGTTGAAAGGTTTCCGAAAAGGCAAGGTTCCGTTGAACATTGTAAAGAAAAATTTATTACCATCAATTGAAGCCCATTTTGCAGAACATTCATTTAATGAATATTATCGTAAAGCCTTAGATGAGTTAGATTTAAATCCTATTAATCAGGCTCAAATTAATAAACTTTATTTTCATGAGGGATGCGATCTTGAATTTGTGGCAGAGTTTGAGGTGAGTCCAGAAGTTAAACTTCCAAAATATGAAAAGAAATTTAAGATTAAAACGACGCGATACCTGGCATCAACAGCAGATATTGATGCAGCATTAATAGAAATTAGAGAGCGTCATTCTACCATTAAAACCATTGAAGATGGCGCCAAAACGGGCCATTTTATTAATGGTGATTTCCAAGAGTTGGATGAGGAGGGGATTGCACTTGAGGGTAGAAAGTTAGAAAAACAATATATTAAATTAGGTGAAGCTGCATTTTCTGGTGATGCTGAGAAGCCATTTCATGGTGCAAAATCGGGTGATGAGGTAATATCTGAAATCATCTATGAAGCAGATAAAAAAGTTACCTATTTGGTGAATGTGCATAAAGTAGAAGAACAAATTCTTCCTGTTTTGGACGATGAGTTTGCCCTTTTAGCTGATCCTGCATTAAAAACAATGGATGAGTTAAATTCAAAATTAGAGGCACAGATTCAAATTTCTCTTGACCGTGAACATGAAAAAGAGATCCAAAAAGAAATAATGGATTATTTTGTGAAAAAGTCAAAACTCGATGCGCCCAAATCAATGATTGATAATTATCTTGAACATGTGTTGGATGATATAAAAAGCAAAAACCAAAAAAATCAATCCATCGATGAAGAAAATATTAAGAATGCATATAAAGAAATTGCCGAGTCAAGTGTTAAATGGTATCTAATCAAGGATGCTATTATTTCCACCGCAGAATTAGATGTTTCTAAAGAGCATATTCAAACCAAAATTGAAGAATTTATTCAGCAAAATCCAAAACAGAAAAATGAAATAAAGAAGTTTTACCGTCAATCAAAGAACAAGGAAAAATTATTTGAAGATCTTATTAATGAATCATTATTCAAACATTTAAATGAATTTACAACCAATAAAATATCTGAAAAATCCACCGCAGAATTGAAAAGAAAGGCAAGAAATAATGGATAAACCGAAAGCTATGTTAGTGCCAATGGTAGTGGAGCAAACTGCTCATGGTGAACGCTCATTTGATATATACTCACGATTATTAAAAGAGAGAATTATTTTTTTAGGCGATGGAATAGATGACCATATTTCCAGTTTAGTAATTGCCCAGCTTCTTTTCTTAGAATCTGAAGATCCGGAAAAAGATATTTATATGTATATAAATAGTCCTGGCGGTGTTATTACTTCTGGGTTTGGCATATTAGACACAATGAATTATATAAAACCTGATGTAGCAACTATTTGCATGGGTCAAGCAGCCAGTATGGCAGCGGTATTATTATCTGCTGGGGCTAAAGGTAAACGCTCTGCCTTAGAAAACTCTCGGGTAATGATTCACCAACCAATGGGAGGAATGCAAGGGCAAGCAACAGATATTGAAATTCATGCAAAAGAGATTTTGCATCTTAAAGAAAAATTGAATAAAATATTAAGCCAGAATACAGGCCAAACTGTTAAAACTATTGAAAAGGATACAGATAGAGATAATTTTCTATCTGCCCAAGATGCTCAGAAATATGGACTGATTGATGAAATTGTTTCTACAAGGAAATAAATAGAATATGAAAAATAAAAAATTATTTTGTTCATTTTGTGCTTCAAGTGAATCTGAAGTGGAATTTCTCGTAGAGGGTGAAAATGTTTACATTTGTGATGCCTGTGTAAATAAAGCCAGTGACATCGTAAATGAGAATATAAAAAAATCATATATGGGTCTCTCCATTAGTATGCAGAAACCAAGGGATATTAAACGAAGCTTGGATGAATACATAATTGGTCAAGAAAAAGCAAAACGAATTGTATCGGTGGCGGTTTACAATCATTTCAAGCGGTTGTCCAATCGGTTTGATGAAGATGATGTGCAAATTGAAAAAAGTAATATTTTATTGGTTGGCCCAACAGGAACGGGGAAAACACTAATTGCCAGATCCTTAGCCAAATTATTAAACGTTCCATTTGCCATTGCCGATGCTACGGTATTAACTGAGGCTGGCTATGTGGGTGAAGATGTGGAAAATATTTTGGTGAGACTATTTCAAGCTGCAGATTATGACGTGTCACGAGCAGAGACGGGTGTTATCTATATTGACGAAATTGATAAGATTGCTCGAAAAGATGGTAATCCATCTATCACAAGGGATGTGTCAGGTGAAGGTGTACAGCAAGCATTATTAAAAATATTAGAGGGTACAAAGGCAAATATTCCACCCAAAGGTGGACGTAAACATCCGGAACAACCTTTGGTCACCATTGACACAACAAATATTTTGTTTATTTGTGGTGGGGCATTCCAAGGATTAGAAGATATTATTGAAAGGAGAATGTCAGGTGGAGGTATGGGGTTTAATCGAGAGGTGAAAGAAACGGTTGAAGACTGCCATTTGTTTAAGTCTGCACTGCCAAGTGACTTGCAAAAATATGGATTCATTCCTGAGCTAATTGGTCGAATGCCTGTTATCGCACCATTAGAAGCACTCACTGAAGAAGCCATGCTATCTATTTTAACTGATCCTAAAAATGCATTGGTAAAACAGTACAAGAAATTATTTGATTTAGAGAATGTGCATTTAGAATTTACACCTCAGGCATTAAAAGAAATTGTAAAAATTGCAAAAAGTCGAAAAACAGGTGCGAGAGCATTACGATCTGTGATTGAGGAGGCTATGTTAGATATTATGTTTGAAGTTCCCTCTATGACAGATATAGATACGTGCATTATTACGGATGGTGTAATAAAAGATACTACAGCACCTATTTTTAAAATGTTAAAAAAGCAAACCGCATAATTCCCTGTAACACCCACATCACAGGCAAATTGTTGGTTTCATCACAGCTTATTAATAATATGGATTCTATATTACAGTGAATCTTAAATAATTTGGTCATTTATGACAGAAATTAAAAATATATATCAATTAATTTTTCGAGGGGGATTACTTGCGTTGGCATTGATTCCATCAATTATATTATCTCAGGCCCCTGAGGAATTTCAATATGAACAATCTACACTACAAGCATTTTACTTTTTTATCCAAGTTACTTTAAATGGGAATCTGCTTGTATCTGATGACTGGGTTGCTGCATTTAGGGTTATTGATGAAACCAATAATGGTGATTGTTCTATTATTTCAGATGGATGTATTGATTATAATAACGATGGTGTACTCACTAATCATGTAGAGATTTGTGTGGGTGCACGTCAATGGGATGTGAGTAATTGTGGCGGTGGTATTTGTGATGTACCGGCCCAGGGTGATGATGGATATGTAAGTACTTTGGGTTATATGCATCCAGGAGAAATTCCCACATTTAAAGTATATGATGCTTCTACCGGAATTATTTACCCCGCAATCCCATCTCAAGCTGTTGATCCATGGACATTTAATGGTTTCGCCTTGAATGATTTACTGGAAGCAACTGAAGTTATTATAGGCTGTACGGATGATACAGCTTGTAATTATGATGGTACCGCATCTGATGGATGTGATGATTGTTGTGAATATTTTTTAGATTGTGCCGAAGTCTGTGGTGGTAATGCAATGGTAGATGAATGTGGTGTTTGTGATGGCGAGGGAATTCCGGTTGATGAATGTGATTGTAAGGGGAATATAGATTTTGGATGCGGATGTGGTAATCCCGCTGCTGCTGAAAATTATGATTGTGACGGTAATTGTATTGAAGAAGATTGTTTGGGTGAATGTGGTGGAACTGCGATAGCAGATTGTGCAGGTGACTGTAATGGTGAAGCGATAATTGGTGGATGTGATAATGAATGTGGTTCAACTTTAGAATTAGATGAATGTGGTGAATGTGGAGGTGATGGTATTGCAGAGGGTGCATGTGATTGTGAAGGAAATGATGAATTAGAATTCTGTCTGGATCATGACCTTGATGGATTGGGATCGGCAGGGACATCTGCCTATTATTGTGCTAATGGCGTTCCCAATGATTGGGTGGATAATTGTGATGATCCTTTGCCATATTGTGCAGCTAATTTTTTGGATGATTGTGCCCTTTGTGGGGGTGACAATAGTTGTAATGGAATCATGGAGGGAATCCAATGCATGGGCACTTTTACAGGTTCACTTTTTGACTGTTTGGGTGAATGTTTAGGCCCTGCTGAAATAGATGCATGTGGAGTCTGTGAAGGTGATGATTCCACTTGTTTGGATTGTGCCGATGTACCTAACGGCGGTGCAGTTGAAGATTGTCTGGGTGAATGTGGAGGAGATGCAATAATTGATATCTGCGGTATTTGCAATGGAGATGATTCAATTTGTACATTTGGTTGTACAGATGATAATGCAACAAACTACTATTGTAATATTTATGTTTGTGATAATGAAGAATGGCCTGAAGATTTAGAGGATGATGGTAGCTGTTTATACAATTATTCCGGTACCGTAAACTATTTTTCTGATTTATCTGCTGCGGTTCCATTAGTTGAAATCATTTTAAACGGGATATCAGATATTGGTATTGTAGTTAATCAAGTGCAGGAAACAGATGATTATGGTAACTTTACTTTTGATATTCCGACAGGGTATTACACCATCACTCCCGAATTTCTGGACAATTCACTTTATGGCATTACAGCAGCAGATGCATCTATGGTTGCCAGAACGTTAGTGGGATTAGAAGAATTTGATTATTCTCATTCATTTGTTGCTGCTGAAGTAAGCTTAGATACCCATATAAATTCCCTTGATGCCTCGCGAATTGCCAGATACTCCATTGATTATATTTCATCAATGAATGACGCTGAAACAACATGGGTTTTTGACCCACCGTTTATAATTATCAACGATAATACCAATAGTGAATTTGGATCATTTATTGCAACAAAACTGGGTGATGTAAGTGGAAATTGGCCCCTTGTATCTACAGAATTAGTTAGGGATGATAATTATAATGATTATAAATATTTTATTCAAGATGACCAAGTAAGCCTCCCACTTTATTTTGAGGGTGGAGCTTCAGCATTGCAAGGCATTGATATTGTTATTAATTCTGAATCATATAATATGAATGATATAATTTTTGAATTATCAGATGAATTCCAACACACCAATCAATATACAGTTTTAACCAATAATACAAATTCTGATTTAAAAGTAGTTATATATGCCCATGGCGAATTATCAACAATTGAGGGATATTTGGGAGAAATTAAAATAAATAATATCATTATGGATGAATTTCAAATAGATATTACTCATTTACTTATTAATGAATCTAATTTAATTTCAGGTTTTTATATTCCTGAAATTAGTTTTTCCCCATTCCGAAGTTTATCAATAATAAGAACAGATAACCCCATGAAGTTCAAATTGAAGAGTAATTATCCCAATCCATTCAATCCCTCAACTACGATTTCTTGGGAGCAGCCCACAGATGCATCCATCAACATTAATATATATGATATAGATGGGCAATATATTCAAACATTGGTCAATAATTTTTATGGTAGTGGTTATAATAAAACACAATGGAACGCAACAGAATTCCCAAGTGGAATTTATTTTTACATCCTCTCCACAGGTGATGAAATATTCACAGGTAAAATGGTACTTATAAAATGAAAAAGATAATTGCAGACTTCAAATTTATAATACTCTTGTTAATTTCGTCATTATTGATGAGTCAATCAGCATCACTGGGTGATGAGAATATTTATGTGCATCCAGGTGAAAATGGTCAGAGTATTTCATTAAGTATTGCGAACATTAATGATATTGAAATAGAAGGTATTTTGGTATGGATATATGCAAACTCTCAAGTAGTCCATCTTACTGGTGCTCAATTACATGAAGCCATACCAATTGAAACTACTGGGAATTATTCATTTATTCATAATTCTGGGATGGATATTGATGGTGAGATGATTGTTGATACGCTAAAAATGTCATTATTTTGCACCCAAGATTGCTATATCGGTTCTGGGGGATATTTTTTTAACATTCAATTTGATGTAACAGGTGAATTAGGAGATAGTACACCAATAGAGATTGTTAGGTTTGAGATTGAGAATGATTATACCCAAAATACAACTTCCACAGAAATGTTCATTATTCCAGATCAAAATTGTGATAATGAGGAGGCATGTAATTATGAATCCACTTCAATTTCTGAAGCGGAATGCAATACTATTGAAAACTGTGAATACTACTGTGATTTAGGAACAATTTATTATCAAGATTCAGATGATGATGGTTTGGGTAATTCTGAAGTTTGGCAAGAATTTTGTGAATCAGACGTACCCGATTCTGGCTGGGTAACAAATGGTGATGATGAAGATGAACAGGCCTGTCCTGATGAAAATCTTGCAGATTGTTACGGTGTTTGTGGCGGTTCAGTAATAGTAGATGATTGTGGTGTATGTGGTGGAAATAATGGAGCATTAGACCTATGTGGAGTGTGTTGGGGAGCCAACACAACATGTACAGGTTGTATGGAATCTGATGCATGTAATTATGATGAAACGGCTACAATTACTGATGACTGTATTTATACAGAAAAAAACTATGATTGTGATGGTATTTGTTTAAATGATATAGATGGTGATTCTGTGTGTGATGAATTTGAGATACCTGGTTGTACTGATTCCCTTGCATGTAATTTTAATACAGATGCCACTGAGGAAAATGATAGTTGTGAATATGCAGTTGAAAACTATGATTGTGAAGGAAATTGTATCACATCAACAGATTGCTTTGGTGTATGTGGAGGTGATACAATCTTAGATGATTGTGATGTTTGCGATGGAGATGATGATGGAGATGATGGCATATCTGATTATCTGGATGACTGTGGAATATGTTTTGGAGGTGGGATTTCTGATGATGAATGTGATTGTGACGGAAATATTTTAGATTGTTTAGGAATTTGTGGTGGTGGTACTGTGGTAGATGAATGTGGTGAATGTGAAGGTACGGGTATCCCAGAGGGTGAATGTGATTGTGTTGGAAACATTTTAGACTGTGTAGGAAATTGTGGTGGCGAATTAGTGGTAGATGAATGCGATGAATGTGGTGGAGATGGAATTCCCGATGGTGAATGTGATTGTAATGGGAATGTTTTAGATTGTGATGGTGTTTGTAGTGGTCAATCTTTACTTGATGAATGTTTTGTTTGTGATGGAGATGGTTCAACATGTGCTGATGACATTTTTGGATGTACAGATGAAACCGCATGTAATTATCCAATAGATTGTACCATTGATTCAGATTGCCCAACTTTTGATAATGGATCCTGTGAATATCCTGAAGAATATTTTGATTGTGATGGGAATTGTAATGCAATTATTGATGATTGTGGTGTATGTGGTGGAAATAATGGAGCATTAGACCTATGTGGAGTGTGTTGGGGAGCCAACACAACATGTACAGGTTGTATGGAATCTGATGCATGTAATTATGATGAAACG
>Ga0208879_1000799_pt1 | contig 31421 bp, 39 predicted proteins | sample Knorr_S15_td_Bot_FD_185605 | JGI IMG/M metagenome (GOLD analysis project Ga0208879, IMG submission 185605) | Marine microbial communities from Southern Atlantic Ocean transect - Knorr_S15_td_Bottom_ad_5009_LV_A (SPAdes) (version 2) | ecosystem: Environmental > Aquatic > Marine > Oceanic | place...
GCTCAACGGTTCCACCATGAAAATCAAGCGGGTCTGAAGCAGTTTGAGAACGGGGTTTAACACCAAACACAAGCGCGTTATTACGGAAGCCGGCTTCAAAAAGCGGGTGCTTTGTGTCCAGACTCGTTATTCTGGCAAAAAAGCGGCTGCCAGGCGGAAGGTAGGCAAGGTTGGCATCAAACATAGCATTCCTCCAGCGTGGTTTCTGTATGGTCGTCACTGATAAACACCTTATCGCCGTTTTCATTTTCATAAATGGCATTTGATGGGTAGCGATTGATATTCTCTGGCGGGCAGGACACAACGATACGCTCATTGGTCATGCATATTTCAGAATGCGTCTCCGCCGCCATTACCGCAATGCTTCCGTTTGATGCGGCGCTGTCAACGGCCAGCAAAATGGTAAACTCGTCACAGGGACGGTGGGGGTCGTTTTCCGCATCGATATGGTAAACCGTACACTCGGCATACTCCATATCGTCGTTATCCTGAATTTCTTCGAAAGCATCATTCAGATTGTAGACTTTACGGGTGTCATTCCGGGCGGTGAGCGTTGAAATGAACGCATCATCCAGACCACGAGAAGAAATGAAATTAAGCGCCTGCTGGAGAGCGGTGTCGCTCGTCCAGCCGTTGTTGCTCGCAATGGTGTTGACGGTTTTAATTAATGACACGGGCATTTACCTCGCTGATGATCATGCATTTTTCTGCTTCATAGACGCCGCTGTCGGCCTCATCGTGAACACAAATGGTGTATCCGCTGTGTTCGTGGCGATCAGAGTCAACATACAGCACGCAAGACTGCTGTTCGATGGCGCGCTCAATAGAGCCGTAAGTGCTGATAAGCATCGCCTTGATGTCGTCATCACTGTAGCCTGCTTCTTCAATGACGGACTGCATCACATCTTCAGATATCATGGATAAAGAGAGATTCTTCACATACGTTTTCACTCTCTCGTCGCTCATCAGCCTGTCCATGATTTCGTACATGTATTCAATTTTTTCCGGCTGGCTAAATTTGATCATGTAAGCAAATAGCTGTGTTGCAGACACAGGAATGGTGCGCAATGCAAAGCGGCCGGTACGACCGGATAGGTTAGGTGAACCCAAACTTTCCGCAAGGTTAAGCGCGATGTCAATGACAGAGTAATATGTAGGGCCGTCATCATCTTGTGACACGATAGAGCGCGTCATATGCTGACTGCTTAACCAGACAGACAGGTCGCCGTAAGAAGCGTTGATGTTACTCTCATCAACCATGAATACACCGGCAGAAACCATGCGGGGTTGCATGTCAGCAGACAGGGCGATCTCATTTAGTGCTTTCCACGCCTCAGTGCATTGTGTTGTCAGCGCCTCGGTAAACGCTTCGTCGTCCAGCATGTCAGACATGACCGCTTCATCCTGCTCAGCGAGGTACGCCTCCCACCCTTCAGGGCCGGGTTTGTTTAGCAGTGCAGTGATCTCTTCGTTCTCACTGCATAAGTGCACATTTTGGGTGTACACGTGAACGCTGTCGAGGTTCTCACTGAAAGTGAACAGTTCTGCTTTTGTTGCCAGCCGTGATATACGGACAAGAAGAAACTGTTTTGCTTCATACGTATCGTAGGGGATGGTGATTGTCAGGGCGTCTTTATCGACAGCATCCATGACGTTAGGCTCTTCGTAATCGAAGCCATAAGTCGTCAGGGAACCCACATCGGCGCTGTCCTCAGGCTCACCCGGCTTTACTTTTAAAATACCAGTCGCACTGAGCAGGCTTGCTGCTGCTTCCATCATAGGAAGTGACGAAAAGGTGAGTTTACCCTGGATTGTCTGAATCATATTGTTGTCCTGTGTGAATGAGTGTTTTATTATGTCACAACATTGTTTTTTTACAACAAAAAAGTTTAATTTTTTGCGCCGCCCCCACGGATAACACGGAGTGCAGGTGTTGTTTTTTCTTTTACAGGGGCAACAAGAGGGGTGCCGAGAAAGGGGATAAACTGCTCACCCGATATGGCCAGGCCGTCATGTCCAATCCCTGTGATGTGCTCAATAAGAGAACTGGGAAAAGTGATGACCGTATTTTGATGCACGCCCTGTAGCGAAAACTGCGCCTCTGCCGGCCCGACTTTAAGATCGCTGAATGTCTTTTTCGACAAAGTCAGTTTCAGCCTGCCGCGAACCACAGCCCCCTGCGGGGCATAGAAAAGCGGGACAGGTTCACCTTTGTCGTAACTGACAGCCTGGACGGAAACGGATATTTTACTGATATCCGGTTCGTCAATAAGTGTATTGAGTACAGCGTTAATCATTGCAGCGCGAACACGCTCAGAACGTAATGAACGCATCATCTCTTCCTTATGCGGTTCGCTTTGTGCGACTAAAAACATTAATGCTGTTGACACCAAGAAGCGAGCAGAGTGTATCATAATGATTCATCGATACTCCCCACTCTGAAAACAAGGCCACAGCTTCTTCGAGAGAGTACTCTTTATACTCGGTATCGTTGTAAGTGTCCGGGGTGCACTCCATCATTTCTACGTGTGCGTACCAGCGATTTTCAGCGTCATCCCCATGTATATCAAACGTATCATCTTCGGTGGCAAGCATCGCGTGAGAAAAGGTGGTGTCCAGCTCTTCATCGTCATCACAGTTGCGCTCGATGCGAAATATAACACCGATACGTAAACCCGGGCTGGCTGAATGTTGCATTGAAAATTGCAGGAGGGCCATCGCCAGTGCGCCACACGCATCCTGTGTGAAAGTTTCAGGGCAATCAAAATGGCTATCAACCGAATCAATAGCATTATGAAGAAGCTGAAGGAAATGTGTGTTTTCTGTTTGCATAACGACTCCTGTTGTGATGTGTTAAGCATATCACAACAGGATATTTTTACAACAAAAAAGTTTATATCTGGGACTGAATTCGGGTAGGCAGGCGGATTTTTGTCAGCTTGTCAGCGAAGCCGATATTTAACCCTTTCAACATGCTGAAGAGACTGCCGGATACAACCGATGATGCGCCAATAAAGTTTGGCAGCAAGTTGGCTTTTCGCATGTAGACAGTTTGTGACAAACGAAGCTCATCGAGATCCCGGATGACGCCTTCGGGGATCCCCAGACGGGTAGATAACAGCATGTGTGGCGAAGTGCGGTAGCGACGCATATCGCTCAGAAAAAAAGCGTCAATTTGTGATGCTCTGATAGATTCATTATTGCCAATGGAAATCATGGTTTGTCCAACCAGAAGCGGTACCAGCGTATTATCTTCCGTGTCATTGTTGGTGGCGTTAAACGTGATCTCGGCGAGATAATAAGGATCATCAGTTGGTGAAATGCGCCCTTTCACCATTGCGTCACTGAAGCGGGTTTCGCTGATGCAGAACCCTAAATCTTCAGCGACTGCGCGCGTGTCAACAACGTCATCTTTTGTATGTTTTTGTAGCGTTTCTTGAATAAAAGTACCAAACGACATGGCGGATCCCTTTGCGGAGTCATGCCGTTATAATAATGATAAAAAAATAAACAGTCAACTTTTAAATTTTCGAGAAACGAAATATAACACCCTGTGTTTAAAGGTTATTTAAGTTTCTCTTCACACCACGCATCAGGCAGCAAGGTGATAGCGCAGCGCCTTGTCATCAAGACGTGTAAGTAAGGGGTTGACATAATACCCTTCACATTGCTCAAACCGGACGAGACAGGGCCTTACGTACTCCCAGAAAAGTTCGCACGTCATCCACCGGCGGTTGGCTGCTTGTGCCGCCGCGCCCGTTGTGGCGTAACCACCAAAAGGATCGACAACCAGTCCGTATTCAGGGCAAAGCCATTCGATAATGTCACTTACCATAGATTGCGGAAAAAGCGCACCATGACGGGGGAGATTGAGCTGATCAGCGTACTTAAGCACTTTGCGGTTATAAGAACAGTTCGTCGGATGGATTAATACATTTCCCGGTATGCTGCCACCATTGTCAGCAGAAAACCCGCCTTTTCTTGCGTTCGGTTGATAATCCGAATCTGCTCTGTCCCTGGTCTCACCGCCGTTTTCAATCATTCTCTTCATCTGTTCAGAGTAAGGGGTGAGTACTCTTCTGTTGTCAGCTAAATTACGAGATGGATCGGTGCAGAACCACAGCAAGGGTTCGTAGCGGCTCGTCAGATGGGTACGGGCATGCGTCACCTGGTAACCTTTGGGTGACTTGTCAGGGGCGTACCACGGGATCCTATCCATCAGGAAAAGGCCCAGTTCTTCAGAAAGGCGTATGGTGAGTTTTTCGAGGTAAAGCGAACGCTCGCCATGACGTTTTTTAAGAATACTGTCGTTGCTGATGTTAAGCACCAGATTGGCACCGGCAATCATTTTTCGGCGAATAGGGGACAGCACTTTTATAATGAAGTCAATGTGCTCATTTTCTTCATGATAGGTGCCATAGCTTCTTTTTATGCCAAGATACGGGGGAGAAGTAACGCAAAGGTGTACGTCATCATCAAGTACCTTATCAAATACGTTGACAGAGTTTCCCCAGATTGCCACACCTAAATCCGTGGAGCAGGCAACCATGTGCTTGTCGACATCGATTTGTGTCAACGTCTGCTTACCTTCACGGGTCAGTTTCCACTGTCCACGTCCAACACGCTGGATCATACCGGATGATTTTAAATCCTGCTGGACGAAACGTACTGTGCGGGTGTAAACGGAACGGATAGTACCATCCTTCCCGACAGGCTGGAGATGGTGGCCGGCATCAGGATCAATAGAAAGAGATTGCCCTACCTTTTGGTAAAGCTCATCATTAGTCAGAGAATCATGCTCAGCATAAGCGTCAAGAACGGCTTCTTTGAACATGTCGCGTTGTGTAGGCATGGTGTTCCCTTGGTTAAGCAATTACATTGAATTATCGCAAAAACAAAGTGCCATTACAACAAAAAAGTTTACTTTTTAACGTGTTGATTTTTAATCAGCACAATATTTCCCTTCTCATCGCGAGTATAAATAGAGAGGACGGCGTCACACAATGCCTTCTTGTGTTCCTCCACAATTTTTTTCGAGGTGCGCTTGCTGTTCAGTGTGTGTTGTGGTTGTGGTTTTATATTTGCCGCGTCAAGGCAATCCGCGATCGTTTTATCATCGCTTTGTGCCAGTGCGTTTTGAGAAAACGCAATGGACATGATGATTGCAGCCGGCATCAGAATGTGTTTCATAGGTGGACGTATCCTTTTTGTCATCATGTAACGTTTGACGCCGGCGTGGAAGAATGGTTCATGTTCAGACGTCTGCTCCCTTGTATTTGCCGGGGACGAGAGACCAGTCAACACCATCCTCCTTTGAGGTGCCCGACATGTGCTCAATGATCGCGGGGGACTGCTCGGATAAGTAAGCGAAGAACGCCTGGATGCCAGGATTATTCATGGAAGTGTCGTGATACTCGTTGAAATTGTCCCACACACCAAGTTTAAAAAGGTGCATCCGGATATTTGTCGTAAAACGAAAGCCGATGCTCTGAATATAGTTATGGTGAATGTCGTATTTATCTTCACCGAGTTTTTCATAAAAATGCTCATGCAGCCGGGATTCAAGAAGGAATTGCTTTTCTTCGTGAACCCAGTCAAACTCAGCATCCCGACCACGCGCCATCCCGTCCACATCATCTTTCCACCCTTCTGACAGCTCCTGGTTGAGCCTGGTTTGAATAGGGAGGTCGAAGTAGTGCCTGGTGCAGATATGCCCATCAAGCCATGTCCGCTTGGTTGGGGCGTTGCAGACCATGCACAGCGTTTCGGGTGGCAAGGCTTTACTGCTGAACATGCCGCAGTGTTTACAGGTGGCGCAACCATCCGTTCTGTGCATGCCATTAACTGTCCGCTCCCAATCATGACTCTTGCATGACAAATACCGGCTGTATTTTTCAAAGGCGATTTTTTCAGCTTCCGGAATGGTGGTGGATGCACCGCGAATGAAGGTACCTATCCCGCGCACTGTTGGGTAGGCTTCAAAGAACGCTTTGCCGCTGGGTATGCTGGTTCCACCGGCGCTCACGCGTATATTTTCAGGCCAGTCAAACTGAGCGACATACGCGCCATTGAAAGTGGTGTTTATCAGGTAAAACGGTTTTGCGTTGTCCGCAGGAATGACATTGCGCGTTTCCAGCTCGCAGTGTTTGCAGCGGCCTGTGCCGTCACGGTACGGCGTTCCGAATCCATCCGTCATTGTAATGTATGCGTGCTCACAGGAAAGCTGTTTAATTTGCGCCTTTATGACCTGTTTGAACGTGTCAAACATGTTGTCAAAGGCTCCCTTTCGGCGAATGTGCGTATCCTTATCTTTTTCAGAAGGGTGAGGGAAGATCAGCGTTGCACTAAGAAAGTGTTCTCCGTCTTTTTCCTTTCTGTCCACCGGGGCGATGTAAAGCTTAAGCGTACCGGTTGCATCGGGATAAAACGCCGTCAGGGTTGACTCAATGTTCCCAAGGTAATCTTCGCTTTTGAAAGTTTTACTTCCAATTCCGTACTCCACATTCAACATTTTACCTTCCTTAGTGAAACATCCGCGTATCCGGATAAATGCGACAAAGGTTTTGTCGTGCCTGTATGTTAACAGAAAAGCGCAACACACAAAAGAGTTTGCACTAACTCCGTGTGTTGCGCCTGTTGTTAACGTCTGGTATTCCCGTCGTCCGGGAATGCAGTTTTTACTTTTCCGGCATATCCAGTTTGATACTGTCAGGGTCAACGCCCAGAGAGTGGGCCAGTTCAGTAAAGCCGCCAATGTGTTTGTCACCTAAAAATATTTGAGGGACAGTTTTGGGGCGAACGCCGCCAAGCCTGGCAACAAGTTCGCCAACGGCCTTCTCGTAATCATCCGCTTCATCAAGCTTGATTTCTTCATACTCAAGCTCTTCCTGAAGGAGAAGGATTACGGCGCGCCGGCAGAACGGACAGTCGTTTTTACTGTAAACGGTGTATTTAGACATGATACATCCTTGTAGTGTGGAAAAATGGCCGCGTTTGCGGCCGCTCACAATGATAATATCACAGATTGATTCAGTGTGTGTTGGATAGCAGCCGTGCTTCAGGATCGCCATGGTTAAGCATCGGTGGTTCACACGTCAACAATGCGCTGTTATGGCGTTTGTGGCGCGCCACTGCCCCGGTGATATTGCAAAGTGAGATCTGCGCACGGGCATGTTTGCGACTATCCGGGTCAAGGCTGGCCAGGTAGATGGGCATAACCTTGTCACATACGTCGACAAGGTACCGGTTGATGCGGGAGATAAGCCTTGGGGTATCTTCTTTGCCCACAAAGTGGCAGGCGTGCTGTTGAAGCGAGTCCATGATGAGGGAAAATGCTTCAGGCGCACTGGCGCAAGGGTCTGGTGATGGCGAGTAATATACCGGATAATCCTGTATGACTTTTCCCGGAATGGACGCACAGGGTTTACCGGGCTCTGAATCTTGCAGCCAGCCGGCGAAAAGCGTATCAAGATAACGCCCCAGAAGATCCCCGAGGTACTTAAACCCATCCGCGCGGTCATCACCGGAAGGCGGTGTGCCGTAAAAAGCGAGAAGCAGTCTTTTACCTTCTTTGGAAAGTGAGAAGTGTGCGCGTTTTAATGCTTCAATGTGTTCTCCGGACAGTTTATGCAGCGCCCCCGTCATTGCCTGATTGATCGTATCCGGTATTAAGCCTGAAAGTCGGCGCAGAGCGCGTAATTGTGGGGTGTAAAAATTGCTGACCATAAAGTTTTGCCCCCGGGTATGCGGAGCAGGAATGTAGCACGATGAGGCGGTAATAATGACGGGGGTGTCGCGTCCGTTATGCCTGATGACGGCGCGATAATTCATGTAATCATCATGCATCATGAAAAGAGAGTGCCATTTACCTTCAAGACGGTCGTCGCTGGGAAAAAGTTCGCAATCCGCAATAGGGAGTAGCTCGCGGTGGTTCACGTCATGAAGGTGTGGGGCTTCAATGGTGACTGTTTTTTTTGTTCTGCCGTAAATGTTGAATACGGCATCAGTTGCTGTAAATGTGTAGTGAAGCATACCTGTTTCATCCGTTGCCTCCCTGCACACTTTCCGTGTCATTGACTCAAATTGTTATCTCAAGAGCAAGACAGTATGCGTGTTTTTTTGTTAAAAGCAAGTGATTTGAAAATTGAAAGCATGGCGCGTCACGACGCCATGCAGATCTCCTTCAGGCTTCTTATCCCTTTACTTTCGATTTGGCGAATGCGTTCAGATGACACCTGATACTTGTCGGCAAGTTCACCAAGTGTGGTCTTGTTTTCGCTCAAGTAACGGGAGGTGATGATATCCTGGCTTCTTTCGTCAAGCGTGTCCAGAGCGGACAGGAAAACACTTTTCTGATGTTCTTCCTCTTCGGCGTCAATATTGAGGGTGATGCTATTGTTGTCACATTCAAGCAAGTCGACAAAGGTGGTATTCTCTCTGTCATCGTTTTGTACCGGCGCATCAAGAGAAGCGATATTTTTTTGCATGCGGAGCTCCATCGTGCGGACTTCATAGAGAGGAACGTTAAGTTCATCTGCAATGAGTTGCGCTTCATTCTCCGTCATGGATAACCCCTGATCCTTGCGCATTTTGCGAAGGTTGAAAAACAGCTTTCTTTGCGCTTTCGTGGTGGCTATTTTTACGGAGCGAAAGTTCTTAATGATGAACTCATGTATTTCTGATTTTATCCAGTGAACCGAATAGGTGGAAAGGCGGAATCCGGTACGGTAATCATACCCTTTTATGGCTTTCATCAAACCGATGTTGCCTTCCTGGATTAAGTCCTGAATTTGCATGCCGTAATTGCGGTATTGAAAAGCAATGTTGGCAACAAAACGCAAATGCGAAAGAATGAGTGATTGAACCGCTTCGATATCATTATCATGCTCGACACGTTTTGCCAGTTCAACTTCCTCTTCTGCACTTAATCTTGGTTGATTGTTCACATATTGAAGGTAGCTTTCTAACGAATTTGCGTAAAGTGAAGATGTTGCCATGGCGAGAGTCATGCAGTGTCCTTTTGTAGTTTTATATCTCGTGTGAAGAGAAAGCAGTATCCCACAAAAGTTCAAAAAAATCCACAATGTACAACAAAAAAGTTAATTTTTATTTGGAGTTACGTGCGTTTCTTCTTCAATGCTGTGAATGGTTACGAAAGGATGATGCGATTTGATCTTACCCACGAGCGGTTCACCTTTATTGTCTACGGGCGTCAGTAGTGTGACATCTTCTTCAAAGGTATCAAACAGGGCGTGGTGATCGGTTTTGCTTGCCAGTGGAACGCCGGATATGGAGGCTGTCGCGCGGACTATAAAGCGAATGAATACTTCGCCATCCCGGGGGCTGATTACCTTGCTGCTTTGTTCCCAGTGGAATTCTTCCAAATCAAACACTCTCATTGAAGTATCAAGAGAGGTAAAGACGCCCATCTTACTGACTATGTCACGGTAAAGAACCGTAAGGATGACATCCTCTGACGCGTGTTGGTAACGTGCCGGAATAGGCCATTCAAATTCAGAACATAGCGTAACGCAAGTCGTGTATAGCATGGAGCGTCCTTGTAGAGTGTTCATATTGATAGTAACACACAAAAAAACAGGAAATACAAAATTATTGCAAATGCTACCAGGATGGTAGTGCAGAAAGCTGCTGGATCGTCGTCAGAAAGTGTGCGGCCTTTAACGCATCATTAGCAGGCGGATCCCCTTTCCATTCCATGGTGAATTGTAAGGTCTGTTCCGGTTCGCTGATGCGGTGAAATCCATAGCCATAAGCGTATTTGTCAATGCCGGCACGCAACAGCGGAAGAGGGCTACCGCTTATTGTAATGAGGTATGCGCCATCATTGCCACGCTCAGGTGCTGAAAGCGTAATGGTTCTGCCCTTCAACTCGGCCTGCCAGCCTTTAACCGGATTGTCGGGCATAGATGTAAACGCTTTAAGCAGCGTATTGCCGGGAGCAAAGCTGAGTAGGTCAGCGGCAGTCTGGGCAAGCGTGGCGGCGCGTACATTCGGTGATACTGAGCGATTCGTCGTCAATGACATGATAATTCATCCCTGATGTTGTCTGTTCCAGATTGTCTCACAGACAAGTTGGAACGGCAAGTTAAGCCTGAAACGTCTTATCTTTCGTGTTAACAATAAATGTCGCATCAATCTCTCGTTCAGGATCGACCGGCTCCCCGGCGCGCAAACATCCAAGCAGTGTCCCTTTTAACTCTTTCCCTGCGGGGATGAGCGACGGAGAGTCGTCAATCCAGATGTCAACATGACGACCTTCAGCGTCCATAAAAGCGGCTTTTTGTTTCCCCTCCGTCGCGACATAAGGGATGCCGGCGAGGTTTGCGAATTCCTCAATTTCGGGATTACTCGGGTCGTTCTTATGACGAATGGTGACAATGGTAACGGGGTGTCCGTTTTTTTGCATTATTTCAATGATTGCCAGCCACATAGCCGGATTGACGGTGATGGTGTCATCAAAGTCAATTCCGATATGGGCAGGTGGAGTGTTAACCTTCATAAACAATCCTGATTTTGTCTTGCAACAGGCAAAGGATAATACTGAGATCCTGGTTGCTCGCGGTATCAACATAATCAAGCAGCTCGCTTTCCGCCTGATCTTTGTTGTTATAACTGATGTACAGCTCTTTGCATACAGCTTTAAACCGCGCTTCATCGAACGTGCTCATGATCGCTGTTTTTGTTTCTTCGACCATTTCATTACGGTCTGGAGAGGTCAAATCACCCTCTGTATCACTGGGGTTCCAGTAGCGCGACGAATAATTGTCGTAGCTCAAAGAAATACCTCGCGATGCAGCCCGTTTGATCATCGCTTTGGCGGCGTAAATGGCTTCGATCGGATTATGATAGTCATTATCGTCGACAGCATCGAACTCATCCCTTTCGTAAGAGACAACATGGGACAGTTCAATGACTGTCAGGGCGGCACGTTTGTTTACGTAGGCCAGAAAATAAATGTACGAATCTTTATCGTCGCTGTTTTGCTGGAACATGAGTCCCCCCTTATTAATCTGTGTTTTGTTCTTCTTCAGGCGTTCTGAACACGTACTCGATTGCAGATTGAACAAAGTAATAAACCCGCTCTCCGTGCAATACACCGCGATAATAAGTCACATGATGATCGCTCGCCATGTGTAGCCCCATGGAAGGGTGAGCGACATAGCCGAGACCTTCCTCAATGTCACCTAATGACATTTTATCAACATGCTTGAGAAAGGTTTTTCGCGTAATTTCGACGCCGCTGTCAATCATGTCACAGAGGCCGCCTTCAGCATTCACGTCACTTTGTGGCCAGTTGACGCAGTTGTTGTAAAAAGTCATGCCTGTGTTTGATTTTTTCATCATAAATTCGGTAAGGATACCGCGACTCAATTCTTTGAATGAGTCGTCGGAGAAATTGCCGCTCCATAGTTAAAATTATAGCCATCGCTGCGGTGGATTACCCGACAATGTTTGTGGGAAATACCTTGCACAGCCCCGTTTTCAGTTTGCACATTAAAGAAACCGTTTTTGCGAACAGCGACCCGTCCAACATGCACACCTTGTTTTTTGCCAGTGGAGACACTGGCAATGACCAGATCGCCTGTTTTGAATCCGTGGACGACAGAATGTATCTTGGCAGAGGTGCGTGGAAAACCGTATCTATCAACACGACACATCTGTCGTGAGCCATGGCCTTTTGCTGAAGCAACAAGGATATGTTTACATTCCAGCGATACCGCGCTACCGTTTTTACCGACACACGCCGCATCGACCCAATGGTCTTTGGGGTATTGCTGTTCAGTTCGGTTCTTCTTGGTTAATCCGCCTGGCCAGAACTGCGTTTTTGGAATAATGGATTTGATTCGATTACCGATGGCGTAGCGAGTCGCATTCACCGCAGCCGCATCTTTCAAAGAGGGGCGGTAACCAGCCATGATCCGTTCCATGTTTTTAAACCGCATCAGATTGATTTTGTCGCCGCGCTGTTGACACAATGCAGCCCATGCGTTCGGATGAAGTTTTCCTTTATCCTCGTTACACTCTCTGCAACTGATGACATGGTTAGCCAGTCGATTTGAGCCGCCCAATACTTTGGGAATGACATGCTCTTTTTCAAGAACAGGATCTTTCGTCATCCCATGACAATACGCACAGGTATGTTGATGGCGGTATAAAAGATATTCCCGTAACTCCCAGCCAAACAGTGAGCCTTGTTGGTAGTCCTTTCCGGCGATATCAGGGTTGTCGATGATCTGGGTGTCGAAGCGCACTGTTTCTACGTTGACTGACGTCACAGGAACTAACCTGCTTAAACGATTTGTCCATGTTTCCACATTGTGCACCCGTGACATTAAGGAAGGTGACAACCATCCTGCTGGACGGGTTCGGTTTAAAAAACGCGGCTGACGATAGCGCGTCTTTCGGTGTCGTCGTGAGCGACGGATAGCGCGACGGCTTTTCAGTGCACCTCTGATTTGCTGACCACGATGATTGATATGTTGCCCATAGATGGCAGTGTAACCACGTTGGAATAACGAAACCAACGCAATGCCTGTGGTTTTACTTCCCGGATCGACATTCAGTGAAACAGGCTGTGTCTCACCGTCTTGTCTTTCTTTAAGGATGATGGTGAACGGATAACGACGAAACACCGCTGCTTTGCTGTCACGCAGGAGCTGACGTGCTCGCGCAGGACGACAAGGCATCAAAGGTTGCTTCTGATTGTCGAGTACCAAGACTCTCACGTTATCCAATCTCCAAAATTAATGTCTGTTACCAGACGAATCTCCACCGAAGTGGGTAATGTTTGCCTCGACCCTGTTATTCGGAGGTTTGTAGAGAAAACGACACTGGCTTAACCCATTACACCTGTTTAATCGTTTTCCGCAGAGCGTGGAACTGACAAGTCATCCCACGGTGCCTATCTATTCTCCGATAACGGCTCCATCAGTTACCCGATGGGGTCTGGTCAACTCAAGCTTCCATGCCCCGACTTAATTCGCTTTGCGAATGAGTCGTGGGTCGTTGACTATAGAACCTGTGCTTTTGTGAATAATTAAATTGTACCACCTGAGCCAATTATTACAACAAAAAAGTTTTACATTTTCAGCTTGGAAAAGCATTTTATTTGATCATAAATAAGACAGGCATAAAAACTGTGATAGAATGTGAGAATTAGGAAATAACGTTAACAAGGATTGTTTATGTTTGTCATTTCGCTTCTTTTGATTGCCGGCCTGGTTGGTTTTTTCACGTATCGCCAGCGTCAGTACAAAGCGCTCATGGAAAAGGTCGGGCCTTCGGCGCGGTTGCTTTCTGAACGTTCAGTATCAGCCCTGGGGGCATATGAGCATTATTTTGATTGCAACCAACCGGAAGATATCGCCTCTGAACTTTTGCAGCACGGTTTTATCGGCAAGAACGGCGACAGGTTTTCGATCACTCAATCCGGCAAAGCAGCGGGTGAGTACCTCAACGTATTTAAAGATCCATCCATGGTGTTCCCGATAAGGTCAGTGTGATGAAAAAGTTGTGCGCAGCTGTATTGTTACTTACCACGATGTCATACCAAGCTTATGCTGAGCCTCATTATGACATTACACAAGGCGTTATTTTTCAATACGACCCTGATGTTGGCGTATTAAATGGTGTCGATGGGGAAAAGGGGCAAAAGCTGGGTGATGTGACTGCGTTTGACATCACCAACTCGACCATATCTTTCTGGGTAAACCTGACAGCTCCATCAACCGGATGGGCGTCCATTTTTCGTATCGGAAATTCAGATCAGGAGCGTTATCCCGGTGTATGGCTATATCCTGATTCGTCAGCAATCCACTACCGGGTCGGGACTGACAGTTCATGGAACGCGCCGGTAGATAATGCAAGCGACATCCCTCTTAACACCTGGACACAAATTGCTGTCGTGTTTGATGATGGAATAGGTGAGCTGTACTATAACAACACGAAAGTCTACACGACATCGCAATACACGTTTGACCATTTGCAAACAGAAGTGGGCAACACAACCTGGTCAGTTTACGGCAGTGATCCGTGGTTTACCGGATTTCAGGGAAAAATCGATGACGTCAAGGTGTATGACAGGGCGCTTACTCAGGAAGAGTTGGCGCTGTCTTATAATAGCGCCGGCGCGTTCGCTGTACCCGTATTTTCAGGCTTTTTATCACTCATCATGCTCCCTTTTTTGCGCAGAAAGAAAGCGTAGTTACGCGCACAGAACGCGTTATTTTTCTTTGCTTTCGTGAAGGCGCGTCATAACGGTGACTGTATGGGAAACGTCGTTTCCGCCCGCACCACACGCTCTCAGGTTGCGTTTCATCGCATCAATATTATCTTTCCCCACGGTATCTTCAAGCGCGAGGATCGCATCGATCAAGTCATCGCGCTCATGAAACCTGCCTTTGGAGTAATACAGTGTCTCGATGATCCCGCGGGCTTTGGCAGCCCGTACGGCCTTCTTAAAATCAGGAGAGTCCGGATCGAATATGGGAAAAGGCGGCTTTCTGAATTTTGACACCTCCAGCGCAGGCTCGCCACTGTCATCTTCAAGATAGGCGGTGTATGCCCCCTTCCTGACCGTACATGTGCGCCAGGATTTTCCGTTACGGGAGGGGGTGACGACGATATCGCCGTCTGTCAGTTTGTCGAAGGCGTCGTAAACCATTATTGCTCCCACGCAAATTCAGCACACCAGTCAGACTGGTTATTACAAAACGTGAAGTAGTGTTTAATTACAACACCCCCCATTCCCTGTGCGGGCAGGTGATCGACAAGATAACTAACAGGATCTTCTGCATCACCATCAATGCTGAACGCATCACCACTTTCAGCGAGAGTGTTAAGCATATCATCGGCATCCACAGCGCCGCTCTCTAAACGGTTGCGGATATACTCAAGCATTTTGGCCTCAGCGTCATCGCGGGAAGCGAATTCCTGTGTGATTTCAGCGTCATCTTTTTCAATCCCCTCGTCAGTGGGGTAGTCGCACCAGATAATTGTGATATCCATGGTTTATTCCTGTGTTTTAACGTAGGACAATATTAACTTTTTTGTTGTAAAAAGTCAATGTTATTATCTGTTCCATCCCAGAATTGATAACCCGGCAGCGTGTTTACCATGTGAATACGCAAATACCGGTATATTTCCTTGAATCCATGCCCGTGGGGAGGCTTTAACAACTCTCTTCCGAACCCGCCAGGGTTGAACCGTTTACTGTTTCTCACTTTCGGTTTAAAACGAAAGTAATACTGAATGGCATGTGCCATTTCGTGGGCCAGAAGCGCCCAGCAGAAAACTTTAAAGCTCCGCTCTAATATTCTTATACAAACCTGATCATTCAGGTTTGACGATAATTTCTGCATTCAACGAAACTGGTTGCACAGCCCGCTAAGCGGGCTGTGCAGGGCCGTTTTCTTCCGCAGCGTAAATTCCGGCAGAGCTTGCCGTAGTAAAGTTTTCAATGTTAATGCTTGCGTTTTCATCGCGATCTATGCTGCTACCGCAGCCTCCGCAGTGGAAGGTCCGGTCTGACAGGGTTAAGGACGGGTGTTTCCACCCGCACCCTGAACACAACTTGCTGGACGGGAACCACCGGTCAATCACTTCCAGCATCCGTTCGTACCACTCCGCTTTGTAGGTCAGTTGCCGCCGGGCTTCGTAGAAGCCAACGTCGGCAACGGCCCGGGCCAGCTTACGGTTGGCCATCATGCCGCGCACGTTAAGATCTTCAATGTTGATTTTCCTGAAGTGCTTAACCAGGTAGCTGGTCAGCTGGTGGAGCGTGTTTTTGCGGATATTGGCGATACGCCGGTGAAGCCGGGCAATACGCATGTTCAGCGTTTTGTATTGGCCTGAGCCTTTCACTTTTTTTGCCAGTTTACGTTGCATCCTGGCCAGACGACGGAGCGCCGTTTTGAGCGGTGCCGGGTTCTCCCACACCGTTTTTTGACCACGACTCAACGTGGCCAGTTGCTTGATCCCGAAGTCCACGCCAACGACTGCTTGGTTATCGCGCCGCAGGAATGACATCTCGACATCAAGTTGAAAAGAAACCATCCATTTATCGGCTTCGCGCCGGATGGTCATACTGGTAATTTTGCCGCCGTACTTCAGCGGCTCAGCCATTTTTATCCAACCCAGATTCGGAACCTTGACCCGGTTACCCCGGACAGAAACATGATCGCCACCAACATAAAAACTGTCGATACAACGCCCTTTCTTTTTGAACTTGGGGCGTCCGGCCGGCTTGCCGTTGACGATTACCTTGTTGAAAAAGCGCTCCCACGCTTTATTCAGATGGATAAACGGCTGCTGGCAGGCGTATTTGGTGACCTCGTAAACCCACGGGAACTGCGCTTTTTTGATGGCGTTAAACTGTTTCTTGAGCGCCATACCATTAGGTTTTTTATCGCGTTCCCCGGCTTTAAACTCCCGGTACTGCTTTTCCCACTCTGCCAAGCCCCAGTTGAACGCAAAACGCGCCACGCCACACGCTTTCATCAAGTGTGTGCGCTCTTTGTTGTTGGGCCTCAGGGCGGTTTGGAATGCAAGGTTCATCCAATAAATATGCCTGAAAATTACAACAAAATCAATCCATGATCAGGTTTGATCGTGTAATTTCCAACAAGCGATTACCCCTGACAGTCCGCGCGCCGGCCGCCCGATCACGCGGACGGAGATGTTAGCTGGCATGTTTTTTACCGGCAAGTAAGAATGTTAGGAACCGGCGGGCCCGCTCTTCAAACTTTTCCTGAGAGTCGTTATTACTGAGGATGACGTCTGCATGCTTGAAGACATCGAGCGACATCGACTTCGGGGATTCCAAAGGAAGGCGTTTTGATGCGTCGATCCCGATGAAGAGATCTACCTTTCCGGAGGCACGTAAAGGCTTGTATTCATCAATATGACGCAAACCCTCGGCAGCATCATTGTGAGCCAGGATGTCTTCAATGAGTTGACACGGGTTCGGGGTGTTGTACTCGCGGAGTCCTTCGTACCATTCAGGGCGAAAGCGATCCCGGTCGGCGTAACACTCGGCGGGAGTGCTGTAAGCCACTTTATCCTTCAACCGTTCAAGCATGAAGGGCGTAGCAAACTGGGATGTGCCCATACAGGTAAGTCCGAACTCACGAAGAATATTTGCAAAGGTGCCTTTGCCATGATTTTTATGACCGATGATGACTATTTTCATGACGCTCTCCTATGCAGCGATGTTGATTTTGTGATCCGGTGTGCATTTAATAATGATGTCAGCAATCGTTTCAATACTGGCGTCATCAGGCAATGCAGTGAAACCAAAGTTGAGACCGGCTTTTTCTCCCACAGTCCCGTTGCTGTAACGTTTGGTGTATTGCGAAAAATCCATAACGGAGAGCACGGTGCCGCGGCCTTCGTCGCGACTCAGATTTTCAGGGATGAGATTAAAGTCGATCATGAAGTTTTTATCGTTGAACTCCGCTTCTTCCGCCGTGTTAAACAGTCTGACGTGCAAACGCGCCCGAGTACCAAACGGCCCTTCAACACGTATACCTTTTAAACCCAAGTGTCCGGCGATCGCTTCAATAACAGGTTTGGCAATCATGTCGCGCCAGTGAGGTTCTTCCGGGATGTTTTGCTGCTTACAATAATCAGAAAAAGCGCTTTGCGCCTCTGCTCGCGCAGAGTGGTTGTAGTAACTGAAACTGTCGATTTTGAGTTCTTCTTTTTTTGCGTTAACCAGAGCGTTGGCGCTTGACCATAAAGCTTGTTTTTCAGCGATAATACTCATTATCTTCTCCTGTGTTTTGATGTTGATATCATCTCATAAACACACATAAAGTACAACGAAAAAGTTAAATCAAAAACATTTTTGTTTGAAAGTTTTCCTGTGGTATGTTTTTTGCTGAAGATGAGTAATGATGCAATTACCAAGAAAAAAACATGTTTAAGAAAATGGTGGCTGCGGCATTTGTTTTATTGGCAAGTTCCGGCGCGCAAGCTGAAATGATGTATACCGACTGGCAAACGGAAGGCGATAAGCAAGCATACCTTGACTACGATACGGGTATCGAATGGATACGGTTATCGCAGACAGAAAACATGTCTATTAATGAAGTGCTGAGCGAACTGGGTGAAGGCGGCCAGTTTGAAGGCTGGCGATTACCTACTGAGTCTGAAGTGGATGCTTTTTTTGGTAAGTTTTATACCTGGGTAGGAACTGATGGCCAGGCGCGTGGAAACATTCAATATAACAGTACGGCCACTGACGCTTACTGGAACGATGCCAAACAGTTTATTAACCCAATGGGGTATACGCACTACACAATATCCGGATACAACTATTACGCATACTCTTACGGACTTCACATGATGGATGATGGTGGTGTGGGACTGACAGGTGTACGCCACATGAACCTTGATCACAATCCGCGACGCTATTACTTTGATATTTATGATCAGTATGTTGCACCGGTTTATGATGAAGACTACTCAAACACGCATGCCGGCGTTTACCTGGTATCAGATGGTGGTGTAACGTTGTCGTCGATTAACAACCCGGCGCTTAACATTAATAACGCCAACGCCCCTATCAATCAGGTGCCAGTGACCTTTTTACTGAGTGGTGCAGGACTGTTGATGCTGATGCGCCGAAGGAAAGCCTGAACTGGTGTTCTGTAAGAAAAAATGAAACCCCGCAACAGCGGGGTTTTTTGTGTCGCAAAATTTTACGCAATGATGGAGGCTACATTCTCGACTATACGTCTCTCCGTGTCACGCAATGGATCAAGCGGATTCCGGATGTCAGAGTCACCCAGAGGGAAGTGTTTGCGCAATAGTTCAGAGAAGGCTTCTGTCACCTCATCAAAAAGGTAGTTACCCTGTTCATCAGGCTCGCCGTTTAACATGTCCTCAGGATCATCTCCATCAAGCTCTACATTCAGGAACTCTTCATCAAAACCGATATATTCACTGGTCTTTACGTCCCATTTTAACCGGATGCGATGATCTCCAAATACAAAGGCCACTGAAACAAAGTAGTTTTCCAGCCCTGAATGGGATGCTGAAGGGGTTTCGAGGCCCGACACGCTATAATGGAACGACGTCACGTTTGCTTTAAGCTCGTCACGATAATAAGCGAAAAGCGGGGCAGTGCTGTCTGTCGGATTAATTCCGTCACCACGGCAAGGTGAGGCGTCCCCTGCCTTGTCTGTGAACATGTTTATCAGTGCCTGCAAGACAATGTCGCGCGAGCTGTTGTAATTTCGCACATCGCCAATAAAGCTTACCGCTTCTTTTATGGACAGTTCAGCACGAAGTAGTACGTCGGCTGGAATGAAACCCGCACAGGGACTTTCTTCTTTGCCGGACTTGTGCATGAGTGTAGCGTAGTTTTCACCGGTAAGCACGGTGGCCAGGCTCTCCTGAGCGCGTTTTCTGTCCATAGGTTCATCATTAAGCGGAAGCGCGTTGATGTCTTCGCAGAGCTTGTTTAAGCGCGCAGCTTCTTCCTGATTAGCCTTATAGCTCAGCACCTTTATTGCGTGAGATACACGATCGCGTGCGGTAAAAAGGCTCATATTTTCGCGCAGTCTGGTTAAGGCGGCGGCGATGAATGAAGGGGTGAATGTCATGTTGACTGTCTACGTTAACCGGTTCGATATTACAGGCCGTCCCTCCCTTGCGTCTGCAATGCTGAACCGCTGAAACAGTGATAAAACATAAACAGGTGAATGCAAATATATCGCTAATATGGGCCGTACCCGTAAGGGCGGAGGGGGCAGTCGCTATTAGCGGCGACAAGAGAGAGCTTATCGCCTAACTGAAAGAGAGTCAACTAAAATGTTGTAATTATTCGCAGGATTCCGGATCAACAACGGTTGAAATGGGGAATTCGGTATTGCACTTTTTACATTTGCATTTGAGATGATGCACCTCTTCCGGCGTCACCTCAGAGGTATCACCACAGAGCGGGCATTCAGCAACGGCATTGAATTCACAAAGGGTGACAGGAGGGATTTTGGAAAAAGGCATAATGGTTGCACTCCTTTGATAACAGAAAAACCGCCTGGGTTGTCGCGCCAGGCGGTTTTGTGTTTACGTTTGCCCATCTTGGCGTCTTTGCGCTTATCGGCGTGCGTAGCAGCGTGATTAAACGCAATTCCGTGCAGATGGACAAAGTTACGAGGGGCATTGTCGGGACGCTTTCCCTTTTTTGCAGCCATGTACATTCTCCATTGCTCAGGTAAAAGATGCAGTAAGCCTTACCGGATTTATACGGAAAACCGTAAAAACGAAGGCTTATCTGTCACTGTGCATAGGTCATGCCATCAGCACAGTACCTGTAGTATACCAGAGTAAAATGTAATCACAACAAAAAGGCGTTCAATAGGGGTTGACTCTGGCGTGGCGACGGAAAGCCATCAATCCACCTATCGCGCGGTCAATATCGACATTTTCATCTTCACGAACCAGTGCATTAAATGCGTCAAGATCCGTGATGGATTGCGATTTGCTGTCGATATAACGCAGCGTACGTTGCGCAGTTTCTTCGAGGTAATCATTTACCTGTTCTGCCAGTGTTTCCCACTCGTTGTGCGCAAATGTCAACAGTGGATTGGTGTGAACAATCATCATGTTGTGCTGGTTAACGGTGATTTCTATCGCTTCGGCGAGGATCTTTTCATGCATGTCCGTAAGGGCGTCCATTTCTTTGATGAAGAGAGAACTCAACGTAAGAAATAGCGCCTGCGTCTGTGCCGGACTTTCCTTTAAGTTTCCGATAAGCATGTCATCAGAGGTGTCCACATCAAGCACGTTCGTCAAATGTACTATTTTTTTTGATGTCAACGCCGGCGGCTCTTCTTTACAGGTAAAGAGCGTGATTTGTTTGATCAGACAATATGCACTGTTATGCATCGCCTTTTGCAGCATGTGCATTCTTCCGTACCGTAAAATCGCCGGGAGTAATGTTTTAGCGATATCGGGTGAAAAGGCTTGGATGAGCGCATCAAAAGCCTTTCCTTTAGCATGAAGGTAAAGCCCTTCTCGATGTCCGATTTTTAATTTCAGCCGTCTGTCTAACAAGTTACCGTCAGCTTCACTAAGGAGTGTAGGGGTGCTTCTTAATGTAACGATACTCATACGTCGTCACCTTCTTCATTTAATAAAAACAATGTGTGGTAAAAATCGCCATACAGTAATTTTCCCTGTCCGGGAGTAAGCGCATTTATTTCTTCTGCCTCAGACGGAGACCAGCCGCTTTCTTCCGTCATTGTTTCTGAGAACCAGATTTGTGCATCCAACGCCTCAGTGTCTACACCGCGAGTGATATTTTCACATATTTCATCAAGGTATGGCGTTTCCGGCAGAACAATAAAGGCTTTTCTTCCTGCCAATACGGGAGACAGAACGTGAAGTATCAGCGTTTTTATTGTATCCACGCGTTCACGATCAGTAGCATGAGTAAACAGCCCTGTCCACGCGTTGCTATTAAGGCCGTCAGTATCAATGCCAAGCAATCGTTCGGCCGATGATGAAATCCAGTTGATGAGGATATCGTTGTTTCGCCAATATTTATCATCATGGTATGTCACGCTGTGATAGTCGCTTTCGTTATCATCAAAATACTGATACATGCATACGATAAAGAGCAAGTTGGTGAGTGCTGTGCTCAGTGTGCCTTCGTCTATGATCGTGTCATCTGACTTGCCTGAAAAAAGGAAGAGCTTGGCGTTATCAATGACAGGGTGTGCAATGAAAGTGTCATCTGTCTGCTCAAGCCATGATGCGTCAAGCGCAATAGAGATGCCTGTCTGTGCGTCGACAAAACTGGACATTTGAACGTCGTTGCCGCTGATGACATCAGTATGGATAATGCTTTGCTCGCAAGGCATAGCTATCGAAGAAAACGGGGCGTATTTATTCATGGGTGTCTCCTGTATGTGAAATGTGATTATCACATACAGGAGTCTACATTACAACAAAAAAGTTAATTTTTTAGGCTGTCAAAATCATAACTGTAGATTAAGCCGGCACGTCCGATAGTGCGCCTAATGGATTCATCGGTATGCCTGTCGAGCGCTTTTTCCTGCCCTATCAGTATCGCTACATTTTTTTCGCTGGGATCATCAAGCACAGCTTGTGCGTAAGGCTTTAGTGGGCCTGTGACCGCGCGGAGGACTTCCCCGGCTTTCTTTTTGACCGCTTTCATCCCTGCAATGTTTTCATCCGAAATAGTGTCTGTGGACATGTTTTCTTTGACTTTGTCAATCATGTAAATATGGTGTCCACGTTTCATCAATTCAGGATGTCCGTAAAACATGGCTTCCATTCTGATCTTTTCAAACAAAAGAGATATCGCCCCCCCTTTTGCAGAATGGTGGTGCCCTATGGCAATAGACGGCTGGTTCATTGGTGTGAAATCACCATTAAGTTCTGACAAAGCGAGTCTTATTGTTATTTTCTCTCCGGGATAAACCGACGTTTGAAGTTCACGCTTAATGCTTCGGTGATACCACGCTTCATCAGAGTTCAGATTGAAATTTGAAGATACGTAAGCAGGGTTTAGCTTCATGGTGACCTCAAAATATACGCTGTCCGTCCAGCTCTGGTTGCCAGTGTTGGTCGCATCAAAGTCTATACAGACAAGATCTTCCTGATAGCAGCGCATGACAACGCGTATGTTTTCAATGCGGAAGTTACTGTTTGACACGTCAGCTATGCCTGAAGGTAATGCGTTGTCGCCAAGAAGCTTTTTAATTGTGGTGAAATTTTCACTTTTTCTTTTAAGAATTTCCATTCCACTGTCCTTCCAGTGTATCTGCCAGCCCGAACTGGGGAGATGGAGAGCAAGCTCCTGGTAGTCAAAGTTTTTTATTGTTTCATTTTCATACATCAGGGTATTTTGTTCTTCATCCTGTCTGTCTCCGTTAATGAGAGCAGCAATCGTCACCCCGATTGTCCCAAATACTAAAATGATAGACCATGTTAATGCTTTAGTGGTGTTGGATGTCATATTAATGGGCCTTTTGTTCGGTTTCAGGTGTGGAGTTGAGTAAGTGTGAGATGCACACGCACCCGGTAATGCCCTTTACTTTTACGACGACTTCGCCGTGTCCGAGAGTCCATGCTTCAGAGCGGGTTTCCGTCATAATAGCCCCTATTGTCTCATCTATAATAGGGAGGTATACAACGCGGGTGCCTATGGTAAATTTCTCATTAAATTCTGCGGCTGTCATAGCGATATCGTTTCCATTCTTGTAAAAGTGTTTAGTGGTCCGCATTGTGAGGCAGGAATGTACATCATGCCTTGTGGCGGGCGGATGGCTTTGTTGCTGAGCACCGAGAGGGGCAAGCCTTCTTTCTGTATCATCAATGACTTGAGCTCAATAGCGACGGCCATGTCTTTATTGTTGAAATAGCTGTCATAAAAATTTTTCTGCACACCACCAATGTCGCTTGTTGCCCGCCAGATAACGGCCGGACTCGCCTTTAAGATGTGTCCAGTATTGGCAACGATAGCAACCTGGCTGCTCGGCGCGGTTTCGTAAATTACAGTTTGTCCAAAGGGACGTTTTGGGGCCTGCTTCCGGTATTCCACCTGTTTCTCACCCCGGCGCATAGCGTCAACAAACCCCGGGTGAACAGAGATTAAAAGGTTGATGGCCTGGTAATACATCACATCGAGCATTTGCCCGTCAACGGTGCGCGTCGCAATCTTGCGAAATCCTTGCCGGCTGAGAAAGTTTATTGTTCTCTGCATTGTGGGTAACACGGTCAGGTAAATACCGTCTACCTGATCACCGCTGGCTACGTTTCGCAGCGATTGCATTACCTGTTGCCCCCAGCCACAGCCTGATTGAGATACTGCAATTAGACCAATTTTTATAAAGCCTTTTGAAGGCGCAGGGAGACCTGACTTTTCCCGTTCAGGGAAATCGTCGACGCGCTTCATGTAAATGAGTACACTTATATTTTTGTCGCCCGACAACTGAGTTAGTAACGTGTTGTAGGAAGATGATTTGCGTTTCCACCACGCATCAAAGCCATGGTATTCAGCCCTTGGGTAGGCGAGTAAGGGGTGTGTAACGTCAATGGCTGAAAATGGTGTAATCGTCATTTTTTTCATTGTAATGAAATATCCGCATGAAAAACAGTATGTAAAATATCAGAAACCAATCAAATTTACAACAATTTTGTTTGGAGGCAAGCTTCAATTTTTACAACAAAAAAGTTGAATGATTTTGTTTTTGTGAGATAATGGCAGCAGAGAGCAAATAAAGAGAAACGTATGAGCGATAATGAAATTGATTTGTTCAGCATCTTGAGCGATCAGGAAGTGGACGCAATTATGCCAATGGGTTTTGGTGCAGCGATTGATGGAAGCAAAACAGCAAGACGGGAACAGGTAATAAGATCCCTGCGCAGCAAGAGTGTAGGTAATCATGTCGGGCAAACCTGTTTTATGATGCTGGTAAGTATGGGGCTGATTAAAGATGGCTATAAATCAAAGGTTACGCCGCTTACTTTCCGTGGGGTGATGTTGCTGGCAGAGGTCGACTCGGGTAAGTCGTTTCGTTACGACGGGCCACTTCTCGGTGATGACGAAATCAAAGCTATTGTCCCGAATATTTTTGGTGTTAGCCGTGAGTATAATAAAGAAACGATTGATACGCTGCGCCAAAAATTGATGGAAGGGTTAAAGCGCGTTTTCGCAGGGCAAGCAGTGGACTCCCCTTTGTTCCATTCTCTTTCTGAATGTGGCCTGGTTAATGCCCGGGGAATGCGTCATTTAACGGGCCGGGGGAAGTGTGTTCTCGGCAATTTTCTGGGCGAATCACTTTCTGACGTTGAGCGGGACAACACACCGGTAACGCTGAAGTATAACGTTCATGAGGATAACGATTGCTGGCGGTGTCAGGATTGTGGCGCGGAGTGGTCGTTTGCTGCCGGTGACAGTGATGTGCCGGAGGAATGTACATACTGCTCACCTGATCAGGAGGACAGCGGCGAGGAAGGGCTTGTTACCCTTGTATTTAACCAGTCGGGGAGATGCCTGGGCCGAACCCGGACCAATGAAAATCTTATTACCCTCCAGTATACCATTAACAAGGCGGTCAGTATGGGTGCCGTGATGGGTGATGCGGTGGACGTCTGGATGTTAAAAGGCGGCGAGGAAGACACGCCTCTATTGTGGACACGCCTTGACAAGACTTTGATTGCCACATCAGAACGCCTGTTACGCACGGGAGATGTGCTTCATTATATCCCCAAGGGGACACGCTATCACGTCACAACAACAGTCTTACACCCTGATTACGGCAATCTCATCGGTTACAGAGAAGAAGGGCAGGATGTGTTGTATTTCCGTGCGGCGAATGGTTTTTCCGACAAATTTGAAAGATGTGAAGAAAAATCACGATTTTTACAGGAACCAAACCCTAAAACGCCCGCGAAAATAAAAATGCCAGGCTGGAGCGAGTGGCAGAAAGCAGTGTTTAATGAAAAAAGCAATATGTTTGCTTGAGTGATATCAAAGAGACTAAAAAGCCCTGAGTAGGGCTTTTTTTGTAAAAATTAACTTTTTTGTTGTAAATAAAAACTCTTTATTGTAATATTTCAATTCCTCGGCAACACAAGTCGACAATTTAGAAAAAACGAATATATTTCCCATACGCAGCAATGGTTTGCAAAAAAGTTGTAAATTGTTGCGCGTTCCATGGTGTTAAGGCTGATATTATGCCAGGCCGGGAAGCCGGGAAAACAGAAAAACTTTAACAAGAGAAAAATTACATGAAGACATTTGGAAAAAACGCTTTATTTGCATCTGTTGCAATTGCAATCGGTTTCATCGGTCAGCCGGCGCTAGCCGACGACATTCAGCCTTACTTTAATGCCCGCGTAAACGCACCGGCAATACAGGCAGATCTGGAACAGAAGGCCATTGAAATTATTGACATGGCCAACGAGACGCTTGATATGGCATTTTACGATGTTGACCTTGAAGGGATCAGGGATGCCATGATCCGCGCCCAAAATGAGCGCGGTGTTATTGTCCGTTTTGTTACAGACAATGATAACACGGGGGAAGAAAACGCGGCCTTCCTTGAGGGGTTGGATGCAGCGGGCATCCCATGGATAGATGATACAGCTGATGGTTCGGCGGGCTCTGGACTTCAGCATAATAAGTGGATTGTTGCCGATGGACGTCATGTTTTTATGGGATCAACAAACCTGACGCAATCAGGTGTGCACGGCGATCTCAATGCAGAGGGAGAACTCATCTCTGATGGGAACGACAATCACATGGTTTATATTGACAGTGTGCAGCTCTCAGATGAAATTCGCACACAAATGGATTATATGTGGGGTGACGGTCCGGGCGGAAACAGTGACTCTATGTTTGGTTTAAGTAAACCTGATCATCAACGCACTACGGTGTATACGACTAACGATAACATTCGCATTGATGTGCACTTTACCCCCCAATCAAAATCAACATTTGCCGGTTCTGGTCTGGACACAATTATCAAATGGGTTTCTGATGATGCAGATGGGCGTATTGATGTGGCTCAGTTTGTTATTTCGTCACAAGATGTAGCGGATGCGATGGAGCTTCGTCATGACGCGGGAATGCCAGTACGAGGCATAGGTGACAGCAGCTTCTTCTTCCGCGATTATTCGGAATTTAACGACATGCGCGGTGTTGAAATTGCGAAGGATGACGGCACGTTCGAAATTGATTCCTTTACCGGTACACCAAACAATGTATGGGAAAACCCTGTTGATGTCCGCGTTGCCTCCGTCATGGGCGGGGATAAGTGGCACCACAAGTATTATGCAGCAGACAGCAGTGTGTTAACTGGTAGTCACAACACCTCAGGAGCAGCATCGTTTACCAATGACGAAGCAATTATCATCATCTATGATCAGGAAACCGCCAGCGAATTTGAAGGTCACTTTTCTGTTGCTTATTGCTTTGCTGGTGGAGGTGCCGAAGAAGACTGTCTTGATTCAGGTGTTGTTGCACCCCCTGAGACAGATCCGGTAGCCGGAACATGGGAAGGCGTTGTGTTTACTGAAAGCGAAGTATCTGCCGTGCTGGATATCGCCAACAACGCTAACACGAAAACCCTGGATAACGACGTAGGTCTTGACTCACGTGCAGCGCGAAATATCAGCAAAGCGGGCACCATCACTACGATGGACGAATTGGCGGCCGTTGCTTATGTTGGCACATCTGCACTTAATAAGCTGAAAGACTATATCCCGGTGTGGCAGGCTAAGTAACAGTCTTGAGAAGTCAGGTAAAAATGGAGATTCCTTGATAGGAGCTCCATTTTTATCATTTCACAAAATTCAATTCATCCACAAAAGACCAGTAATCAGGCCAAACCACCTTGTCAAAGTGTGGTGTTAGCTCTTCAATAGTCAGACTTCCCTTTCGATACAATTCTTCACCGATGGCATCAAGTGGCTCAGCGTTGAGCTTAAAAAAAGCGTCAAGTTCCTCGCGCTGCCTTTCCCACAGTGCGCGCAATTCTTTTTGGTAAAACTCCGCACTGGCCTGAACAATACCCGGCGCATGCTTCCGGTAGCGAAGTTCATGTGAGAACCATGGCATATTATTCATTGTTGCCTCATCAGGGACAATAACCACCGGGTTGTCGGGACTAAGCAGAAGATATGACATGGCGTTTGCTTGCCAGTTAAGCATGTCTCCTGAAACACCATCGTAGAACCAGTGAGCAGGAAAAAAACTGCGTGAGTGTGGTTCACTGGTTGCGCCGGCGAGGGCGCTTAACATGCGCCAGTACATGCCGTGCCGCGTCTGAAGCAGGGTGCCCATGTTCAGCATGGAATAGTGGTGAGACACAAACCCGGAAATGTAAACGTTCCGCGTTGATGACTTGTTAACCCTTATTTCCTTGAAAAGATCTCTGAGAACAGGGTGTGAAAGAAGCAGCACGTGTCCTGCCTCATGAGAAGAGATGGCCTTCCCGACAGCGTTATCATAAGACGTGACCGGGCGTTTAAAAAGCGATGATAGTGCAAGGAGCTGGTATGGGGCTTCGTCGTCTATGATGGCGTTCCAGGCAAGTGTAGCTAGCAGCCCCCCTATAATGACGTAAGGAAAGTAAGGGGTGTTGGCGTTTTTCGCCATAATGAAGTCCGCCCCGAGGGGTGAAAAAACGAGCCCTCCAATCAGGATTGCGAGCGCAGGAAAGAAAGCATTAAGGGTGATCAGTGTTACCTTGAAAGAGGCTATAACGGGAGATGAGAACCCTGTTACACCAACAAAAGCGGAGCGCATACGTCCCTTTACTTGTAATCGTAAAAGCGTGACCATTAATGGTATAAGCCAGGGGCTGTGAGGAAGAATATTATTATCTGACCACGCTGACGGGAGAGATTCCGTCGTCATGATATACAGTGTTATCATCAGTGACGTAACGAGCATCAGGGAGTATTTTTTTAACGCCGCATACCGCCGGTTCAATGCAACCTCATCGTAATACTTAATATTACGCATGCGGAGCCCCGTCCTTTACCGAATACCGACCCATCTGATAACTGTCTTCACGCACCTGGGGCATATCGGGATGTTCGTTGATGGCTTTTTTCATCGCAGGCAACGGAGACTCACTTAAGCAACCGGAAAGCATAATGTCATGATTGCGTTTGTCACTCGTCCATACGTAGCGTTTGGAGTTAAGAAAACGCCGCGCAAAAACTTCCTCTTCCTGCTCGTCTATCCGCTCACTTCGTGACAGGTAAGTACCGGTAAGCGATTTGATTTCTGTGACAACATTAATGTCATTGCTGATCATCAGTGCGCAGGATTCGGCCTCTGAGAGGGCGCGCTGGAGAAGTTCTGCATAATGCCCTGGCATAACGACGTCTTCATGAGGGTAGTGACCCATTGCGATGTAAACCCTTCCGAGATGCAAATAGGCCGATTTCATATCAGGTGTGTCTTGTTGGTCAATAAGAACCATCAGTGCCTTTGCCGGCGCAGAAAGTGGCGGCGTGACGGCAGCATGGGAGGTGAAAGACAGAGAAAGTAATGTTGCTGTGAATAAAAGAAACCGGGTCATGACACTTCATCCTTAAAGCTCAAGATATGCAGATCTATCCATGTGACTTCATGGTATCACACGTTGCAGGAAAGTCACAACTTCGTTATGCAACGGCCAGTTTTGGCTGCCAGCATGTGCGTGGTGGTTCACGGTAAAGATTGACCATCTTGAGTGCATCTATGACTTGTTTTTCGCGTGACGTTAACACATTGCTGATATTCATGCTTTCAAGGTGTTTAAGGGACAGTCGCTTGTGGGTGAGGTGCCAGGTGCCTGTTCCGATGTGCCGGCCTTCCTGATCGTTTATTCTGAGATGAAGCTCTTCCCTGGTGCGGGATGTAATAAGAATGTGTTCGTAAGATTCAATGAATGTTATGACATCACCTTCAGTCATGAACGCTACCTTCGCTGTGTTATGAGTAAGCATTTTAACACAAAAACACAGATAGTTTATTTTTGTTTGCGTGTTTTATTAAAGGGGTAACCCCATCCTTCCGGGTTGGGGCTTCCGGATGAGGCACCCTACAACAAAGAAAAAGGTAACACAATTAGTGAGTCTTTTAAACAAAAACACCACGGAGAACCATGGTGCATCTGGTCGTTACAGACAAAGGTTAATCAGTGTCTTTTTTTCTTTTGCCTGGCCTTGCTATGACGGCGAGCAGTAATAAAATACCGACACCGGCAGGCGCACTGACGTCAACCGCTCCGCTTTCCTGTGCAAGTGCGCTGTTGCTTAGCGCCAAAAGTGCGGCTGCAACCGCGAAGCGTACTGTGAGTGCCATGGCAAAATTTCCCTTTATCGTTATAAGTGGCGGATAATATATCATACGCCAGCGAAGAGAACGCAAATCGGGATAGTTATTTTCCTGTTTTTTCAATAAACAGGCTGTTGTTATGCGTCACTCTTCTCTCAAGCGTTGCTCCCAGTCATTAAGATGTTCGGTTGCAGCACTGATAATGCTGGGGGTAAAGCCGTCATGCGGCGAGAGGCCGGCATCATGAAGGAGATCGATGACGCTCTCATTGCACCAGTGCGATTCAGGATCGTCGTTGTTTTCTAATGTGACGAGGATCATGGGCTCCTGGTCAATGAAGGCGATTAATAATGTTTTGTGGAGGCTGAACACCCGGTGTGGTGTTTGCTCATCACGGGGCTTGGTGTCACCGTCGATAATAGCCTCTGGGGCTGCCGAGTACATGAAATATCTGACAGCGTTTACCAGGTCGGCAGCGTCAGGAGCATCATCAAGATCGATAGCGCCGGAGATGATGTACCTTCCCGATTGTCCACGCACGTCCCCTTTACTGATCAGTGTGGTATCAATATCCTGGATGAGACCGTTATTGCCGGTAAGAATTTTCTCCACCGTGTCATTGATGTGATCAATATCACTGCCTAAGTGACAATCATCCAGACCGTACGGCAGGAACGCTTCCATCGTAAAACGGAGCATGTTGCCATCAATGGCAATCCGATCAATTTGTCCGGCAACATCGTCCTCATGAATATCATTATCTTCATTAAAAAGCCCTGTTGAGTCTTGAGGTGACGCTGTTTGGTTGCGTAATGCTTTGCGGTAGTTCTCGACGTTTTTAAAATTGTCAGCGCCGGCCAGTATCTTTCGCAGAGTTGCAAGCTTCATGTTAGGCATCATGGCGGCGATACGCACAGAGTGATCAAGAAAGGCGCGTTCAGAGGTGTAGCTTAATGTTTGAGATGGCATAGTTTTATCCTGTTATCTGGCGTAGTTGTTGATGTCCCCGTTACAACGTGACGCCGGTACAGTGACGAAACGATAGTGTAAAGCATAAGCTGAAAGCTTCCTGTTGGCACGACGTGCAATACGCTGGGGCGGCGGGATTAAGGTTCCCGGAAGATGACTGATGGCGCGATTGCCTGCATCTCTTAGGTAGAAGAGTATCACAATAGAGCGTGAACTTACAACATTAATGCTCACTTTATTTTGTAATATTGCAACGTAAAAAGCCACTGAAGTGAGTGGCTTTTGTGTAATATGCGATGTACTGCCTCTACTATAGCATTGAAGAGGAACTGCCACCGCCCGCACCGGTGAGAAAAGCGATGGCCATAATCAACCGCTCAGATTAATGCGTTCAAACCTGATCATCAGTTTTGAACCAACGCTTTCGCGCCTGGCGTTAGCAGCTACGCCAGTGAAACACACTGTAATTTATGTTCGTTCACCATGAGCGGCACCGGTGGACCGGTTTTCTCGGGCTGTTTGAACAAGGCAGCGTGTTTCTTCACAATGGCTTTCACTTTCCCCCAACGTTGCAGCGGGCCGCCGTCAATACTCACGGTCTTTGAGCGGGCACTGCAAA
>Ga0208879_1000800_pt1 | contig 31402 bp, 44 predicted proteins | sample Knorr_S15_td_Bot_FD_185605 | JGI IMG/M metagenome (GOLD analysis project Ga0208879, IMG submission 185605) | Marine microbial communities from Southern Atlantic Ocean transect - Knorr_S15_td_Bottom_ad_5009_LV_A (SPAdes) (version 2) | ecosystem: Environmental > Aquatic > Marine > Oceanic | place...
TCTTTCTTAAACCCGTCTAGGTTATACCCGTCTTTGTTAAACCCTTCTTTGTTATACCCGTCTACGTCATATCCGTCTTTACCGAAATTAGTTTGAGTGTGTTTGTTGAATCCAGTATCTTTCTTAAACCCGTCTAGGTTATACCCGTCTTTGTTAAACCCGTCTTTGTTATACCCGTCTACGTCATATCCGTCTTTACCGAAATTAGTTTGAGTGTGTTTGTTGAATCCAGTATCTTTGTTATACCCTTCTTTGTTATACCCGTCTTTGTCGAGTTCATATTCATTATACCCTTCTTTGTTATACCCGTCTTTGCTAAACCCATATTTGTTATACCCGTCTATGTCATATCCGTCTTCACCACACTTAGTTCGAGTGTGTTTGTTGAATCCAGTATCTTTGTGAAATAATCTATAATCATAATTTTCTTCATCCCACTTTTGATTAGTAATTTTATGAATTCCATCTTTATCAAAACCACGTCTGTCATTTCCGTCTATGTCAAATTTTAATTCATCATACTTAGTTCCAGTAATTTTGTGTATTCCATCCCCATTCCACTGTGAACTTGAATCCGTAATCATGAAAAACATAACAGAGTGAAGGTTAAAAATTAATCAAATTTGCTTCATCCAAAGGGTATAGGGAGTAAACAATAGACTATGATAATCTAGACGTATTCTATCCCAAAGGTGTGGTAATTGTGTAGAAAATATGGGTGTGTTGACAGGCTTACCCCGTAGTAGAACGTTATATTACATACCCATAGAATATTCTGTATAGTACTGATCTTTAGATCAATCGGTTAAGCTTAAACACGTACAATTCAAATCAATTCAATTCATTGGATAAAAATCTCGTAATCACCATTGTTGGAGTTGTTATTGCTGCAATTGGATTGATAGTTCTTTATTCCTAACTTGCAGGAATTTGGACTGGGATTTTCTTTAATACATATTTGTCCAAAGTTTCTGGTGCATATTCAATCCCATGCTCGTTGTTCATATGATGCCAATAGTCAAAGACAACTTGCTCAGCATTCCCTGTGGTGGTAAATTCGCAATCAAAACCAAATTCTTCACATCTGATAGTTACCACATAGAGTTGTTCATTTTGAAAAATAAAAGAATGATCATGATGAAAATAAAAATTTGTTTAATTTATTGTACAATTGTTTGCATTCTAAAACCTCGTCTATCAATCTCTTGAACTCTATTTGCTGGTTGTATGTCGTACAATTGCTGTAACTTTTGATATGCAGCTCCAACTTTTCCTTGCTCAATAAGTCCTTCCATCTGTCTAAGAATTGGTTCTCCAATGTCAGGATCAATCTTGTTCCATTTGGCTTTTGCATTGAAAGGATGAACTCGATTTATCTTGTTCATTGTCTCGACCATTCTATTCCCGAATTTGTGGTCTTTTTGTGCCTGATTTCTCTTCAATTCTTGGTATAGTTGCTTTGCAGCTGCGGGGCTATTTTTCAATTCTCGATTAAACTTGTTGAGATACATTCGATGTATCTTTGTGATTTGTCCATGCTCTTCAAATCCAACTGCTCGTTCTTTAGGTCCTTTTGGTAACATGGGTCTATTATCAGAATACAGCTTGAGTGCTTCCTTTGCAATGTGTGGAGGAATGGTCATGCCGGTGGGATATTGAACCTCTTTTACAGCTTGTAAATCACAAGGGGTGCAATGATTCTCCTTGTAACTATCTGACAAGTCTAATATCATTGGTGGTTTTACGGGGGGTAATTCAGAAAAATAATTTGTAATCATATCGTTAACTGACATGTGTTGTAATTCATTTAGTGATCTAAAAGTTTTGTTACACTACAGCGATCTATTTCATTTGGCATCTCTGACTACAAAGAGTTTTAGGAATCACAATGTCTGGGCCATGATTTATCTTGTACAATACAAACAGAATGCCATTTAAGAAGCGTATAAGATCATATTAACAATGGGATATGCTGACAAAAATTTTGATTCTAATGGAAAGATACAACTAAAGAAATTCTCATCTGGTCAGGTAACTCATCATGGTGCAAAGTTTGCAGTGTTCTTTGATGTGCCAACAACGCCAATTAACAGCATTACAATAGATGAGCATGGCGTTACTCATGGTTGGTTTGTCACCATTGGAGACAAAAATGGCCACGGTAAAACCAAACCTAAACTTCAGAAGTTTGCTGATAAGATGAAAGGAGTGATGAAAATTCACATTGCATATCTAAGAACAATGAAGGATCCTGTTGTTATTGATTTGAATTAGATTATACAATTAGCAAGTCTTTTAGATCACGATATTATTCATGATACATGTATGATCCCGTAAACAAAGTAGTGAAACAAGCTGATGGTAGAATCATCTACTCAAATGGTTACGGCGGAATTTCAACTATAGAACCAAACAATCACAAAGCTTCAGATCTTGATGCATCTCGTAAAGCAATTTCAAGTATGGACAAAAAAGCCCATAATTGGAGATAATTACACTAGCTTCGGTAAAGTTAGAGTGAAAATGTGCTCTTTGGAAACAACGAGGACGCTATCACTTCATTTCACTCACGGTTAAATTCAAGTCCAAATTAGATGAATTATTGAGCAACGAAGACATAGTTTCGGATAAAGTTGAAAAAACTCTAAGAGATGCAATGAGAAAATTCAAGCCAGAAATATCTAAATTTATTTGGACAGATACAAAAACAGCTAGAAGAGAATACACTACTGCTGAAGGTGTTGATAGAGTTCTTCCATCAAAAAAACGTGTAAAGTATTACAATCTGCTAAAAGGATTAGATGTTGAAAAATGTTCAGTTAAAAAACTTAAAGAGACATTTAAGGAAATTGATAAACTTGAATTTATTCAATACCCCGAATATGTTGAGGACATTGTTCACCCCTGATTATTCAACAAGATGTGCTATTGCATAGAGAGTTTACCCAAGTTCTAGGTGTGGATTACCCTATTCTCTTAAAACTACCTAAGAAATCATATCAAATAGAAAATGTTTGGAAGAAAGAAAAAAATCGTAGTTGAACTTAAAGAAATATCATGTCCGTACTGTTGTAGTAACATAAGTGCCGATATCCCTGATAAAACAGGTTTGACAGGAACTTTTTTTATGACTTGTCCACATTGTGAACATCAATTAGGTTCTAAAGATAATGGAAAATCTTTTTTTGAAACTGATCATGGTTCGTTATCCGAGTGGTAGAAATCATGAATAGAATTACAAAATTATTCTTTGTGTTCATTTTAGGTATTTTTCTGATTGCTATTGGTTTACAGTTATCTGAACTTGCAGTTGTTCTACTAGGTGGATTGTTATCAACTATGTCCTCTTTGTTTATTTTGGCTAGTATTTTTGTTAAGACATAGTTCCTTGAACATTTAAGAATCTAAGTAGTTCTAAGAAAACATGAATGAAATGAGATGCATAAAATGTGGTTGTGTTAGCGAAGCACCATTATGTGTTGAACACTTCTATGAAGAATTTGAAAAACAAACAGGAAAAAAACCTGAATGGCAATTTGATGATAAAAAACAAGAATGGGAACAAGTGTACAAAGGTGATAAAAAACAAGAATGGGAACAAGTGTGCAAGAACCTTGTTAGTAATCTAAGTGGTTCTGAGAAATAAGTTAGGGAAACGACCCCCCTCACTCTAATGAAATACAACAATGAACGCCTGACACCACCTAGAAATGAGTCAAGACAAACAAAGGTTGTCTAACTAATAGAAGAGTAAATTATGATAAAAGAAATTGTTTGTAATAATTTTCAAACATAAAAAAAGAGGGAAAAATTCCCCTAAACTTTAAGTTCATAATTCTTGTAGAAAAATAGTGTTAGATGCTGATGAAGTTATTAGAAGATGGATGGAAAAACGAGATAAAATATTCACTGATGGTAAAAAACCACAAAATTATCAATCACAAAAACATTACATAAAAGGTATAGAGAATTGTCTAAAAATATTGTGGCTTAGAAGTCCATCAGAAGTAGATATTCAGAAAATTATGACATTTCTTGAATCAATTATTGCAGAAACTAGAGAAATGTTTAGACCTGATGGTATGATAGAGTTTTATCAATCACAGGAATTTTGGGAAATGCTAGAAAATTATACAAAAAAAATCGAGGATAATAAAAAATGAAACCCATAGGTATGTTATCTAACGCCACAATGCTGGATATTGACAGACTAACCCCATGATTAACTGAATTAGTACAAATATCACTATCCAAAATTATATTTAAGAAAAGTTGACTATTGCATCCTTTGAATGGCGCTGCAGGTAAGCTAGCATTATCAAATCGATACATGAATAATAGTTATAGCAGGATATTGCGTCAACTTTCATTAATTTAAGAATAAAAATCGTATTTTATGATCTGTTTGTTCGTTTCAAACAAACTAGTGGTGATATTAAATTATTAATTTATTCAAAATATGATGAAATTTCCAAGACAATTGTGTAGTGATTGTTTTCAAATGAAATGTGTTGATGAATGTGTCTGTGAATGTCATGGAACAAAATATTTGACAGTCAAAGAATAGGATATGGAGAAGTTAATTTGGTTGTCTAAAACATTCTAACATGTAAATAAATCAAATAATGTATTTTTGAATTTAATTATGCAAGAAAATGTATTGTCTCTTGATAAAATTAATGATCTTTTTAATCGATATGTAACTGAAAGAACATTATCAGCATTTTCTAAATTTTTAGATGAAGAATCTACTCATAAAATTAATACATTTACTATTTCTGAATGGCGAGAGTGAAAAATTCTGAAATGTTTCAATCTGATTTAGAGTTTACATCAATTTATTTAAATTCTAAAGGCAATCTTCGTTTTGGTTTATTATTTCTAATTGATTGTAAGAGTACTGTCGCTATTGTCCAGAAACTAATTAATGCAAATAGTTTTTCCCAAGAATTAAAAAAATCGGCATTACTTGAAACTGGAAATATTCTGACTGGTTATTTTTCAATGTAGTATCTGATAAAACTAATTTTACTTTAATTCCATCAATTCTACTTTATTCTGTAGAGCAGTTTTCATTATTGGCTAAAATTTTAGAGATGAATTTTGCAGAATCTGAAGAAGAAGCAATAATTAATGAAGTTGAATTAATTGGAAATGATACGGGTCTTTCAATTAAATTAATTATTGCATTAGATCATAATGATGCAAAAAAATTGAAATAATAAATTATATTTTTTGAGTTAGAATTTTAATTTTTTTAAAAAGATCATCTTGCAGGTCGTTTATACCCCTTCTGTATTTTAGAATTTTTTACAGAAGACTCTTGATGCATTTTACCTGGATTCTTATTTGATGATTTTTCCTGATTTTCCTCTTTTAGAACTTTGAATACTTTTTCAATTTTAGGTTCATTTTTTTTAGTATTTTTATCATAAATGATGTTTGTTGGGGATGAATTTGGATTTTTCTTACCTGTTTTTTTCTTTTTTGACTGTCCTGCAAATAATGATTTTTTTCGTAACCATTGGATATTTTTTATATTCGTTGATGATGATTTTTTAATATTATATGCCCCTAGTGATTTACCCATATTTTATAATTTTTTTAGTTCAATAATACTTTATCAAATGGGTATCTATGATTTTGGTGACTAATTATTAATATTTACATATTATATTAAATTAAAAAGCAATAAATGATATTATTCCATTATAAAAGAAATGTCACTCCAATTCTTTTAGTTGATGATGACGTTGATTTGCTTGCTATTTTTGAAGAATCACTTAGTCTTCGAGGATATGATATAGTTACTGCAAATAATGGCAAAGATGCTATATTGTAAAGTACAAAGAAAATAATCCGTGTATTACATTTATGGATATAAGAATGCCAGGAATGGATGGGTATGAGACATTTTCAAAAATTAAAGAATTATCTGCTGATGCCAAAATTGTATTTGTTACTGGGCATGAGACTGTAATTAAAACAGAAATTGCCAGAAAACAATGACTGATAGGTGTTCTTGAAAAACCAACGGATGCTGAAAAAATTATTGAACTAATTAAAGCAAATGTTGCTAAGTGAATCGATATTTGATTAATCTATAATTATTCATTAAAAATTTAGAAAATTTTAAATTTTTACAAATCTGGAGAAACATTATATCTAAGAAATCTGATTCTCAAATTGAAATAAAAATGAAGCATTATAGTATGGCACAATTTCTAAGTAATACTTAGGTGATAAAATATGGTGACTGAAGAAGAAATAGAACGAGTATCAAAATTAATGAAAATTGATGTTGATGATCATAAGGAATATGTTGATAAAGTTCAAAGTATGATTAATTATTTTGATATTTTAGATTCTGCAGGCGTTGAATCAGAAGAAATTACAATGCATGAAATTCCAGTTTCTAGTTTAAGGGAAGATGAGCATATTCCATTTAATGGTAAATTAATTGAAAAATTAAATAATTACAAAGGCACCTATGTTCGTGCACCAAAGATGTCTTGATGAACCTCAAAATTTCTGCCTTAGAATATGTACAACAAGTACAAAATGGAAATATTTCTGCTGAGGATTTCATTTCAAAAACTTTAGAACAAATAAACAAAGTTGATGAAAAACTCCATGCTTTTTTATCTATAAATGATGATGCAGTTAATCAAGCAAGAGTAATTGATAAAAAAATAAAATCTGGAGATAAAGTTGGTTCATGTTTTGGAATGCCAATATCAATTAAAGATAACATGTGTATTAAGGGCAGCAAAACTACATGTGGCTCAAAAATGCTTGAGAACTTTATTGCACCTTATGATGCAACAGTCGTATCAAAACTAAAACAACAAGATGCAATATTTATCGGAAAAGTAAATCTTGATGAATTTGCCATGGGTTTAACAACTGAATTTAGTGCATTTGGTCCAAGTAAAAATCCCTGGAATCCCGAATTTGTTCCTGGTGGTTCTTCTGGTGGGAGTGCAGTTTCTGTAAGTGCATTTGAATGTTTGATGTCTTTAGGTTCAGATACTGGTGGTTCTGTTAGAAATCCTGCAAGTTTTTGTTCAGTAGTTGGTTACAAACCAACTTATGGTTTGATTAGTAGATATGGATTAATTTCATATGCAAATAGTATTGAACAGATTGGTCCACTTACTAGAACTGTAAAGGATACGGCATTTATGCTAAATATGATTTCAGGATTAGATCCTAATGATAATACTACAATTAATGACAAAAATGGAGATTATCTTTTAGATATTGATGCAGGTATAGAAGGTAAAAAAATAGGAATTATCAAAGAGATGATGGCTGAAGGAACTGATCCTGCAGTTTTATCAGCCACAAATGATGCAATTGCAAAATTAGAGAGTTTAGGCGCAATTTGTGAGGAAATTTCCATTGGTATGGTAAAGTATTCGGTTGCAGCATACTATACAATTACTGCAACAGAAGCTGGAAGCAATCTTGCAAGATATGATAATATACGATATGGGTATGATTTCCCAGTTGAAGGTTATGAGTTTAATTCATACATTTCAAAGGCACGGAAAAATTTTGGACCTGAAGTTATACGAAGAATGATTATTGGAGGTTTTGTTCCATCTGCTGGCCATGCCGGAAAATATTTCCTCAAAGCAATGAAAGTAAAAAGTAAACTTACAAAAGAAATTGATGAAGCATTTAAGAAATTTGATTTCTTAATTGCACCAACTGTTCCAATTCTTCCATTCAAACTAGGTGAAAAAATTGATGATCCTGTGGCATTATTTTTAATTGATATCAATACAGTAACTGCAAATCTTACAGGAAAACCTGCAATTTCTATTCCATTTAGTATATCAAACGGATTACCCATAGGCATACAACTATTTGCAGATTCTAATAATGATAAATCACTATTACAGGCAGCATATGCATTAGAACAAACCGTAAAATTACCTGAGGTTCCAATTTGACTAAAATAGGTTTAGAGATTCACTGCCAATTGACAAATCTAAAAAGTAAATTATTTTGTTCATGTAAAGCAAACTATAGAGAATTTGAAATTAATGAAAATATTTGTCCTATTTGTATGGGGTTGCCTGGAAGTTTACCTAGATTAAATCAAGAAGCAGTAAAAAAAGCAACATTAATTGCAATGGCACTTAATTGCACCACTCCAAATAAAATTGCATTTTTTAGGAAAAATTATTTTTATCCTGACTTGCCAAAAAATTTCCAAATTACACAACTAAACATCTATGGCGATACAAGTATTGGAGGAACCGGCTCAATTATGGTAGGTGATAAAAAAATCAATATTACAAGAATTCAACTAGAGGAGGATCCAGGACGATTAATCTATGAAGGTAGTTCATCTAAAAATCAAATTACTTTAGTTGATTACAATCGTGCAGGCACACCATTAGTTGAAATTGTCACTGAGCCTGATTTTGAGAATCCAAAACATGTGAGGGAATTTCTGAATATTTTATCTGATTTGTTGGAAAATTTGGGAGTAGCTGATCCTAGTTTGGATGGTGCAATGAGGGCTGATGCCAATGTTTCAATTCAGGGAGGAAAGAAAGTTGAAGTCAAAAATATTGGTTCATTTCATGATTTAGAAAAAGCTGTACATTTTGAAATAACAAGACAAAATAGTTTACATGATCGAGATATTGAAATCATTCAAGAAACACGTCATTGGGATGATAAAAGAAAAATTACCATTTCATCACGTTCTAAAGAAGAAGATCTTGATTATAGGTATTTCCTAGAGGGCGATATCCCTTGGATTACAATTGATCCTGAAATTCAAGAAAAATTAAAATTAGAAATGCCTGAAAGTATTAGTTCTAAAAAAGAAAGATATGTTTCAAAATATAATATTCCTCCACAAGTTGCAGATGTTTTATCTTCTGATAAATTTTATTCTGAATTATTTGATAAATCTCATACTGAATCTAATGCTAAAGAAATTGCAAATATAATTACAACTGATTTAATGGGATTAGTTGACACTAGAGAAAAACGTGAAGAATCAAAAATAACATCAACACATCTTAGAGATTTGGCAGATTCAATACAATCTGAAAAGATTTCAAGAATTTCTGCAAAAAATGCTTTACATGAAATTCTCAAAACAGGAAAAAGTGTTGCAGATGTAATAACAGAATTAGATCTTGGTACTGTATCAAATGAATCCGAATTATCTGAAATTATTAAAGAAGTAATTATCAGTGAACCCGAAGCAGTGGAACAAGCAAAATCAAATCCTCAAACCATAAATTATTTGGTTGGAAAAATAATGCAAAAAACTAAAGGAAAAGCTGATCCTAAACTATCCCTTGACTTGTTAAAACAACAACTAGATGATTTATGATTAATTTATCTCTGGAAGATATTGAATTTATCAAAATTCTTGCCATGTCTGATGCAACAATACTTCAAGCAGGCATGAATGATGCAACTCGTACTAGGCTTGATGAACAAATTGGGGTGATTTTAAGGGCATATTATCATGAAAACACCATGAATACAGGTACTGAATTGACTAAACAATTAGAAAAATTTGGCATTTCTGAAGATGATGGAAAAGCTGCAATTGCATGTGCAAGACGACTCGGAATTGATATTTCATAAATTATAAAATCTTTTTACAGTAATTAAATATCTAAAAATTAAATCTTGTCTGATTTTGAATTTATTCCAAGTGAAAAGCAAATTCAAGAATCTAATATTTTTCATTTCATGCAAAAACATAACATTGATTCATTAGATGAATTATCTAACAAAGCAAACAATGATCTCGAATGGTTTTGGGAATCAGTTGATAAAGATTTAGGAATTATTTGGAATTCCCCTTATTCAAAAATTTTAGATACAACTAATGGAATAATGTGGTCAAAATGGTTTGTAAATGGTAAAACAAACATTTACAGTTCTTCAGTTGAAAAATTTACAAAAATTAATCCAAATAAAATTGCATATTATTTTGAATCAGAAGATGGAATAAAATCTCACATATCATACTCAGAATTAGATTCAAAGGTTTCAAAACTTGCAAATGGATTAAAATCACTTGGAATTAAAAAAGGAGATGTAATTGCAATTTATTTACCCATGATTGAGGCGGCAATAGTTGCAATACTTGCAGCATCAAAAATTGGAGCTATCCAAACTGTAATTTTTTCAGGATACAGTGCAGAATCACTTCACATCAGATTATTGGATTGCAAAGCTAAATTACTTTTTGTCTCGGATGGATTTTATAGAAAGGGGAAAAACATTTCTCAAAAACAAATAGTTGAAACTGCAATAATTAATTCTAGTGTTGAAAAATTAATTGTTGTTCCTTACAAAGGAATTGATAACCATGTTGAATCTGAGAAAATAATTTTTTATGATAATCTATTGTCCTCCCAAAATAATATCTGTGCTACAGAAATTTTAGATTCAGAAGATCCTTTGTTTATTTTGTACACTTCTGGAACTACAGGCATGCCTAAAGGTGTAGTTCATGTCCATGGTGGCTTTTCCGTTTTTGCGGGACATCAATCAGCTTACCTAATTGACACGCATGAAAATGACATTTTATTTTGGCCTGCAGATATTGGATGGATTACTGGGTTAGTTTGGAATGTCTATGGCTTACTAATCATGGGGGCAAGTGCAGTAATTTATGATGGAGCATTGGAATATCCAAATTATGATAGAATCTGGAGGATGTTATCAGAGTATAATGCAACAATTTTTGGAATCTCTCCTACTGCAGTAAGATTATTTAAAAAAAATAATGTTGAACCATTAAAATCATTTTCATTAGATAAAATAAAAAATATTCCAACCACCGGCGAACCTATGGATAAAGAATCTTGGTTTTGGTTATTTAATAAAGTTGGAAAAGGTAAAATTCCAATCATGAATCTTTCTGGTGGAACTGAGATTGGTGGTGCAATGTTATCAGTTTTTCCGGGGATGAAACTAAATCCATCCACTGTTGGGATTCCTTGTCCTGGAATTAATTTGGATGTTGTTGATGATGATGGAAAATCAATTAGAGAAAAGAAAGGATATCTTGTGATTAAATCTTCTTGGCCTGGAATGACTAGAGGATTATTAAATGACAATGCCAGATATTTGAAAACATATTGGTCTAGATTTGAAAATATTTGGTTTCATGGAGATTATGTTTTAGTTGATAAAGATGGATTGTGGTATATGCATGGTCGTGTAGATGATGTAATTAATATTTCTGGACATAGGATGAGTACTACTGAAATTGAGCAATCAGTTCTCACTCATCCTGAAATCTTTGATGCAGCATCTATTGCAATTCCTGATGAAATAACTGGAGAGGCAATTGTTGTTTTTGTAGTTCTCAAAAATAAACATCCAAACATTCGGGAAGAAATTACTAATCATCTCTCTGAGAAGATTGGTAAAGTTGCAAAACCAAAATATGTTTATGAAATATCAAATTTACCCAAAACTAAAACAGGTAAAATTATGAGAAGATTGCTAAAATCAAAACTTTTGGGACAAGAATTAGGTGATTTATCCTCACTTGAAAATCCAGATGTACTTGATGAGATAATGACCCTCTAAAACTCAGTATCCTAGCATACATGACTATCATGCATCGCTCAATGAATTATGAGTAATTTGTTCATTTTGATAAGACTGGTATTTTATTGAAAAATTTCACTATACATGTTAGTTGAAATTCATTATAGATCAGCAGGTAGAGGATATTGAGCTTCCAGAAAATCTCAAATTAAACACATTTCTGCAAGAATTTCATTCAGATTGCCCCCACCCTGAATGTTCATTTGGATTCTATGGCTATGCCTTTGGACAATCCCCTTTTCATGTACCTCGATTAGTCCAAAAAGCACTGGCAGATAATGTTCACAAGGGTGAATATGCCGCAGTGCCAGGTGTAGAAGAACTCAGAGAGGCAATTTCAGAGTATAATAAATATTATTTTCATATGGATGTTGATCCTCATAGAATCTATGTTGGGCCTGGAACTAAAGAACTCATTTACAATTTATTGGAAATTTTACATGGAACAGTAATTTTACCTACACCTGCATGGTTGGGGTATCTTCCTCAAATTCGTTTTCTAAAAAAGAATTATCACATGCTACCTACTGGAGAAAATAAAAAAATTAATCCTCAAGATTTGAAAAAATTAGCATTAAGATTACATGATAGACAAAAAATTCTAATTTTGAATAATCCAAATAATCCTACAGGACTTGTTTATAGTAAAAAAGAGTTAGAAGCAATAGTTGATGTTTGCAGAGAACAAAACATTATAGTAATTGCTGATGAAATTTATGCTCAAACTACATACGAGTTTGAAAACTTTGTAAGTATGGGTAAAATTTATCCTGAAGGAACGTTCGTTACTAATGGTCTATCAAAATCTCATGCTGCTGGCGGATATAGATTAGGTTATGTAATTTTTCCACAACATGCACTTGATGTTAGAAGGCAATTTAAAAAAATACTCGCAACTGAATATACTGCAGTTACTACTCCAATTCAACATGCAGCAGTTGCCGGATTTCAGATTAGTAAAGAAATGGATGAATATTTTCAGATTACCCGACAAATTCATGAAATAATGGGTGAATATGTTTATGAAAAATTGCATGAAATACCTGGTGTTACTTCTACAAAACCACAAGCAACTTTTTACCTTCTAGCTGATTTTAATCGATTTACTCCAGAATTTAATGCATCAAAAATCTCAACTTCACAAAAATTTTCTGAGACTTTAATTCAACACCCATATCACACTGCAATAGTTGGTGGGGACAGTCTAGTTTTAGAGCGAACTGATTTTAGTGCTAGAATGGCTTTTGTAGATTATGATGGCAAAAAAGCATATGATGCTTTTCGTGATGGTTCCCCAAAATCTCATTCAGAAAGATTAGAATTTGTAAAAACTAACGCACCTAGAGTTGTATCTGGACTTAAAATGATTGAAACTTATTTTAATCATTTGTTAGAAAATGCCGAATCAAAGACCAATTGTGATTTTTCATCATTAACGGTAGTAAATTAGGCCAAATTAGTAATATTGTGGATAAAAAATTAATTATGAATTCTTATGAGTTGGTTATTTCTTTTTTTTAATTTGCTGTGTAACCAGTGGTAAGAATGAACCGACATCAGTTACTATCCCTAATGCTTGCCATGTTCCCCTATCCATTAATTTTGTAACTGTTGGTTGACTGATATCAACAACTATAACTTTGACATTAGCTGGTAACATATTCCCTGTTGCAATGGAGTGAAGCATTGTTGAAATCATAATTACCATACTTGCATCTTTTAGAACTTTTTTGTATTCTTTTTGTGCTTCAGATACATCTGTAATCACATCTGGGAGTGGACCGTCATCACGAATTGACCCAGCTAGTACAAATGGAATATTCTTTTTTACACATTCATACATAATTCCTTTTTTCAATTTTTTAGTTTTAACCATATTTGCAATAGAACCTGCTTTGAAAACTGAATTTATCGCATCCATGTGATTTCTATGCCCATGATATGCTAAAGTGGCATCTTGAACATTCATTCCTAGAGATGTTCCAAGTGTGGCATATTCAATATCATGAACTGCTAGGGCATTTCCTGCCAATAATCCATCAATGTATCCTAATTTGATTAATTCAGCTACTGAATCAGAAGCTCCTGTATGAACAATTGCAGGACCACCTACTATGATTATTTTACCTCCTTTCTTTTTTGTATTGTAAATATCATCTGCAACTTTTTTTGCAATATGCTGAGTTGGTCTTTCACTAGAGCTTGAACTTCCCATAAATTCAAAGACATCTACCCCCTCCCTTGGACGTTCAGGTGGTGTAATTTTTACTCCATTTTCTCCTATAATTATTGCATCGCCTTTCTTTACATCTCTTACTGGAACACAATATGCTTTGTTTCCTTTAACAACAATACATTTGTCCATCATCATATTTTCAACTTGTATCCATTTTTTTTTGTGAAAAATTTGAGTGTGATTGTTTGTGGTACTGTAAAAAGTATCTGGCATTACACAGTTTTTTGGAGATTTTTTTAGAACGACCTCCTTTTGAGTTTTAGAGACTGCACCTTCACGATAAATTGTTTCAAGAATATTATCTAGATGTTTTTGATTTTTACCAATTATTTGTAATCGGGCATAAGATTGATCTTTCTTTTTTTTACCAATATCAATTTCTTCTACGGTAAATTCTCCTTGTAAATCCATAATTTTATCAAAGATCTTAGTTAAAATCAAAGAATCAATGAGATGACCACTAACTTCAATCTGTTGTGTAAATTTTGTCATTTTACTACCTCTACAATATGATAACTAAAGGTTTACGTTTTCTTTTGAGGCTAAAAATTAAACTGGTAATATTACCTTGCCTTCAAATTTTGGAATATTATCGGATTCAAAAACTTTTTCTAAATTTTCTTTTTGTTGTTTTGTAACTCCTTGAACAATTGTTTTTGATGAACCATTTTTGTCAACTAGTGCCAAAATATACCCACTATTGTCAGTCAAAACAAAACCTGCTGATTCATCAACAAATGCATAGAGATTTTCTTCACCTACTGCCTCCCAAATTTTTGATTTATTATCAGTTAATGCTAATGCGGGCATTGCTTTACCATCAGTCAATTTATTGAGGTATTCTCTTGCCTCAGCAACCCTTTTTTGACCTAACTTTAAAGCTTGAAAATATTGCATGTATCGAAGATATTGTGGTTGTTATAAAAACAATTTCTCTTCAAAAGATTGTTATAGAATATCTTAGTTGTCAATCAATATGCCATTAACAAATAATGTGATAATCAAATTAAATGAAATCACAACTATGATAGAAGATAAAACATTAATTTCTGAAAAAGAGATTAACGAAATTAAATTAATTTTTAAAAATTTGGTAGAAAACAATGAAAGATACGATATAGATGAAATTGAATTTTGGTTTAAAAATGAAGGTAGTTGGAAGAAAAAAGAACCAATAATTAGAATTGTTAATCTTTCAAGTTACATTCAAGATAAATATCAACAAACAGCTCATCTACGAATTCTTTCAGATGATGACTGTGGATGTTAAAATTAAGTTTCAAGTTGTTTTAATAAACGTCCAACAATTTCTGCATTAACTGTTCTCTCATCCATGATTTTTTTTAATCTAGATTCATTTTTTTCCTCATTGAAAATTAATTTAAAATATTCTTCATCTAGATCATTATTTGCTTGCAATCTTTTAACTACTTCAAACAAAATACCTATTACTTGTTTTTGTGCATCAATTAACTCATCTTTACTTCTTTCAGACATTATAGATATCACAAATCATTAACAATCTTTGTAAATAATTCTTTTAATTTTGGATTGGTAATACCTATTTTTGCTGATTCAAAAAAAGATTCTAGCTTTTCATTTGAATGTCCTTCATTTTGATATATTTTTGCCTGTAATGCCATTTCTAATTTATCAATTTGATGTATAATTTTTGATTCTGGAGATGTGTTTTCTTGATATTCATTCCAAATTTCTAAATATTCATTTTTAATTGATTCTGGTAAATATTCAATTATTTCATTAAATGCAGTATTTTCAAGTTTAATTTTATTTTCTTTGTTTTTTTGTTCAGGTGTGAAATCCCCAATTTTTGATTCAGCCAAGTCATGTAATAGTACCATTTTTAGAATTTTTTCAGAATTATAATTTTCTAAATCAGATATCACCATACTAATCATTGCCATAGAGTATGAATGATCAGCTACTGATTCGGGGTTATCTATGGATAATTTATCAATCCATCCTTGCCTAGAAATTTTTTTCAAATTTGCAGCTGTTTTAAAAAAATCTAATATCATTGTTACATAGTGATGAGATTTTCTACTAATGAATTTTCATATTATTGAATTTTAGAATAACATAATAGGTAATTTAGATGATAAATAATAATGAAAATTTATACTAAAACAGGTGATGATGGGAGCACTGGATTACAAGGTAATCTAAGAATTGATAAATCTCATCCGAGAATTGTATCTTATGGTACCGTAGATGAGGTAAATGCATCACTGGGTATAGTTTTAACAAATTCATTAGATGCAGACATTACAAAACTATTAACAGAAATTCAAAATGACTTATTTTTATTAGGCTCTGATCTTTCTAATCCAAATCTAAATGATCTAAAAAACCGTGTTTCATTAGAAATGATTACTAATTTGGAATTAAATATTGATAAATTTGAATTAGAATTAACCCCATTAACTAATTTTATTTTACCTGGGGGCGATATTGCTGCTGCACAATTACATTATGTTCGTACAATTGTTAGAAGAGCAGAAACTCTAGTCGTAAAATTAAGTGATAAAGATGAAATTAATTCAAATTGTATAAAATATTTAAATAGATTATCTGATTTGTTTTTTGTTTTATGTCGTTTAATTAACAAACGAAAAAACAAAGAAGATATTTTATGGAAACCCTAGATGATTAATTTCACAAAGATGTAGATTATATTTAAAAATGTAATAATTTTGGGCTTGAAAATCATCCTTTAACTCAAATTTTTCTGTAAAAATAAATGTCAAATATCATTGAACGAATCTAAATAAATGGGTCAAGCATTCAATTAGTATGAAGAAAGTTTTTGTTAATGGTTATGGTTCAATCGGTAGCCGAATTACCTCTTTTTTAAAAGATGATTCTGAAATTTCAGTTATTGGTGTTGGAAAATATTCTCCTGATGAAAAAGTTAATGTTGCAAATTCTAGAGGATTGAATGTATATGTGCCTGAAAATAAACTTGACAAGTTTTCTAATTATAAAATTGCAGGTACCATAGAATCAGCACTTGATGATTGTGATTTAGTAATTGATGCATCACCAGGAGGGCACGGTTATAAAAATAAAAAAAATCTTTATGAACCAAAAAATATTCCAGCAATTTATCAAGGAGGTGAATCAACTAGTGGTTCTGAATCTGTTTCGGATTTACTGTTTAATTCTAGAGTAAATTATGATCTTGTATCAGATAAACAGCATGTAATGCAAGGAAGTTGTAATGTTACTGGAATGGGAAAAATTTTAGAACCACTACGTGATAGTTTTGGTGAACGTATAGTTAGATTTGATGTTACTCTAATTAGAAGATGGGCAGATATTGAGCAAATTGATGAAAAACTTGTAGACACTATAGAGATGACTGAAAAACCCCACCATGGAGATGATGTTAAAGAATATTTTGGTAAAGATGCACCCCTATACGTTCGTGCAATTAAGGTACCAACAAGACAAATGCATTTGCACATTATGGATATTAGATTCAAAGATGTAGCACCAAAACCATCTGAAATACATGAGATATTTACAAATGAATTTGGAGTTGCAACTTTATGGACTGTAAAAGGTACTAAAGACATTAGAGATTATGCTCAAAAAATGGGCTTTAATTTCACTGACACTAACATGATCCACATTCATGCAAATATGACTACATCAATTGGCGATACTGTACAAATGATGTATTCCGATGATCAAACAGGAATTGTAATTCCTGAGAATCACATGTTACTTCAAGCAATGTTGTTTAAAAAATCATATGAAGAAGCATTCACTCATACTGAATCTATATTTCACATGACAGAAAAAAAGAAAAAATTACAAGATTATTTTTCTAGAAAAGAATAATTTTAGATTTTTTTAATTCTAATTTTTTGGGCAATATTTTTTGATACTTTTTCTACAATTATTCTAAGACCTGCAACTTCTATTTTATCCCCTTCTTGAGGAATGTCTTGAAGTCTTTCATGAAGTAACCCATTTAGTGATGCATAGTCATCACCTTCTGGAACTTTGGTATTAAAAATCTCATTAATTATGTCAATTTCGATATCACCATTTGTAATTATTGTATCTTGATCAACTCTTTCGTATCCTACACTTCTCGTTTGATCACTCTCATCTTCAATTTCTCCAACAATTTCTTCTAACAAATCTTCCAAAGTAACTAAACCCTCAACACCACCATGTTCATCCAATACAATTGCCATGTGTGTTTTCCTTCCTTGCATCTCCTTTAACAAAGAACTAACCATTTTTTCTTGAGATGCAAATACTGGTTTTCTTGCAATTTTTTTTAAACTAATACCGTCATTGTCTTTTTCTAATTCTTTTAGGATGTCTTTTGCATGAATAAATCCTATAATATCATCAGCATTTTCTCCAAAAATTGGAATTCTTGAATGTCCACTTTGATTGATTTGCGGTAATGCTTCAAAAAGTAACATTTTGGAATTAAGCGTAAACATCTTTGTTCTGGGAGTCATTACAGAACGAATTACTGTATCATCAAATTTTAGTGCACTATGAACTAACTCCATCTCTTCTTTTTCTAATGCCTTTTCAGCTAATCCTTGCTCAATTACTCCTTTGATATCTTCTTCAGTAATTGGTGGGGGACTGTAACTACTTCCAGTTAATTTAACAACTCCTTTTGAAATAATTTCAAAGAATTTCACTAGTGGGTAAAATGCATAACTGAATCCTAGTAAAACTGGTGCATATCGTAGGGCAATTTTAGTTGAATTTGCATTACAGTAAGTTTTTGGAGTAATTTCTCCAAACACTAAAATCACAAATGTCATTATTCCTACTGCTATTCCCAATCCATCATCTCCAAATAATCGAATTGCTAAACTTGTTGCAAGAGCTGATGCACCTACATTTACAAGATTATTGCCAAGATTTACACTTGACATCATCCAACTTGGATTAGTTTTTAATTTGTGTAATGCTTTTGAGCCTTTCTTTTTCTCATTAAATAACTGAATTACTTTTGATTTTCTAATTCCTACAAGAGCTACTTCTAATCCACTAAAAAATCCGGATAATCCTATCAGGGTAGATAAAATTGCTATCTCAACCCATAATTCTACCATGAGTTTCTCCGAAATAATTTCTTAGAATGACTATATCCTCTATTCATTTAGTTTTTTTGCACCATCTTTTGGTTAGAATAATTTTGCAAAACTCTGATTTAACTCTTAAGATGTTAAAGTGATTTTAAATTAATTGAGCATAAATATGAGCCTAATTTTTTGGTGGTTTTGCAAATTTATTTTCTGGATTATTATGGTAATCTACTGGAAGCATTGCATCTTTTTGTCTACCTGTAAGGATTCCAACTACAATGTCATCTTTTTGAATTACTCCCTCATCAATTAATTTTTTTATTCCAACAACTGTTGCACCTGATGCCATCTCACAATCAAATCCATTTAGACCCACAACTGACATACCATCAAGCATTTGAGAATCTGTAACTGTAGTAACAACACCATCTGTAAATTCTAATGCTCGTAAACCTTTCAAAATATTGGCAGGTCTGCCAATTTGAATTGCAGTGGCTTTAGTTTTTGGTCTTAATCCCTCTTTATCTAAATGATCATAATATCTTGAAATTAACTCAGTGTTTGGTTTACCTTTATTCCATCTTAATTCTTCACCTTCAAATTTCCCATTATACAAATCTGATAATGTACTTGCTCCTTCAGAATTAATAACTGCAATTCTTGGAATTTTTTTAATCCATCCCCAATCATACAATTCCATTAACGCCTTTCCACAACTTGAAGTATTTCCTAATGCACCTCCTGGATAAACAATCCAATCAGGTGTTTCCCAATTAAGATATTCTAAAGCTCTAAACGGAATTGTTTTTTGTCCTTCAATTCTAAATGGGTTAATAGAGTTTACAGTATACCCGTTATGATTTTGTGCATCTTCTAATGATTGTTTTAATGCATCATCAAAATTTCCGTCTACTTCTAAAATTTGAGCTCCAAATTGATATGCTTGACTAAGCTTTCCTGGTGCAATTTGACCTGCTGGAATATACACATCACATTTAATTCCCTCATTTGCTGCAAACATTCCTGCAGAAGCTGAGGTATTTCCAGTAGATGCACAAACAATTTTTTTTGCACCAACCATTTTTGCATGAGTAACTGCTGTTGCCATACCATTATCCTTGAAGGACCCACTTGGATTATACCCCTCAGGCTGTAACCATAGATTATCATTTGACATCCCTATTAGATCCGCAGCTTTTGACATTCTGTATGGTTTTGATAATCTACCTTCTGCACCATCTAGTGATACCAAATATTTTGAGCACTCTTCAATATTTTCAGTATCAATCTGACAAAAATTTAGTAATTCTCGGAATCTCCAAACACCACTTTCATTAAAAATACTACCTTCTGGGTTTCGTCTTTTGTAAAAAACTTCTTTTAGACTGCTTGGCGGTTTATTTTTATAAATTACATCTAAAAGATGACCTTTTTCACATTGAATATTAGTACTAGTTATTGGATACTCTAAACCACAGTAAGGATCAATACATTTGAGATAAGCGTCACCTTTCATAGTAATTAGACATAATTGGTGATAATTTAAAGCAAATGTGAAACTTTTGTACAAGTCAAGCTATTTTTCCTAAACTTTAGATTGGATAAATTCTGAAAATAGGTATGGTTACACACTCTGATCATTTAAAAAAAATACTTGGACATGTACTTGATTCTTACCATATTCTTAAAGAATTTGACGATAAACCAGGTGATCTTGATAGAATTAAGAAAGAATTATTGAAAATTAATGGATTTTTGAAAGTGGTTACAAACAAAATTGATACCAATCTTATCCAATTGTCAGATTATAAGATATTAAAATCAAAATTTCAACATTATTTGGAAAATTATTATTTTGAAAAAGAAATTAAAACAATGGAGCCTTTGTATTTTGATGATCTTTATAGAATAAAAAATATAAGATTAAAAATATTGGAAGCATTAGAAGGAAAACACATGATGGAACTCACTGAAGATGTACATCAAATGCTATGACTAATGGAAAAAAATGCATCTTATGTGGGTGTCAAGACCATAAATTATTTGGGTGTTCAAGACATATTTCTAAAAAATGTAGTTGTTATGAAACATAGAAATTCTCTAATAATGATTATTTTCGTTTAGGGCCTGATCTTTCATGAAAATTAAAACAACATTTGCATTCTTTTTCAATACATTCAGATTCATTATGATGACCACAAATTCCGCATTCACAGCTAGACATGGTATAGATTATTTAGTTTAGAATATAATTTGTCATCTGATTTTTTATGAGTTTTAGGTCAAATACGATTATTTTTTAGATTTTGATTTTTTCTTAGGCTTTACTTTATCTTGTAATTCTTTTTCAATTTCTGCTGATTTATTGTCTACAGCCTTGATGATTTTCTGAATTAATCCATCAAGATCACTGTCTTCTGCTGGAGGTTCTATAGTGCCTGCAATTTCATTAATGGTACTTGAAATTTCTGAACTCACATCTTCAAAACTTTCAGGATCTTCATATGCTGCATTATAGAGCGTTTTAAGATTATTTACATGTCCAATAACTTGATCTGTTAATACAATCTTGTAATCAGTACCGTTAACTTCAAATTCTTTTGCACTCATATTTGTTTTTCAAATTCTTTTGTTTATAATGTTTTTCAGAGAATAAAGAAATAGTTGAGTAAAATTTTGTAGGACATTGTATAAATTTCATGACTAAATTTTGTATATTTTTTATGATTTTTTTGAAATCACTATTCATTTTTTGTTAATATTGTGGCAATCATTAGTCCCTCATTTAGAAAAAAATGAAACTATGTACAATCCTTACAGTCAGGATCAACACATATTGGATTATGCTTTCCATCCCGTGTAGGATGAGATGTATCTCTTCTTCTTTCTGTTCTAGTCATAATCTCAATATACGATAATATCTAAAAAACTTGTTCAAGACTTTTTAGAAAAATTAAGAAGCCAACTATTCATATCCTCTACATAATGTTGCTTGTATGCAAACACCAGTAACACGATTAGAACTCTACATGACAATAGGTTATTGTGTCAGCTTCCAAACACTATACACACTACTAAGATAAAACATGGATCCAATTGAAAATCAATATTGCCAAATTTAGATAATTAGGTTCATCATAAAATATCATTTTGTCTTACAGTATATTACGAGAAGTTATTGTTCTGCGTCGTAGAATGATAAGTTGGAAAACATAACATGTTATGCTTTGTCCTAGAATCTGTGTATTCCATGTATCTCGTTGATTATAATTTTATAAGTAATCCTTATCTGTCTTGTTTACTTTACAGATTTTAGAAGATTCCACTTGAGTGCCATGTATGTTATCATGGAATACTTGGTAATACCCCATTTGGAATTTTCAAACAAAAAAATTATTGTATCAAGTCCAAGCCAAACCCCGAAACGACCAAGATGAGGGGAAAGGTTGAACATAATTAAAAAAATTTTTATCTAATATGAATTATCAGAATAAATTTTATAGTAAAATATCCACATGTAACATCAAAAAAATAAAAAAGAAAAAAATATCACACTAGTTTTTTAATGTGAAAGGTGTTGCCCATGACTGAATAATACTCTTATTCAATTCAACAAAAGCATTAACATTATCGTTGTATGTTTTGATGTTTTGTACAGTTGTATCAATTGTAGTTTTTATCAATTGATTACTTACTGTACTTGATTGAACAATTTGCTTGCTTGAATTTACAATAGCAGTTTTTGTATCTTCTGAAATTTCAGTTTGGATGCCTGTTTTTTTTGCAAATTCTTGATGTGTGGCAATTGAAGCATTGATTGTTTTCTCACAAGTTTTCATACATTCGTCTTGCAATTTTGTTATAGTTTGAATATATTCTGGTCTGATTTTTGAAATATTTTCAAAGTATTTTTGAACATTTTGTTTGTACATTGAATATACATCACTTGATGTATTTTTTGTTTGAGTTTGTGTGCTCATGTTAGGGCAAACTAAATGTTATATATAATTCATACAATATTACAAAATTAAATCAAATTGAATTCTATTTTTTAAGATAAATGATAAATTATTTTTTCCACATGTTTTGCCAAGTTTCAGTGAACTGCCTCATCACTTCTAGATAGTTTTTAGATGAATCTACCCAAGGAGTATTCCAAAATTTTTCCCAATTATTATCATACTCAAATACCGATATTAGACCTGATTCTTTTAACATATTTTGCCATTCATGTCCAAATTTTTTAATTTCAAAATTTCCTGCAGTCATCCATTGCTTTTTCCATTCTTTTGCTAACATTTGTGGCATCAATGTATTAGTTCCAGATGATTTTAAGGCGTGATTATATTTTACAAATGCTTCATTTCCTGCCTGTCTCCACAAATCAAAAGATAATTTCCATCTAACTAATGCAGAAGAATACTCTTTCCATGGATCAATAGTTTTAACATCTTTTTTTGATGTTTGATTGAGATCTTCCATAACTAATTATTTATTTAGCACCAGTCTTAAAAACATGATCTTGGTATTCTAGGATTAGGTGTATCAAACGTTAATTTTATACATTACATTTACACAAAAAAGAATTCCAAATATGTGGTATACTGATGACACACTTGAATATGATAAAGAATATCTTCAATATGTTTTAGAACTATTCCAATAAATCATATGATTAAAAATGAAACTAATAGTAATTATTGTTTACAATTAGAAAGGGTACTAAACACAGCGTAGTTTGATGCACTATGAGGTTGATTACTTGCATCAGTAGCAAAGTATTCCATATTTTCATCAATCATTATACTTGGTTTGATCATGTCACCTTTTTTGAATAATTTGATGCATTTGGTTTGTTGTTTAGTTAATGATACATTATGGATTTTAGGGTTGTATTCTTCTAAAACTTGGTATAGTTTGTGAACCATCTACGCCTATTTTTTGTCCAATCCATATTAGAATTGGTTTAGATGTTTTCTTTAACAGAGAATATGAATGAAAAACAAGAGTGGCACTATCTACCAGTTAATTTAGTATCATGACAAGAACATACACACCCATTAGGACACATTTCATGAATCCATAATATACACCAAATTGATTTTCTCATCACAATGTACACTAATTTACCATATTTAAAATATATAACAAGATGGCTGGAATCGATATTTTCTAAAAATAATCTAGTGATCATCATAGATTATGAATTTCTATGAAATCAATTGTACTAGTGTAATAATTGACATTACAAGAGTCACACTAAATTAGTTAGAATTTATTTAGATATTTTCTTTATCCCCATTTCTGGGCATATTCTTCTTTAGTGATTGGAACTCTTGATTTGCATTTTACACATCTACGCATTTTATTATGCTTGGAATATCTCCATACATGACGTTCGCTTTTTTGATGACAATTCATAATATTTCCCTATTTTAGCTAGTATTTAGAAGTCATTATTTGCCAAGATTTAAAATAATTCTAAAAATTAATTATTTTATAAAGAAATTACCATTAAAAAATTATTTTTCATTATAAATTTGCAACAAATTGATAAATTACGATTGCCCCTATACCCACGCCAATAATTCCACCAACAATAATTCCATATTTTTTTAGTTTTTCCTTTTTTTCAAATTTAATATTTGCAATCCTTTTTGCTTCTAAATGATGCTTCTCACAACGAAGTTTACCTTCATATTCACGAAATCCTTTATCATCACATTCACAGCATTTTCTTTCATCCATGATAATTTTTGATGTTTTTCTATAATATTTGTATTCAAAATTCTTTATTTTTTGAAATTAATTCATCACACGAGTAATTTGATAGTGGTATTTACCCCGAATTAATTAATAATTAAGCATATTTTTTCACTAATTTTAGATATCTTGAGATGGTATAATTAGAAATCAATGTAATCTAATGCTGCCGCATCACTGATTAATCTAGTATGTTTTGAACCAATCACATATCCATTTTTTACATCATCTACAGGAACCCATCTATTTGTTGATGTATAGTGCCTTTTTTCAGTCAATTCTAATTCTATTGCTTCAATATCAAATTCAGCTTCTTCAACTTCTTGGGTTGTAAGATGTTTTATGGTGATGAGGATTTTTACAACTTTGACTCGCTTTCCTAGCTTCCATGATGTTGGACCAATTTCATCAGATACTTCTAGTACTTTGATTTTCATTTGTTTTGTACCAAATGCATTATAGCTGATGTATGCTTTCTCATCTGTGAATTCTTCAAAAGTAATCCTTGAATTAACTTCAGCATCAGAAACAGTTTCCAATAGAGATTCTGAGTTTATTTCAGTTGATTCTGTATTGGTATTCTCTTCACTCATAAATTGTAATTACATATTATCCTTATAAAATGATTTGAATAATGACAGTTTAGAAAATTTACCTTTGTTTTGTTTTAAAAGGCATATTTTCTTCTTTAAGAAATAATTCTTTTCTTGAACCATCAATTCTTGCAAAAAATCGTCCATCATATGTACACACACAATCACTAATTTCTAATGACTCATCCCAAACTTTGAAAAATTCTCTTAGCTCTCTGCTTTCATATTTTCCTATACCTAATCTTTTCTTTGAGAGGAATTTGAATGCCAAAAGTACTTTTCTTTTTTTATACACACCAAAGGTCTTAATCCAATCTAAACATCGTTCAATTTGATCTGCTGGAACTGGAAGTGATGTACTGGTACCCGATTTAGCCTCAATTGTAAAAATAGTACTTTCTTCAGTATTTACTGCCAATACATCTGGTAGTGCAATACTTGGAGAGCCTAACCTAAATGCTCTCCATGCTGTAGTACCATTGAATCGTTTTACTATGGTATCTTCCCACTGATACCCTCTTTGTCTTCGCAATCGAGCAGCTTTTTTATGATTAATATTAGATTTTTTAGTAAAAGTTGATTTTGTTATTGTTACAGTTTTTATTTTCATTGGCATGTTATATTCGCATTACATTTAGTAAAGCGGGTAATTATATAATAACTCAATAAAATATTATGTAAAGGTCATTTCTTTATTCATATTATTTTCAAAATATGATATCCATTCTAATTTTGAATTATCAGTAAAGACATTTAATTTTTGAAAATTTCTAATATCTAAATAGTTCCAAATTTTTTAGGTAGTACGTCTGAAATAATTATAGAAAAATTATTAGAAAAAAGAAATTTGTATCTAAATACGTTAAAACATCTGGATTTTCAACTAGTAGAAGAAATATCACAAAAAGAAGTTGAAGATAATAAGAAATCACAAAAAACAACTATAGAACAATTAAAAAAAATAGAACAGGAATTAGCATTTATTTTATCAAAAAAATCAACATAGATTACAATGAGTTTATCAAGCCCATTTATTTACAAAATTTATGCTTGATGAAATAATTACAAATTTAGTTAAAGTAAAACAAGATTTCGCAAAAAATTATACAGGAAATGCCCACATTCAAGAGGTAATTCCAGCATTTACATCAAAACAATTTCCAATAGATGAAAAACATCTAGAACTCATGCACATTTTTGCTAAAAAAAATCCCATATACTTTAATTTCTATGAAGAAAAAATTGCAGACATACCGTGTATTGTGTATGAGGGGGATATCAATGAATATTGGTTAAACAGTATCAAACATGGAACAAGTTGTCAGCCATTTTATCCAACATGGATAATGTCTGCATTTGTTATGACATCTGTTGCAAAAAAACTAGGATATACTGAACTTGTAGATATTGGATCGGGTGATGGACGAATTGCATTTTGTGGGAAATTTTTAGGGTTTACCACTGTTAGTATTGAGATTGATGATGTGTTGGTAGAATTACAAGAAACAATTGTCAAATATACAAATCAAGATTTCAATCCAACATGTGGAGATGCATTAGACATTGATTATTCAAAATTCAAACTAAAACAACCAGTATTTTTTATTGGAGGTTTACCTCAAATGGGAGGAGATATTTTAGCTGCCAGTATTATTGAAAAAATTAATTCAGACACAAATCTCAAGAAAAATACTGGATTGGTGTTTGCAGGAACACATTCTAAAAGAGAGTTATCGGGGAATCTGCCAAATGGTGGTTGGAGTTCTCTTATAGAAAAACATGATTTGAGTGTGATTGATACTGTATCATTACCAACCATCTGGACTTTTGATCAATTAGTTGAAACTCCATACATCTATACAAAATTCAATTAACGTAGAAAAAATAACCTTCATTTGAAATTCCACATTTTGAAATCTTTACCATTTGACCGACCTCTGGAATTTCTGACATTTTTGCCATAATTTTGATGGTACTTTCAAATTCAATTATACAAAAATAATCATTATTTTGTTTGGAAAATTCAATAATTTTACCCTCAAATTCACCATTTTTTAAAGAAACAGGACCAAAACAATCATCACAAAATTCAGTTGGAGGCCAAACGATTTTTTTACAAACACTACATTCAGGAATCATAAACTTTCCTTTTGATAACTCTGACTCAAAATTCATTTTTCTAAAACCAACACTGTTGAAGATGTAGCAGCAGCAGACATGTTATGAATTAATCCAATATTTGCATCATCTACTTGTCTATTGTTTGCATTTGATTGAAGTTGTTGAGTAATTTCGATTGTTTGTGAAATACCAGTTGCTCCTAAAGGATGTCCTGAACCAATTAGTCCACCTCTTGGATTTATTTTAAAATTATTTGTCTCATATAGTTCATCAACTAAATCTAACCCTTCACCATAATCAGAAAAGCCTAATGATTCCAATGCCATTGGTTCACAAACTGAAAAAGCATCATGTATTTCTGCAACATCGATATCGTTTGCAGTATGATTAGACATTTTTAATGCACTTTGTGCTGCTAGTTTTGTAGATTCCATGGATGTAAATGATTTATTTTTTGTAAAACTTGCAGATGTTGTTTTTTGACCAATACCTGTTATCCATACGGGGTTATCTGTAATATTTTTAGTCAGTTCTTCAGTTGCTAAAATTATAGATGCACTTCCAGTACAAGGTCGTGAACAATCTAATAATTTTAGATCATCTGTGAGTTTTTTAGAATTCATTACATCCTGTACTGTGTATGTCTTGTTTGAATATGCATTTGGATTTTCTTTAGCTTGTTTATGATTTTTTACAGAAACAACAGCTAAACGTTCATCAGAAATTGAAAATTTACGCTTGTATGATTTTGTAAAAATTGATGCCCAAAATATTGGATGTTTGAATTCACCTCTAGAATTGTCCCATTGTAATATTTGACCAGGACTATCATGTCTTTCAGCACCTGAAATTAGAATCATTTCAGCTAATCCTGATGCAATGTAGGAATATGCTGAAACTATCGAATTTGTGCCTGAATTACATAGACTTTCAATTGAATGAGCAATTTTTGGTTGAATTCCTGCCATTTCAGATAAAATTGGAGATAGGTATTTTGAATTATTATTTGTAGAAACTAATACTGCATCAATATCTTTTTTGTTTATTTTTGAATTATTTTCAAATAGATTTTTTGTAGATTTGAGTAATACTGATTCAATTTTTTGTTCATCTATTGTAAAGGGAGTTGTCCCATATGCTGCGATTCCTACTTTGAGCATTATTTTTCATCCAAAAATATCTTTTTTAACAACATAAATGATTCCATAGTATCCCCAACTGGATTAAATTGGATTATGGGTAAATTAATTCCAGAATCAATAAAATCTTGAAGTTTCTTTTGAGATTCTTCAGGTGTTCCTGCAATACAAAGTGATTGCAGCATTGAATCAGTTACACATTCATGGTTTGATTTAAATCCTGATTTTTTAAACTCGTCAAAAATATTATCTGTTTCATTCTTGAATCCATTTTTTGCTAAAAATTCTCTATATATTTTTCCAACAGATATGTAAAATGCCAAAGTTTTTTTTGCTCGTTTGATTGCATTATCAGAATCTTCTGCAATACAAGTTATTATTTGACAAGTGACATCAATCTTTTTCTTTGATTGCATTTTAGTTATTGTTTGTTTCATTTCATTGAGTGGTCTAAGATAAAAAATTACACCATCTCCAATACTCCATGTCAAGTCTATCATTTTTTGATTAATGGCTGCCAAGTAAATTGGAATATTTTCTCTAAATGGTTTTATCAATGATGTGAAATTTTTTAAATTGTAAATTTCACCTGAATAATTAATTGGTTTTCCTGATAGAATTAATCTAATTATTTCTACATATTCTTTCATTCGTTGTACTGGTTTTTCAAATATGGCTCCATGAAAATCCTCAACTATGGGCAAACTACTAGTCCCAAGGCCTAAAATTAATCGTCCATTTGATAAAGTATCAACAGTCATTGCACCCATTGCAATTGTTGATGGACTTCTCGAATAGATGTTAATAATTGATGAGCCTATTTTTTGAGTGGTTGATTTTCCAGATACTGCACTCAACATAGAGAAATTCTCCATCCCCCATGTTTCAGGAATCCATATGGAGTCAATATTTGTGCTAGATAGGATTTTTGAGCATTCTAGAACTTGATTTACTGATAATAATGAACCTAAACTACACCCAATATGCATGAATAATCTATGGGATCTTGGATATTCTAGTGTATCTAAATGTAAACTACATAATATCTAGGCGTAAATGACCATAATTAGAGGTCTGGGATAATCCCATCACATTCATTGTAGAATTGCCAAAGAATCTATAATATTTTCAAAATGTGTTATTTGTAAGCAGTTTTAGTAAGAGGTTAATTTTGATTGAGTCTGAGTATTATCAGATTATTTTATCATACTAATCATTGAGTGAACAAATTTTTAGTGAGAAATCATTACCAAAACCAACATTTTGGAATGATGCTACAAAATATGCATCTGTTAGTAATGATGAGTTATTTGTAGAAGAAGTGGCATACATGATGGTTACATTACATAGAACCGGTGCATAAGGTAAAGATCATCATTTGATAATTTTTTCAATTTCTAATTCACATTCTTCCATATCTTTGAAAGAGTCAACAGAATACCATTTGACATTTTTGAATTTGATCGTATTGAGTTTACCTTTTTTTGCATAATCTGGAAAGAGTGTTTTTTCAATATCACCTTTCACAGGTAATTCCCGTAATACTTCTTTTTGGAGATGATAAATCCCGGCATTCATCCATGTATTAGAAATTTCTTTTTTCTCTTTGAATTTTAATATTTTTTCATCACTAGTTTCTAAAATTCCATATTGAGTTCTTAACTCAATTGCTGCAATCGAATTTTGTTTTTTTCGAAGTTTGTTTAAATCAATATTTGTTATAGTGTCGCCATTTATTACAAAAAATGATTTATCATTAATCATTTTTCCTGCTTTTTTAATTGCACCACCAGTACCTAAAGGAGTTTTTTCAACAGAGTATTTTATTTTAATTCCAATATTTTTCATTTTAAAATGATTTTCAATCATCTTTGTTTTATAACCAGTACAAATTATGACTTCAGATACATTAAATTTTTTCAAATATTTTATTTGCCATTCTATAATTGGAATATTTTTTATTGGTACAAGGGGTTTTGGTACAAAATCTGTAATTGGTTTTAGTCTTTTTCCACGACCCCCTGCTAAAATAATTGCCTTCAATACTCAGAGTCTTTTTTTAGAGTAAAAAATCCTTTTCCTCTACCTCTTTTATACGCCTGAGCCGTAATTATAGGCATGAGTTATCTTGTTGATACAAAATACTTGTCAGAAACTTTGAGTGAAGAGGAATTGTATCAAAATGCATTTGATAGATCAAAATCTAATGATTCAATGGAAAATCTAAAAACCACATTGAGGACATTTAACCATTTTACAGTTGACATGTTTTCCAGAGAAAAAGATCAGGTTCTAAAGGATTTGATGATTGAATACAAAAAGAATCGTGATACAAGAGCTCCATTAATAATTTTAAAAAAATTCAAAGAGTGGTTGGGAAAAGATCATGATAACATCTTTGCAAAATGTGGAAAAAATGCAAAACGAGTTAGAAAGGCAGTCATAAACATTAGAAATGGGTAATCCTTTTTGTAAATTTAAAACAGAACTTAACCATATTTGTCGTAATTCTTCTTGTTGTTTTTTAGTTAGTTTTTTAAAGTCTATAAAAAATTGAAAAAAGCGTAGCTAGTGTAGCTAATACAATAATATTCCACCTGTTTTTCCTTTCTAGGCATGAAAATGCTTAACTATTAAAAATTCAATTCCAAATTAGTTGAAACCAATTCTAATGATCGGAATGGCAATTGCAATTGTAATTATTGTTGCAATTGTAATGGGAATGGTAATGCAAAGTATGGCAGTAATAGAATCTCAACAGCAAAGATTAGATTTGATAAAAGAGAAGAACTTCATTGAACAAGAATCTCAGCAATGTTATGAAGATTATAGTAGTTGTAGTTTCAT
>Ga0208879_1000802_pt1 | contig 31344 bp, 26 predicted proteins | sample Knorr_S15_td_Bot_FD_185605 | JGI IMG/M metagenome (GOLD analysis project Ga0208879, IMG submission 185605) | Marine microbial communities from Southern Atlantic Ocean transect - Knorr_S15_td_Bottom_ad_5009_LV_A (SPAdes) (version 2) | ecosystem: Environmental > Aquatic > Marine > Oceanic | place...
TTCGGCTTCCCGACGAGCATGACGAGAGCAACAAGATCGAGAACATCCACGCTCCCCTGGGCGCCGGCGAGTGGCTCTGGGTGGATGTGCACCGCCGCGAGTCGATGAATCGGGAACGCCTGACAACTCTTCTCTCCGGGTTAGCGGCATTCTGCAGTGCCGGGTCGGACCGCGGAGTCGTGCTCGTGCAGACCAACGCCTTCGAACGTGCCGTTCACGAATTCGATATGGCTGATGAGCTAGTGCTCGCTGAGGCGTCAGGTGTTCTTGTAACGCCTTCTTGGCCCACGTACGGGTCGGTCGTGCGTTTCCTGGCGTCCCCCCCCCGGCTTGCCGCATGGTACTCACCGACAGCGGCGGCCTTCAGGAAGAAACCCAAGTACTACGGGGACCTTGCCTGACGGCTCGTCAGAGTACGGATCGGCCGGAGTCGGTTCTGGAGTCCGGCGGCAACCTTCTGCTCCCGCTCCACTCTCCCCAGTTCCTGACTGATGGGCTCGAGGCGGCTTGGGAGCACGGGTCGCTGGTCGAAGGAACGGGGGGCTGGAGACCCCCGCGCTATACGGGGAGGGCGTGGGCGAGAGGATCGCCCACCTGCTTTCCGTGCACAATCCGGTGCCAGCCGCCGGGTCGGGAAAAAGCGCGTGAGGGTAGTGGGGCTCACCGGCTTCGGTGAGCAGGAGTGGCCGAGCCTCAATCGCACGCACGCCTTTTACCGCCGGGCTTTCGAGACCGACTTCGATCTCGAGCAGATTGACGGGGAATGGCCGGCGGATGAGCCGGACGTGCTGCTCAACTTCTCAGGCAATCGCGGTTGGGACCGGCCTCGTGACCGTGATTATCCGACTCTGTTCGGCATGCACGGCGGACCCATACTGGACCACGACTTCCTTTGGGCCCAGCTGGGTCGTCTCGAGACCAGTGACGTGCTCCTGGTCAACTGCGCATCGGACGAGCGCATCTTGCGGCGGTTCTTCGAGGGAAACATGCCCGAGATCTGGTGCCTACCGCTGCCAGTGGACCCAACGCTCTTTCGGCCGCTTCAGCGGGATACGTGTCGCCGGCGGCTGCGCTGCACCGCGGACTTCGCCATCGGTTTCGTGGGGCGACTGGTGCCCCAGCGAAACCTGCATCGGTTCCTACAGCTGCTTACTTGGCTGCAGGCTCAGATGCGTCCGCAGACCGTGAGCGGGCTCGTGATCGGGACGTTTTGGACGGAGTACCCCGTCCTCAACTTCGGCGCCTCGGGCTATCCCGACTACATCGCCGCGCTGATCGATCAGTTGGAGTTGGACGACGAGCACGTGCGCTATTTTCACGGCGACCTGAGCGATGAAGATCTCGTCGCCTGCTACGGAGCCATGGACGTTCTCATCCATCCGGCCAACTCCATCGACGAGAACTTCGGCTACGTCCCGGTGGAGGCGATGGCATGCGGGACCCCCGTCGTCGGAGCGGTCTATGGCGGGCTCAAGGACACCGTCCTGAACGGCGAGACCGGATTCCTGATGCCGACCTGGACGACGCGCAGCGGGATCCGGATGGACCTCACGTCAGGCTCTTTCGCTGTCCGAGGCCTTCTTACCGACTCGTCGCTGCGCAGTCGCATGTCCGCCGCGGCGATACGTCACACTCGGGACCAATACTCCTTCGACGCCTTTGCCCGGCAGCTACGAGGCGCCGTCGAGAAAGCGATCGCGAGTAAGCCCGCTGCCGAGCCGGTCACCTTGGCGGCGAGACCCGATCGTCCTCCTACGCACGGCCTGCTCCCTGCGGCGAACCGTCCCTGGCGGCTGTACGAGCAGGCGGTTTCGGACTATGTGAGCGGTCCGCCCCCTGTCGCGCGTCCCGAATCGTCCCGATCCTGGCGGGGGTAGCCGCGCTGGCCTCACTCGTTCAGCCGATCCCGCCCGTGCTCGTCGCCTACGGGCGGTGACGTGCCCCTCAGTGCGGTACGACATCCTATGTTAGACCTTGAGCCGTCCGAGGTCCAAGAAGCTGGGGCATTCGAAGGAACCAGTCGGCAGGTTTTACCGTCTCTGGAGCCGGGGGGCGACCACCGTAGGCGCTGTGGGGTCTCTGCGAGTGGATTGACGAGTCCCTCGCGAGGCTCGCCCAGGGCCGCAATGTCGCCGGTCGAGGCCCTCAGTTCGCGTAGCCGTACGCCGCGCAGTTTTCCTGTTGCAGCGGACCGTGACCGACCATGGTGTGCATCATTCCGCTGCGTGAACCGCCGCGAAAGACGATGGGACCGTTCCACATGGTCTGCTGCGGGTCGTCGCCGGACTCGAGTGTGACCACGACGATGAACTTGTTCCAGCTGACGGCGCCGGACGCCTGGAGGTTCGCGTCGAGCGTGCCCATGCGCTCGACCCGATCGATCTCTCGCGTGGTCACCCACGCGACGAGATGCCCTCGCTGTGGTGTCTTCATGCGCGTGAGCGAGACCTTCAGGTCGTACTCGTAGCTTCCGTCCGCCGCGAGCGCGACCGAAAACGGCGACGCAGAGGAGACTGAGACTTCGGCTGTCGCCTTCGCTAGGCCAGTGCCTGGGATGTTCTTGGTCGTGATCAACTCGAACGCGTAATACGCGGGCCCCGCGGCCGCGCAGATCGCGGGCCCGCTGGTCCCAGTGGGTCCGGCGATCATCGATACCGTTGTGAACAGCGTCAGCAGAGTCGAAAACACGGTTCTGTCGTCTGAGTCGGGGGACCGGTTCAACCGCCAAGGGATGGAACCTTCGGGCCCGCATTGCCTAATTGGGAGCCTAGCCGGCGCTCGCTGCGCCGACAAGGCTCTCCGCAGCATCTGTGAGGTCATCCGATGAGTGATCCCCGACACCGGTCCGTTCAAGCCGAGGGCCTACCCGCGCCCATCGGCCCATACTCCCCCGGCGTGGTCTTCGAGCAGCTCGTCATCGTATCGGGCCAGGGTGCCACCGACCCCGCGACCGGCGAGCTCGCCGGTCCGGACGTGGAGTCCCAGACGCGTCAGGTGTTCCGGAACATGAAGGCCATCCTCGAGGCCGGCGGGTCGGACCTATCGCGAGTGCTGCGGTGTGGAGTCTTCCTGGTCGATCTTCGTGACTTCGAGAAGATGAACAGGGTCTACGCGGAGGTTTTCGGAGAGCACCGGCCCGCACGCACGACGGTGCAGGTGGCCTCGTTGCCCGACCCCGGCCTCAGGGTTGAGATCGACGCGATCGCCTACCGGGACTAGAAGCCCCCGGATGCGCGAAGGGCCGCCAACCACGGCGGCCCTTCGTTGTACTCGGTCTACGCGGCGTCGAGTGACAGCCGCGCGGCTCCTATTGGCTGATGGGGCGCTTGACCACCGGCTTATCCCAATCCTGGGCCGACGAGATGTTGGGGTATCCCCAGTCCTCCCCGTTCCAACCCTGGAAGCCGTCCATTCTCATGGTCCAGAGACCGGTCGACATGTCGCTGATCACGATCAGGCCGTCCGCGTTACGCACGTCGACGCCGAAGGCACCGTTGAACTGCGAGTAGCGATCGGTGTTCGGGGGGCCCACATAGGTGTCGTAGTAGCCCACCGTCACCGGGTTGAGCGGGTCTTGCAGATTGAAGATCTGGAGTCCGTCCAGGTAGCCTGAGACGAAGACGAACGGCCAGCGCACTTCATGGTTGTGGACCAGATGCCGCCAGTCGGCGGTGAACGCCGAGATGGGAGAGCTGATGTTGCTGCGTTCGCCGTCGAGCGCCGGCTGTAGGTCGAAGATCCGCAGCGGCGCGTACTGGTATTCGGTCTCGGCGATCACGTAGCGACCGTCGGGACTCGGCGTGAACGTGTGCCCGTAGTTGACGCCGCTGACTCCGGTCAGCGTGATGCGTAGCTCAGGGGACTCGACGCTCGAGACGTCGTAGATGTAGTAGCCGCCCGTACCCCCGCCGTAGAAGCGGTCTTCGCCGGTGTCCGGATGGTATCCGACGTAGAAGTCGTGGTAGCCGCGCCCGCCTCCGCTGCCCAGCGAACCCTCCGGCACCGGGACCATGCCGACGCGAGCGTTGTCCAGGTCACCGTCCACCACCATGCCGAGGTCGTAGATCAGCGCGCCGGGCGCGCGAGCCGTCGTGAAGAGATAGACCCGGTCGTTGGAGTGCTTGTAGATGAAAATGTTGTGGAAGCCGCCGGCCATCTCGGGTTCGCGAATGCGTGCCACTTCATGGACCGTCGACGGGTCGGGCAGGCCGGTCACGTCGAGGATCACGGCGCCGAGGTCGTTGTCCGGGCCGCCCTGCCCGAACTGCAGCGACTGGACCAGGTAGTAGCGGTCGTTCCACTTGAAGTGCTTCACGTCCATGCCGCCCGTGCGCATGTGGAGGTCCTGGTTCTCGATCCTCCACTCGTAGAGCAACTCCGGGTTGCCCGGGTCCGCGATGCTGATGATGTCGGTCCCTTTGGGCCCGTCGTCGCCGTAGACCATACGCGCGACGTAGACGTAGGGGCGGTCCAACTCCTGCTCCATGTCCATGTCGGCTACGGAGAGGCGGGCGCCGAGGGGGAGGTGTCCGAGCACATCGATGTTGTCGCTGCCGCGCTTCAGCGGCGACCACGGGACTTCTTGGGCGGCGAGTGGCGCGCCGATGGCGAGCATCAGGACCATCGGCGAAATGCGCTTCAACGACATGAGAACCTCAGGTGGTTTGTGGAACAACTCGAGCGTTTCCGGGACCGCGCGCCCTTAAGGTGACCCCAATCGGTGGACGGTGGCAACCGGCGTCCGACTACCATGGGTTCACCCGATATCCCTCTTCCTGCAGCACCACGAACGCGGTCATTGCCGAAAGCGCGACTTCCACCTCATCGATGAGTCCGCCGCGCGGAATCCCCCTGGAGGCAGCGGTCTGGCCGCAGAGGATGACTCGCGCTCCGAACGCCGTGAGCTCCCGGATGAGGGCCGCATTGGGGTTGTCCACGCCGTGTTTCGCGCGGTATGGCACGTCGTCCAGAAGCTCCCATCCAGCTGATCCATGCACGACAACGGCCGCACGGATCTTCTCGCGCGGCACGCCAGCCATGGCATGCATGTTGATGAACCGAGCCACGCTGTTGAGTGCAACGTTCACCTGATCCGGAGAAGTCGACGCCTGCGAGATCTCGAAGGAGACCTTGTACTCCAGGTCGGTGGGCGTCGTGAAGTCGGGATTGGCCACTTCGAAGACCGCCCCGGAGGACAGAATGGCCGGGCCCGCCGCGCGCTGCCGCGCGGATGCGGGCGTCGCGCTGGAGAGGAGCGCCAATATCACGAGAGTCGTACGCATCAACGACGCTCCTGCCACCATTCGTCCTTGAGGATCGAGACCGTGTGCTCGAACGTCTGGTCCCCGACGGTCATGACCACACGATACTCACCGACGGCCGCCTGGCTGAACGCGAAGCGCGCGCGGTCCGCAGCTGAAATGCCGCCGCCACCGCCACCGCCCCTGCCGCCGAAACCACCGCCACGACCGCCACGACCGCCGCGACCGCCGCCGGAGCGCGCTGCTTCCTGTTCTTCCGCGCTACGCTCGATCCGCTTCTGCATGTTCCATGCGACGCGGTGTAGACCGGCTTCGCCATCACCCTCGATCTGGTAGATCTCGAACTGGCCCTGGTAGACGGTGAACGTGACGTCCTCGTCGACGTCGTCGGACAGGTAGTAGTAGAGCGGAATCTCGATCGCCTCGCTCTCACCCTGGAAGTTCGACGTTCCGTAGTTGGTGAAGTCGGGCGCGATCCAACGAACCTTGGACTCCGGCTGGAAGAAGTGCGCGTCCATCGCGAGCAGGTCGTCGCTCATCTCGGCGATGGCCGCGATGTCGGCGATGTAGATGCCGCGCCCGTGGGTACCGACCACGAGGTCGTTCTCACGGCGGTGGATCTTCATGTCGTGTACGGGGACGGTGGGCATGTCACCCTTCATGCTCGCCCAACTGTCGCCACCATCGATCGAAGCGAAGACCTGGAACTCGGTGCCCACGAAGAGCAGGTCGGGGTTGGAGTGGTGCTCGCGCACGACGTTGATGGGGCCGTCCGGCAGGTTGCTCGAGATGTCCGTCCACGACGCGCCGAAGTCGGTGGTCTTGTAGATGAAGGGCCGGAAGTCGTCGTTCCGGTAGCCGGTGAAAGTCGCGTACGCGGTGCCCAGGTCATGATTGGAGGCTTCGACCCGACTCACCCAGTAGTGTGGATTTCCGGGGATGTTGTCGGTGACGTCGGTCCAGGTCTCTCCATCGTTCTGCGTCACCTGCACGTTGCCGTCATCGGTCCCGGCCCAGAGCAGTCCCGCCTTGAGGGACGACTCGTCGAGCGTCGAGATGGTCCCGTACTGGATGTTACCGTCGCCACCCTTTCCGGTCGTGAGCGTGGCCGGATCGTTCTTGCTCAGGTCCTCGCTGATGACTTCCCAACTCTCACCGCGGAACTCCGACTTCATGACCTTGTTGCCGGCGTGGTACACCGCATCACAGGCGTGCTGGCTCGTGATGATCGGGGCGTTCCAGTTGTAGCGCATATCCGCGTCTTGATGTCGGATACCCTTTCGCTCGCCGGTCCACAGATCCAGGCGGGAGAGGGGCCCGAACTGCGACTCGTTGTACAGGTACCGATTCGTGCAACGGTCGAATTCGTTGTACATGCCGTCGCCGCCACCGATGCGGTCCCACATCTCGAAGCGGATGGCGCCGCCGGTGGGGTTCGTGTTGTACGTCATGTGCGAGCCGTTGTCCTGAAGTCCGCCCGCGACGCGGTACGGATGCGAGTCGTCGATACCGATGGCGTAGAATTGAGCGAGGGACTGGAAGTCCGGATGGTACCAGTTCTCTCCCCCGTCGTACGTGATGCCGAGGCCGTGGTCGTAGCCGAGAATCATGTGCTTCGAGTCGTCCGGGTTGATCCACAGCGCGTGGTCGTCACCGCCGAATCCGAGCGGGCGGCGGTCCCAGGTCTCACCCGCGTCCGAGGTGCCCCACGAGGAGGCCGAAAGCACATGTACCACGTCGGAATCGTTGGGGTCGATGATGACCTGGCCGTAGTAGTACGCTGGCCCACCGCCGATCGATTGGCCCTCCGGGCTCGCGCGATCCCAGGTGATGCCGCCGTCGTCCGAACGGTAGACTTCGCCGCCGATCATGCCGCGCGACGACATGTGGTCGAGCAGTTCCTGCCGGCGGTCCTCGTCCGACATGTCGGCCTTGTTGGCGTTCTCGATGGTGACGTACAAGATGTTCGGGTCGGCGTCGTACACGTCGACGCCGATGCGTCCGAGCATGCCTTCCGGCAGACCCTGCCCGATCTGGATCCAGTTGTCCCCGCCATCGCTCGTCTTGTACAGGCGGCTACCCGGCCCGGCCAGATCGAAGGTGTACGGCAGACGCACCTTGTCGTAGCTGGCTGCGTACAGGACGTCGGAGTTCGTCGGGTCCATGACCACGTCCACGACGCCGATGCGCCGGCCCTCGACCTGGGGGCCGAGAACGCGCTGCCAACTGCGGCCCCCGTTGGTGGTCTTGTACAGACCGCGCTCGTCGTTCTCGGAGTACAAGTGCCCGAGAGCGGCAGCGTAGACGACATCGGGGTTCGTCGGATGTATAACGATGCGCCCGATGTGGTGGGATTCCGGCAAGCCGACGTTGCTCCACGTCTCGCCCGAGTCGGTGGACTTGTACACGCCGTCGCCCCAATAGCTGCTGCGTGAGTTGTTTCCTTCCCCGGAACCCAGGTACAGGACGCTCGGGTCGGAGGGAGCCACGGCGATCGCGCCGATCGAGAAAACGTCTTCCTGCTCGAAGAGCACCTCGAAGGAGATGCCGCGGTTCACGGTCTTCCAGAGGTGACCCGAAGCCGTCGCGATGTAGAAGGTGTGCGGCTGCTGCCGCGGCACCGCGATATCGACGAATCGCCCGCTCTGCCGAGTGGGGCCGATCTCCCGATACTCGACGGTGGAGAGCACGCTCTCCAGGGACTGCGCCTCGACCGGGGCCCACGACGAGCCCAGCAAGGTCGAAAGAGCCGCCAGGAGGAGGGCAGGGCGGTAGAACTTCATGTGGGACTCCGTGATAGCCGTGACAAAGCGAGGAACGTCGGGTTCGCGTACCGGAAAGACAGCAGCCTAGGCCAGGATGTTGACCGGAGCAAGGCGGCCTTCGGCCCGCACAGCCTCGCTCGTCCGCAAGTACTTATCTTCCGCTCTTCCAGCACACGAATGGATCGTCCATGGCCTTGATCAGCTGCCAGAGTCTTCGCATAGCCTTCGGCGGCCCGCTTCTGCTCGACGACGCCAACCTCCAGCTCGAACGGGGGGAGCGTGTGGGGCTGCTCGGTCGAAACGGGGAGGGCAAGTCCACGCTCCTGAACATCATCGCGGGCGCCGTGGCGCCCGATGCCGGGGAGGTCGTTCGCGATTCGGGCTTGCGCGTTGCCATCGTCGAGCAGCAGGTGCCCGAAGGCCTGCCTGGGTCTGTTCTGGACGTGATCGACTCGGGCTCACTCCCGGGGGCCACGGAGCGTCATCACGCGGAGCGCATGTGCTCCCTTCTTCACCTCGATCCCGACCAGCCTTTCTCGAGCCTCTCAGGTGGACAGAAGCGCCGAGCGCTTCTGGGCAAAGCCACGGTCTCCGACCCCGACCTGCTGCTTCTCGACGAGCCCACCAATCACCTCGATCTGGAGCGCATCGACCAACTGGAGAACATTCTCCTGCGCTTCCAGGGCAGCCTGCTCTTCATCACCCACGACCGGATGTTCCTGCAGCGCATCGCCACCCGTATCGTCGAGCTGGATCGGGGTCGCCTCACGTCGTGGGCTTGTGATTATCCCACATACCTCGCGCGCAAGGACGCATCGCTCGCCAACGAAGAGAAGCAGTGGGCGCTCTTCGATCGCAAATTGGCGAAGGAAGAGACGTGGATTCGCCAGGGTATCAAGGCGCGCCGCACCCGAAACGAGGGAAGGGTTCGCGCGTTGCAGCAGCTTCGCCGAGATCGTGCCGACCGGAGGGAGCGGGGCGGACAGGTCCGCCTGCACATGCAGGAGGTGGAGCGTTCCACAGCGAAGATCGTCGAGGCGAAGCAGGTGACGTTCGCATACGAGACCGGAGAATCCCCCGCGGCCGAGGTCGTCCGCGACTTCAGCGCGGCCATTCATCGCGGCGACAAGGTCGGCATCATCGGGCCCAACGGGTGCGGGAAGACGACGCTGCTCAACCTCCTACTCGGCAAGCTGGAACCACAGAAAGGCACCGTGAAGCATGGGGCTCGCTTGCAGGTCGCCTACTTCGACCAGCACCGCGACGAACTCGAAACCACGGCGACGGTGGCGGAGGCCGTCGCAGGTGGGAACGAGTACGTCGTCATCGGAGACGGCAGGAAGCACATATACGGGTACCTGCAGGACTTCCTTTTTTCCGCCGAGACCGCTCGCCAGCCCGTCAGCAGCCTGTCAGGGGGGGAGCGGAGCCGGCTTCTGCTCGCGAGACTCTTCACCCAGCCCGCGAACGTGCTCGTCCTGGACGAGCCCACCAACGACCTCGATACCGAGACGCTCGAGCTGCTCGAGGCCCGTCTCGTGGCCTTCGAGGGCACGGTGTTGGTGGTCAGTCACGACCGGGCCTTCCTGGACAATCTCTGCACCAGCACGTTGGTCTTCGAGTCTCACGGCACCTACCGAGAGTATGTCGGCGGCTATTCCGACTGGCAGCGCACCGTGGCGGCGCAGGAGTCGGCGCGGGAACAAGACCAGCCTGTTGACTCTCCGGGTGAAAAGAGGCCCCGCGCCCACAAGGCGAACTGGAAGCCGGATGATGGCACGCCCAAGAAGCTCAGCTACAAGGAGTGGCAAGAGTGGATCGAGCTGCCCGGGCAGATCGAAGCGCTCGAACACGAACTAAACACGCTCCAGGCGCGCATGGCTGATCCTGCCTTCTTCCAGGAGGACGCCCCTGAGATCCGCGATGTGAGTCGGCGCGCCAAACAGATCCCCGACGAAATCGACCATGCGTTCGAACGGTGGGGGGAACTGGACGAGCGTGCATAGCGCGGTTGCCGAATAACATCGAGGGCGGCCGCGCCGAAGCACGACCGCCCTCTCACCGGACCGGTCTGGGTTCGGTGTTGCGGCCTACATGCCGTTGCCGGGCGTGGTGATCGGCTCGTCGTCCTCGGTGTCTCGACCCGCGTCGAGGTCGTTCCAATTCAAGATGGCGTTGAAGCCCAGGAAAAACGTGCCTTGGGTTTGCCAGCGCCAGAACGGCCGTATGGAAAAGCTGACCACGTGGCCGTCCCCGACCGGAGCGTCGATCACCTGGGCCCTCCCGGCCAAGGCCTCGCCGCCGGCGAGCGCACCCGAGAGCAGGATCTGATCGGCGTTTCGCGGGAAGCGCATGATTACGCGAGGAGCGTCGGCGCCGCCCCCCCCGAATCCTCCGCCGAAGCCTCCACGGCCGAAGCCGCCGCGACCGCCGCGACCACCGCGACCACCGCCACCACTCCGGCCCGCCGTCTCCTCAGGATTCTGGTAGTCGGAGAGGGTCGGACGTGTGGCCATGGGTGTCGTGTTCTGCCAATTCCCACCACGGCGGCCGAAGCCTCGTCCACCGGCACCGCCGCCCGTCGAGAGCACGAGATCGTTGCGGAAGTACACGGGCAACTGGTCGCCGTCGTAGCCATAGGAAATGGGGCTGGTCTTATCCGCGATGATGCCGCGATGGATCGAGCCCGGTGCGGTGAGTCCCGTTGGGGTCTCGACGTTCACGCCCGGGGTCACGCCGTACTCGGGCATGATCGACGAGGTCGAGCCTTCGACGATCAGCAGGCCTCCCTCACGCACGAAGGCGGCGAGCTCCGCCATGCCTTCCCATCCCATGCCGCCTCGGATGTCGTCGCTCTCGTCGATTCCACCCAGGTTGGGTGTCTCTTCGCTCTTCCTGTAAGGAAGTGGCAGATCGCCGGTCATGGCGAAGCCGTTGATGTGCGACTGCGCGTTCCCGCCCACGTGCGGGTAGATGATGACGTCGTACCGTTCCCGAAGATTGCCTTCGGCGACGAGCTTGTCGGCGAAGTAGTCGTACGGCACGCCGTAGTGGTCGAGCGCGCCACGCACCCAGCCCTCGTCCTGTGTGCGACGCCACGCGTGCAGAAACGCGATGCGCGGAATGTCGAGCTCGTGGGTCCCGACCTCCGGCATGTCGTTCGTGCCGTGCCCCTGCAGTCCGAACTCCGCCAGGCTCGCCTCCAGCGCCGAGCGGTCCGCGTCGGGAACGATGAACGTGCCCGCTGCGAACGTGCGGCCGTCCATCTCGAACTCCTCTTCGGCCGCGAGCATCCTCATCGCCGCGTGCCTGAAGCGGAACGCCATGAGATTGTTGTCCGTCGTATGGTCGACCACCACGATGCTGCCACCGCCTGAGATGCCTCCCGGCGCGCGCGCCGGTGCAGTGAGCAGCGTCATGTCCGCGTCGAACACCTCGGGGTCCTCGATCTCGACGATCTCGACGTTACGCATGAGCTGGAAGGTCCAGCCCGCGTCGTCGTAGGGTCGTGGATTCTCGAGCGAGAACTGCTGCAAGGACAGGTACATGTCGGCGAGCGTGCGGAACGGCTGATCCGCGCGGATCAAGTAGTCACCTGCTTCGACCTCGACGCCGCCCGCTTCGAACGAGTCGTCCGCCCGGTGGATCTCCAGGCCCTGCCGCATGAGCTCATTCACCGCGTCCACCGCGTCGGCGCGCCGGCGCTGGCCGGACGGGATGAGCCACGCATTGATCGGTCCGTCGACTCCTCTGCGTACGGACCGCTTGTTCTTCACCCAGTAATTGTCGAGGAAGGTCTCGCGGTGATCCGCGGTGTACTTCAGTGAGAACAGCACGGCCGATTGCTGAATGTTCGTGTTGTTTCTGGGGCCCCACTCGATGGTCGCGAGTGGGGGGTTCGGGCGGAACCACTCGCGGCTCGTCGTGGTGCCGCCTACGCGCAGTGTTCGGTTCTGCGGCCCGTAGCTCGCGACCTCGTAAAAGCGCCCGATCGCATTGTGGCCGTGCGCGATGCTGAACATGTAGTTCGGAGTCCACCCGTCGTAGAAGCCATAGGTCCATACGCCTGGAACGTCGCGCTTGGTCATCTCGAGCACGTCGTTTTCGGCGAGCATCCACCACTCCGTGACCGTGATGGCGTCGAACGCCTCGTTGTAGGGTCCCGTGCCGGTAGACGAGTACAGGTAGTTCTGCGCTTCGTGCAGATCGTGCATGATCGTCGGCGCCCACTCCAGCTGGATCGCAGTCACGCTCTTGGTGAGCGCGAGCATCTGACCCATGGCGTCGCGATTGTTGTCGTGTGCGACATATTTGCCCCAATACATGAGAGGCAGGCGCGCCGCACCGTCGGGTCGACCCTTGTTGTAGTAATAGGTGTCAACCTGCTTTTCGCGGCCGTCCACCTCGATGACCGGAGTGATGAACGTCACGATGTTGTCGCGGATATCCTCGATGAACTCGGTGTCCTCGACGACCAGCCGGTACGCGAGCTCCTGCAGCATCTCGGGCCCGCCGTTCTCCGTGGAGTGCATGCCGGAGGTCAACCAGTAGATGGGCTTGGCGATCTCCTTGATCAGCTCCTGGGCCCGCTCCTCGCTAGTAGCGCGCGGGTCGGTGAGCTCCTGCATGTATCCCTTGTACTGGTCGAGGTTGGCGATCGTCTCTTCATTGGCGATCGCCATGAGGATCATCTCGCGACCCTCCTCCGTCTGACCGATCGACCACACGGTCGCGCGCGGTGAAGCGTCGGCGATCGCGCGCAGGTAACGGTGAATGTCTCCGGCGTAGGTGAGCTCATCGGGCGTGCCGACGATGCGGCCATGGAAGTCGAGTGGCGTGGGGACCGTCTCCGACGCCGGCAGGTGGTCGACGAGTTCCGTGAGGATGCGGTCGTCCTGCGTGTGCTCGAGAATGAGCCGCGTGTACTCCTCGTCGATGGCCTGCGCGCCGCTCGTTTGGGCGACCGAGACGGCCGGAGTGACGGCGATACAGGCGAGAATGGTGTAGGACAAACACCGGATTCTGCGCGACATGAAAACCCCCTGTGCCTCATTGAGATGCGTGGCCGGCGTGTGCCCGCCTACGTGTGGCCTATCGGTGCAAAACAAGACCCGCAAGTGAAGACGGATGCTGGCGGGAGGGCGCGCCCGCGTGCCGTCGGTTGACCAAAGGAAGGCACTTCGAGAGAGTGGGCTGTATGTCTCACAGCGTGCGCAAGCATTTGCGCGTCGATATCGACGCCTACGACGATCAGATCCGTCGCTTCATCCCTGGCTACGAGGCAATGCTGCGCGCGGCTGCTCTTGCGGTGGCGTCCGTTCAGCCGGGGCTGGTCCTGGATCTCGGGGCGGGCACGGGCGGACTCTCGGAAGTGCTCTTGCGTCAGGAAAGGGTCGGCCATGTCGAGCTCCTGGACGTCGACCCCGAGATGCTCGAACGCGCCAGGGCGCGCCTGGCGGCGTTCGGGTGGAGGGCTCGTTTCCGGGAGCGATCCTTCCTCGACCCACTGCCCTCATGCGACGCTGTGGCGTCGTCGTTGTCGCTCCATCACGTCCGAGCGATAGAAGCGAAACGCGAACTCTACGGCCGCGTCTTCGACGCGCTCTGGGGCGGAGGGATCTTCGTCAACGCGGATGCCACGATGCCTACCGAGTCCAAGGAGCGGGACGCGCTCTACCGCCACTGGGTCGACCACATGGTGGCGTCCGGAATTGAAGAGCGCGACGCCTGGAGCCACTTCGAGGAGTGGGCCGAGGAGGACACCTACCAGCCGCTGGATGACGAGATGGCGGCCATGGTGGACGCGGGCTTCGCGGTGGAGTGCGTGTGGCGGGAGGGTCCGATGACGGTGGTGGTGGGGAGGAAAGGGTAGGGCGTTTGGCGTCAGTCGCCGATGTGATCGTCCAGGTGTCGATACGCAAGGTTGCCGTAATAGAGGTAGCGCCTCCCACGGGGGTCCCGTTTGACGTCGATTGTGACCGTCGCGTAATGCTGGGCGGAGATGTGGACACGCGCACGTACGCCGAACTCCTGTTGGCGGTCGGCACGCGGCGCAGTAGCCCGGCATATGCGATCGGATTCTCTTTGGGGCGGCCGTTTCTCGAGCAGCGCATCGACCGCATGACCCTGCCCGTCGGTCGGTCGCGGTGGCCGAGGAATCTCGCGTTGGCGCTGGGCATCTGCGCGACCCTCATCATGGCGTGGGGACTCCCGCATCCTGTGCGTGCCGCCACGGTGGACAGCGCCTGGAACGCGTGTCCGGGGGGGCTCCTCAGACACCAGCCTGAAGCTCCTAGGCGCCTTGCGGCCGACGCACTAGGCGACTCAGTTCGGGACGGTCACCCGACCATACCGAGAGCTGAAATCGCTTGCAGGCTCACCATGACGCTGTATCTGGGGACGGAGTAACCCCGGACGCAGCAGTCCAAGTCGGCGTCGCTCCCGCGCGCCGCTCCATTCTCATCGCGGTGATCATGTTCGCCGTGGGGGCCGGCGCGGCGACCTATCTGCACTGGCCGGCTCTGCAATCGTACGAGGTCTATCGCTCGGACATCCGCCAGGCGCCCCACTGGGCGGTATATCACACCACCTCGTTCAGCGAAGACGACATGCTGATCGAGTACGCGCGCTACAACGAGTCGCCGCTGCAGAACGCGATCTATTACGTGGGCACGTACGTGGCGGATATGGTCGACCTCACGAAGCTTTTCGCCATCCTCAGCTATGGGTTCGGCGCGCTGCTCTTCTTCCTGGTGGGGCGAGCGCTGTACGGGACACGCGCGGGTGTGCTCGCTGGCCTCTTCTTCACCTTTCTCCCGGACCAATTCGAGTTCTCGGCGGGCTTCTTCTCGAAGTTCTGGATGGCCCCGGTCATCCTGATGGGCGTGTACGTGTTGGAGACCAGGAAGTGGAGCCTGATCATCCCCCTGATGCTGTTCGGTGCGCTCGCGTATCCGGTGTCCGCGGTCATGATCGGGGCGTTCGTGGCCACGTATATCGTCTTCGTCGCGGTGGAGGACCGGAAGGCGGCGGTGTCCCTGCTGGCCTACCTGAGCGCCGGCTCCGCGCTCGCGCTTGCGGTGCTGCTGCCGAAGTACCTGAGCCCGCCGGACTTCATCGGGTCGCAGTTGTCCGGTGACCTGATTCACCAAATGCCGGAGATGATCCGCGGCGGCTTCAATACCAACCCCTACATCCCGATTCCGTCCGTATGGTCCCAGGTGTGGCGCTTGATCGGGCATCCGTTCGTGCTCGTCAGCGCCGCCCTCTACGCGCTCGTGCTGCGCAAGAAGTTCCAGTGGAACACCACCTGGACGGCGCTGCTGCTGGCGGGTGTGCTGTGTTACGTCGCGGCAGACGCCTTCTTCATGCGGCTCTACATCCCGAACCGCTACACGCGCCACTCTCTGGCAGTGATCCTCATTCTGTGGAATGCCAAGAATCTCGACACGCTCCTTCTACAGGTGTCCCGCCGATGGCTTCGCTACGCGGTCTTGATCGCGGTGCTGGGGACGGGCGGATACATGCACAGGGACACATTCGAGCAGGGTGAGGATACGACGGATCGAAGGCAGTACCACTGGCTGAACGAGTTCATCCGGGGACTCCCCGACGGCGCGCTGATCGCGGGTCCGCCCCACATCATGGACGACGTGGCGGTCCAGGGTCGGCACAGCGTTCTGGTCAACTTCAAGCTCTCGCACCCCTGGTGGGACGGGTATTACCCGGAGATCAAACGGCGCACGATTGCGTCCTTCGAAGCTCTTTACGCCACGGATACCGCGGCGATCAACCGACTCTACGACGAGTACGGAGTCTCCTACTTCGTGGTGGGCAGGTCGTACTACAACCCGCGCCTCATCGACCGGGGTCGCTTCTATGTGAACCCGTACAACACGCTGATCAACCGCCTCACACCTGTCGAGGAGGACTTCGTCCTGGAGAACCCCCCACCCGAGTCGGTCGTATACGACGAGGGGGCCTATCTGGTCGTTCAGCTTCCGCTGCGCTAGCGGTACCGACCTAGCGGTCACCCGGAAGCAGGAGTTGGACCCCGGTCTCGAAGAGCACGGTCTCGGGCGGGACGAACAGGCGATTGGTCAAGTAGACGCGTTGCGAAAGGCCCATCGCCAACGCGAAGGTCACCATCAAGGCCGCGATGATCGCGCCCCGGGCCTTGGGCTTCGGTCGCCACCCGTCGCGGATGACGAGTCCCAAAGCGCAACCGTAGGCGAGGAGTAGCCACGGCGGCGCCTGCACGAGCGGCCACAGGAAGAACAGCCCCGCCAAAGCGGTCTGTTCGGGGTCTGCCCGGAACCACCGCCAGACCACGATTGTCCAGGTCATCCAGAGGCCTGCCAGCAACAGAAACATCGGGTAGTTGCGCACGAATCGTAGGACGGTGCCCATGACGACGTAGGGAACGAATGGGTCGTTCACGACCGACCAGAGACCGGCGGTGGCCATCCAAGACCCGACCATGACGAGCACGGTCCAGGCGAGATGGCCCGTCTGTCGATAGAAGAAATGCAACAGGAAGAGCACCACGAAGTACTCGGTCCACAGTTTGCACGATTCTTCGAAGAAGCCGAGCATGTCACGCATCGGCCCGGTCCCGTGGAGGGTCATCTCCGGCCAGAAGATCTGCCAGATGAAGTGGCGATGACTCAATAGATCGAGGACGCCGTGCGCCCCGGCCAAGACGACGATGAGGGCTACGTATGGCACGTACCTGCGCACATCGGGGATCGCGCGCAGGATGTTCCACAGGACCAGCGACCCGATGATCGCCAGCAGGATGATGAGCACATCGTCCGCATAGACGATGAACGGATGCGCGGACTCGTTCACCAAGCCCCGGATCCACGTGCCGATGTCTTCGTGCCACTCGAGCCTTTCGTCGAGAAGCGCCCCACCGATCACCAGGCTGAGTAGGGCGGCAGCCCGCCGGTACGCCGGATCGAGAGCGCGGTTTCGGATCGCCGGCAAGACCAGCAGCAGAGTCGCGACCATGAGGGACAGGCTCAGCCATGTGCCCGGCTCGTCCTCCTCGAAGCCGAGGAACACGGACCAGTTCGCCAACGAGAGCAGCAGAGTGAAGAGCGCGAGCAGAACCGGTGCGAAGATGAACGTCGCGGCCGGGACCCGGAGGTCTAGTTCGTCTCGCGTGTCGCTCACTGGGTCCGTAGCCATGCGATCAACGCAGCAGAAGAGATGCCGTAGTGGGTCCCGTCAGAGAAACTGACGGTGCTCTCGTCCAGACCCGCGAGCAACGCTTCCGGCGTCGGTTGTAGCTCCTGACGGATCCAAGTATCGAACGGGTTGGCAACGAACCTGATTCGGCCCTCGAGGTACGTGGGCAGGAAGTGAGCCGGCTGTATGATCCAGTAGTCGATCCCGTAGTCATCGATGAACCGGATGATCACGTCCGGGTCCGTGGCGTAGTAGGCGGTGAAGAACGCCTTGGTGCGTTCCTCGACAAGCGCCCAGTGCTCGGACCAGTAGGACTGACTGAGTTCCTCCATGATGAAGACCGATCGACCCGTAATGACCGGGATGTCGCTCGCGCGTAGCGGGTGCACGGCGATCATGGGGCGATCCGGGAGCTGGCGTACCCACGCGTACAGTTCTTCGTCGTCGAACTCGACCGTGCTGAGGCCTCTGCGCAGCTCGCCGTCATAGTCGCGATACCCAACCGTGAGAAGAACCACCGTCGCGGCCGCTAAGCCCGCGTACCGCCGGACGCTATGCGCGCCCTCAGCCGAGGGCCGCGACCGCACTCGGTCGACAACTCGGCTGACCCAGTATCCGCTCGCCAGAGCCATGAAGAGCGGGAGCGAAAAGTGGAGGTAACGGTTGGGGAAATAGAATCGGAAGAGGAAAATGTCCGCGATGACGTACATCACCATGCTGCCGAGCAAGAGCCCGACGAGACCACGCGGTAGGCGAAACGTGCTCTTGGCCAGGTGCACATAAGCGACCAGGAACAGCAAGAGGTGGAAGGGATCGAAAAGACGCGCCTCCACGTAAGACCACAGCGAAGGGACCGGCAGCACGATCGAGCGCGCCCCGGGCCGGTATTCTGGAAGGTCTTGCATGGTGGCGCGGGTCGCGAGCTCACCGAATTCGTGAGATCCGAGATACTTCGAAGCGATGATCCCCAACATCACGACCGCGCCCGCCGCCAGATAGACGTACTTCCTGCGCCATTCGGCGAGCTCGAACAGACGCCGCCGGTCGTGCACGACCGCGTCGACCAGGTAGATCATTCCGCTGTGGATGGCGACCATCGGATACTGCACCGATTGCAACGCCAACAACGGAATCGACCAGCCCCACTTCCCCTTCACGATTACCAGGATCGTGAGCCCCAAGAGGGACGCCGAGAGCCCGTCCATGAAGCCTCCCCCGAACTCCCGGAAGACGTTCGGGAAGAACATGAGCAGGATCGCCGCCGTCCAACCCGTGAGCCTGCCCCCCATCGCGCGGCCCAGCACCAGAGCCACGGTGACATATGCGCTGAAGAAGAGGATCGCGGTGATCTTGCCCCAGACGATGTCGTGTCCGGTCAGCGCCAGGGTTTGGTAAAGCAGGTCCGCGAACTGTGATGTGCCGAACTCCGCGAACCGGAGCATGGCGTCGTCGGGGTGGAAGAACTGACGGTCCGGAGAGATCCACTGTGGGGCTTGTCGCCAGTTGTTGTCGAAGCGCAGCGGATTGATGAGCGCGGGCCAATGCAGGTACGTGCCCCAGGCGGCGGCCAGGGCCGCGACCAGGGGAATGTCCCGCGCGGTGATGGCCCGGAGCACGCGCGCCGGGAGACCGCTCACTACAAGATCCCCGACATGACGCGGGGGCCGACCAACTTGGCTAGAGGGAGAGGGAAGAGCCTCCAGAGTGTGCGGGCGTAGTCGTACTTCGGATTGTTCTGGTTGAGACTCGGCAGTTTCTGACCCGCGGCCAAGTAGTACCAGTTGTCGATGGGGCGCCGCTCCGGGCGCCACTTCATCTTGAAGCGCTCATTCCCCGTACCAATGAGACTCCGGCCCATATCGAAGGTGGCGAGGCTCCGCCTGCAGCACTCCTCGATCACCGACCAATACAACTGGTCGTTGGCGTAAGCGGACCAGTACTCCTTGATGCACACCACGTGCAGCTGCGCGACCGCATTGGGGTTGTGCATGAGCAGGCTACCCCCGATGGGCTTTCCGCTCTCGGTGTAGAGCACGGCCAGCTGGGCGTCCGTGCCGTGCTCGGCCATGACGGCGTCCAAGTACTGCCTGGAGTGATACGGTGAGCCCAGGTCGCGCACGGCGCGATTGATGACCGGCCAGAAGTCTTCGACCAGCTCGGTGTGCCCGAAGCGCACGGTCATGCGGTGTTTGCGCGCCTTCTTGATGCGATTGCGCACGATGGAGCGCAGGTGTTCGGCGTAGAAGCGCTCAGGATCCGGGTTGAGCGGCAGATAGAACGTCGCGTAGGATGGGTCCGATAACCAACCGTCGGGCGCGGCGGTGTTCTCGGACAGGCGCCGGACCAGTGTGTACTTGGCTCCGACCTCTGCGTGCAGCTCGATCGCTTGGGCCAGAAGCGCGTCGGCCGCCTCTGGACCGTCCGCGTAGAAGCCGCCTTGATTGGCGAAGGGAGCCGTGGTCAGGTACTTGCCGAACAAGGGATTGGTGGACAGGGCCAGGGACAGGAAGCCTCTTATCTCGGCCCCGTCGACGGCCACGTACCAAAACTGCGGAATCCCGTACGCTCGTTCTACTACCCGACGCCAGGGCCACCCGTCCACAAACGTGGTGTCGGGACGACCGCGCACATAGGTCTCACACGCGTCACGGTTTTCTTCGGTGACCGCCACGACTTTCACTCGACTCAGGCCTTCTCGAAGACGAGTACCGTGAGCGGGGAGAGCCAATTGAAGCCGAAGATGCCAGCGCGGTAGGTCCGCCGGTATCCGAGATCGAGCATTCGCTTCGAGACGTCGGGTGTGGTGGTCGGATACACGTCGATGTCGTCGAGTTTCTTCAGATGAATGTGGCGGTAGTAGACGCTCTCGAAGTTCTTGATCTCGAATACGAGCGGCCCTTGCGCGATGCGGGCCAGCTCCGCGAGAGCCTTGCTTTGGTCGGTTTCGTGCACGTGGTGCAGCACGTTGATGCAGGCGACGACATCGAACGAATCGTCCTCGAAGGGCAGGCCCAGAAGATCACCTTCCGTGAAGGTGACTCGATCCATTCCTCTCGCGGCCCGTCTGCCGATCTCGAGGGTCTCATCCACGAAGTCGGTGCCGTCGACGCGTTCGAGGTCTGGGAAGCGCCCCGCGATCTCGAGTGTGAAGTCACCTCGGCCGCAGCCGACGTCGACCACCGATTCGATGGTCGGGTCCCGGTCGATCAGGCGTGCCATCTGGTTCAGCACCAGGGAGCGAATGCGTTTCTGCCAGACCGTGTGTTTGAGGGGAGCACCGTCCACGGCATCGTAGTAGCCGTCGCGCTCCTCGGCGCTCTTCAGCATGTACTTCTTCGTCTTCGCGTAGTGCTCGTCCTTGTTCATTCCTCTCCGGGCTCCGGGGCGCGCATGAGGTCGCCCAAGCGATCGAAGAATACGAGCAGGAAGGACAGCAGGAACAGTAGCTCCGCGATGTTCTCGCCGATCTCTTCGCTGACGATTTGGATGAAGCGTCGATTCAGGTTGTCCCAGATCCAGCCGATATGGAACGCGTCGAGGATGACCAGGGGGGTTATGAGCACGAGAGCCGCGATGAAGAGCCTCACGCTGTTCAGGTTCGGCCTCAACGCTTGCACAATGAAATAGGCGAACGCGATTCCGCCGATGAGCGGGATGAACAGCCCGATATCGCCCGGGTTGAACCCCGGCACGTTCGTGAGCAGATCGTTCGGCCTCATGATCCGGGTGCGCAACTGTTCGTGGAACATGAAGAACTCGTCCAGCGCGAGCACGACGAACCCCAGAGACAGTAGCGGCCAGATCCAGCGATACGCCGAGGTCTCACCGCGACGCTCATCGTGCAATCTCGTCACCAGGTAGGTGGCGTACGCGACGAACCCGACACACAGCAGTTGCACACTGGAGAACCAGGCGATCGGGGTCCGCTCGGTGTCGAACATGCGGACGATGGTGCGCCAGCTGTCTCCTTCCACGTAGTGGTTCCAACCGACTACGAACACCACGAAGAAGTAGTTGATCAGGATCAGCGCCTGAATCATGAGGCGCTTGTGACGCGCGACCAACTGGATCATAGCGAGGGGCGTGCGTTAGGGCGCGGCAACCGGGGACTCAGCCGCGGTTGCTACGCCCGATCGCGCCCTCAATACGAGGCGGTGGTGAGGTCGATCCAGGCGCGGCCCCTGATGGGATAGCCGAGGCCGGCCGCGGAATAGCCGATGGCTCGTTCCAGCGCGCACTTCGAATAGGTGATCAACGTCGTGCCGCCGATCGATTGGCTCGCGCTGCTCTCGTTCTTCGACATTACGGCGCCGTAGATGGAATTCGTTCCCGTGGAATCGAATTTGTCCTGGACGACGATGTACCCATAGAACGTGAAGCCACCGAGTATGGTCAAATCCCCCTCCACCAGGAGAATTCCCTGGCCGACCGACCCGCTGCCCAATTGCACGTCGCCCGTGACGTGGATGATCGGGAAGTAGAGTCCACAGGCCCCCGTCGGATTGGTCGGATTCCCCCAATTCGTGGTGGTCGTCTGTGTGCAGATACCGCCCGTCGTGGTGTCGGGAGCGGTCGTGATGGACCCCCCCGTGATCGAGTGTGTCGCCAGGGCGGTGGCCTCGGTCCAGGAAAGGCCGCCCATGTCGGTGAAGAACGTGGTGTCGAGCGAAGTGCTTTGGTATTTGGCGGGGTCCCCGAGAGCACTGCCGGTGGCGCCGAGCGTGATCAGCGAAGTGTCGGCCGAGACAATTCCTTCTTCCGTGGTGCCGTCGGACGGCAAGCACACACCCGTCAGCGCGGAGGGTACGTCGTCGGCGCCCGTGACGATCGATGTCGAGGATATCGACATCACGCCCAGCGTGGTGAATGCACCGGTCGGCGGATCGAAGTCGGGCGCAACCGTGCGCACGATGTATCCCAGACGCCGATTCGCACCTTGCCGGAGCAGTCCGCCCGCCGTGATGAAGCTGGTGGCATCGATCATGTACATGTTCCCGGACATACGCGTCACGGTGAGCGTATATGTGCCGTCCGCGAATGTGCCGCTCTCGGACAGCGTGTCGAACGCATTCATCGCGTTGTACGCGCCCCCATCCCAGTCCGACATCACCTCCACGGCTCCGCTCTCGGCCACGTAGAAGGCGAGCTCCGCGTTCTTGGTCGCCGTGCCCATGAGCACTTCCTGGTTGGCGATGAAGTACGCGCCGAGCGCCAACACGGTCAGTACGAGCAGGATGAACATGGTCATGGGCAGCACGAAGCCGTCTCGGCCGCCTGCCGCTCCCATCCAGGACTGGCTGGTCTGCGCATCCATGGTCAATTCCTTATCTGGACTTCGACGAGTGTGGTGTCGCCGACGGCCCTTCCTTGCGAGTCGATAACGTCCGACAGGGTTCGTATGACCACCTTGATCAGCGCGACAGATGCTGCGGAGGTCTCTGCTGTCCCCGTGGAGTCGAAGTAGGTGAACGTGATGGGCATCGTATCGGCCAGAGGCCCGGCCATGATCACGGCATCCGCCGAGCCGGTTCTGCGACCGAGGTAGTATTCGCCGCCGTACATAAAGGCGCCGTACGTGTGCGCAGTAAAAGCTCGAACCGGCGACCCTTCGACCACGGAGTCCGGCGGAGCTCCGAACGTCCCGGACAAGGTAAGCACCTGCGCGGAGTCGCCTGCCGGGCACGTCGTGCTCGAGACCGCGGTCACGTCGGCGGTCTTGAAGACGTCGTCACTGTTTGCCAGCGGGTCGTTGTCGGCCAGGTACGAGATCGAATCGGAGTCCGAGAACGTGCCCGCGATGCTCATCACCGTCAGCTGTGAGGAGCCGAGGTTCGTGGCGCACACGACACCGAAGGACCCGGCCGCCCTCACCGTGATCGAATCGTCGTCGATGTTGATGATGTCGCCCTCGCCCGCGCTCACCTCCCGCAGCTCATTGAACAGAATATCGGTCCCGGCGCGCAGCGCGTTCATGTTCTCCGACTTGGCCGCGGACACCGTGTACATCCTCTGATTGCCCATGAGCAACTGAAACGCGGAACTCAGGATGACCCCGCCCAGCAACACGACGATCAGGACTTCGATCATCGTGAAGCCGGAGGCGCCTGGGTGTCGCGTCACAGTCTTAGAATGTGAGGGTGTCGCCATGAGCCAGGTGGGCTGAGACTGCTGATGCGCCAATGCAAATCTCCCTGTTATTCGACGGATTTCCCGGCGGGAAGTGCATCACGCACACCGAAGAGTCGTCCGCGTCGTCGTCATCGTCCGGGTAGTACTTGGCGCAGAGGTCGATCGCGTCGAGATCGTCGTCATCGTCCGCGTCGAAATCGTCGTCGCTTACGACGTTGCCCTCTTCGCACTGTGTGCTGGCACGCCCCAGAAGCCTGTAGACGAAGGTGTCCGGCACCGAGGAAAGAAGGCGCCCGTCAGACATGCCAGGCCCCAGCGTGACGATCTGGACTTCTTTGTAGTTGGCGGCATCCGTCAGGATGGTCCAACTCACGTCGTAGTCGTCGATCGTAACCGTTCCGGCTGCCACGTCCTCGAAGGGCGTGGCCCGGAGCTCTTCGACCGCCGCTTGCAGTGAGGCGCTGCGTTCGATCGTTATGTCGGAGATCGTCGTCTGTCGGTTGAACTGCCCCGTCATGAGCCCGAGGGCCAGAATGCCCACCGTTAGGATGACGAGGGCAACGAGTAGCTCCACCATGGTGAAGCCATCCGCGCGGTTCCGTCGAATTGAGGTCTGGAGATTGTTCATGAGAAGGTACTTATGTCCTTGCTAGGGGGGTTGGAAAGGTCTTAGGCAACGTCGACGTCTTCGGCGTCGTCGGGGTAGTACTTCGTGCACAACTCTGTGGCATCGAGATCGTCATCGTCGTCGACCACCTGGGCATCTTCACATTGCACGTCGGCGCGCCCGAGCAGCCGGTAGCTGAACGTTTCCGAAACGTCGGGCAGCAGACGACCGTCTTCCATGCCGGGGCCCTCCGTGACGATCGAGACCTCCTTAGCGGACGAAACGATGGTCCAGCTCACGTCGTAGTCGTCGATGGTGACGGATCCGGCAGCAACGTCCTCGAAAGGCGTGCTCCGGATCTCTTCGATCGCGGACTGCAGCGAGGCGCTACGCTCGATCGCGAGGTCGGAGATGTTGGTCTGTCGGTTGAACTGCCCCGACAAGAGACCGAGTGCCAGAATGCCCACGGTCAGAATGACGAGGGCGACGAGGATCTCCACCACGGTGAAGCCCCAGCCGTTCTTATTGCCGCCGTCTGTTGTCTTTCGCGAAGGGGGGGTACGCATGCGTGATACTCCTAGTTGATTTGACCCATCGGAAGGATCGTGACCTGGCGGGTCGATCCTCCCAGAGTCATTTCAAGGGTCACTGCGGTTGTAAAGGAATTGCAATCCAGATCTGCGTAGCCCTTCGGGGACATGCAGAGTACCAATGAGTCCACGTTGTTCTCCTCTGAGAGCGTCACACCGAAGTCGGTCTTGAAGCTGATCGATCGACGGATGGTGTCGCTCTGGATGACGTAGGCCCGGTCGTCCGCCACTTTGATGATCAGCTTGGCTGTGCTCCCGCGCTCTACCGCCCGTGCGCGGGCCACTGCCTTCAGCGCTACCAGGGACTCCCTCGACGAACGCGTCGAGAGATTCGCTGAGACGCCACTGAAGGCCTGCACCCCCATTCCCACGAGAATGCTCACGATGCCGATGACGACGAGCATCTCCAGGAGGGTGAAGCCTCCACGGCGCCTCTCGTGGCGTGTGTCGGCACGAGCAGAGCTACGGCTTCGATCGGTTGAGTCGTCGGCTGTTTTCACGGCAGATCCGGACTGATTTCGAGTCTGGGGAAATCGAGTCCTCAATTTGGGGCTCCCGCGACGGCTCGGTCAATGAGATTCGATCCGCGCTCGCTGGAGGGTCCGACGTCGCCGCCGATCACCGAGTCGACCGCGTAGATCTTCTTGTCCTGACCCTCGTAGTAGCTGCGCAAGATCATCTCGGAGAGGACTCCGATCGTCAGCATGTTCAGTCCTACCATCCAGGTCAGTACGGTCACAGTCAGCAAGGGCTGGGGATTTCCGAGGATCTTCATGACTAGCACGTAGAATCCGAGTACGACCCCCGCAAAGACAAAAAGCATGCCCAAACCACCGAAGAGGTGGAGGGGCCGCTGAGAGTAGCTGATCAAGTACTTCACCATGAGGATGTCGAGTACGACCCTGAATGCCCGAGAAATCCCGTAGTTACTGGCTCCTGCGCCCCTATCGGGGTTCGCGATGCGCACCTCTGCGATGGTCGCTCCCACCCCGGACAACAGGGCCGGAACAAACCTGTGCAGCTCGCCATAGAGGTGCACGTCACTGAGTACTCTTTTCCGATATGCGCGGAAAGTTGTTCCAAAGTCATGGATTTCCACTCCGGACATCTTCCGCATGATCCAGTTCGCGATCTTGGAAGGAAGTCTCCGGCTCCAGTAGTTGTCCCGGCGCTCGTGACGCCATCCGGTCACGACGTCGAACCCCTCGTCCATCTTGGCCAGGAACATTGGGATCTCCTCGGGAACGTGCTGGAGATCTCCGTCCATGGAGATGATGACTTCGCCCTGGCAGTGGTCGAAGCCGGCCGCGAGTCCCGCCGTCTGGCCGCGGTTCATTCTGAGACGCACGGCCCGCGTGGTAGAATGGGCGGCGCACAGTTCCTCGAGGGCGGCAAAAGTGCCGTCCTTGCTGCCATCGTCTACGAAGATGATTTCGTAGCTTCGGCCGATGTCGTCCAGCACCGCATGTAGGCGCGCGTGCAGGGGGCGGACGTTCGGCTCTTCGTTGTAGACGGGGATGATGACGGACAGGTCGAAAGACCGGTCCGAGGCCCGCCGCTTTGGAGGGGAATGGCTCACGCGGAGCGAGAAAACGCTGCCCGAACGATGTCGCCCGAGAAAATGGCGTTCGGCTGAACTTCGCAACCCACCCAGCATCCGTCGCACGACCGGACCTCGGTGTTTCGGAACTCCTCCGTGCGCGCGCTCTTCCAGAGCGCTTCGAAGCCCTCGTCTACCAGATTCCCGGCCACCATGGGCTTGTACATGCAAATCGGCACGTTGCCGTTGGGCATGATTCGCAGGTGACTACCCAGGGCCACGCACGGCGGGTTGGGCTTTGCGACGCCCTTGAGGAGGCGGTTTCGAGCGCCCTCCAGATAGTATCGGCGCATCATGCGCTCGGGCAGGTCGTCGTCCGCTGACTCCGTCTGCATGTCCGAGAAGGCCTGCTCGACTTCTGCCGGCGTGAGGCCGTCGAAGGTCTTCATCGCCTGCTCGACCTTCTTGATCTCGAAGCTCGGCTCGTAGAGTACCTGGTTGTCGAGCGCGAACTCAGAGATGAGGTCGAGGCCGAGGCTGTCGCACAGGGTCCTGAGCGGCTTGATGTGCTGGAGCGTGTTCCGCATGATCACTTGGTGGACACCGAGGTAGAAACCGAGCCTTTCGCGCAGCTCCACCAGCTGCCTGAGCGTATCCACGGTCTTGTTGAACGATCCCTGGACGCCTCGCACTTCGTCGTGCGTCTCGTCCATGGCATCGATCGAAACCTTGATGTGGAGATTGCTGCAGTCCACCTGCTCGAGCGTCTTGATGACGCGTCCCTGCACCATACCGTTGGTATTGATCTGGATGTACTTCGGATTCGAGCGCTCGCGCACGATGTTGATGATCTCGGCCATGTCCTTGCGCAAGAACGGTTCTCCGCCGCTGAGGCGGACCACCGAGAGTCGCCCCAAGTCCGAATAAACCTTGTCGATCTGCTCCAGGTTCATTTCCGGATAGTCTTTGATCTTCCACACGTCACACATCATGCACTTCAGGTTGCACCGCAGCGTCACGAGGTGTGTGACCACTTCGGGGCGGACCATCATGTGCAGACGATTCCGCACGGCGCTGTTCAGGACGCGCAGTGGGGTTCTCATCGTGTGTCTCCTGTAGGGGGCAGGTGCCGGAAGTTGATCAGCGCCACTTCGTTCTCCCGGAATTCCTGCTGCACTGATCGGTCTGTGAGAGCAGCCAGCTCGCTCTCCCGGACGCGGTTGACCCAATACCCACCGACTTGTCGGGAAATTGCAAGTAGCTCGTCATCGACGTAGCCGGGATGGCAGGTCACTTCGCACGTGCCAAGGGGCAAGACCCGCGCCAACGATTTCAGCGTCCCGGCGTCTAGGCGCTCTTGAGCCCCGATTCCGAAGAAATGCTCGGTTGTGAGCAGTCCGGACCGCGCGAGTTCCCCCCGGTTGGACAGGGCAAGGGTCCTGATTAGACTGGATTTCAGCCTCCCGGCCAACGATCGCGCGTCTCTTGGCAGGCTGGCGAGGAGCCGAGGCGTCTCCGAGGGCAGGCGAATGCCAAGTACCCCTTTTTGTCTGGCACTTCTTGCCGCCGCCCGGAAAATAGTGGGCATCGCGTGCAGGTGCTTTTCGCTGTCGACGTGCGAGACATCAATACCGGCACCGATTGCGCGGTCGAGTTGCGCGTCGAATTCCAGCCGCAGGTGGGCCCCGGACACCCCGCCCCGCGCGAGCCGACGGACCAGGGACCACGCCGAGCCGAGGAACTTCCCGCTCCGGTCGACGAGACTCGAGATCGCCTTCGGGTCACTCAGTGGAGTGCCCCGGAGCACGTTGAGGTGAACGCCGACACCGAGGTTGGGGCACTCTCCTGCGCGCCGAACCGCGTGCTCGAATCCCGGCATGTTGGTCAGGATGGTCGCGCTGGTCACGATGCCGTTCGTATGGCACTCGATGATCCCCCGGTTCACCGAGGCCGACAAACCGAAATCGTCGGCGTTGACGATGAGAGCTTTCAAGCCATCACGGGAGCGGCGTCGCCCGCACGACGTGGAATCGGTAGTGACTGTCTTCCACCACCTGGAGCCCCATGTACGCTTCGGCGCGCAGCTCGGCACGGACCGCGCCAACGAATCGCGTCCTCAATACACAGTACGCATCTGGGTTCTCGATGAAATACTGCGCCACCTCGTCCACCGAAGTCAGTTCGAGCACGTCGTTGTTGGCGTAGAAGATCGTGGTCGACTCGATCGCCGCCCACTCCAGGTACTGCCGCACGCCGGCCCCCGGGAATGCGATGCAGACCGGTCCTTGCGCGTCCGGTTGGCTGAGCACGTACTGCGTCGTGTATTTCTGGCTCTTGTGAGGCGACAGTGCCACGATCAGGCCCTGCGCCAAGTAGGTCGCCGAACCCAGCGTGACAACTGCCAAGCCGACCACCAGAGGGCGCCTCCAGCGAAGCTCTCGGAGCATTGCCGCGCTCAACAGGATCACTGCGAAGAGCATGGAAACCGAGAGGATTGCGTTGCTTGGTGAGGCCACGGCGGGATCCGCATCGATCGGTCCCGACACCGATATCTTGATCGTGAAGGTGCCGACGAGCTCTCTGGCGTCTTGGACCAGCTCCCACGCCGGAGTCACGAGCAGGCCGAGGGAGACGAGTGAAAGCCCGGCGATCCATATCTGGCGATCGCGCCCCTCCAGGTACCGCTGAAGCAACAGGCCCACCAAGGCGGCGAGCGGTGGGAGCGCTGGCGCGATGTAATAGGTGAACTTGGTCTCAGAGGCGGTGAAGAGCGCGAAGGGCACAACGACCCAAGCGAGCAAGAACAGGAGCGGGCCGGGCTCGGTGCGCCAGGTCTCCTTGAGGCGAGCTCCGAGCGCGACGAACGCTGCGGGAACCAGGCAGATCCAGGGGAACATGCCGTAGGAGATGGCCTCGATGTAGTAGAACGGACTTCCGCCGTGATTGTCCTCCGGAGTCGCGATGCGGTCGAGGTAGTCGAAGCGCAGGCGCTCCAGGAAGATCTCGTAGTTCAGGGCGTTGTAGACGTACCAGGGCAGCGTGAGTGCCAGTAGAAGTGCGAGGCCCCAGTGGAGTTTGAGCCTGTCGATCACGACGTCTTTCGCGGTCGCTATGGGCGTACGCAGACTTGCGGGATGGGCAGCGAGCATGCCGACCGCGCATAGCCCCAGAGTCCCCACGATCAGGAAGACCGCGAGCGGGCCCTTGGAGAGCACCGCTCCAGCGGCTGCGATGTATGCGAGCGCCATATGAAGCGTGCGCCGCTCATCCCGAAAAAGTGCCAGCGCGGTCAGGCCCGATGCCGCCATCAGGAAGGACACGAGCAGGACGTCGACCATCAGCTGACGCGACAGGAAGAAGAACATCGGCGAGGTCAGCAGCACCAGGGCAGAGAGGTAGGCTGCCGACGTTCCGAAGAGGCGACGCAACGCGTATACGAAGGAGCCCAGGCCGGCCACCGCGATGAGAACGAACGGGAGCCGCAGCGCTAACTCGTTGAGTCCGAAGAGCGCGTAGGCCGGCGCCATCAGCCAATACATGAGCGGTGGCTTGGAGAAGCGGGGGTCGTCGCGGAAGAAGGGCGTGAGCAAGTCGCCGCGCTGCACCATCTCGACCGCGGTCTGCGCGTTCTTGCCCTCCCAGGGCTCCCAGAGCGCGAAGTCCAGGTTCAACCCCAGCAGCGCCAACGCACCCAGCACGAACAGCCAGAATCCGGCGGGACTATCGAGTCGTGGCAGCTTGGACATCAGTCGGCCTTGCTTCTAAGCAAGGCGGGGAGAAGAAACACGCCGAACGCGGAGGGGATCCAGTAGCGCGTCGAGATGAGGAGCCCGACGCCAACCATGGTCGAGGGTGGTACCCAAGGCAAGAAAAGAGCGACCAGAGCCGCGTCCCTCGTACCCATGCCACCGATGCTCAAGGGGAGCAGCCCCACTAGGATTGCGACCGGCGTGAGCGCAAATACGAGTAGAAAGGGCACGTCGGCGTTGAGCGCTCGGAAGAAGAAGTAGATCTGGGCCATGTGCAGGACCCAAAGCAGCGGAGACGCTAGAACGATCGCAATCAGGCGCGCGGGTCGAGCGGCGAGATCGCCTGTGAAGCGAGGCGAGTCTTCGAGTATCGAGCGGAGCGTTGGCCACCGGCCGAGCATGCGGGCCGCGGCCGGAAACAGCCGATTCCATGGGCGGTGGGCAGTGAGATAGACCCCGGTGCCCGCCAGCACGGCGATGCTGAAGGCGGCCACGAACCGGGTCACGGGGTCGCCGACATCCGCGACCATGAAACCGAACAAGAAGACCGTGCACAGGCCCGCGAGGTCCAGGATCTTCTCGAGTAGCACGCTGTTCGATGCCCTCTCCAGGTCCGTGATGCCCTCGTTGTGCAGAAAGACGGCCTTGCCCAGGTCGCCGAGCTTCGAGGGGACTACGGAGTTGAGGCTCGTCGCGGCCAGGAAAATCTTGACGCCGGTCCGGAAGGGCAGGTCGGCATGATCGTGCAGCATCCACCGCCAGCGCTCGACGCTTCCAGAGATGATGGGGAAAAACATCAGCAGTCCGGCGGCCAGCGCGACCGGATCTGCGTCGAGCAAGTTGGCCCAGAACAGATCGCGGTCGATGCTCGAGAAGATCAACGCGAAGATCCCGAGCGTGACGACCCAGGGAAGAACACGCCGCGTCAGGGAGTGACGGCGCGCGTCCGATGCCCCTGCATCTCGTCCATCGCTCGACCCCGGGGGGGGGTCGGCCATGCCCTCTAGCCCCTCGGCGATCCCTCCAGGAGTCCCTCCAACGGCTCCTCGCGGGCGCCGTTCTCGTCGCACACGGCGAAGTGCGACTCGCTCGCTCCATACATCGCGACCCCGGCGTAGTCGCCCGCCTTGTTCAGGATGAAGAAGCGTACGTCGAAGCTCGGCAGTCCCCGTTGATTCAGGAGGCGGGACTCGATGGTATTGCCCTTGATGCGGGTGAGCGCTGCCATGCCCGCGTCCTTGGGGGACATGCCCTGACGCATGAACTCGACGATCAAGAACGAGGCGCAACTGAAGAGGTTCGCTTCGCCACGCCCGGTCGAGCCGGCGGCGCCCACGTCGTTGTCGACGTACTGCCCTGCGCCCAGGATGGGTGAATCTCCGGCGCGGCCGGGAATCTTCCAAGAGAGACCGCTCGTGGTAGTTACGCCACAGATGTCGCCGCCCGGGGAGATCGCTTCGAGGCTCGTCGTGCCCCAATAGGAATCTGCGTCGATGAGGCCGTCGTCCACC
>Ga0208879_1000803_pt1 | contig 31334 bp, 32 predicted proteins | sample Knorr_S15_td_Bot_FD_185605 | JGI IMG/M metagenome (GOLD analysis project Ga0208879, IMG submission 185605) | Marine microbial communities from Southern Atlantic Ocean transect - Knorr_S15_td_Bottom_ad_5009_LV_A (SPAdes) (version 2) | ecosystem: Environmental > Aquatic > Marine > Oceanic | place...
TAGCACAAAAGCAGTTACCTCATCCCCTATCTCCCCTCCTGTCGACTTGAAAGTTCCCATATTATAATCCAATTGCTCAAAACGAGTAGTTGCATTAATCACAGCATTTTCATAACCAAACATTACTTCATCATAAACAGGATACACTATTTCAACAAAACCACCTTGCTGCTCCCTAGAGTAAATCTCTACAATATCTTCAGGAACATCCACCATTACCTTAACAGCCTCACCTTGCATAATTCCCTTCATTACAGGAATAGTAAAGTCAACTGCATATATACGCACACTTCTTTCGTCAGCAACTACCTCACCCTCTAGTGCAAAAGTATTATACACCTCTGTAGAACGATAAACCAAGCATTCCCCACTTCTTATTTTTGATGCTCAACTTACCGTTATAAGCCAACCTTCCATTATTATCTTCCTCAAAGGCTTCTTCACTTTTTCCTCCACCAACAAAGGTTCTTCCCTCAGCATTGTTAATTATCCCATCCTGCAAACCATTAGTAGCGTACGCATGGTAGGAAACTGTGTTATTCCCAACATAATGCTTACCAAATAATCCAAACCCCACTTCCGATAAAGTAGAAGGAATTAAATTAGTTGAAGATAATGGTCTGTCAATAATTTCCCATTTCGGGGAATCATGATTTGCATTAACCAACCCTAGTTCAGGTAATAAAATACCAGCTCTGAAATTAAGCCCAGTATTGAATTTGAAATCCAATTGTGCCGTTTCTAATTCTATTTCCTCAGTACCATGCTCAAATTCTAATTCTGACAAGAACTGCACTCTCTCACTAATCTTAGAATATAAAAAGATATTAAATCTTCTCATTTCCATTGAGAACCCTTCAGTTACTCCATCCTCAGCAAAATAATTAGTGTTTGCTTCTAAATATCCACCTACAGCAGTTTTTGTTCCTAAATCGATAAAAGGCCTGTCGTATACCCCTTCTGTATCTTGCGCACTTACACTAGCAGTTGCTAGTAATAATAATGCTAATTGTATTGTTTTTTTCATTATCTATTTAAATCTATTTTTATTTCATTTTCACTCACTACTACATCAAACTCCATTAAAGGCTTTTCAGCAGGACCTTCAGTTACTTCTCCTTTTAAGTCAAATTCACTACCATGACAAGGGCAAACTAACATTTTAGCAGTTGCCTCCAGCTCACAATCGTTATGGGTACACAACATCAAAAAGGCAGTGTATTCCTCTTCTGATACTTTATGCAAATAAATGGGTGCTGGTAACGCCATATTTGAAATTACCACATAAGTATTATCCGTAAACTCAGTTTTACCTATACGGATGCTTCTATCCTTAATTTCAGCAGTAATTTGCTTAACACTTCCACATGATTGCAATAAAGAAGCACCAGCCATACCACAACATAAAAATGCAGATGCGCCAGCCGTTTTCTTTATAAAATCTCTTCTACCTTTCATTACAAGGACATTAAGAATGCATACAACTTATCTTTATCAGAATTACTCAAAGCTTTATAATTTTCAATAACTTGATAAGCTTCTCCACCATGCATTCCAATTGCCTCCTCTAAAGATGTTGCTCTACCATCATGTAAATAGTAACCTGTTCCTCCCTGGCTATCATCAGCCAATCCTAAACCCCAAAGTGGTGGTGTACGCCACTCTCCTCCGTCAGCACTTCCCTCAGGATAGTCATCATTTAGCATTTCACCCATATCATGTAATAACAAATCAGTATAAGGATGAAATTCTTTATTCGATAATGCGTCAATTTCTGAACTTGCAGTAGTTAAGGTTTGAACATGACATTCAACACATCCAATCTGATTAAATATTTTATCTCCAGCAATTACATCAGCATCATTTTCATTTCTCCTAGTTGGTGCTTTTAAGGTACGCATATAGAATACCAATCTGTTTACTACATCACTCCCAACTTCAGGATCAGGCACTCCATCAGGAGTATTAGCCCCAATCGCATAGTTGATAGGATCTTCAGTATCAAAATCAGAAGTAAGTCCGATATCTTCTTTCAGTGCAAAAACCACTTGATCCAACAAAGTAACCTTAGACGCTTTTTTTCCAAAACGACCAATATACTTTTCATCATTCACAATATGTATTGCTAAAGGAACAAAAAATTCAGTTGGCGTTACCCAGTTTACTCTACCTGAAATTCCAAATTCAGTATTATTATTTTGTGTTGCTGCTAAATCCAATAATATCTGATCATCAACAGCCGCTAACAATCCCATTCCGATTACAATAGGTGCAATTCTATCAGAAGTATGTGTAGCATCATCCGGTAAGGATTCATACAAGTAATTTGAAATTGCTCTGTGTTGTAACTGAGGCCCTCCTTTATCTATCATATAATCAAAAGTACCATTAGTAAATTTCCCAAAACGCGTAATTTTATTAAAAGGGTGTCCTTTTCCATCTCCAACATGACAACCCTCACAGGCATTCTGAATAAAGATAGGCCCTAAACCCTCTTCAGGAGTATAAACTTTTGCAAAAAGCTCATCCCCCTCAACAAAAAAGGCAGTTTGATAAGGAGTTAATCCTTCTATTGGTTCCGCAATAGTATCGGATGATTCTGGCGCTTGTGGCAATATACTTTCGCATGAAGTAACTAATAATGTTATTGCCGAAAAAATTAGTATTGTGTTTAGCTTGTTCATTTTTATTGTTTTGATGGCGCAAAAATAGTTTATTTTTAGGCATACCTAAACTTTTATTTATGTTAATTTAATTTATATTTTTGCAGTATGATAACTTTAGCAGAAGAAAACTATTTAAAAGCCATTTTATCCATTTCATTAAATGAAGACGGAAAGGTGTCTACTAATGCGATATCCCAAGAAATAGGCACCTCTGCCGCTTCTGTTTCGGATATGCTAAAAAAATTACAGGATAAGAAACTAATAAAGTACGAAAAGTACAAAGGAGTTGAACTCAGCAAATCAGGAAAGAGTAAAGCTATTAACATCCTAAGAAAACACAGGATTTGGGAAACCTTTTTGGTAAATAAATTAGCTTTCGGCTGGGGGGAAGTACATGATGTAGCCGAGCAATTGGAGCACATAAAATCGGAAGAACTAATGGACAGACTAGATGCCTTTTTAGGCTTTCCTCAATTTGATCCGCATGGAGAACCTATCCCTACAAAAGATGGGAACATTCCTAAAAGCAATACCATCCCTTTAAATGAAATAAATACAGGGACTAAAGGAAAAGTCATGGGTGTTACCTTAGATGAAACTGCATTTTTGGATTACCTCACCAAACTAAATATAAGTATTGGTACTGGCATTGAAGTATTAGAAACCATCAGCTTTGACCAATCGTTAAGTATAAAAATAGAACAAAAAATCCAGCACATCAGTAATGATGTTGCAAAACACTTATTAATAAAAACAAAAAATTAAAAATGGAAAGTTACGAATTATACAAATGGTTTATTCAGCAAGGACCTGTAATGCAAGCGCTATATGCAGGACTATTTACTTGGGGATTAACCGCAATTGGTGCCGCATTGGTTTTCTTATTCAAAACTTCAAACCGTAAAGCATTAGATATTTCGCTAGGGTTTACGGGAGGAGTAATGATAGCTGCTAGTTTTTGGTCTTTACTTGCCCCTTCCATTGCTTATGTAGAAATGCAAAATGAAATGGGACTTTCTGATTCCCCATCATGGTTTGCCCCATCAGTAGGTTTCTTTTTAGGAGCTGCTTTTTTGTTCGGTTTAGATAAAATTATTCCTCACCTACATATATTCGGAAAAAGAAAAGAGGCTGAAGGTGTAGAAACCAATTGGAGAAAGACCATCCTTTTAGTATTAGCGATTGCACTACACAACATTCCGGAAGGATTGGCAGTTGGAGTTGCATTTGGCGCCCTTGCCAACCCTGAACTTTTAGGGATGGAAGGCCATTCTGTTTTCACCATTGGATCGGCAATTGCTCTAGCCATAGGAATTGGAATACAAAATTTTCCAGAAGGATTTGCTGTTTCTATGCCACTAAGAAGACAAGGATTAAGCAGATGGAAATCATGGAAATGGGGACAACTTTCTGCCATTGTAGAACCTGTTTTTGCTGTAATTGGTGCAGCAATAGTAATGCAAGTATTGCCAATTTTACCGTATGCCCTAGCCTTTGCTGCAGGCGCTATGATTTTTATTGTGGTAGAAGAAGTTATTCCTGAAAGCCAAAGAGGTGGTCATACTGACCTTGCTACTATGGGACTTATACTAGGGTTTATTGTGATGATGGCACTGGATGTGGCGCTTGGATAGATTTTAGTAGTGAGTATTTAGAGATGAGACATTTTTGACTAACTTCTAATATCTAAATACTATCTTTGCAATATGTCAAGCACGATAAACATCAAGAACCGTAAAGCTAGTTTTGAATATCAATTCATAAGTACTTTTGTTGCGGGGATTTCTCTAGTAGGAACAGAAATTAAGTCAATTCGCAACAATCATGCCAATATTTCGGATGCACATTGCGTTTTTGTGGATGACGAATTATATGTAAAAAGCTTGCATATTGCTGAATATCCGAATGGAGGCTATATTAATCATGAGCCAAAAAGAGACAGAAAATTATTACTCAACCGACAAGAACTCAATAAAATGTTAGGAAAGGTAAAAGAGAAAGGATATGCTATAATACCTATTCGTCTATTCATTAATGAAAAAGGAAAAGCAAAATTAGAGATTGCCTTATCTAAAGGAAAAAAGATTTACGATAAAAGAGAAAGTATAAAAGAAAAAGACCAAAAACGCGATATGGACAGAATCAGAAATATGAGATAATGAAGAAACACATTCTACCTCTCCTACTTATAACAATCCTTTTTGCATGCAAAAAAGACATTATGGAAAATAACCAAAGTGCTACTTTGCATTTTTCAAATGATACTATAACTTTTGATACCGTTTTTGCTTCTATTGGTTCAATTACCAAAACCCTTACTGTTTATAATCGTAATAATTTTGATGTAAAAAGTAATATTTCACTACTAGGAAGTTCAGCTGCTAATTTTCGCATGAATATTGATGGTGTTGCAGGGAATATCCAAAGAAATATTGAGATTCCTGCCAAGGATAGTATTTTTATTTTCTTGGAGGTAACAATTGACCCATCATTAAATACTACTCCTTATATTTTATCAGATTCTTTAGTATTTACTACTGGAAGTAAAAAACAAGATGTTGATATAGTTGCTTGGGGGCAAGATGCTTATTTTCATACTGCTAATACTGTTGATACTATATTCCATGAAGATGGATACAGCTTATTTGCATACCACTTATTAGATTGTTCTGAAGATTGGACAAACGACAAACCCCATGTTATATATGGTTACGCTATTGTTGACCCAGGGAACACTTTAACTATTAATGCTGGGTGCAATGTTTATTTGCATAAAAATTCAGGAATACTTGTAGGAAATCCTTTTTCAGAATTTTCAGGAGGAACTATTAAGGTAAATGGAACATTAGGAAATGAAGTTACTTTTCAAGGAGACAGACTAGACTCCTGGTACAAGAATATTCCTGGACAATGGGACAGAATTTGGCTAATGCCAGGAAGTATTGATAATAAAATTAATTATGCCATCATCAAAAACGGGAACATAGGAATACATGCTGATACGGTAGGAAATAGCAGTCCAACGGTTATCATCAATAATACGATTATTGAAAATATGTCCTCCATAGGGATATTAGGACAAGGGGCAACCATTACGGCAACTAATACGGTTGTTAGTAAATGTGGGCAGTATGCGGTAGCCTGTAACATTGGTGGTACTTACAATTTTACGCATTGTACTTTTGCAAATTATTGGGATTATACCCACAGGAATACGCCCTCCATCCTATTGAATAACTATTATGAAGGTGCTGATGGAAATATCTATATAAGAAATTTAAGTGCAGCTAATTTCACCAATTGCATTATTTACGGAAGCCTCTCCACTGAGGTGAGTTTTCAAGAGCAAGAATTAGGAATATTCAATTATACTTTTGACCATTGCCTTATCAAATTAGACCCTACAATTAATACGGATAATTCTCATTACGAGAATGCAATCATTAATCAATCGCCAGAATTTGTAGATAAGACAGAAAGTGATTTTCATTTAACAAAAGACTCCCCCACTATTAATGCCGGCAATAATTCAACTGATGGCACTTCTGATATTGAAGGAAACACCAGGAATAACCCTGATATAGGGGCTTATGAGTTTATAGAGTAACTATAGCTCCCTTAAAAATTCTACTGTATCCACCCCATCCGCATAATCCCAAAGGTTAGGTTGTTGCGTATTTCCAAAGGGAATATCCTTTTTTGAAACCACACATTGCAATTGTTCAGCATTTTCCTTAACAAATTGTTCTACCGTATGCATGTCATTATAGTACTCGTAATACAACATAGCTACAGGGGAAAGCAAGGATTTATCCTCTTTCATCAATAGGAATCCGTTTTCAATCAAATCATTACTTCCCATTAGGAAAATCGCTTTATTATAATCGTAATTATTACCGTATTTTTTATGATTTACCACATCAGAATATGGGTAGAATGCTTTAAACAAATTGTCCAAATCAAACCCTTTTGGCAAAAATAACTTGGATACATTACGGCAACCTAGCCCAAAGTAAGCAAACACATCATTGGCCAATCCTTGCAATTCCATAGCCGACTCAGTACCGTCCAACACAGCAACTGACCTTCTGTTTTTACGGATTATCTTTTTAGCCCCTTTAAAATAATACTCAAAATACTGAGCAGAATTATCACTTCCTGTAGTAATTACAGCATCAAACTTCCTGTTTTTCACTTCTTCAATAAAGGAAATACGCTCCTTAAATTCTGGGGAAATACTGATTAGCTTATCAATAAGTACTCTCAAGAGCACATTATCGGCACTCGACATTTTAACCACTACTTTATGTCCTGAAATAAGCACAGTAAGGAAATCATGAAAACCTACCAAAGGAATATTCCCTGCCATGATGATAAGCACCTTTTTAGCACTTGTTGGTTCGGTTAGTTTATAAGGACTTAGCCAAGCGCTAAGCATATCTACTTTTAACTGCTCGTGCCAAGCGTTTAGGGCTTTGTCAATATTTTCCTTGGTAAACCAAGGATTATGCACCTGTGCAGAATACAATTGTTCTGCTGCCTCTTGGTGTATCTCTGTTTTCAAATATTCTCCTAAATGAGTAAATGCCTGTATTCTTGCTTGTAAATTCATCAAATAATTATCTTTGTGCAAAAGTAATTTTTTGTCATCACCTACTAAATGAAAAAAACAATATTAATTAACATTCTAGCATTTTTTTGTATTTCATCCTTTGCCCAAAAAGGAAACAACAGTCTGTTTGCCGAATATGAGGATACCCTAAAGGTAATGGCACACCAAATTATGAATGCAGAAACAGAAGCTGAAAAACGCACTGCCAACACCGCATTCATCACCAACCTTACTGAAGTACTGCAATACGAAAAATCATTCAAATTCCCTTTTGATTCCCTACCTACTATTGCTCGCATCTCATCTCCAGACAATACTTTCCGTATTTTCAACTGGCTACTGAAAAAGGACAATGGATCTTACGATTACTTTGCCATTGTGCATTACCACAACAAAAAACGCAAGCGTTATGAAATTATTACTCTAGTAGATAATTCTGCTAATATCCGTAATGCCGAGCAAGAAGACCTAGACGCTAAAAATTGGTATGGTGGGCTTTATTACCAAATTGCTTACATCAAAAAATCAGGTAGAAAATTCTACACCCTTTTTTCTTGGGATGGGAATGATGGCTACAGCACCAAAAAGATAATAGATGTGATGTACTTTTCCGGGAAAAACAAAATTAAATTTGGACTCCCTATCTTTAAGCAGAATAAAAAAGAAAGCCAGAAAAGAGTCATCCTTGAATATGATGCCAAAACAAGTATCAGTTTAAAATACCATGAAAAAGAGCAAAGAATTGTGTTTAACCATCTTGTTCCTCCCCGCAAGGATTTGGAAGGACTAGAAGAATATTATATTCCTGAAGGTACTTTTAATGCGTACCAGTACAACAAAGGAAAATGGTGGCTACAACAAGATGTTGATATCAGAAATCAGCAAAAAACAAAAAGAGTAAAAAAACCTAAAAGAGGGCTAGTACCAAGGTAGACAGAAGATAAAAATAAAAAGCTAGCAACTAACAATTAAATTCAATTAATGCTAAACCATTTTCCTTCTGATAAAATAATTTCTGGCTGTGATGAGGCAGGTAGAGGTTGCTTAGCTGGCCCTGTTGTGGCTGCTGCTGTTATTCTGCCTAAAGGATTCGAAAACAAAATACTAAACGATAGTAAGGTGCTGTCAGAAAAGAAAAGAGATGCCCTCCGTCCTATTATTGAAAAACATGCCATTGCTTGGGCTATTGGTATTGTTTCCCCTGCTGAAATTGACAAAATAAATATCCTAAACGCTTCCTTTTTGGCCATGCACAGGGCTATTGAGGGCTTAAACACCAAAGCAGAACTTCTACTAATTGATGGAAATCGTTTCAATCCTTACCCTGAAATTTCACACGAGTGCATTATAAAAGGAGATGGGAAATTCCTATCCATAGCAGCAGCATCCGTGCTCGCAAAAACCTATCGGGATGACATCATGAAAGAATTGGACCTTAGTTTTCCTGCTTACAATTGGAAACAAAACAAGGGTTACCCCACCAAACAACACAGAAAAGCGATAGCAGAAATAGGCGCAAACCAGCACCACAGAAAAACTTTTCAACTACTTCCTACTCAGCTCGTTTTAGACATATAAATTTTTAATTTTGGGGTTCTGATTTCAAACACCACTATGCTTAGTAAAACACTAAAAATTGCCACTCCAATACTCCTGATTTTTATCATCCTTTTCATAGGGTACAACAGCTACAAGCAAGTTACTGAAAATACTGAAAATCCACTGAACATTATCCCAACCAATGCAGCATTAATCCTGCAATGCAATGATGCAAACGAACTTTATTCCAGTTTAAATTCTACTAATATATGGGGGCATTTACGCAACATAAGTACAGTGGACAGCATCAATAGTCAAATTGAAGAAATTAGTAGTTTTTACAATCAAAATCCACTTATTTTTAAGAACCATACCCTTTTTATTTCTTTCCATAAAGTAGGCGCTAACAATAGCAGCTTACTCTTCAGTAGTAATTTTGAACGAAAAGCAATTGCTAGCAATACCAAGATTAACAACTTACTAGGAAACGCTATTGCTGAAGGACAATACAACAACCAACCTATCTTTGAATTGCTGCATAAAAGCAGTACTCTATTTGTTAGCTTTAAAGGCGATATTGTATTCTTTTCAGAAAACAAAATGTTGGTAGAGGATGCTATAAGAGCCAGTGTTTCAGAGGATAAACTTACTGCAAACACATCCTTTAGTACCGTTTACAATACCATTAGCAAATCAGCCGATATCAATTTGTTTTACAACTACAATTCCCTAATTGAATACAGCAATGTATTCACCAGTAAAGCCCTTGCTACTACTAATTTTTCTGGGTGGGTAGCTACTGACCTTAGCCTAAAAGACAACCTAATAATAGCCAACGGTTTTGGTGCTTTCAATAACCATACCACTAATTTTACGGATGTGCTCAGCAATCAATCAGCTGAACCTATAGGAATTACAGCTATTATTCCTGAAAATACTTCTCTTTTATTTAGTATTGGTTTTGATAATGCTAAACGGTTATTCAACAAAAAAAATAAAATATTACAACAACAAAATAATTTTTGGAGTTGGGATAAGCACAGAAAACTTATACAAGATAGCAGCAATGTTAACTATAATGAGTTTATTAATGAATTAGAAGGTGAAACAGGGATTTTCAACACCTCAAAAACCCAAAGTGAGCAGCAACTATATACTTTCTTTAAAAGCAAGAATTCAATAACTGCAAGTAGCCTAATGCAAGGCTTGGTTTCTGATAGGAAAGTTTATGCCGAATACAGCATTAGCACCATAAAAGACGCCAATATTACAGCTCAGTTATTTGGGGATTTATTTAAGAATACCACTCCCTACTTCACCACTATTGAAGACTACTTTATTTTTGGTACAACTATAGCATCCCTGGAATATTTAATTGACAATTACACAAGTGCTAATACTTTGGCCAACAACAAACACTTTAGCAATTACAATAGTTATTTATCCTCAAAATCAAATCTGTTTTTCTACATTAATCCAGGGAAAATAGCAACTGCTTTAAAAGAAAAACTACAAACTTCCTACAGCCGAAAGATTAACTTCAATGCGGATTCTATTGCCAAATTCACTGCTTTTTCTGTGCAGATGACTAGCAAAAAGGATTTACTCCTGAACAACATTAATCTGTTTTATGATGCTGATTTTAAAGAATCTATAAAGGAAGAATGGTTCAAGCAATTGGACACAACAATTAGCATGCACCCACAATTTATGTACAATCATTTCACCAAAGAAAAAATGATAGTGGTACAGAATGATGACCATAAAGTATTTGCTATCAATTCCAAAGGGGAAGAATTATGGAACATTCAATTGGGCTCAAAAATTCTTGGAAATATATCTAGTATTGATGCCTACAAAAACAATAAATACCAATGCTTATTTAATACAGAAAGCCAGTTGTATTTGGTTGACAGAAATGGCGAGAATGTGGATGGCTTTCCTCAACTATTACCAAACACTACTAATATAGGACACTCTCTATTCGACTATAACAACACAAAAAAGTACCGCATACTTATTATAGGGGAAGATAATAACATCTACAACTTAGATAAAAAAGGAAAGAAAGTTAAGGGTTGGAAATACATAAAAAACAGCAACAGAATAAAGAGAACTCCACAGTATTTTAGGGTGGGTAATAAAGATTACATCCTTGCTGAACGTAATAATAGTAGTAGTCAGCTATTAGCGATTAATGGAAGCGAAAGATTACATTTTGAACAAGGAATTCAATTCAATGGAAATCCTATCACGATAGATAAAAAAGGAACGCTATATGCCATTACTACTGAAGGAAAGCTATGGAGAGGAACTTTAGATGGAAATAGTAGCCAATTATCATTACCAAATTTAGACGCTAATTCTTTGTTTTTTATTGAAGAAACAGAAACTGATAAGCAATTTATCTATACCAATAATAAAAGGGTATTTATTATGAATACTGATTTTGAAACCATCCATTCTTTTGAACTTGCCAATACCATTACAAGCTTAGTTAGCAATAGTAAAGGGTTAATGATTACTACTGATAATGAGTTGTATCTTTGGAATACTGATGGCGTTATGGAAGGCTTCCCTATTGATAGTGATGGCTACTTCAACATGGCCGATATTGACAATAACGGGAAAATAAATCTACTAAATACTAAAAACGGATTTATCTATAATTACGAATTATTGGATTAGTTCAGCAAGTAACTTAAACTAAAAGTTGGTATCACTTTCTTTTCGATTACACCCTTTAAAGGAAAAAACACTCCTGCAGAAATAAGTATTTTCTTGTTTTTTGTATCCAACATATAATTCAGTTGCGGACTAACAGCAAAATCAAATCTTTGAGTTTTATCTTTTACATACATAGCGTATATTCCGTTTACGGATAAACTTCCATACATTTTATCAAACAAATGCAAGCCACCTCCAACAGCAACTCCACTAAATACAAAGGAGGAATTCAACTCTGCTGTAATAAAGTAGTTGTCCGTCTTTATATAGTTTAGCCCCACCCCATACAAAAACGGAAATCCGTAAGTATGCGTAACAAACAAATTCTTTTGCTGACCTCCTCTATTATCAAATCTACTCAAATCATAGCGTTCAATCAAGTCAATCAATAATGTTGGGTACTTAGGATTGGTGGCATAACCTGCCTTTTTCAGCCCTTTTGCCCACTTTTTATAATCCGTTTTTTGGTATTCAAACAAAAAAGAATAACGCCCTCTTTCTGTTAGGAAAAGGGAATGATCTCTGTAAGAATCTGACACTTTACTGTACTTCCTGAAACACTCTCCTTTTTCATCATCATCCTCAATAATTGTTTTACCATTCCAATTGCTATGGCATTTAATTCCAAAATGATTTTTACCCTCTACTGCTAGCCTACTTTCTCCATTTCCACTCTCTAATATCCCTTGTGCTAAAGTAATGGATGCAGGAATTCCGTACCTATCCATTTCATTCACTGCAATACTATTGTACTTCTGTATGTATCCTTCAGTCTTATTTTGTGCGCTAAGTATTACTACCATCAAGTTAAATAAAAGAAACCCTATTTTTTTCATTCTACTAAAATAGAAAAGTCATTTAATTTATTTACACACTCATACACAAAAAAATGAACACTAATTTTTAATAAATATTGTTAAAGCTAGTTTTAAAAGAGTTATATATTTGTATATTACTGATTATCAATGAAAAACAAGTATATTGTCCATTCCAAAATTTCTAGGAAGAAATATTAGACAAGTTTTAAAGTTTTTTTGCTTAGATATTGAAACAAAAAAAGTGAGTTTGAATAAAGAGAAGTCAGCTTTAGAAATGAAAATAATTAAGCGTAAAGCAAAACGAAAGAACGAAAAATTAGAAGAGTAATTTTTCCCCTTCTATTTCTGTTAACTTTCTAAATAAGGATTGGAGCTGTATTAGAACTCCTCCATTATTTTCTATCTTTCTGTTATCAATTTCATTTACTCTTGCTAATTCTCCCATAGTTCCGGTTGTAAATACCTCATCTGCATTGTACAGTTCAGTTACCGAGATATCTTGCTCTACTATGGGGATATTATTGTTTTTACAAATTTCAATAATTAATCCTCTAGTTATTCCTGGCAAACATGCCTTAGGAAAAGGTGTAATTACAACTCCATTTTTAATCATAAAGATATTGGTTGCATTGGTTTCAGCTACAAAACCATCTAAATCCAACATTAGGGCATCATCAACACCTGCGTGATTAGCTTCAATTTTTGCAAGTATGTTATTTATTAGATTAGCATGATGGATTTTTGAATCCAAACAAAGTGGCGAATTTCTTCTAATATTAGAAGTAACTAAACGCAATTCCTTACCATAAAATATTGATGATTTCCATTCAGCTAAAACAATTAAGGTGCAACCAAATTGATTTAATTTAGGATTCATCCCTGAAGTAATCTTTTCCCCTCTTGTTAGGGTTAATCGGATATGCGTATCATCATTCATCCCATTAGCTTCCAAAGTAGAAAAAACAGCATCCTTCACCTCATCTACAGAAGGGATATTTGTAAAATCCATACTTTTTGCTGACTCCATTAATCTATTTAGGTGCTTTTCAAAACAAAAGATTCTTCCATCATACACTCTTATACCTTCCCAAACTGCATCACCACCTTGTACTGCACTATCAAATACAGAAATTTTCGCTAGATCTCTATGGAGCAATTTTCCATTAATCCATACTTTAATATCTTTATTTCTTTTATCAAATTGTTGTATCATAATTATATCGATTTAGTAGTTAAAAATTCATAATAAGGTAAACACTCTTCAGCAAGCTCTGCATTGCTATCAGTAAGTGCGATTTCTTTTTCAGTATAAGGTAAAAATCCAGTAGAATTGTGAATGTTTTTATACCAGTAGTTAGCCCAAATACCATCTTCCTTTCTTGCTCCTTTTTCCCATTTCAGCATATTTCTATCAAATGGAATTTCTAAAAGGTTACACAATTTTTTCAACATCAACTCAGGGTTTATAAGCAAGTATTTTGAATCCAAAACAATTGGTGTTTTTCCTATTTTTTCTAGCGATAAATACAACTCATATTGTTGTTTTACACCAATATCATTCATCTTTGGGTTTGGAATTACTTTGGAATAAGAGACTATAATTTTTTCAGGGTTTCTAATAAAAATAATATTAATGACTTCTGATAAAAATTCAGTATCAATTCCAATTAAAAAATGAGTCATTAATTTATGAAACAATAGCTTTTCGCTTTTCTGAAGAATTACTTCTTGCACAACCTTGTTTCCATCATTTTCTAAAGCTTGTAACACTTCTTCTCTAGCGGGATGATTTGCTCCAGTTACTTTAAGATAATGAGCATATAAGGGTTCATCAAAAACTTGCGTATCCTTTCTTTGAGCAAAAGCATACATAAGTGCTGTTGAAACATTTCTTGGGCAGGACCATAAACAAACTATCTTATTCATACAACCAAAAATAAAAAAAAGTAAGACATAAGCTTCTCTTTATTATTTATCTACTTCACAATAGGCGCTATAATACTTCATATTTCCATCCTTAAAGGATTGATGTATTTTACTACCCTCAGTAGCAGCAAAAGATTCTAGTATATTTTTGAACCAGCTTTCTACTTTTAATTTTTTGATAGCTTCTTTACGAGCATGCGTCATTTTAATTGAAGCTTCAATAATATTAGATGTAATATCCTTTTTTTCAATTAACTTAAAACCGTTTGTATTTATAGCCACTAACATTTCTTCTATATATTCCTTCCTTCTTAAATCACAAAAAAGAAAAGAACCCCCAGGTTTTAATACTCGCTTTGCTTCCTTTAAAAAAATACCCATTGAAGCATAACAATGTGAAGACTCAACATTAATGATAGCATCAAAAGTATTGTCATCAAAAGGTAAGTTTTCAGAATCACCAACTTTAAAAGTTAAGTTATTAATATTGTAAATTTTATTACATAAATCTACAGCAGTATGCGAAATATCAACCCCTACCATTTCTGTTGTATCAAGATACCTTGAAATATAAGAAGAGCCGCCTCCTCTACCAGAACCTACCTCTAAAACCTTCAATCCTTTTAAGTCAATGTGAGAAGCTACATGATGATATAATTGAATAGAATATCTATCTTGCTCATCTTCTGCACTTAAAGTTAACGTTAGTTTTTCATCAAAGTAGCCGTAATTCATGAACCTTAAATCAGGATCATTAGCTTTATTTGCCAAAACAGTATACCATCTTTTCCAAAACCATTTTTTAAAACTAGGAAAAAGCTGAAAAATAAAAAACACTGTTTTATATAGCATTTTACTTTTCTTTCTTCTCTTCCTCCATCATTTTCAAATAAGTGTTCATTGCTGTTTCACTCATTCCAGTAAATGAGAACCCTCCATCATGAAATAAGTTCTGCATAGTTACTTTTCTTGTATAATCAGAAAACATTGAAATACAGTATTCTGCACACTCATCAGAAGTGGCGTTTCCTAATGGTGATAAATCATTAGCAAACCTGTAAAAGCCTTCAAAACCCGCAACTCCACTTCCTGCTGTAGTATCAGTTGGTGATTGAGAAATTGTATTTACTCTTACTTTTCTTCTTAATCCATAGTGATACCCAAAACTTCTAGCAATTGATTCTAACATAGCTTTATTATCCGCCATGTCATTATAAGTATGAAATACTCTTTGAGCAGCAATATAAGTCAATCCTACTACTGAACCCCACTCACTAAGCGCATCTAACTCCCAAGCTGCTTGCATAGTTTTATGAAAAGATAAAGCCGAAACATCATAGCCTTTCATATTCCAATCATAGTTTTGTTCGTAATACATTTTCCCTTTACGCACATTAATTGACATCCCTATAGAGTGCAATACAAAGTCAATCTTCCCTCCTAACTCTTCCATTGCACCTTCATATAATACTTTTAAATCCTCCATTGAAGTTGCATCAGCCGGAATAACTATTGAGCCCGTTTGTTCTGCTAATTCATTAATTGTACCCATACGCAAAGCTATTGGCGCATTTGTAAGTACAAATTTTGCTCCCTCCGCATGTGCATGTTCTGCAACTTTCCAGGCGATAGATTTATTGTCTAATGCTCCAAAAATAATCCCTCTTTTTCCTTTTAAAATATTGTTTGCCATTTTGTATAATTTATTTTGCAAATATAAAATTATTGATTTAATAACTCTATAGCATTGTCAAATGCTGCTTTAGTTAATTTTTTACCACTTAAAAGCTTTGCTATTTCTTCTATTCTTTCTTCCTTATTTAGTACAATTACATCCGACATTGTAGTGCTATTATTTACGGTTTTCACTACCTTTAAATGCGTATTTGCTTTGGATGCAATTTGAGGTAAATGTGAAATAGCAATAAGCTGATTAGTTTTGCTAATTTCAAGCATCATATCCCCCATTAAACTTGCAATTTCACCACTTACTCCCGTATCTATTTCGTCAAAAACTAGTGTATTTACCTTTGATGATTGTGCCGTAATGTACTTTATTGCTAACATTAAGCGAGAAAGCTCACCTCCTGAAGCCACTTTTGCTACTTCTTGCAAAGCACTTCCTTTATTGGCAGAAAAGAAAAAAGCAATATCCGTATTTCCATTTTGATGGAAATTATCTGTATTTGTTAAAGAAACTTCAAACTGAGCATAAGGCATTCCTAAATGTTGCAAATGATGTTCAATTTCTTTTTTCACTTTTTCTAATACCTTAATACGCTTTTTATTTAGCACCTCTGACGCTATCTTTAATACCACCAACTGCTTAGTAATCATATTCTGTTTTGCAGTTAATTGCAACTCAAAAGAGGAAGAAATTTGAATCTTTTGTTCTATTTCATTTTTGAAATCAATCAACTCTTCAATAAACTGCTTTCTGTGTTTCTGCATCAGATTATTCAACACATCTAATCGAGTATTTAGCTTTAATAAATGTTCAGGGTCAGCTTCTAACTTATTGTTTATATCCGATAATTCTGCATTAATATCATTTAACTCAATCAATACACTCTCTACTCTTTCTGATAATTCAGTAAAAGAATCAAACTCCACCAATCGTCTTTTAATATTTGAGATTGAAGCTAAAACGCCTTGTTCATTACTGAATAGAAATTCACTCTCTGATATTGCTGATGCAATACCATCTACATTCTCTAAAAGAGATATTTGTTGTTCTAAGTTTTCCTTTTCGTTTACTGATAAATTCGCAGTATTTAATTCATCAAACTGATATTGCAAAAACTCCAATTCAGCAGCAGATAAACTTCCTGAATTTCTTATTGTATTCAACTCTGATTTTAAGTTCGTATATTTTTTTAATTCTTGCTGATAAATCGATAATTCTTTTTCTGATTTTGCTAATAGATCAATTAACTTAAATTGGGCATCTTCATCTTTCAGTAATACTGATTGATGTTGAGCGTGAATCTCAATAATCTTCTTTCCAAAAGCTGTTAAGGTATTAAGCAATACAGGAGTATCATTTATAAATGCTCTGCTTTTTCCTTTCTGATTTATTTCTCTTCTTACAACTGTTTCTTCTTCAAAATCTAAATCATTATCGGTAAAAAACTGTTTTTTAGTACCATCAATTATAAACACTCCCTCAATAATACTTTTTGGAATATTTTCTCCTTCTGAAAACCTTTCCACTCTTTTTCCTAAAAGGAGGGATAAAGCATCCAACATAATTGATTTACCAGCTCCCGTTTCACCAGAAACTACTGTAAATCCATTAGTAAAATTAATAATCACATTTTTTAATAAAGCATAATTTTTAATGTGTAATTTTTTTATCATCTACCTGATTCTGATGATTTTGTAATGGCTTGATATTTTGAAGAATGAGATGGATCAATCTCTACTAGAGTTTTAATAATCCGAACTTGCTCATTAGGAAATGCTTCAGAGTAAATTTTAATAATCTCATCTGATTTAGCATCAAAAAACAACTTAAGTATAAATGCAGAAGCATTTTCACGATAAATACTTTTTAAGCTTTCTATAGCCTCAGTAATCTCATATCGAGCATCATCAGGTTCTTCTGCTAATTTATCCATCCCAGTTCTATGATAACGGTACATACACATATGAAAATCAGAATATCTTCCATCCATTAAATCATGCGCTAACCAATATCTATTTTTATCACTTTCAAAGGCTTTCCACCCTGTCTCCCTAGCATTTTGAGCATTATTCACAATCCTTTGCGCCATATTAAAGTACTCATTTCCTCCTTCTTCTGAAAAAGTTGCAAAATCTAATCCTAGAATAATATTTACATAAAATGCTAAAACTGAAGTAAGATTGGACATATGTGTCGCTTCAGAAAATTCTAAAGATTGATACTCTAAATATTTAAACCTAAAATTATTATCCAAATAATTGAATAAAGTAGACTTATAAGAAGTCCCATAAATAGGACGAGTACTCTGAATTTGAATAGAGCCCTCAAACTCATCATTAGAAATTCTTTTACTAACGTTAATCAAAATAGTGCATTCAATACGCTCTTCATTTTGAATTTTAGTACTAGTCCATTTCGTATTGTTTATAAACTCATAAATTGCTGTTCGCATAGTGTTAAACACCTTCCTATCACTTGTTTGAACCTGTGATGAATTTACTTGGACATTGCAAAACAATTCCTGAGCATTTGTATTAAATACTGCTGCTATTAACAATAAACAAATGACTAATTTTCTCATTAACTTAATTCAATAATTTTATTAATTATATCTTTTGCAACCTCACTTTTATCTTTTAACTCAAATTCAGTGATATTATTGGCTTTGTCAATAATAGTAATTTTATTAGTGTTATACTGAAAACCTGCTCCCTTATTATTCAAAGAATTTAATACTATCATATCTAAATTTTTACTACTAAGTTTTGATTTTGCATTTTTAATTTCATTTTCAGTTTCTAAAGCAAACCCAATCACTAACTGACTAGCCCCTTTTCTTTTTCCCATTTCTGCGAGAATATCAGTTGTTTTTTTCAATGAAATACTTAAGGTAGTATCTGATTTTTTAATTTTATTTTCTGCTACCTCCTCAGGTGAATAGTCTGCCACCGCAGCAGAAAAAATTGAAATATCTGAATCATTAAATATAGCATCTACTTTCCTATACATTTGCTCGGCAGTTTCAATCTTATAAATAGTAATATTTGCATGCTTACAGTCAAAACTTGTAGGGCCTAAAATCAAATTTACTTTAGCCCCTTGATTTGCAGCCTCAAGAGCAAGTGCAATGCCCATTTTTCCTGATGAACGGTTACCAATAAAACGAATAGGATCAATAGGCTCATGTGTTGGTCCAGCAGTAATCAATACTTTTTTATTTGTTAAGGGTAAATCTTTATTTAGATTACTCAAAATCAATTCAATAATTTCAGCTGGCTCAGCCATTCTACCTTCTCCTACTAATCCACTAGCTAATTCCCCAAACCCTGAAGGAATAAGAATATTTCCATATTCTTCCAATGTACTAATATTTGCTTTTGTAGAAGGATGTTTATACATATCCAAATCCATTGCAGGAGCAAAATAAACAGGACACTTTGCCGACAAATAAGTGGCTAAAAGTAAATTATCACATTCTCCACTTTTCATTTTTGCCATAGTATTTGCCGTTAAGGGTGCAATCACCATCATATCAGCCCATAACCCTAACTCAACATGATTACTCCACTCTCCACTTTCAGCATCAACCATTTTAGTCAATACTGGGTTTTCGGATAGTGTAGCCAATGTTAAGGAGGCTACAAAATCCAAAGAAGCCTCAGTTTGAATAACTCTAACTGAAGCTCCTGCTTTTTTAAATAGGCGTACCAGTTCAGCTGTTTTATAAGCTGCAATACTAGCGGTTACTCCTAATAATACTTTCTTTCCCTTAAGCATCTTGATTTGAATCCTCTGCACTTTCTTCTGCCTCAGCATCTCGCATATAGATTTCATCATTCAACATTTCCTTCATTGCAATTGCCCAAGGTTTTGGTAAACTTTCATAAAATTTTGATACAGCAATTTGCTCTTGGTTTTCAAAAACTTCATCCAACTGTTCTTGTGTTAATGCAAACTCTTCTAATTTTGCCATTAACTCCTCTTTCATCTTTGCATTAATCTGAGTAGAGCGTTTTGCCATAATTGATACAGCTTTAAAGATATTGTCAGTTTTTTCAATAAAGTCATTTACATCTCTAGTTATAGTAGATTTTTCAGCACCTGTATTTTTATATTTCATCTTTGTTTTGTTTTAATTCAGTTAAAGTTTCATTCGTTTTGTTATATGTATTGTCTAAATCCTTAATATAGTAACTCTCAGGATAGTTATCTTTAAATTGTTCGTAAACATCCAAGGTAGATTTTAACCTATCTACCACCTTAGTACTGATACTATTAATCGCTAATAAATAAGAAGATTTTACAATTAAGAAATGTACTTCTTCTCTATTCGTATAAGACGGGAAATCAATAAGCACATTATCTAATGCAATAATTGCGGATTTATAATTTTCAGTAATGAAATACTGTTTAGCATTCTCAAAAGCCTTTTTGGATAAAGTAGCTCTTAACTCATCCAATAAAGTATTACACTTTTCTACTCGATCACTTACAGGGAACTTATTTACAAATGCTTGTAATTCCTTTATAGCTTTGTAATTATTGGTAGCATCAAGCGAAAAATTAGGCGCTTCAAGGTAATAACAATAAGCAGCCATATAAGCACATTCTTCAGTATGCTTACTGTTTGGGTAGTTTTGCGTGTAGTTCTTGAATAAATAAGCTGCCATTAAATTATCTCCATTGGAATAATGACAATATGCAAAATAATAACTTACCTCTTGCATTTTTGCAGTCCCTCTAAGCACGGTAGATAATTCATTAAATAAAGGCATAGCTCTATTGAAATCTTCAGTTTCATAATAGGCAACAGCTTTTGTGTACTTATAGTTATAGTCATCACTCTTGAGTACTTTTTGATATTCTCCACAAGAATTCAGTACTAAAGCAAGTAATAGTATAGTTGTTATTTTTCTCATCATAATTTTAATGGGGCAAAGATAAATGGTATATTTGGATATTCCTAAATTATTTTCATATCTAGTAAACTGCAATAATTTGAATTTATTGCTTCAATATTGAAGTGATTTTTGGGCTTAATGGTTTTGTAGTGGAGTAAAAGTAGTTGACAAACTCTCCTTTTTCATCAATGATATATTTCTGAAAATTCCATTTTACAGTGGAACTGGATTTTCCGTTTATCTTTTTATCAGTTAACCAGCTATAAAGTGGATGTTTTCCCTCTCCTTTTACCTCAATTTTTTCGGTAAGTAAAAAACTAACGCCAAAGTTTTTGGTACAAAACTGCTGAATCTCTTTTTCAGTCCCAGGTTCCTGTCCTCCAAACTGATTGCAAGGTAAGCCAATCACAATTAAATCTTCCTTAAATTGCTGATGCAACTCTTCTAAACCCGCATATTGTGGAGTAAAACCACACTCTGAAGCCACATTAACGAACAAGATATGCTTACCCTTAAATTCATTTAAATCGATAGGATTACCGCTTATATCATTGATTGCTATATCATATATTGATTCTTGCGCATTACTAGTAAAAAAAGAGAATAGTGCCATAATTATTAGTATTAGATTTTTCATTTGTTTAACATTGATTTTAATTGATTTTTTATTTCCTTATTCGCCTCAACAAGTGGCGGACGAACAAAGCACTTACAAATTCCCAACAGTTCCAAACACGCTTTTATTCCTACAGGATTTCCCTCAGCATATAGCGGTCCGTACAAATCATATAATTCATAGTGTAATTGATTAGCGATTTTCAAATTCCCTGACATTCCAAATGAAACCATATCAGAATACTCCTTAGGGTGCGACTGTCCAATAACTGAAATTACGCCCTCTGCACCCATATAAATCATAGGTAAAGTAAGGCCATCATCTCCTGAGAGTACGATAAAATCAGCAGGTTTATTTTTAATAATTTTCATTATTTGATCCATATCTCCTGATGCCTCTTTTATCGCCACAATATTTTCAAAATCATTTGCCAAATGCAAAGTTGTTTCAACTTCCATATTACTAGCAGTACGCCCAGGAACATTGTACAATATAATAGGTAAAGGACACGCTTCAGCAATCAGTTTATAATGCTGATAAACTCCTTCTTGAGTAGGTTTATTGTAAGCAGGAGAAACAGATAGTACTGCATCAACACCTGTGAAATCAGTATGCTTAATTTCTTCTACTAAGGCCAAAGTATTATTTCCTCCAATGCCTAATACAATAGGTAATCTTCCATTATTAATCTTTTTGCAAAATGCAATTATTTCTTTCTTTTCTGATTTTGATAAAACTGCACTTTCACCAGTTGTACCCATCAACACTAAATAATCAATTCCTCCCTCAATTTGATGATTGATTAGCCTTTCAAGGCCAATATAATCTACACTCAAATCTTCATTATAAGGCGTAATAAGTGCCACTCCTGTTCCTTTAATTTTCTCCATTTTACTTATTTATTAAATTGATGTAATGCTTTATTTCATGCATGAGTTTTTCCATGCTTTTATCTTCTTTTAAGGCAATCATCAAATCATAGATTTCATAGCCTTCTTCATGTTGTCCAATCTTGAAGTGTGCGATAGAACTTGCCACTAAATATTTAATAGGAATACAATTACTATCACACAAATTAATCAAAATATCATACTCTTTTTTCACAAAATTATCAATGATGTAATTCTGTGGTTTATAGTACCAGTTTAGGTCCTTTTGATAAAAGAAATCGTATTGTAGTTTTGGCGTATGATGAAAGGATAATTGCTTTGAATTCACATAGCCCAATGCCTTCACATCTTTCTTTAAATTGAAAAAGTAATCCACAAAAGGTTTCACTTGTTTTATTTGCTTTTCGGAAGTAGCATCATACAAAATCCCAATCGAATTTGCAGCATCCAAATTACAGACTTCTTTTAAGCGCTTATTGGTTTTCAAATCTCTCTGAAAAACCCATTGCCCAATTTTTTGTTTTGTATTTTCTATAAACTTCATTAACCAATTTTTGCTAAAAATTCATCTTCATTTACTAGTGGTATCCCTAAGCTCTCTGCCTTTTCTTTTTTACTTGGCCCCATGCTATCTCCTGCTAAAACAAAAGTAGTGCTTTTTGAAATAGAACCTACATTTTTTCCTCCGTGTTCTTCTATCATTTTTTTAAGCTCAGCCCTACTATATTTCTCAAACACTCCTGAAACAACAATTTTCATTCCTTTTAAGTGTTCTGATTTTGTAGTATCTTCAATTACAGATACAAATTGTAATCCTGAATTTTTAAGAGCAGTTACTAGGTCAATATTTTTTTGTTTTGAAAAATACAAAACTACACTTTTAGCAATCTTATCTCCTATTTCATCTACTGCAATTAAGGTTTCCATATCTGCAGTGATTATAGCTTCAATCGTTTTAAAATACTTAGCCAATACTTTTGCCACTGTCTCCCCAACATATCTTATTCCAAGTCCGAATAATACTCTTTCAAAAGGAATCTTTTTTGAAGCCTCTATTCCTAGCAATAGATTATCTGCTGATTTTTCAGCCATTCTTTCCAAAGGTAATATATCTTCCTTTTTCAAATGATATAAATCAGAAATTTCTGAAATCAATCCTTCTTGAATTAAGAGTTCAATAGTTTCCCCACCGAGTCCATCAATATTCATGGCTTTACGGCTAATAAAATGCTCAAACTTTCCTTTTATCTGTGGCGGACAGCTCTCCCTATTAGGGCAATAGTGCTTTACATCCCCTTCTTTACGGACTAGTTCAGCAGCACAAGAAGGACAATGCGTAATATACCTTGTGGGCTCAGAAAATAAATCTCTATCCTTTAATTCCACTCCCACTACTTTTGGGATAATTTCCCCACCTTTTTCTACAAATACCTTATCCCCTTCACGAATGTCCAGCTTTGCAATTTGATCAGCATTATGAAGTGACGCACGCTTTACAGTTGTACCCGCCAATTGCACAGGTGCTAGGTTAGCCACAGGAGTAATTGCTCCTGTACGCCCCACTTGATAAGTGATCTCTTTTAAAACAGTTGAAACTTGTTCGGCCTTAAATTTATATGATGTAGCCCATCTTGGTGATTTGGCTGTAAAACCCATTTCCTCTTGTAGATCAATGTTATTTACTTTAATAACAATCCCGTCAATTTCATACGTTAAATTGTGGCGTTTTTTATCCCATGTGTTTATGAATTTCAACACATTATCAATAGTCGTATGTTTCTCTATTTCTGATGGAATTTTAAAACCCCACTCCTTTGCTTTTTGTAAATTATCATAATGATTATTGCTTGGCAAATTATCACCTAACAAATAATACAAATAACAATCCAAGGGGCGTTTAGCAACCTGCTTAGAATCTAGTAACTTCAAACTTCCTGAAGCCGTGTTTCTTGGGTTTGCATATAATTCTAACCCTTCCGCTTCCCTAATTTTATTCATTGCTGCAAAACCCTTTAAAGGTAGAAATATCTCTCCTCTAATTTCAAAATTTAGAGGATATTCACCACTTAATTTTAAGGGTATACTTTTTATGGTTTTTACATTTTCTGTTACATCATCCCCTTGCATACCATCTCCTCTAGTCAATGCTTGTACTAGTTCACCATTTTCGTAAGTCAAACTAATAGAGACTCCATCATATTTTAGTTCGCATACATACTCAAAATCATCATCCGTAAGTTTGCGTAACCTTGCATCAAAATCATGTAAATCTTCAGTAGAATAAGTATTTCCCAAAGAAAGCATTCTGTACCTATGCTGAATGGTCTTAAAACCCTCTAAAACAGCACCTCCCACCCTTTGTGTAGGAGAATTAGCATCAAATAAATCAGGATTATTATCTTCTAATTGTTGCAGTTCATCCAATAATTTATCAAACTCAAAATCAGAAATTAAAGGGGTATCCAACACATAATAGGAATGATTGTGCTCGGCTAACTCTTTTAGTAAGAACAATATGCGTTCTTTATCGCCCATTATTTTTTACCACAAACATTCATGAGCGCCAAACCTAAATCCTCATTAAATTCTCTGTTTATTTCATGATCCATTATAGTCATCACCCCTTCAAAAGTGGCTGAAATAGTGGCTTCATTCAGGTGTCCACCAAAGGCTTTACACTCTTCATTAGCCACACTAATGTGAATATGCGGGAAAGGCTCCCCATCTTTTAAAGTAATGTTACCAGTTGCTTGAAGAATTTCCATATTTCCTTCAAATATTTTGAAGACATAATCCTTAATGCTTAAGTCAATGTAACCCATTTCAATTTTGCTACAGGCACCAATTCCTGAAATAGAGGCTAATTTTACATTCTCTGATGCCGCAATTTTCTGAACTGACTCCATCAATCCCTCTCCCATTTCTAATCTAAAAACAATCTTGTCTTCTATTCTTTTATATTCCATTTTATTATCAATTTACATTTTCAAAAATAACTATTTCTTTGTGGCTTTTAGCATTCTATCCTTATCGTTTATATCTTTTTTTAACGCTATATCAACAAAACCTATTTTTCGTAGCATTTCCAAAATTTCATTCCCGTATTTTTCATTAATTTCAAAATATAATTTACCCCCACAATTTAAGGATTCTGCTGCTAATTCCCCAATTTTTTTATAAAATAATAAAGGATTATCATTAGGAACAAAAAGGGCTAAATGCGGTTCATTATCCAATACATTATCAAGCATTAATTCTTTTTCCTTATCTAGTATATAAGGAGGGTTACTCACAATTATATCCACTTTTGCTAAAGCAGTAGTTTTTAAAATATCTTGCTGCAAAAAGTTTATTTCTACACCATTCATTTTTGCATTTTCTTTAGCCACCATCAAGGCGCCTTCCGATATATCTATTGCTGAAATTATAGCGGTCGAATTTTTAGCAAGTGCAATAGGAATACAACCCGTTCCTGTACCAATATCCAAAGCAGAAGTAAATTTTTCTTTCAATACCCAATCTACCAATTCTTCTGTTTCTGGTCTCGGGATTAAAGCATACTCATTTACCTTAAATTTTAGTCCGTAAAACTCTGTTTCGCCCAATATGTATTGTAATGGCTTGTTTGTTTTTAAATCAGTAATAATTTGCTTTATCCTAGCTGATATTTCGGGAGTAATTCCTTTGTTAGCATTAATTATACAATCCGAACGATTATAACCTAAGCAATGCTCAATACTAAGATATCCCCAGGAAATAATTTCACGATCAGTTGCAATGCTACTCAGTTGCTTAATAAAATACGGTATAATATTGCTGACTTTTTCCACAGGACAAATGTAATAAATTGGCTATTTTTGAGCCATGCAAAATGGGGAGAATTTCATGGAAAGATGTATTGAGTTGGCCAGCAAAGCAATGGGCTATGTATCTCCAAACCCTTTGGTGGGTTCAGTTATTGTTTATGAAGGTAAAATAATTGGAGAAGGCTATCATGAAAACTATGGAAAATCCCATGCTGAAGTGAATGCAATTTCTAGTGTAAAAGACAAAAGTTTACTTCCTAAATCTACCCTTTATGTTAACCTTGAGCCTTGCGCTCATTTCGGAAAAACACCACCCTGCTCCAACCTAATAATTGAACATAAAATATTAAAAGTAGTGATTGGTTGTATTGATTCTTTTTCTGAGGTTGCTGGGAAAGGGATAGCAAAAATGGAAAATGCAGGGATTGAGGTTATTGTTGGCGTTCTAGAAAAAGAAAGCAGAGCATTAAACAAACGATTCTTTACTTTTCATGAAAAGGAAAGACCCTACATCATATTGAAATGGGCGGAAAGCAAGGATGGATTTATTGCTCCTAAAAATCAAACAGCACCTTTTTGGATGACTTCTAGTGAATCAAAGAAATTAGTGCACCAATGGAGAGCAGAAGAAGACGCTATTTTAGTGGGTAGAATAACTGCAGAAAAAGACAATCCCTCCCTTAACGTTAGAGAAGTAAAAGGAAAAAATCCTACAAGAATAGTAATTGATAAAGATTTGAAACTTTCTACTGATTTGAATTTGTTTAATACGGAAGCAGAAACTCTAATTTTTAATACAATAAAATCAGAAGAAAAAGATTCAAATAAATTTATACAAATAGATTTTAATAATCTGATTAAAAATATATTAGAAGAATTACATAAACAAAATATTCAATCTGTAATTATTGAAGGTGGAAGCAAAACATTACAATCCTTTATTGATAAAAACATCTGGGATGAAGCTAGAATTTTCACAACAAATAAAGAGTTGAATACAGGTGTAAAAGCTCCAATTATTAAAGGGATAATTCTATCAAAATCAAAAATACATATAGATGAACTTAAAATTCTAACTAATGATTAGTATAATCTACACCATACTCCTATTCAACATTTTAATAATTACATTTAAAATGTTTGAAAAATACAAAGTTGATAATTTACAAGCGTTAATTGTAAACTACTTAACTGCAGCAATATGTTCTTACTTCTTTTTAGAACAAGATTTTTCATTAAATTATGTGCTGAATTCTGAATGGTTATATCATGCAATGATTATTGGCACACTATTTATTATTGTATTTAATTTTTATGCTTTTGGAACCCAAAAAGTAGGAATAGCAGTTACGACAGTCGCAAATAAGATGTCCTTAATTATTCCAGTTTGTGCAGCACTTATTTTATATCCTGAAGAGAACACCTTTGATGCATTAAAAGGAATTGCATTTTTCTTAGCTCTTGCTGGTATTTATTTATCCTCTACAAAAGGAGGAAAACTAAGTTTTGATAAAAAATATTTATGGTTAATTATATTGGTATTTGTTGGACAGGGAATTTCTGATTCTATATTTAATGATTTCGCGCAACAATTTCCTAATGAAGGAGGGTATTTATTCTTTATGGTATTGTTTTTTATGGCAAGTATTAGTGGAATACTAATATTATCGGTTAAATCTGTTAGAAGCAAAAATCCACTTCAGATAAGGAGTCTTTTTTGGGGAATTGTTTTTGGGGTCCCTAATTTCTTTTCTTTAGTGTTTTTTCTGAAAGCACTTGGAGATCCTATACTTACAAGTTCAATAGTATTTCCATTAGTAAGTATGGGGGTTGTTGTTAGTTCCTCAGTAATTGGATTATTTTTATTTAAAGAAAATTTAACTAGAAGTAATTGGATTGGAATTATTCTTTCAATCTGTGCAATTTACATTTTTGCTTATTAATGTTTAACGATACTTACAAAGAGATAAAATCCCATACCACAGGAATTTATAAAGAAAAGGGAAGTAAATTTATTGCTTACGCCTATACTGTTTATTCTGAACAAGATGTAAAAGATAAACTTGAAGAAGTAAGGAAATTAGAACATTCTGCTCGTCATCATTGTTATGCCTACATTCTTAACCCTGACAAATCAGCACAAAGAGCCAATGATGATGGAGAGCCCTCCTCTACTGCAGGAAAACCCATTTTAGGACAAATACTATCCAACAACTTAACCAATATACTCATTGTAGTAGTTCGTTATTTTGGAGGAGTAAAACTAGGTGTTCCAGGATTAATACGATCCTACAAAACAGCAGCTGCAGTTGCAATAGCTAATGCTACTATCCTTTCAAAAAAAATAAAAGAACACTATGAGGTAAGTTTCAAATATCCGCAAATGAATGATGTGATGCGATTGGTGAAAGAATTTGATTTAGAAGTTATAAATACTGACTTCCAAATAGATTGTAAACTTATATTTGCAGCACCAAAAAGTAAAGCAATTGATGTTATGGATACTTTTAAGAAAAACCATGAATTAATAATAAAATACCTAAAAACAGTATAATGGAATTACTAAAAAAAATGTGTGAAATTCATGCTCCTTCAGGAGAAGAACAAGCAATGAAAGAATTTTTATTAAGTTATATAAGTAAAAACAAAAGCAGTTGGATAGTACAACCAACCCTACATCATGGTGATGGTTTTCAGGATAATTTAATATTAGTTTTTGGAAAGCCTAAAACAGCCATTTTTGCGCATTTGGATTCTATTGGGTTTACGGTAAAATACAAGAATGAAATTGTTAAAATTGGAGGACCTGTTACAACAAAAAACATTGTATTAGTTGGTGAAGATAGTCATGGAAAAATTGAAGGTAAAATAATCAAAAAAAAGAATACAATGTATCTTGATTTTGAAAGAGATATTGACAGAGGAACTTCACTAACCTTTAAGGTAGATTTTAGAGATTCAAAGGATTTTGTACAGAGTTGTTATTTGGATAACCGATTAGGCGTTTGGAATTGCTTAGAGGTAGCAAAAACATTGAAGAATGGTATCATTGTTTTTTCTTCTTGGGAAGAACATGGCGGAGGAACGGCAGGATATTTAGGAAAATTTATTCAGGAAAAATATGGAGTAATGCAAGCCCTAATTTCTGACATCACTTGGGTTACTAAAGGGGTGAAACACGGAAAAGGATGTGCCATTTCCCTAAGAGATAGCGGAATCCCTAGAAAGTCATACATAAACAAAGTAGTCGCTATTGCTAAAGAATCAGGAATTCCTTTTCAATTAGAGGTAGAAGATGCGGGAGGAAGTGATGGAAACGAATTGCAAAAAAGTAATTATCCTTGGGATTGGTGTTTTGTAGGTGCACCTGAAGACCATGTTCATTCACCTAATGAAAAGGTACATAAAAAGGATATTAAATCAATGGTAGCTTTGTATTGTGCATTAATGAAAGAACTTTAAAATTCCCTTTCTATTACTTTTAGCGCCTTCTTCTTTCATTCTAGTAAATAGAAAGTAGCTATTCCAAATTAAGATTAGCGAAAAATAGACCACCTCAAAAACACCATAAGAAGGAAAAGGTAGTAATAATAAAGTTGAAAACAACATAGATAACCCTATTATAATGGAGAAAAAACCTCTTCTTACATATTTAAATGAACGGAATAAACCAAAGCAAAACACAAACATATTATAGCTAAAGAAAAATAAGACTGCTGAACTCTGATGATAAAACCGGTATTCCATTGATATTCCTGCTGTAAGTACTAAAGATACACTTGATAAAATTAACATCAGTTTTAAGGGGTAGCGGAATTTTCTTTGCTTAAAATAGAACCTAAGTGCAGTGTAGGCGTTCCAAAAAATACCAATAGCTAAAAATACCAAAGTGGTATTCCAAAGTAGGAAAGTGGGTTCTATCACTCCAAAATGAGAAAGAGGTTTGTTGATTGGGTTAAAATCAGGGATTTTATACCAACAAAATAGAGGGGTAAAAATACCAAGTAAAATTGAGAAAATAATATATATTCTTCTTAGAAACTTTACCTGTAAGTATTTCATTTAATAGAAATTAATATCTTTTATAGCCCCATCAACTACAATGGTGTCGCAAAAAGAACTTGTTGAAAAATTATATTTATAGATTATATTGTTTGCACTTATTGCATCATTAATATACAACATGTCTGATAATGCATCAGTAGTATCATTTATGGCATACCACTCATTTCTTCTCAACAGCACATCTGATTCAATATTAATTATTTGTGTTGTATAGCTAGCATCTAGAGGCATCCAATACACCCCACCTTCTGCAAGAAAGTAAAATCTTGAAAAGCTAGGACTTGCAATTAAATGCCTAGCATTAAATATACCACTTAAAGTTTTATTCCAGTATATGTCAAAATTCCAAGGCTCAATATTATACAAAGAAGACTCTTTATTACTAGCAGGGTTATTTGGATCATAAATCCCTTTACATAGTACTTTTATATGACCACTCCAAACTGCTGAATTAGGATTATCTCCTATTTCAATGCTTCCCATAAAATTAGCCAAGGGAATTACTCCATCTCTATAATCAATAGCAACTATTGTTGAATCTTTTAAGGAATCAGGAACCGCCCCACCATTTAAAGTAATGGAACGATACCATTGACTAATAATAAAAGTTGGATTAGTATTTTCCCCAGTCTCAATTTCAGAAGTAATCTCTAAATTACTTAAATCAACCACCTTAACCCTAGCATCACCTTTATCCACAACAAATAATCTATCAAAAGAAATAAACTCAAAATCAACTGGATTGGAGAAACCACTTATTATCTCTCTATTTTCAAAAGTATTAACATTAGCAGTTACTATATCATCAGCAACAATATAAACTTTAGTCCCTTTAAATTTAATTTTCTTAGCATTAAGCATTGAGCTACCATTTACCTTTTTATAAATTTGATTCTTAACCACCTCTCCATCATAAAAACTAATGCCATTTTCGGTAACAATATACATACCTTTACCATAATCATTAGGAAGTACGGGGTTTTCCACCGTTTCTTCATCCTTACAGGAAGAAACCAATACTAATGCAAGAAATAAATAGTTAACTATCTTCATGTTTAAATTTTTGGTAAATATAAAAAAA
>Ga0208879_1000805_pt1 | contig 31302 bp, 26 predicted proteins | sample Knorr_S15_td_Bot_FD_185605 | JGI IMG/M metagenome (GOLD analysis project Ga0208879, IMG submission 185605) | Marine microbial communities from Southern Atlantic Ocean transect - Knorr_S15_td_Bottom_ad_5009_LV_A (SPAdes) (version 2) | ecosystem: Environmental > Aquatic > Marine > Oceanic | place...
TATTGAGCAGTGTGAGTATCAGTTGCGCGGACGCCCAGACTAGGACAGATGCTCAGGCTACTCCCGAGGCAACTCGGATATCGATAGCATCGTACAGCGTTCGCTTTAGTGATATTCCTGCGTTTGCTGCACTCTATAGGGGTGCGGCAGTGCCTATAATGGAAACCCTAGTGGAAGATGGAATGATTACGGGTTATGGCGTATGGATGCATAACACGGGTGGTACGTACAATCTCCGCTGGCATTTAGCAGGTATGGAAGGGACTAATTTTGAACAAGCTTGGACAGCGATCAATACTGGAGTAGATGCTGCGGATTCTGAAGCATTAGAGGCATTCAACAGGAGTATTTTGGCTCACAAGGACGAGATCTGGAATCTTGGTGCGCGGAATATGGAATCACCAACTGAAGCATCCTACTTGTATGAGAACTTCTTCAAAGTTAATCGAGCTGACTTGGCCAAGTGGAATGAACTTTGGGGCGAGGTCCTACCAGCGTTTGATGAAGCAATCTCTGATGGACTCATGAGAGGATATGTGGTAGAGGAGCATAATATGGGTGGTGAATTCAACTGGAATCTGGTCGTCTTTTTCGATGATTGGGATACCATTGATGATGCCCAGGTTGTTTTCTTCGAGAACATACCCCTAGATCATGAGATCTGGACCATGGCTATCGCCCACAAAGATGAACTGTGGGCACAAATTCCAGACATGAACTGAAGTAGGTTGACTTCCCCGGACCCCTGGTCACGGCTACACCCAGCTATACAGCACTATTCTGCGCGTCCTGAGTTGCGGTTTTGAGTCGGGCAGAGCACCATGAGGGGTTGCATTCGGTCTACCCACAAGAGAGAGCGGGCCTCGGGCCCGCTGTTCAAAGGAGATCTAACGATGGGCGTTAGAATCAAGCCGATCATAGGTGCCGCGCTCACTGGAGCCGTCATCGCTTATCTCGGAACACAATTCATTTTCAATCCTGCAATGCCCGAGCCAGCGTTCGAGCCCATGCTGCCCATCGTTGCCAGCTTGGCTGTATTCTGGATCGTTATGAGCTTGTTCTTCGATTGGGCTGTCCAAAAGACGGGCAAAACTATGCTCACAGCGATGGTGATCGCTCTATCGCAGATTCTACTCGTTGATTTCAACTATGTGCTGCTTGGGCGTCGAGAGCTACAGCCGGCCTTGTACAGTGTTGGCATACTCCTTGTCTTATGGGCGGCAGTCGCAGTCGTCTATGACAAGCTGTCCGAAACGTCGTAAACGCTGTTTGCGCACGATAAACCACTAAGCTGCTAGTCGGTACGGTGGTTGGGCTTATGGCTTTTGCATTGAGAGGGGGAATTTAGAGCGTCCGGTGCGGTGCTCCCGAATCAGTTGCTGTTGTGCGGGGTTCTGGAGCATAATTAGAGGAAGCAGTACCGGACTTGGTGGAGGGTCGTCCGATGAAATCGTCGACGCCACTTAACGAACTCAGGTTCTACGGCGTCAGTACTCTCGAGGACACTGCTTACGGGGCTTCGCTGTGGTAGCCGGTCGGGTGTGCTGACTGTTGGTCACAGAGCCTCTTTAGGAGAACCGAAACATGAAACACCGCCTGATGCATGGATTGGTGGCCCTGAGCGTGATTGCGCTGGCCGCCTGTAGTGACACTGCCGGCCCTGACGGCATGGACGCACAACTAGAGTCACTGCTGACCCTCGACGTCGCCATGGTGGCGGCCGACGCACTCATCGAGGACGTGGCGGAGCTGCGGTTGGGCTTTGGCGGTGGTATCGGAGCCTCGTTCGGGGTGCTCTCCGACACGATCAGGAACCGCTCCTCGCGCGTTCGAACCGTCACCTCAGTCTTCTTCGACGCTGAAGGGAACGAGCAGGAGGCTTACGACGGGGTCACGACAGCCTCGGTTCACCGTGTGAGCGAGATCAGTGGTGAGATGAATCGTGGGAACTCGTCCGCTACCATCTCCTGGTCCGGTAGCATCTCACGGATGAGGGATATCATGATCACGGGTCTCGAGGGCAAGGAGACCGCACGCACGGCCAACGGGACGGGGAGTAGCGCGGTATCCCGCAGCCACCACTCCGACCAGAACGGGGACCGGAGCTACGACATGACCGGTACGTCCATAATCACCGACGTCGTTCACGCCGTTCCTCGCAACGAGAATCCGTATCCGCTGTCGGGGACCATCACGCGTGACGTGATCGTGTTAATCGTCAACGGGCGCAACGGCGACGAGACGCGCACCAGGCACGTGGTCATCACCTTCAACGGTACGCAATTCGCTACCATGACCGTAAATGGCGAGTCATTCGAAGTCGACCTGTCGACCCGCCACGACCGTCATCCCCTCCGAAGGCGTAGAGGGTAGCACTGGTTGCTGTTGCGTGCCGCACCAGCGGGGGAGGGGAAACCCTCCCCCGTTTGCGTTTTAGGGTGACACGAATCGTCTTGACCCGTGTGGCACGTGCCTCTTAGGCCCTGGAGGAGCGTCTTTTTAGCGAGGTGCCTTCCAGAAGTCGGAAAGGCCCCCGCCCGGGGCACCGACCTGGTCATCACGTCCGTATTCCTGATGATGTTTGGCACGCAGTCGGCAGGGAATGCTGTGGATCGGCTCGCCACGGTATCCTTAGCGGGAGTCGTGATTACCATGGGAGGCTTCCTGCTTTCCGACTGGTTGGGATGGCCGACCGGCATCCAGAACACCGCAGGGATTCTTATGGCGGTCTTCTCTGCTGTGTGTATGGTAAGAGCGTGGAAAATAGATGCCCGTGGGTAGGTCGTAGGGATTCAGAGGTTACGGGCCAGTTGCAGGAGAAGGGCACCAGCAACATACGGTGTCCCCTACCTCAGCCGTCCTTCGAACGACTCAAAGGATTTGTTGACCGGATCTACCGTAGGAAAGAGGCGGCAGCGGGGGGGCGACCGGCTTCTTCATCGCTTCGAGCCACATCAGACCCGCGACCAGAACGGATACGCAAGCCAGCCAGGCGCTTCTAACGTCGACTTGTCTCACGGAGCCTACGAATCTGGCTGACAGCGGCGGCGATCTGCATCTCCAGAATCTGCTCACCGTAGGCGGCGGTCGAGCGGGCCGGGTTGCCGAGGGAGCCGATGCCGTTGCTGCGTGTGCCGACCGTCATCTCATCGAGGCGCAGCATGTCCGGGTTGAGGAACATGAGACTCGCGGTGTCGTGCATGCCGGCGTGCGTGCCGACGTCCTGCTCGCGTTCGCCCTGCGTGACCAGCCAGGCATCGCCCGGACCGGGATAGTAGTCCGTGAGGTGGTGCACGCGGACCGGCGTGTCCGCCCACTCCCGGTTGAGACGCTCAGCCACGGCGGCCTGTGAAGACTGATTGCCCCCGCTGTCGCCGAGCAACGCGATGTCGAGGAAGCCGTGCTGCTGGAGGCTCCGCGCCGCAAACTCCAGCACCTGCTCGAACACCTCGGGTGGCGTGGTGATCGTGCCGGGAAAGCGCATGTGTCCACTGGGCGGGTCGACGTCCCCTTCGGGCACATAAGCCATGACCGGGGCCACCAGCGCGTTCCCCAGACGTTGGGCGACCACCCCCGCTTTGTAGCGAACGAGGTAGTTGTGCTTGCCCAGCACCATGTGGGGGCCGTTCTGCTCGGTGCCACCGGTGGGGATGATCACCGTGGTGGTGCCGGCGGCCACTGCGTCGCGCACTTCTGGCCAAGTCAGATCCTCAAGAAACACCGATGCCGGGGTCTGGGCCAGGATGGCTGCCGGCGTGAATGCCGCGGCGAAGATCACATCAGCGAATCGCATAGTCATTCCCCGATAGCTCGAGCACGAAATACCACGACGCCAGCATGTCCGTGCCCGGCCGTGGCAGCAAGAGGGCGCGGCCTCGCGTGTGTGTGGCGGGCGGCCCATCTTGGGCGGGCGTACGCCTCGTGCCCCACTTTTCGTCCCTCTTTCCGACGAGAGAAGCGCGGTCATGACATCTCGAGCACTTCGTTCACGCGCCATGATGGCACTGGTAGTCCTCTCGACTTCAACATTGGCTGCTTGCTCTGGGGGCGGAAGCCCCGATGACGGAGGCAGCGCGCTGGCTGCCTCCGATCTCCGCATCGTGAGCCTGTCCACCCGTGCGCATCTGGTCACTGGCGGCGATGTCCTGCTTCGCGTCGAAGTCGGCACCGACCTCGACGCCTCCCAGGTCGAAGTGACGAGCAACGGGGATGATGTGACGGAATCGTTCCGCTTGGTCGCGCAGGGCGCCGCACTCACCGGACTGGTCCAGGGGCTCCGTGACGGGGACAACGAGATCGAGGCCCGGATTTCCGACGGGGGTGCCTCCACAAAACTGCAAGTCGTCAACCACCCGATCTCGGGCCCGATCGTGTCCGGACCGCATCAGACGCCTTATCTGTGTCAGACGGAGGAGTTCACGACCGCGGGTGGGGCATCGCTCGGCGCGCCGCTGGACGTGAATTGCTCGGTCGCGACGCGCGTCGAGTACGTCTACCTGTCGACGCTCGACCAGGAGTTCAAGTCGTATTCGTCCGCCGCGAGTGCGGGCCCGCCGTCCGACGTAGCCGAGGCGACGACCCTGGACGGCTCTACCGTCCCGTTCATCGTGCGAGTGCAAACGGGCACCGTGAACCGTGCCATCTATCAGAGCTCGATGTTGCACGACCCCGACGACCCTGAGCCCGATCCGTGGACGGGTAGTCGTGGATGGAACGGCAAGCTCGTCTATACGCACGGCGGCGGCTGTCGGAATGGCTGGTTCCGGCAAGGAGCTAGCACAGGCGCCGTCCTTCAGAAAGGACTGCTCGAGATGGGGTTTGCGGTCACTTCCGCTTCCCTGAACGTGTTCGGACAGAACTGCAACGATCTGCTGGCGTCCGAGACGCACATCATGGTGAAAGAGCGCTTCGTGGAGAGCTACGGCGAGCCGGTCTATACCATCGGCACGGGCGGATCTGGGGGTTCCTACCAAAGCCACCAGACGGCGGACAATTATCCCGGTGTCTTCGACGGCATCATCGTGTCGTCCAGTTTCCCGGACGTCACGTCGGCCACGATCTTCACCTTGGCGGACGCACGCCTGCTGCATCACTACTTCACTGAGGTGGCGCCGCACGAGTTCAGCAAGGATGAGCAGCGCAGGATTTCCGGGTTCGGCTCCTGGGGCAGCATCGCCAACCTGAGTCGCGGTGCCGCTCGCATCGACGCCACGTACTCCAAGCACGCGACGCCTGAGGCTCAGGGCGCGGAGGTCGGCCTGCCCGAGCTCGAGCCTCTGCGCTACAGTGCCTCGAATCCGGATGGGATCCGGGCCACGGTCTATGACCACACAGTCAACGTCTATGGCGTGGACGAGTCCACCGGCTTCGCCGCGCGTCCTTTGGACAACTACGGCGTGCAGTACGGCCTCGAGGTGCTGAATCACGGAAAGATCACCCGGGCGCAGTTCCTGGCGCTCAACAGCGACATTGGAGGCTTCGACGCGGATCTAGACCACGTGCCCCAGCGACACCGCGCCCACCCAGACGCGGCCAGGCGTGCGCTCGACACGGGCCGGATCCTGAACGGTGGCGGGGGTCTCGCCTCGACGCCCGTGATCGACTACCGGAGCTTCACGGACCACCGGGAGGGCGGGGACATCCATATGATCGTGCATCAGCACTCGACGCGCGCCCGCTTGGCAAACGCCAACGGCCACGCGGATAATCACGTGATGAACGTGGGTGGTCGTTGGGGATACACGGAGGAGCGTCCCGACCTCGGCGGGCTCTTCCGCAGCATGGACGAGTGGCTCATGAACCTCGTCGAGGGCGACTCCTCCGTCCTGCGAAGTGAGCGGGTCGTGCAAGCGAAGCCGAGCGATCTGGTGGACAACTGCTGGGATACGCGGGGTGAGGAACGCGTGAACGTTCGCGAGTCGCTCAGCCCGGACGGCACCGGCACCTGCGGAGAGATCTACCCGGCGTATTCGACCGCGAGGCTCGTAGCAGGCGCGCCGCTCGCGAACGATATCGTGAGCTGTCAGCTCGAGCCCCTCGACCCGGCCGACTACGAGGTCAGCTTCACGGATGAGGAGTGGGCCGAGCTAGAGGCGATCTTCCCGGATGGCGTCTGTGACTGGAGCCGGGGTGATGCGCACAGCGAGGGCTACCAGGGTACCTGGCTCTCCTTTGGCCCCTCGCCGGTGAACCGGGCGCATTAAGCGGACGAGTCAGCCTCTCTGCTTCTCGAACAGGAGATTCCGCACGCGCCCGTTCGATACGCGCATTCCGGTCGGCTCTCCGGCGTCGTTCCTCTCGATGCGTGCGCTGCCGAAGAACGACGGGCCCTCGTAGACGTCCTGCTCCGTGGGCGTGAGTTCGAAGTCGCTGTGCCGACGATGCTTGGCGATCAGCTTCCCGTCCTCGACCACGAGCGTATAGATCGTCTCCAGCTCCGGGCTGAAGTACTTGCCCTGCAAGGCCGCCAATTCTGCGGCAGAGGGCACCCAAGGCTCGATACGGTTGGCGACGCGATCCCCGTTCTGGTGCAGAGTGACGCTCGGCACCGTGCCGTCGGCGGCTCGATGGAACGTGACGGAGGCGATGCTGCCCAGGTGAAACGTCGAGTCCGATGAGGCCGTGAAGACGTTTCGGCCTTGCCCCGTCGCCTGACCACGGAGGGTCGAGCCCTCTCGGGTGAACGATAGTACGAAGCCGGGCCGCAGCTCGTAGTCGCCGACGTACGCCTCCAGAATCACTTCATCGACGTCCACTTCAGGCGGCGCGTCGGCCGCTTGGGGTCGTTCCGGCATCGGCTCCAGGTGATCACCGAAGAAGGCCTCGATCACCTGACCCGCGATGGAGCCGTCGAAGCGGGCGAAGTTGCTGAGCGTGATCACACCACCTTCGAGATCTGGAAAGTAGGTGAACGAAGAGCGGTATCCAGCGCTCGAGCCGCCGTGTGAAAACGTTCGCTGGCCGCGGCGCTCGCCGACGTTGATCCCGAAGGCGTAGGGCAGCGTGCGGCCGCTGGTGAGTACGCCATGCTGTTGCATCTGCTCAATGGCGCTCATGCCTCCGACCGTGGCCTCCCCGTAGTTCGACATCCATGCCGCCAAATCGTCGACGGTCGTGTAGATGCCACCGGCGCCCTGGATGGTGCTGTTGTCGAAGATGCGCACAAAACCGCCCCCGTCCGCTGGGCCATACGACTCCGCGGCGTTGGGGATGCTCTGGCCGAAGCTGGTCATGATCGTAGTGTTCTTCATGCCCAGCGGGCCGAAGACATTCTCAGCCATGAACTCGTGAAATGGGATCTCCGACACGCGTGCGACGATATCGGACAACAGCATGTAGCCGGTGTTGCAGTACATATACTCGGAGCCCGGCTCGAAATTGAGCTCACGCATGCGGGCGATGAGGTGAATGGCGGCTCCCTGAGAGATGCCGTCCCCCGCCTTCCAGCCCGCGAGCGCGCTCGAGTTGTAGATCTCGCGCAGACCGCTCATATGGTGAACTAGATGACGGACGGTAATCATCGTTCCGAAATCGGGAATCTCCGGCAGATGCTTACGGATGTCGTCATCGAGGGAGAGCTTGCCCTCTTGCGTGAGCAGCACGATAGCGAAGGCGGTGAACTGCTTCGCCACCGAGCCGACATCGAGCACGGTCTCGCGCGACATGGGTACGCCATGTTCGATGTTGGCGATCCCGTATGCCTTTGCGAATACGACCTCGCCACCGCGAACTACCGCGACCACCCCGCCTGGTCCGTCGTCGTACTTCGCCATGAGCTCATCGACCCGAGCAGCCGGATCGTGAGATGGGCTCTGAGGCGCCGCCGCTGAGAGCGCGGGTGGGCCGAGTAGCAGCACGATGGTCAGGAGTGCGAGGCAGTGGGCGGGGTTCTTCATGGTAGTACGCCGGTGTCAGACGGTGATCTCATACAGCTACGACGAGTGGAGAATGACGACCGGTTGCTGAGGTCGCCAGAGAGCTGAGCCCTCAGGCTCCTTGTTTGCGGTTGCGGCCCACCCTACCGTGCGCCCTCGCGCAGGCGGACTGACACCGAACACGGCCAGAAAAACGACAGGAGTCGTACCCAATGCAGACTAGAGCACTCAAGCTGGTTGCCCTTTTCGTTGCCGTGGGCACCCTCTGTGTCAGCGAAGCCGCAGCCCAGGGCTTCAGCCTGCCCCCGTTGCTCATGGAGACCGACGCCTTCGAGGACGGCGGCATCGTTCCAGCCAAGTACGCCATGCGGGGCGAGAACGTGCAGCCGGGCTTTACGTTCTCTAATGCTCCGGATGGTACGGTCGCCTACGCCATCATCTTCCACGACCTGGATGTGGCGATGGGCGGCAACACGAGCGATGTACTGCATTGGATCGTTTGGAATATCCCTGCGTCAGCGGGTGGCATTCCGGAAGGGAGTCTGCCCGAGGGGTCTGTGCAGGGTGCCAACGTGATGCGGCGGAATGCCTACATGGGACCCGGCGCGCCCGCGGGGCCTCGCTTCCATCACTACGTATTCGAGCTCTACGCGCTGAGTGAGACGCTCGATATCCCGACGACTTCGGGTCGCGCCGAGTTGCTAGAAGCGATGGCGGGGAAGACCGTCGCGAAGGCCGCATACGTCGGTCGATTCCGCGGAGGTTCGTAGGATTCGACACGCCGGCGCAGTGCCCCTCGCGGCCGTAGCCGCGATCGTCGTGTGCCTGAGCGCCTGCCGGAGTGTTACGGGGGCTGATCCGTCCCGCGTGTTCGAGCTGACGATTGTTCCTGACCAGGTATCGTTCAACGCCCTCGGGACTCACCAACTCATCGGCAAGCTGAAGAACGGGGATGGACGCGAATTCCCATTGGGCAACCGCGTTTGGACGTCGGCAAACGAGGCGGTAGCCACGGTCAGTGAGGAAGGTCTCGTCACGGCGGTCGCGAACGGGACGGCAACGATCAGGCTAAGCGCGGACGTGCCGAGCACCGTATTCGCGCTATTGACCGCCACGTCGGAGATCACGGTTCAGCTGGCCACTCAGATGACCGGTCCTGCTCGCTGAGGCGCCTCCGGCCCAGGATCTGGCTAGAATGCGCCTCCCGCCGAGGCCACGTTCATGGCAGGTAGCGTCTGACCATTTTCTGCGTGTAGTAGAGTCCGACAGCCGTGCCGACCATGCTCACCATGAAGGCCGTATAGATCGAGAGCGGCGCGCCGATGAACCGGCCGAGCCATCCTCCGGCGGTCATGCAAGCGAAGTTGAGCATCCCCTTTATACTTGATCACTCCGGGCCGGTGGTGATGCTACGACTCACTCATCCAATGTGCATGAGGATTCGCGTAGCGCCAAGCCTTGAAATCGGGGCGGTGCTTGCGCGACTCGAGGCAGGCGTCGGATGTTGGCGAGCCTTAGATCCTTCGCACCCCCGAGTGTCAGGTCTATGAGTTCGCTACGTCTCACGCTCGGCCTCACCCTCGTATTCGGCGCCGGCGCGCAGGCTCAGGAGGTTTTTCCGCCGGCTCCGGTGGCCCCCGAAGTCGTCGCCCGAGACGAGCAGGGCCGCACCACGGTGCGCGCCACGAGGCTCACGGAGCCAATTCGCCTGGACGGCCGGCTCGACGAGGCGGTATACGAGTCCCTGCAGTCGATTACGGACTTCATTCAGCAGATACCGGATGAGGGCGCCCCCGGAAGTGAGCGCACGGAAGTCTGGGTGATGTTCGACGAGAACAACCTCTATGTGAGCGCTCGCTGCTTCGAGTCGGCGCCGCCGAGCGAGTGGGTTGCCAACGAGATGCGCCACGACGTCATCCAGCTGCGGCAAAACGATTCGTTCTCGATCCTGCTCGACACCTTCCACGACCGAAGGAACGGCGTGGCCTTCCTGGTGACGCCGATCGGCGGTTATTCCGACTTCGCGATCACCAACGAAGGCAGCGTGAACACCGATTGGAACGTGGTGTGGGACATGCGAACCGGTCGCTTCGACGGTGGCTGGACCGTTGAGATGCAGATTCCGTTCAAGTCGCTGCGCTATCGCCCCGATGAGACCCAGGTCTGGGGCCTTCAGCTTCGCCGCATCGTCCGTCGTCGCAACGAAGCCGCGTACCTCACGCCGCTTCCCATCTCGGCAGCGCGTGGCAACAGCATCATCGCGGGACTCTGGCGTGTGTCCGAAGCCGCTTCGCTGGTGGGCATCGAAGTGCCGCTGTTGAGCCTCAATGCCGAGATCAAGCCATTCGCGATCGGGGGCGTGAGGACCGACCGCAACGCGGACCCGCCCACGAGCAACCAGACAGACCGCGACTTCGGAGTCGACTTCAAGTACCGCATCACGCAAAATCTGACCGCTGATCTCACGGTGAACACCGACTTCGCCCAAGTAGAAGTCGATGAACAGCAGCTCAATCTGACGCGCTTCAGCCTCTTCTTTCCTGAGAAGCGAGAGTTCTTCCTAGAGGGGCGTGGAAACTTCGACTTCGCCCGCGGCGGCGGCACGCGCGGCGGCGGTGGCCTGCCGACGCTCTTCTTCAGTCGGCGCATCGGCTTGCAGAGCGGTCAAGTGGTGCCGATCGTCGCCGGCGGTCGCGTCACTGGCAAGGTCGGCCCGTTCGATGTGGGGCTGCTCAACATTCAGACCGGTGACGAGGCGGCCTCCGGTGCCGAGTCCACCAACTTCACAGTCGTGCGCTTGAAGAGGGACATTCTGCGGCGGAGCACGATCGGCGGCATTTTCACCAACCGCTCGGTGTCGCTCGTGGGCGAGGGCGCGAGTCAGCTTTACGGCGTGGACGGCCGGCTCGCGTTCTACGACGATTTCAGCTTCGCGGGCTACTTGGCGAAGACTGAGACACCCGTCCAAGACGGCGAGGACAAGAGCTACCAGGGTCGCTTCGACTACACGGGGGACCTCTATGGCTTGGGACTCGAGCACCTCGTGGTGGAGGATCGCTTCATCCCGGAGGTCGGCTTCGTTCGGCGTGACAATTTTCGGCGCACTTCTGCTTCGGCGCGGTTCAGTCCGCGACCCTCCATGGACCTCGTGCGACGCTTCGTGGTGGTGGGTCGTTTCGACCGTACCTCGAGCGCGGATGAGGGTGTACTGGGAACGCGGCAGGGTCAGCTACTACTCGAGTCCGAGTTCGAGAACAGTGACCAACTCAGTTTGTTCTTCAACGACAACTACGAGCTGCTGACCAAGCCGTTCACGATCGCATCAGGCGTGACGATTCCCGTCGGTGGATACAGCTTCCGGAACTTCCGCGCGTCGTACCGATTTGGCGCCCAGAGGCGCGTCAGCGGTCAGCTTTCGTTTCAGACCGGACAATTTTGGAACGGCGACAACACGGAGCTCGCGCTGCGTAGCGGCCGCATGGAGGTGACGCCTCAGTTATCCATCGAACCGAGCATCTCGTTCAACTGGGTGGACCTGCCCCAAGGGTCCTTCACGAGCAAGCTCGCTCGCTCGCGCTTCACCTACACGTTCACGCCGCGCATGTTCTTGAGCGGCCTGGTGCAATACAGGTCCAGCGGCGACACGTTCAGTACCAACCTCAGGTTCCGATGGCAGTACAGTCCGGGCAGCGAGATCTTCATCGTGTACACGGAAGACCGCGACACGAATCCGCTCATGCCGAACCGCACCACCGAGCTGCGCAACCGCGGTCTCGTGGTGAAGATCAATCGGCTTCTGAGGCTTTGATGCCCTCGCTTGGTCGCGGTACCTTGCGCGCTCGTGCGTGTACGCGCCCGCAGAGGCTCAGCCGTGAGTCCGCGGCGTCACGATAGGAGGGGCTTGATGATGCGGGTAAGGCGGTACGGGACGATCGCGGGTTTGCTGGTCCTGTTTGCTTGCGGCGGAGAGCCACCCGCCGAGGAAGGCCGGGCCCCGGCGCCCGTGTTCCCGATCTTGGCCGTGCCCCCTGGCGCCCAAGCGATCTCATTTCTGGGGGATACGCTGAACTCCCCCCATCTCGGCGATGCGGCTCGCCAGGTGTACCTAGCTCGATACGCTGAAGCCGAAGACGCGCTCGCCGCAGCTCCCGGGGACGTCGATGCGCTCATCTGGATGGGCCGGCGCACGGCCTACTTGGGCCAGTACCGTGAGGCGATCGACATCTATTCGCACGGGCTGACGATCCATCCGGACAACGCTCAGCTCTACCGCCACAGGGGGCACCGCTACATCACCGTTCGCGAGCCCGACAACGCGATCGCGGACTTCGAGCGCGCAGCCGACCTGACGAACGGTCTCCCCGACGAAGTGGAGCAGGACGGTCTGCCGAACGATCAGAACATCCCGACGAGCACGTTGCAATTCAACATCTTCTACCACCTCGGTCTCGCGCATTACATCAAAGGCGATCTCGAGGCGGCCTTGGCCACCTACCGGTCCTGCCTAGCCGTCTCGGTCCACCCCGACTCGGTCGTCGCCACGTCGTATTGGCTCTACATGACGCTGATGCGGCTCGGCATGGAGGCCGATGCGCAGCGCGTGCTTACCGACATCAACGAGGACATGGATATCATCGAGAGCACGGCGTACCTCGATCTACTCCTGCTCTTCAAGGGCGAGCGCACGCTCGAGGATCTCCTAGGGCCCGACGGGGCCAATGCCACGCTGCAGAGCACCACCATGGGCTACGGACTCGGCGTGTCCTACCTGCTCAACGGGCGTGATTCCGAGGCCTACGAGACGTTCGAGCGTGTCACGAGCGGCATACGGCAGTGGGCGGCGTTCGGTTTCGTTGCGTCGGAAGCCGAGTTGGCCCGACGTGAACCAGCATCCTGATCATGTTTCCACACCACACCACACCACAGTCCAGGAGTATTCGATGAGTAGCGTGCTCGCCTCACTCGCAGTCGCGATGGCCTTCCAGGTGGCACCCGCCCAGGTCGAGATCGTTGCTCCCCGGTCCGAGGTCGAGGTACAGGAGAGTCTGTTGCTCACCGCCCGTGCGATCGATGGCGCGGGTCGTGTGATGGACGACGTGTTGGTGCGCTGGATTTCGTCGACGCCTGAGATCGCAGAGGTCGACCAGACGGGGCGTGTGCTCGCCACTAATCCGGGTACCGCGCGCATTACGGCGGTGATTGGCGGGCGGCCAACCTCAACGTTGATCGTGATCCGCGAGCTGGGGGCCGCGACGGTCGTGGCCGAATTGGCCTACGCGACGCCCTTTGCCGGACAAGCGGTCCCCCTTCGCGTCACCGCGTTGAACCGTCTCGGTGAGGCCGTCGCCAACCCGGTCTTCACATACCAGAGTGACAACGATGCGATCGCCCACGTCGACGGTGCGGGACTGGTGTTCGCACGGTCGCAAGGCACGACGCGCCTGAGCGTCCGCAGCGGCGATGCGTCGACCCGAGTCGAAGTGATCGTGCGTGCTGACCCAGGGCTCACGTACTCCCTCACGCCCGAGCAAGCTCAGGCACGTACCGGTGACGTAATCCGTCTGCAGGCTGCGATGCGCTCACCGGACGGGAAGGTGCGTGCGTTCCCCGAATGGTCGGTGAGCGGCACTGGGGCGCAGGTCGAGGACGACGACGGCGAAGGTGTGTTCGTGGCCGAACGGCCGGGCACCTACCGGGTCTCGGCGCGTTTGGGCGAGAACGCCGTGGTGAGTGCCGTCATTCAAGTGGAGGCGCGCGGGGCCGAAGCGGAGCTGATCAAAGTCGGGCGCGGCCCCATCTCCGCGCACCACTCGGGCGACGTCTGGGTCTTCGAGGGCGTCGACGGTCGCGACTACGCCTACATCGGCACGTTTCAATACGACTGGATGAAGGTCTGGGACGTGACCGATTCGTCGAACCCGATCCTGACGGACTCGGTGCAGATGGACGCCCGGCGCATCAACGACGTCAAGATCCATCCCAACGCGCGGTTGGGCGTTGTCACGCGCGAGGGTGCGTCGAGCCGTCGCAACGGCATCGTCCTACTCGATCTCAGCTCTCCCGCACATCCCACGATTCTCTCCGAGTATACGGAGACCCTCACCGGTGGCGTGCACAACGTCTGGATCGACGGTGAGAACGAACTCGTATACGCGGTGCACAACGGCACACGCGCTGTGCACGTGATCGACATCTCCAACCCGGAGAGCCCGAGCGAAGTCGGGCGCTGGGCCATTGATGACGCGCCTCGTTCACTGCACGACGTGATCGTGCAGGACGGCTACGCCTACGTCTCGTATTGGGACGACGGCGCGATAATTCTCGACGTCGGCGCGGGCACGCATGGAGGGACTCCAAGGCAGCCCACGTTTGTGAGCCAATTCAAGTATCCCATCGGCAACACCCACGTCGCGTGGCGACACGGGAAGTATCTCTTTCTCGGAGACGAAATCTTCCCGCCCGCGTGGGACGTGGACGGCCGCATCGATGCGCGCGGCTACCTGCACGTGCTCGACATGAGTGACATCGAAAACCCGGTTGAGGTCGCGCGCTACGAGGTGCCAGAGGCCGGAGTCCACAACATCTGGGCGGAGGGTGACCGCTTGTACGTCGCGTACTACCAGGCGGGCTTGCGCGTCCTTGATATCTCCGGAGAACTGAGGGGCGACTTGTACCGCCAGGGTCGCGAGATCGCCACGATCCTGACTACCGACGGCGACACCACCACACCGAATTGGCCGATGGCGTGGGGCGCCCAGATCCACAAAGGAAAGATCTACTCCTCGGACATCAACTCGGGGCTCTGGATCACGGAGCTCAAGGAGCGGCCGCGGGTCATCTCCTAGGAGGTGTAGCGGGCATGCTCGATTTCGCACAAGCGACTGATGCGGTTCGCGGGATCGCGCGCCGTACACCGCTTCTGGAGGCGCCCCAGCTCTCGCTGCAGCTCGGTGCGCCCGTGTGGCTGAAGGCCGAGTGCCTGCAGGTGACGGGTTCCTTCAAGGTGCGCGGCGCAGCGGCTCGTCTGGCTGCGCTGAGTGAGCAAGAACGCGGGCGCGGAGTCGTAGCCTGCTCGAGCGGCAACCACGGGCGTGCGGTCGCTTATGTGGCGCAGTGCTTGGGCGTGCCCGCGACGGTGTGCGTGCCCACTTGGGTCGATCCCGTGAAGCTGGAGGGAATTCGGGCCGAGGGAGCGGAGGCCCTGTTGGTGGGCGATACGTTCGACGCGTCCGAGGCTCATGCGCTCGAGCTGGCGAGCAAGTCGGGACGGACCTACGTGTCGGCGTATGACGATCCCTGGGTGATCGCGGGGCAGGGCACGCTCGCTTTGGAGGTGCTCGATCAGTTGGACGTCGTGCCCCAAGCGGTGCTCGCGCCCCTTTCGGGAGGCGGCTTGATCGGCGGTATCGCCGCGGCGCTCCAGGAGAAGCTTTCAGGCGACGCTCCACGCATCGTTGCTGTTTCCGCTGAAAACGCCGCAGTGATGTTGGCCAGCGTGCGCGCCGGCAAGCCGGTCGAGTTGCCCGAGCAAGAGACGCTGGCCAACGCGCTCGCGGGCGGGATCGGCATCGACAACCAGTACTCGTTCCAGCTCGTGCGAGACCGCGTCCAGGAGCACTTATCCGTCTCGGAGGCCCAGATCGAAGCTGCGATGGTCCATGCCGCTACGTCACTGAGACTCGTGGTCGAGGGGGGCGGGGCGGTTGCATTGGCCGCGCTACTTGCGGGCGCCTGGCAGCCAGGCGTGGCTGCCCCCGACCCGGAGCGGCCAGTGGTGGTGGTGCTGAGTGGAGGCAACGTCGCACCTGCGACGCTGGCCTCCGTGCTCAGCCGTTGTTCGAGCAGCTAACGCAGTCGCGTAACCACCACCTTGGCGGGCGGCACCAAGTCGAACACGAGTTGCAGGCCATCGCCGGCCCCTGACGAGAGGAAGTCGTGGATGCGGATGCCCGCGGGTCCCATCACGCCCTCGTACGTGGCGGTGACGAAACCGGCGCTCTCGCTTTCGTCGGATGTCGTGGTCACGGGCCACGGGTAGTTGCCGGGGGGTGCGAGGATCGGGGGCCCGGCGTAGATGTCCGTCGCCGAGACGAGGTCGTAGGTCGTGAACCTACGGAACGGCTCGGTGGCTCCGGTTCCGTCGAGGCTCATCGCGGTGACGAGCTCCAAGAAGAGCTTTTCGAAGGTCTGGCCGGTCAGGGCGGTCAGGCCGGCGGTGCCGGGCGTCGCCGAGGACGCGAGGAAGGACTTGAAGAAAGCGCCGGCCTCTCCACCGCTGGCGTTGCCGTATGCGTCCCCCAGGAATCGCTGCAGGTGCCAGCTCCCCTGATAGAAGTTGTGCGAGCCCGACCCTGTCGGGTTCGTCGTGAAGCTGTTGGGATGGGCGGTTAACTGGATGATGATGCCAGAGATGCGGTCCGTGATGCCCCAGACCTCCTTGGGTATCCTGAAGTCGTTGGCCGCGACTGCGTTCGCGATATCTGCTCCGGTGATGGTCGCGTTGACCGCCGGCCCGCCGGTCGCGGCCCACGCCGTGCGAGCAGCCATTTCGTCCGAGAGTGTGGCGGCGCCTTCGTCGAGCCACGTGGGGTCGTCGCCTTGGCCGCCGGCCGCGCGATTAAAATAGCCGATGATGTGTTTGGCCTCGTGCGCTACCGTGCCCAGCGCGGCCCAATTAGGGGTGTCGTTGGCCATCTGGTTGAAGAACGCGGACTGGAAGAAGGTGATCTCTGCCTGGTTCCCGTTCGGGCATGCAGTCGCGTTCTGAAGGTCGCCTGAAAAGACCCAGGCGACAGAGTTTTCTGGCAGCTCGTCGGCGGTAGCGACTAGTATGCGGCCGTTCCCGTCGACGTCGGGAATGTCGCCCCAGTATTCGGCAAGCATGTCGCGCACATAAGACGAGTAGTAGTCGAGCATGATGGTGGCGGACGGGAGGTCGAGCGCATCGGAAGCGTCCTCCCGATAAATCGCCAAGTCGTCGTTGAACGCGACGAGCGTGTATGGCATCTTGGCGCCCGAACACGTCAGGGTGTTGTTGATGTTTCTCGTAGCGGGCGGATCCGCGCGCAAGCCGGGCGCGAGCATGGGCCGACTCAGCAGCAGCGTCTCTTGCGAGAAGCCCATCTCCTGTTCCCGGAGGCGTTGCCGGATATGCGCCGCCTGCATCTGCTGCCGTCGCTCGTAGTTCTCGACGAAGATGGTGCCGTCGATCTTAGGGAGGACCTGCGCAGGAGCATTTGCAGGAGCGCTCGGCGGGGCCAGCGCGCTGGAAGACGAACCGATGGCTGTGGCCGTCAGCGTCAACGTGGCGAGATTGCTCGCGGTCTCACTCGCGGTAGGTCGGATCACCGCTACTCGGTAGCGATCTCCCGCGACACCGGCGGGCAGCAAGAGGCAGTCGGTCGCCTCATACGTCTCGCTTGCACCGACGTCCATCTGAACCGTTTCTCGAGTGGAGCACTGGAAGACCTCGACCGTGAGGTTCTGTGATCCCGACACGCCGCTGGCCGTAGCCGTGATGGCGACGGTGCCTTCTCCCACGCCTGTCGCCAGTCCGTTGCTGCTCACGGTCGCCACGGCATCGTCCGCGCTCGACCATGCCACCGTTGCGCTGGTGACGTTGCTGCCGTTCGAGTCGCGGATCGCCGCCGCGAACACTTGTGTCGCGCCGAGCGCGATGGTCACGTTGGCGGGTGAGACCGTAACGGACGCGATCGTTGGCGCCCCGCCATTTCCGGGAGGGGGGTCAGTCGGACCGTCTCCGCCACCGCAAGCGGTCAGGGATACGAGCGCGAAGACAACGTGCGAACGACGGGTGCTCATGGGGCGCCTTTCTTCGGTCGAACAAGTGCCTACTGTGATTCTAATCAGGTGGCGGCGCCTACGTCGAGGAGTTCGGGCAGCACCTCACCGGATGGCCCGAGCAGGGTGACTCGAGCCTCTCCGCTGAGTGGCGTGCGTTCGATATTCACCTCGATGAGTGCGCCACCGTTCTGTAGGGTTACCAGCGGCACCGATGCCGCCGGCTGCACGAGTGCGCTCGTTCCGACTACCAGGCACAAATCCGCGTCCTGCGCCACCTGGAACGCGCGCGACAAGATCTCCGGTTCCAACGTTTCTCCGAACCATACGACGTCCGGGCGCAGCATGCCGTTACATGTCGAGCAACGCGGAAGCGCCCCGTGGCTGCTGGTATCGACCGAGGTCGTGCCCGGCGTGCGTGCTCCGCAATTCGAACACTTGTCGCGATCGATCGCGCCGTGGACCTCGACCGGGAGGGCGGGGGAGGAGTCGGCGCCGCGGGCCGCCTCGGGAGCGGCCCTGGTGTGCAGGCCGTCCACGTTCTGGGTCACTATGGTCGTCGGCGTGCCGCCGAGTGCCAAGGCGGCCAGGGCCAAGTGGCCGTGGTTGGGATCACAGTCAGCGATGAGTCCCCTCCGCCAACCATACCACTCCCACACGGTCTGCGGATCGTGCGCGAACGCCTCGGGAGTGGCGAGCTCTTCGGGCCGGTGAGACTTCCACAGACCTCCGGCGCCCCGAAATGTGGGGACTCCCGACTCTGCTGAAATCCCCGCTCCCGTCAGGACTACAATACGATCGGCTTCGGCAACGAGCCGCCGGGCGCGCTCCATCTCCGTGGTCATCGGGCTCAGAGATGGCACATGGGAATCAACTTCGGAATACCGACCAGGCCAGCACGAGCCAAGCAGCGAGCAAGGCCACGCCTCCGAGCGGGGTCACTGCGCCGAGCCACCGCTGTCCGCTCAAGACGAGCGCGTACAGGCTGCCGGAGAAAAGCACGATTCCAACGACGAAGAGCCAACCGGCCACGTGGACGAGTGGCGCCTCCCAGCGTGCGTAGGCCCAAGCGACGGCGAGCAGCGCGAGCGCATGGTACATCTGATAACGAGCGCCTGTCTCGAACGTCACGAGGTCTTCGGGGCTCAGCGTATTGCGAAGTCCATGAGCACCGAACGCGCCCAGAGCGACGGAGAGGCCCGCCAGCAGGGCACCGATACCGAAGAAGAGGCGGTCGGGCGTCATGCGTTAGTACGCCAGGGCATAGGCTTCGCGGCGCGGGTCGGCCGCTGCGGTGAGTGTGCCGGTCTCCGGGTCGTGGAAGATCATCTGGGCGCCACCGAATGTTGCCGTCCACCCCTCGACCGGACTGAGCCGGTGTCCGAGCGCGGTCAGGCTCGCGCGGACATCCAGAGAAACGCGGTCCTCGATCGACACCGACAATCCACCATTGGAGCGGAAGCGAGGCGCCTCGATCGCCTGCTGAGGCGTCATGCCGAAGACCACCATGTTGTGCACGATCTGGAGCAGCGTCTGTGTCTGGCTGTCACCGCCCGGCGTGCCCATCGTGAACGCGAAGTCCTCGCCTCGTAGCGCCATCAGCGGCGTAAGCGTGTGATAGGGCCGCTTGTGGGGCGCGACCTGGTTCGGGTGACCGTGCTCGAGCGTGTAGAGCGAGCCGCGGTTGTGCAGCAACACTCCGGTGCCGGTCTCCAGCAGGCCCGAGCCGAAGCCGGCGAAGTTGCTCTGAATCCAGCTCACCGCGTTCCCGTTTGCGTCGATTGCGGTCAGGTACACGGTATCACCGGAGTCGTCCGGCGCCTGCCCGTCCGTTTCCTCCATGCCGTCCCCGAAGCCTGCCGCCACGTGCTCAGCGGCGTGTGCCGGATCCACGAGCGCCGCGCGTGCGCGCAGGTAGTCGCGGTCCATCATGCGCTCGAGGGGCACGTGCGCCTTCGCCGGGTCAGCTACCCAACGGTCGCGGTCCGCGAACGCGAGCTTCTTCAGCTCGATCATCGTGTGCAGGTAGGCCGCCGTGTTGTGACCTAGCGACTCGATGGGGTGGGCCTTGGCCATCTCCATGTAGGTCAACTGAGCCACCCCCTGAGTATTGGGCGGCATGACCAGGAAAGTGTAGCCGAGGTAGTCGTTGCGCAGCGGTGTGACCCATGTCGAGGTATGCGCCGCGAAGTCCGAGGCGCGTAAATGTCCGCCCTCGGCCTCGATGAATGCGGAGAGTTGTTGGGCGACCGAGCCTCGATAGAAGGCGTCTTTGCCTCCGTGCGCGATGCTCGCCAGGGTAGCTCCCAGTGCTTCGTTCTTGAGCAGCGAGCCCAGGGGCGGGGCCGACCCGCCGGGCAGATACAGCGCCCGACCCGGCTCGTTCAGCGCGCCACCCTGGGCCTCGAAGTCCATGCCAAGGCGCGTCGAAACTGGGAAACCCTCGCTCGCGTAGCGAATTGCCGGTTCCAACAGCTGCCCGAACGGCTTGCTGCCGTAGCGCTCGTGCGCGTCGACCCAGGCCGCAACCGCCCCCGGCACGCTCACCGAGCGAGCGCCGGTCGAGGGGACCTCGTCGAGACCTTGAGAGAGGAAGAAGTCGGGCGTCGCGAGCGCTCCGGATCGGCCGCTGCCGTTCAGCGCGCTGATCTCACCGGTCGCGCCGTCGTAGAAGATGGCGAACGCGTCACCACCGATGCCGTTCATGTGTGGTCGCACGACCGCGAGCACGCCGGCCATCGCGATAATAGCGTCGGTAGCCGTTCCACCGTCCTGCAGGACCCGGAGCCCCGCCTGTGCAGCTAGCGGGTGGTCCGCCGACACGGCACCGCGCGTGCCCCGCACGTCCGGCCGGTTCTGGAGCGCGTACGTGGTCTGCCCACCCATCTGCTGCTCGGCGGGTGGCGTCTCGGGCCCGGCGCACGCCGCGAGGGTGAGCACCGCAAGCGCGGCCAGAATCGGTCGAAAGGCTCGCTGCTTCATGTCGAATCCAGGGTTGGTGAGGCGTGCATCGGTGCACGTTGGGGAGGGCGCCACGAACGCGCCAGGGGCAGTTGGTGGTGGCCCGCCCCCTCGGTTATCATGGGGGCCCTTCCAGTCGCTGTTCGTACCCTGTTCGCGGAGTCAGAGCCCATCGTGCACGTCGTCGCGTCCAAGGTCGAAGGCCGTGCACGGGCGGTCTCGGCGACCCGGATGGCGATCATCGTGGCGCTCGCGCACGGCTTGAACGACGCATACGCCTCGTTCATCCCACCGCTGTTGCCGCGCATCATGACCGACATGGGGCTGTCGATCGCGATGGCGGCGACCCTCGCCGTGACGTTCTCTATCGCATCAGCGCTTCCGCAGCCACTCTTCGGATACCTGGCCGATCGCCACGGGCGCCGCGTCTTCGCGGTCGCGGGGCCGCTCATCTCGGGAATCTTCATCGCTTCGATCGGCTTTGCGTCGACGTTCTGGGTGCTAGCGATTTTGCTGATGCTGGGTGGACTCGGAAGCGCGGCATTCCACCCGCCGGGAGCTTCGTATGCTGTGCGCGTGGGTGAGGGCAAGGGAGGGGGGGCGCGCTACTCGGTATTTGCCTTCGGCGGCTCGCTCGGCTTCGCGGTGGGTCCTCTGATCGCGGTTGGCCTCGTGCAGTGGCGTGGCATGGAGGGTCTGTGGATCGCGATGATTCCGCCGTTGGTTCTAGCGCCGTTCTTCTTCCGCGCGCTGCCGAGCGGCCGCGCGGAAGCGAAGAAAGCCAAGGCTCCGCCTGCGCCTTTGGAAGTGTTGCGTCACCTTGCGGGCCCGCTCGGGCTGCTCTTCGGCATCAGTGCGACGATGGCCTTCGTGCAACGCACGTTTCTCACCATGTCGCCGATCATCGTGGCGGAGCTCGGTGGCTCCGAGACGCTCGGTGCGATCGCGCTCACCATCTACCTCGGTGCGCAGGCGCTGGGCACCGTCACTGGGGGCCTTCTAGCCGACCGGGTCGACCGGCGGCTCCTGTTGGCACACCTCTGTGCCTGGGCCCTGCCGGCTCATCTGCTCGCCGTCTGGCTCGGCCCACAGGGGGGAGCGGGGCTCATCTTTGCCGCATTCGCCGGCTTCCTGGGCATGGCGACGTTGCCTCCCATTGTCGTGATGGCACAGGAGATACTCCCTCGCGGCGCCGCTGTGAGCTCGGGCGTGGTCATGGGACTCGCGTGGGCCACGGGGTCGGTCGGCGTTCTAGGTACAGGTCTGCTCGCGGACGCGATCGGACCTCAACAGGCGACGCTGCTCTCGATGCCGATGATCCTCGTCGCGGTAGGACTCGCGTTGCACCCGGCGTTGAAGAGTCCGCCCCCAGCTGGCGCCGCGGAGGCCTAAGCGTGCCGTTCCACCTCGTTCCGGCGCGTGACCGCAAGCTGTTCCGGCTCGTAAAGCGTGCCGAGGATCTGCGGCTCGTTAAGGGGCGGACGCTCTACGCCGCGGGAAGTTCCGCCAAGAACGTGTTCCTGGTGAAGTCCGGATTCATGCGCCTCGTTCTGCCGGGGATGGAGAAGGGCAGAAGTGAGCGTACGGTCTCGGTGGCGCTGCCCTGGGAGCTCTTTGGCGATGAAGCGTTCACCGAGGGCCGCCGCCGGTATGGGGCGATCGCCGGATCGACCTGCACAGTGGTCGCCCTGCCCAAAGCGAGCGTCCTGAGCGGGTTGAAGACAGCGAAAAAGAGCTTGGACGCCTACCTCGAGGGTGTCGAGCGCGAGTTGCACCGCCTGCGCCATGCCCAGGGCGGCTCGCGTGGGCCAACCGCGGCACAGCGCCTCGCGGAAGTGCTGCTGGACCTCAGCGCGCGTTGCGGCGATCCCGCTGGGCGTGGCGTGCACCTTTCCGTCAAACTCACCCACCAGGTGCTGGCGGACCTGGCCGGAGCTCACCGGGCCACGGTAACGACGCTTCTCAACGACTGGCTCTACGACGGCGTAGTCGCGCTTACCGACGGCTTCCTCGTGCTTCGACGTCCGCGCGACCTTTGGATCTTGGCCGGGTATCATCCCTCCGATACCGAATCAGAACGCTGAACCTGGTCGCGTTGACCGAAATCCTGAGCCCGTCTAGCTTTTGGCGCTTCCCGAGCGGCGGAAAACGTAGGAATTGAACCGAAGAAGGTCCATTACATGACCAAGCGTCATCCCGGCGCCCGCCGGACCCACCATCAGCACGACAACGATCCCGACGACATCTTCCTTGCGAAGGTGCTGCACATTGGCAAGTGGGCCAACGCCAACCAGCAGTTGCTGACGGTGATGGGCGTGGTAGCCTTCATCCTGGTCGCTGGGGTCGTGTACTACCGGAACTATCAGGAGACGCTGGTCGCGCAGGCGGCGCAGCAGCTTGAATCAGTGCATCAGTCGATCGCGATCCAAGACCGCGAGGGTGCCAAGAACGAGCTCGTCACGTTCCTCGAGCGCTTCAGCGGCACGGCGTACGAAGGCGAAGCCCGACTGTTGCTGGGCGATTTGTACTTGCAATCCGACGATCCGCAGCAGGCTCGGGTCGTACTAGAGCCGCTTGGCGCATCGCCGCGAGACCCGATCGAGTTCCAGGGCGCCGCGCTGCTCGGGGCCGCCTACGAGCAGGACGACCTCTGGAGTGAGGCCGAAGCGATCTATTTGAGAATCGCGGATCGATCGGAGCTCGACTTCCAGGTGCGCGCCGCGCTGGCGAGTGCCGCCCGCATACGCGCTGACCAGGGCGATTCCTCGGGCGCGATCGAACTCTATGAGCGCGTATTGAGCGACCTGGAGGAAAACGCAGCCGACCGAGGGCAGTTCGAGATGCGGATACAGGAGCTCAGGACGGCCGCGACCACCTAGCCGCCCTCCTAGCTAGCTGAGGTAGACTGAGCGGACTACATGGAGGCGCGAGATGCAACGCACAACATCGCCGATCTTCGCACTCGGCCTCTTCATCGCAGCGGCGGGTTGCGCAACTGATGCTCCGGTCTCCAACGCGGTGCTCTTCGAAGGCGCTCGCCTCATCCTCGGAGATGGAAGCCTCATCGAGCAGGGCGCCCTCCTCGTAGAAGGCGACAGGATCGTCGCGGTTGGGCCCCGGGGAGAGGTCGTTACGCCACTCGGAGCCACGCAAATCGACGTGACCGGAAAGACAATCATTCCGGCCCTGATCGACGCCCACGCCCATCTCGGATACGAGGGCTACACGAGCTGGGGAGCCGAGAACTACACGCGCTCGAACTTGATCGAGCACCTCGAGCGCTACGCCTACTACGGGTTCGGCGCGGTCTTCTCGGCCGGCAGCGATCCCGAGGGACTAGCGCTGGAAGTCCAGCGAACACACCGGGAGAGCGACGCCGAGGGTGCCCGGCTGGTCTTCGCCGCCGGAATGGCGCCACCAGGGCAGGGGCCCAACAACCAGTTCCTGTCGCAGGCTATCGCCATCGCTGACGAGACCGGGATGACTGTTCTGAGGGGCGTGGCCTCCTCGGAAGACGCCCGTGACGCGGTCCGTGAGGTCGCCGCCAAAGGCATCCCCTTCATCAAGATCTGGGTCGACGATCGCGGGGGAAGCCAGGTGAAGCTGAGGCGGGACGTCTATCGCGCGATCCTCGACGAGGCCCAGGTGCGCGGCATTGAGGTCTTCGTGCATCAACAGAACGCTCAGGACATGCCGGATCTGCTCGATGCCGGCGTGGCGGGCTTCCTTCACGGACGTATCGGCGCGGCCATGGGTGAGAGTCTGATCGCGCAGATCCGCGACGCCGGAGCTTTCCTGGTCCCGAATCTCGGACTGGGTGAGCTTCGGCGTGAGCGTGTGGCGGACGACCCGTTCCTACGGGAAACGACGCAACCCGACGTGTCGGCGCGCCTCGGCGAAGCCTACGACGCCCGTCAGCCATCGAGCGGCAACGCGGGGGAGCTGGCGGCCAGCGCCGCCGAGCGGGAACGAGCGTTGAGCGAGGCTTTTTCCCGGCTCGTGGCTGGAGGTGTGGACATCGTGTTGGGGACCGATGCCGGGGCCCTCCCAGGCCACTTCTTCGGCTACACGGGCCACCGGGAGCTGGAAATCTTCGTGCGCCTGGGCATGAGCCCGATGCAGGCGATCGTCGCGGGCACCAGCCGACCCGCGGAACGACTCGGTCTGAGCGAAATGGGCACTCTAGCCGCCGGCAAGACCGCCGACTTCGTGATCCTCGATGAAAACCCGCTCGAAGACATCCGCAACACGCGGACCATCTCGCAGGTCTATCTTCGGGGTCGGGTGGTCGACCGAGAGGCGCTGCGGATGCGCTGGGCGGGCGGCGACTGACTCAGTGTAAAGCGCGCTACTTCAGCGCTCCGTCAGATGCTCCTTGAACCACGCCACCAGCGCGTCCATGGCCTGCGTGCGGTGCTCTGGGGTCCGGAACCCGTGACCCGCGCCCTCAATGACTACGAGGCCCGTCTCGACGCCCGCGCTCATCAGTGCCGACTGCATGAGCTCGCTGTTGTTGAAGTCCACGAGCGCGTCGGCGTCTCCGTGCACCAGCAACGTCGGCGGATCGTCGGATGAAACGTGGAGGATAGGCGACACCGAGGCGCCGAGCTCGTCTTCGAACTCGAGCGCCACGAAACGGTCCGCGGCCCCAGGCACGACCCCTTTCGCAAAGAAGAGTCCGTTCTCGGGGAGTGACGCCGGAAAGTCTTCGCTCCCCGTGGCACGCCCGCGTAGATCCACAGGCGGGTAGTAGGCGACGACTGCCGCGACGCGACTGCTGACCCGCAGCACCTCGTCGGTGGCGCTGGCGTCGCCGTCGTCCGAAGCCAGCCCTAGCATGAGGGAGAGGTGGCCACCGGCACTTCCGCCGTAGACACCCAGGCGGTCTGGGTCGACTCCGTAGGTCGACGCGTGTAGGCGCACGAACCGCACCGCGCGACGGACGTCGGCGTGCGCTTCCGGAACCTTGAACCGGGGGCTGCTCCCGTGACGGACGGAAAATACCGTGAAGCCAGCGTTCAGAAGTGCCTCGAAACCTGCTCGAGCCCGGTCCGGCGGCGTCCAGCGCGAGACCCAGCCGCCGCTCACCATGTACAGGATACCGACGCCGTTGGACTCGCCAGCTGGAGTGAAGACGTCGAACGTCAGAGCCATCCCGGCTTTGTGGCCGTAAACCACGTCGGCAATGACCGGAGCGCCGCTCTGAGCGTGGATTGGGACAGCGATGCAGACGGCCGTCACTGCTGCGGCTGCGGCTTGCTTGAACGTTCTCATTAGTGGCACTCTCCTCACGGGGCGGGAAAACGTGAGGGACGGGAGCATTTTGGGCAACAACGGGCGTCAGCGACCCCCGGGAGGCGGTATCGGTTTACTTCGTATAATATGTATTATGTGACCTATGGAAAAGATACTTGGTCCCCCGGTTGACCACCCCCCACCCGCAGCGTACGGTTGCCGCCCGCCCCCCCGAGTCCGCTGAAGCGAGGTGAGATCATGTCAATCCGTGCCTTGAACGCGAGTCCAGCTGCGTGGATCGGCGCGCTGGTCGGAATCGCATTACTCACTCCGGGAGCGGAGCTCCTGGCGCAGTCGGGCCCCAGCCCCTACCGCCTGGTGGACGACTGGGCGCAGCTGCCGGACGGAAGGCGGATGGGAGCGGTGGGCAAAGTCACCATGGACCCGGACGGAGAGCACGTGTGGGCGGTGATACGCTGTGACGCCCGCGGGTTCGATGTCACACCGAGCCGCTTCGGCAACGAGTGCGTGGATTCCGACCTGGATCCGGTGATCAAGTTCGACCTCGACGGGAAGGTCGTGGAGAGCTTCGGCAGCGGATTGTTCATCTGGCCGCACGGCATCGATGTCGACCCTAACGGCAACGTTTGGGTCACCGACGCCGTGGGCTCGGGCAACATCCCGGACGGTGACCAGCGGGGACACCTCGTCTTCAAGTTCAGCCCGACGGGTGACGTGCTGCTGCGCCTCGGCACACCGGGCATGGCTGGTAGCGGTCGCGACAGCTTCAACTCCCCCTCCGACGTGGTCGTGGCACCCAACGGCAACGTCTTCATCGCGGACGGCCACAACGACAACGGAAACAACCGCGTCATGAAGTTCACGAACGACGGTCAGTTCATCATGTCGTGGGGCCAGACGGGGTACGCGCCCGGGGAATTCCGTGCTCTGCACGCCATCGAGATGGACTCCAGGGGACGGATCTTCGTCGGGGACCGGAGCAACAACCGAGTCCAGATCTTCGATCAAGAAGGGACACACCTGGCCACATGGACGCAGTTCGGGCGGCCGAGCGGCATCGCGTTCGACACGAACGGGCAGATCTTCGTGGCCGACTCGGAGTCGGACAACGTGCAGAATCCGGGCTGGGAGATGGGGATCCGCATCGGAGACGCCGAGACGGGCTGGGTGACGGACTTCATCGTCTACCAGTGGGGAGACCCTTCGGTCATCCTCGGAAACGGGGCAGAGTTCGTCGCGGTGGATCGTGACGGCAACATTTACGGTGGTGAGCCCGTCCCGCGGAACCTCCAGAAGTACGTCCGGGTCAGGTAGGAGGGCGGTGTCGAATCGGCACAGTCTTTGGCGCAGATCGCGGAGGTGCCTAGTCTCTTTGGGGCAAGCCCTGCATCCGATCTCACCCCCGTGTCCCGAAGGCCTGGGCCCGTAGGTACCCACGAGAGTGCCTTCGCGGCTATTCAGCGAACCGTGTCTGAGAGCCCGTGGCGGGAGAACGGCGTTTTCAGGCGTGTGAAGACCTCAAGAGAGTCACCACCTGCTGTCGAGGAACTTGTCTTGGTCCTTCTTGAGAGCACCGGTCGACGGCTGCAGCCAGCCGAATCGGTCATAGAACCAGGCCGCAGCCGCCATGGAGTATCCGGCACTTGCCGCCACAAGGTCATCACTATCCATCGACCACATCTTCGTCAGTTGATCTTCTGACGCCGCTCGGTACGCAGACCACTCCCGACTCGACTCAACTGTCGGCACGAAGTCTCGGATGCCGAATACGGACACCTCGATATTTACGACTCCCTTCAGGACCCCGTGTTGAGCGAGGCGAGCCGCGAACTCGAAGATCTCCGTCGTGGTACCCGGACGGGGATCGGCGGCATAGCCGGCGTCAGGACACTGCCGCCCGCACAACGACCATGACCTCGACGTCCGAAAATAATCCTCCATCGTCCGCCCGACCCCGGAGCACATAAGTCCCCGGCTGAGTAAACGTGACCTCACTCACCCACCGTCCGTTTTCCGGCGCCTCAGGAGCGGCCCACGCGACCGCCCACGGCGAGTTGGCGAAGGGCCGCGTGTCTTCCCATGGCTTGATCTGGGGCGGATCGAACTCGACGCCCTGCTCGGGGCCCCGGTACACGAACCATGTGAAGTGCAGCCCAGACCTCTTGCTCACCGTTACGGTCGCCGTCGAGCGGCTGAGGGCCCGCGCCAAGAGCTCCCTGGGTGTGGGCCCCGCGTCCTCCTCCTCTTCTTCTTCTTCTGGCGCTGCTGCTTCGTCTTCTTCCTGAGCGTCCTCTTCGTCGTCTTCGTCGTCCGAACTGCCCCCCCCGGAGAGCACGAGCGACGATCGATTCGGCTGGCCGTCGTCGATGACGATCGCCTCGAGCCTGAGCGTCTCGCCCGCGCGCACGCTCCGCTCCATCCCCCCTTGCAACTCGACTGCAGGCGGCACGTTCGCCCGGATCTCCGGGTTGCTGCTTCCCGCCCCCAATGCGCCGGTCTCGGACATGATCACGACGTTGTCGACGAAGAGATCTTTACGGAGTGAGCCATACGCTTTGAACTCATGACCGTTCGCCCGCAGCGTCCACACGAGCTCGTCGTCATCCTCGAAGTCGGACGGAATCCGCACCTTGAAGACGAAGCGGTTGCGTCGCGGAAGGAAGTGCGTGGGCTGGCCTTGGTCCGCGGTACCCGGCGAGAACTGGTTGTCGGCTCCGATTGGAACGTCGAGCAGCTGCTCCCAGTTCTGGTTCATGTAGCCGAAGAGCATGTCGATCGAGCCGTCCTCGTTCTGCTCCCAGCCCTCATAGGCCGGGTAGAGCGGCTGGCCCTTCGTATACGTGTGCCTCTGAGCCTCGGCCCCGTCAGGGATCGAGATCGAGACGGCCGCGAGCAGCAGGACCGCAAACCGCCCTATCATCCACCCTCCTTGGTCGCCGTTCCAGAAAGGGAGAACCCGGCCAGGTCCACTACTGCGTTCATGGTGTTAGCCGCGTCCGCTGATGTCAGCGTGATGGTGGCAGGTATGGACGAGCCAAACGCGGTCAGCGTGAATTCCAGAACGAGGCCATCATCGGACCGGCGAATGCTCGACGCGTCTTCTGGCGGGCTCGTCGGCGGGTTGACCGACGCAGCGAGCATCCCGTCGTCTCCCTCCGAGAACTCGAGGCCGATGTTGAACGTGCCCTGGGGGCTCTCCAGGGGCAGGGTCCACGTTCCCAGGAACTCCGCAGCGGCGCTCGCCTCGACGTCCGATACCACGATCGGCTCGCCGTCCTCCTCTTCCACGATGTCCGGCAGCAACGGGATCTCGGCCATGCAGAGCGGACATCCGATCACGTGATCGTTCACGTCGAGGTCGAGTACTTCGCGTCGCTTCGCCATCTCGGCTACGAACTCCTCGTCGCTCAGCCTCAATTGGATGCCCAGGTCGATGAACATGTTCGCTACCGAGCGATTGCCCGAGCCCTGCCAGTTCCTGGTATCGGGGACGTTGGAGTTGGACTCGGTGTTGTTCATGTAGCCCGTGATGTGCAGTACCGTCCCCTTCGGCAGCAGCGGCTCGTAGTTCTCCGCGAAGGAGTACGTGCGCACCCAGTTATGGTCGTAGCCCACGCAGCTCAGTGTCTCGATGTGTTGTTTCCAGATCGCCTCCAGGCACATGCGGTCGCCCGGCGCATGCAGGTGCGGCTCGAACGCGATGATCTTGAGGTTGTCCTCGAGCACGTTGTACGCGTGCAGTTCCTGGCCGTTCTGGTCCGGAGCGATCGAGATATTGAGCCCGTCGCCGATGCCCAAGCGCGCGGTCTCGTACTTCGGCACGTAGTCCTCTGGGAAGAACTCGAAGCCGAACTCGAGGTGGGCGCGCGTATCCGTCCCATTGGAGTGGAGGTGCGCAGACTCGGAGGTGATCTGCGAGCCCGCCTTCAGCAACCGGCCCGCCTCCTCGCTGAAGAAGTCGGGATTGCGGCCCACCTCGTGCACGGGCCAGCCCGTGGCCTCGAGGAGATGCGCACCGGGCACGCGCGAGATGTAGATCAGATGGTGGAAGACGTACCGGGCACCCACGGTTTCCCTTCCCGAGCCCTCCGAGGGCAAGTCGTTGACCTCGCGGATCTCCACTGCTTTCACATACCGGTCATGCTCGAGGGGAATGTCGATCGGCTCGATCTCGCCCCACCAATCTGCGACTCCACCCTCGACGAAGACCTCATTCGATTTCACGACCAGGTCCGGCTCGATCCGCCAGCCGTCTTCACTCACCGGATCCAGCTCCACCTTCAGGTCCGCCGGGTCGCCCTCCGGCGCGCCGTTGTTGGCCCAGGCCTGGATCTTCGCGAGCTCCTCGTCCGTCAGCGAAGGATCCTGCTTGTAATGCTGGATCCCGATGTCCTTCTCGACATACCACGGCGGCATCGCGCCCATGCGGTCCCGGATCGCCGTCTTGTTCCGGATCCTCGGGGCGTACCGTCTAACTTCCTGATAGTTGGTGAAAGCCATGGGGCCCGCCCCGCCCGCGCGGTGGCACTGCACGCAGCTCCGTGCCAGAATCGGCGCGATGTCCTTCGTGAACGTCACCGCACTGGGATCGATGCCGAAGTCGGCGGCCGCGAGGATGTGCGGCTCGTGCAGCTCACCCGGCGTGTGGGACTGCGCCGTCAATCCCGTCGGTGCGCACAGAAGTGCGGTAGCCGCGACGGCGACGCCGATCGCAGTGATCGCCCCGGGAATGAGTCCGTCGAAAGCTTGGCGATGGATCGTCATGGGACGATTCCCCCGACTGAAGAGAAGTCTTGAACCATCAGCGAATGTACCTCAGGGTATGGTTGGCCGCACGTGAGCACGATGGGCGCTGCCGGTGCAGGCGTGCCGCCAGGCGTCGTGCGACCCAGACCACGCCCCAAACTGTGCCAAAAACTGCGTCGACACCCACCGACTCTGACCGACGCAACCGACGCAAAAACTCAGTATTTCCGACGCTCACCGACGCCAGAAAGGCGCTCCCAAAGCAGGTGCGCTACCGGACTGCGCCACGCCCCGTAAGTCATTGTGCTACAGCAACATAGGTACATACACCGTAGCCCATGACTTTCAAAACTGTGTCAAAAACTGCTTCGCCGCTAGTCCCTCTGGGGCAGTCTGCGCAGCCTGAGATCGACGAACTGAGCATTCCGCGCAGTCTTGGCTCAGTCCTGGACAACAACCCTTGGCCTCGCAGAAGCCCGCCTGCCTGAGAAGCAGGGGCACAGGCTCTGTCCCCTGCCCTACACCAACACCACCGGCAGCCCCAGCGACGGCCTCATCCTTAGCCGACTACGTCCTCCATCCGCCTCCTCGTCTCCTCGTCGGGCAGGGCGCCCGTGCCGCCGCCCATGTTCTCGGCGAGGTGCTCGGGGTCCGACGTGGCCGG